>Ga0209460_1000027_pt1 | contig 306079 bp, 251 predicted proteins | sample EBPBio132013_DNA_FD_185868 | JGI IMG/M metagenome (GOLD analysis project Ga0209460, IMG submission 185868) | Wastewater treatment Type I Accumulibacter community from EBPR Bioreactor in Madison, WI, USA - Reactor 2_5/13/2013_ DNA (SPAdes)... | ecosystem: Engineered > Bioreactor > EBPR >...
TCCCAATCTGCGCAGCAAGTACCTTCTTCCAGAAAGTCTCTTTCGTTTTGTCTCTCCTCGACTTCGATTTTGCCACTAATCCTAACCCCGCTTACTCAGCTAATCGAAAGCATTTAACGACACGCCTTTCTTCACTTCAAGTATGGGGTTGCTGTGACGCTCTCTCCCAAACCGTCTTACGCTGGAGAAAACTTTTCATGGCAAGCGATTTTCCAGGACACAATTTCATTAAGCCGCATACCATGAGCGGCAATAACGAAGCCCTCATCTATTCATATCATTCAAGCTCATCGGGCTAATTGCCGCTGAATAATTCCGGCGCGAAATCTTTCACTCTTTGAGCTGTTATTGCCGCGCCGAAATTGGTTAATTCGGTGCCGCTGGATGACATGGCGCGCCTTGCCACCACGCCCACGACTTTGCCTCTTTGATTGACCACGGGACCACCGCTATTGCCGGTTGTTATTGGCGCATCGACTTGCAAAATGCGCGGCGCCACACGACTTACTCGCCCCGTGCTGAAGGTGGGGGCATAATATTTATTGGAGTCTGCATCTATTTGATCTGAAGCCATCGGATAGCCTATGACTTGAATTTCTTGACCTTCCGAAGGCGGTGTCGATTCCAAATCAAGCGGCACTAGATTAGTCTTTTCCACTGTTAGTATGGCTAGATCTTGATCTTGTTCGTTTTCCGGCTTGGCATTTTTATAAAGCTTTGCCACCATGGGCGGTTGGTTGGCTGGACCAGCCGGGTGCATAAAATAGCCTAGCTCATAGCTTACTAAAGCTTGACTGAGATATTTGTTGAAGGCTGTGCGTTTGGGATCTACCCTTGTGGAAAGATTTTTTTCATAGGTATCCCAGATTTCATTGACGGTTTGGCGATACTGCGCCAACTCGCTTTCGGTGCGGTCTTTCTTGGTTGAGATATTAACTATTTGCAGCACTTCTTTGAAGCGATTGTCGGCATTGCCGCCCCAGCCTGCGGTCTGTTCGGCGTAAAGCTTCATGGCTGCATAAAAGAGTTGGCACTCTTTGATTAGTTGATCGGCTGTATCGACCACATGCTTGTTGGTCAAAAAATAGGTCTTATCACGGCTGGTTGTCTTTACCGGAAAGCAGGTGCCAAAGCCGACTACACGAAAGCCTTTGTCTTGCAGCGATGATGAAAAAACAGGAAATTTGTGTTTGGGTGAAAGATCGGCCAGCTGAACCCAGAGGCTGTCTTTTACTTTCATTTTTAGACCGACGTTGATTTGCAGCACCTGGCTCTTGAGCTTGCGGTCCAACTTTTCCCATGATTCGGCTGCTGCAACCTGCGGCAGCGCTTGGGGCAAGACAAGCAAGCAGAGTAATGCCTCCATTGCCAGTTTTTTGGAAAAGTTCGACTTTTGCCCTTTCATTTTAGCTGCCCTCAAAGCCTATCTCGATTTCGAAAGTGCGGCGCCAAGGGAAGGACAGTCGTACTGCCGGCTCGATTGATACCGCCTGGCTAATAGACTTGATAAAGGGTGAAATTTGTTCCGCCAATCTTTGAGTGGAAGGGTCGCCGTCCAGATTACGGCGCACCCGGGCTTGATAGGCCCAGTCGTCTAGGAAGCGGGTAAAGAGGCATTGCTTTTGATGCTCGGTCAGCTTGTTGGGGGCGGAGGGGCTATGTTCTTGGTTTTCGTTTTCTCTATAGAACCAATAGGCGACTGCCAGGGCTAGGGCGGAGCCCATGGTATTACCGGTGGTGTTCCAGCCGGCGTAAGATTTGATCTTTGTCATCATATCTGGTGCCTTGAGCAGTTCTTCGACCAAGAGGGGGTCGCCGCCGTTGGCATATGCAACATCGGCTAAGATAACATCGCTTTCGGTTTCTTTAATTGCTTTTAGAGTGGCTTCAACTGCGGCTCTTGTGTCTAACTGGCTGAGGTCTGGCAGACCCGGCAGGGTAATGTGGTCGCCCTGTCTTTCGCGGGGTCCGTGCACTATCAGGGTGAAAGATGGCTGTTTGCCTGTGTTTTTGCTTTCGGCGCCATTGGCATCATTATCTTCGATGACAAAATCTACACCGCAAGCTTTTACTTGTGCTTTGACGGTGGCGCCTATTTCTTGACCTTCATAGCGGCTGGCGATCGAGCAGGTTTCTTTGGGGCTAAAGCGCACAGAGAGCAAGGGGCGGCGAGTGGCTGTTTCGGTTTGTACGGCATAATCAATTAAGGCTCTAGATATTAAGGTGCAAGCGACCTCATCGGCGCCGGCATAGGCTGTCACTCTTTCGTCTAGTTTGAGGGCGGCGCACTCGGCTTCTAGTCTTTCTTTTTCTGAGACGTTTAAGCCCCAGGTGCCGGAGTCGTCTTGCGAGAAAACTAGATAGTCTAAAAACGGCGTGCCCTTCGAACGGTCCATCGCCCGCAAGACAAACTGATTGATTGTGAAGTTGCGCAGACGGGTATCGAAATAGTCTTTGCGTATGGCTTCTGGAATCTTGCGTTCTAATGATTCTAAAAGACCCGGTGTCAATTTTTCTCTTTTGGCTAGGCGGTGCAAGCAGCCGGACCATTCGAAAAGCTCACGGCCATAGGTCTTCCAGTAGTCTTTTTCTTCGGTGTTGTCATAGTTGTCTGAAATGCGCATGATCGACGACTGGGCATAAAACTTGATCTGCGGCTTGGCTGACTGTCCAAGTTGGCGCCACTTCTTTATGCGTTCCAATCTTTCGTTGATTATTTTTAGATCTTCGTCGGTGCGCCGCGAAGTAATTAGGCCTCCGTACAGCAAGCTGTCAAGGCAGAGAATTACTGCATCTGGTGTGTTCTTTTGAATGATGTTTTCGCAAAAGCTCAAGAGTTCATCAATCTGGGCAGGGCGGTTGAGCGAACCAAGCAAGCTTCTGGGCGGAAGAACAGGCTCTACACGGGCTGATTTCATAATCAGTTGGGGATATGTGTAGGTTACCGGTCTGTCGTCTAGTGGGACTAGCAAGATTCGCATGGGATTTCCTTTTCTATAACCTGCTGTGGGCTTTTAGGGCTTGCCCGAGTCGAGGGTGGCGCCGCTGCCGATGTTGCGCTGAGATGGTGGAATGGCCGAGTCGGGTACTATTCTGACCCCTTTTTTCTTGGTCAGATCGGCTGTCACTAGGATACCGTTGTGCTTGCTGGTTACTTCCGATGAAACCACTTGAGCCAACTCAACAATTTCGGGGTGTCCGTCTGGCCAGACTGCCGCTTCAAAAAATAGACTTTGACCGATGAGATCGCCTTCCACCGGTGCAAAATATTTGAGATAGAGGACGCCGCTATCTGGTACCTGACCAAGGGCCACTACTTTGCGGTCTGGACCCAGTCTCAGATTGTGACCATATATAGGTTTGGCGCCGCTGTCACGGTCGGCCATGGCTACAGCCGCCCACATGCCGGGTTTGGCTTTGACTGTAAACTGGGTGGGTTTGCCAAGCACAAGGCGTCCGGGCAGGTAGAGTCTCGATACCAAAAGACGGTCTCCCAGGCTACCTAGTTTGGTTCGGCTTGAGCCGCCTGCATTTAAGGTTAGGGCGCTCAATTCACCTGACTTCTTTTGGGCTCCGCCATCTTCGCCCTTGGCTGTAAATGGGGTGCTTACTTTCTTCAATAGGGCGGCGAGAGCGGCCTGGTTCTCTTGATATTCTTTCTCTAGAGCCTGATTTTCTAATTCTTCGGCGGTCGGCTCTTTCTCTTTCTTTTCTTTGTGAGCTTTGCTCTTGCCTTCTACCGCGCTTTCTTCAGAGTTTGCCCGGCTCTCGTCTTTTGCTTTCTTGTCGTCTTTGCTTGTTTTAGTGTCTGATTTATCTGACTTGTCTGCTTTGTCTGACTTCTTTGACTTTGTAGTTGCCTTTTCATTCTTAGAGGCAGGCTTAGCCGCCTGGCTTTCTGCGCTGGTGGCGGCGGGCTCGACTGTCAATTCTCCGGCATCTTCGCCGTTGGCTATTTTAGATTTAGGGTTTGCCGCATCGGCAAAAGCAATTGCATTAAATTGGATGCAAAGAGTCAGGGCGAGGGCGCCTACCATTTTGCTGCCGGTATGGCTGTGCCGCGCGGCTCTATTAATCTTTCCCGAAAACTGGTTCATGGTTTTTCATAGTAGCATCAAGAGGTCTGTTTAAGTAGAATGGTGGTCAATAGCATTCTAAGTTATATGCCGTATTTCGGCTGCCTGCAGAGGGCAGATCAATTTTCGAAATTAGAAAAACAATCCAAGACTTCTTGCGGTCTTATGAGAGTCTGTTCCAGGCTTTTTGGGTGGCCCTCAGTTTGCATGTCGCTCTTTTCCCGATTATTTGGATGGCCGGTTGGGCTTTGCCTTGGCCAAAGTCGCCGGTCTTTACCACTGTGGTGGAGTATGACTTGAGGCGATGGCCGAAAGTGGCAAAGCCAAAACGCATTTTTGAACTGATGAGCGAGCCCGACAAATAAAATGCAAGATGAAATCTTTGCGATTTGACTTGCATCGCCTTGATCGTTTGTATATGTTTTGTTTATTCGCCGGGTTTTGTCTTTATAGCACCTGGTTATCTCGTCTTGCCTGCGAAAGATAGAAAAGCAAAACGAGCAGCTTGAATTTTGTCGGTGTAATTGCTCGAAAATGGCTTTGTGTGCGGTTCTTTGCCTTGCGGGAGGGTTTCTGATTTGCTGAGAGATGTTTCCTCTTGTGCCTTCCATCTTCCATGTTACGATTGCAGAAGAAGGCAGATAAGCAGCATTTGAAGAGTATATCCGTTTCGTATCCCATAAGTGGTTTGCGCATATCGGATGTGTCTTTTCAGGGGCGATTTTACTTGTGTTCTTGATTGTTAGGTTTTGAAGTTTTGGTTGTGGCAGGGGTGAGATGACGCAGAGTTCCGAGAAAGCCTCAAAGATTTGGATGTTTCCCCCCGGTGAGCCGCCGTCTGAAGACCTGCTTGCCGCTTGCGGCGGCTCTAAAGTGCTGGCTGGTATTCTTTTGCGTCGCGGTATTGATTCGGTAGAGTCTTGCCGAGCCTATCTAGACGAGGCTACCTACAAGCCAAGCCACTTTTCAGAGTTGCCTAATGCTCAGAAAGCAATCGAGCGTTTAGCCAAGGCTATTGAAAGCAAAGAGAAAATCACCGTATATGGTGACTACGATGTTGATGGTATCACCGGCACCAGTGTCTTGCTTTCTGTTTTGCGTCAGCTTGATGCCAATGTCGATTTTTATATTCCCAATCGTTTGACAGAGGGCTATGGTCTCAATCTCAAGGCTGTAAGCGTCTTGGCCAGCAAGCATCGCACCAAGCTTATAGTTACCTGTGACTGCGGTGTCTCAAACTTTTCAGAGATCAACCTAGCTAAATCGCTTGGTGTCGACTCTCTTGTTCTCGATCACCACACCATGCCCGAGATGCTGCCGCCCGCTGTGGCTGTGGTGCATCCCAAGCTGCTTGGCGAAGAGCATCCCCTCTATAATTTGCCCGGTGTCGGTGTGGCATACAAGGTCTGCGAGGGTCTTTTGCACCATTTTGGCCGCGGTGAAGAGTCTGACAAATTGCTTGATTTTGTCACTTTGGGCATGATCGCCGACCTGGTGCCTCTGGTCAAAGAGAATCGATATTTAGTCAAAGTTGGGCTACCGAAACTGGTTAAATCTGAAAGAATCGGTTTGCAGGCTTTGTTGCAGCAGGTGGGCGGCAAGGAAGATACCGACTTGGTCGGCTTTGGTTTGGCGCCGCGCATTAATGCCGTTGGTAGGCTTTCTGATGCGGCCTCTGCCGTAGAGCTTATGACCACAGAAGACCCGCAGAGGGCGCAAGAATTAGCTCAGCAGTTGGCCCGCGAAAATGCCCGCAGACAAGAATTGTGTGAGCGCATTTTTGCCGAAGCCGACCGAAGAGTGATGACCACTTGCGACCTCGACCAAGATAAGGGCATTTGCATTTACGACGAGAGCTGGCATCACGGCGTAGTCGGCATCGTGGCTTCTCGCTTGGTCGAGAAGTTTCAGCGCCCTGTCTTTATTGGGCAGCTCGATAAAGAAGAAGGACTGGTGCGTGGTTCGGCTAGAGGGGTAGAGCAGATTGACCTCTATGAGGTGCTCAAAGATAACGAAGCCCTCTTGCATAAATGGGGTGGTCACAAGATGGCTGCCGGCTTTAGTTTTGCTGTTGAGAAAGCGGAAGTAGCGGCGCGCTCAATCGTCAATAGCTGTAACCGGATGATTGGCACCAAGAGTCTGCGCGGTAGGGTCGAAATTGATGCCGTCATGAACGCTTCTGAAATGGACCTGGGTATTGTTTCAGAATTGAATCGCATGGCTCCGTTCGGCATGAATAACCGCAAACCGGTATTGGTTATTGAAGAGCTAAAAGTTACTTCGGTGCGACCACTCGGCAAAGAAGGCAAACATAGCCGCATGATTTTTGCAGCCGGTGAAAATCAGTTTGAATGTGTCATGTGGAATTCGCGCGGTCGCACTCCTAACGAGGGCGAAACTGTAGATCTGGCTTTTAATGCCGAGATCAATAGCTATGGCGGCAGAGACAGATTGCAGCTTATGATGGTCGATTGGCGCAGGCACGGTGCTGCAGCCGTTGTTGATGAGCCCGAGAAGGCCAACGAATCGCAAGGTGCCTCTAGCGGCAAAGCGGTCGATAACGTCAAGCGTGCGGGCATTTCACCGGCACCGGCTTTAGCTATGGCAGAGACCGAGTCAGAAATAAATTCGCAGGTGATAAATTCGCAAGTAATAGATTCGCAGGACATAGATGAACTGACCAAGAGCGCCAACCTGGTCAAGAGTCAGTCGCTTGTGCGGCTTACATTTAAAGATTTGAGAGCTTATGCCGGTCGCGCCGATGTCATTGCCAAGGCGGTCGGTAAGCTAAGCGGGGTGTTTCTCTTTGGCGAGGAAGCGACCAAGATTTCCGCCCCCGACCTCAAGAAGTTCGAATTCCAAGATCGCACGCAGCTAAAGGCCGCTGAGCATTTATTGGTCTGGCAGTATCCGCCTTCTTTGAAGAATTTCCAAGACCTGCTCTTTGCCACCAGAGCCAAGACTGTGTATTTGGTAGGTGAACGCGAAGATGACCTGGAGCCTCAAGATCCTGCCCAGTTTATGAAGCAGCTTTTGGGACTGATTCGTTTTGCTGTTAACCAGCGCGATGGTCAAGTGGAAGGCGACAAACTGGCTGCACTTTTAGGGGCTACTAAGATGTCAGTGGCTCTGGCGCTGGCAGCTCTCAAGCGGGTGCATTGGATCGATTGGTTTACTGAGAACGGCATTATCTATCTAGATCTGCTTGGCTCACCGGTGGCCAGTGTAGAAGAGACTCCCGAGTACAAGCAACTGCTTGCTTCTTTGGCTCAGACCGATAAGTTCCGAAAGTGGTGCTCGCAATGCAGCATGAAAGAGCTACAATTAGCTCTCATACCCAACCAGATTGGGCTAAGCGGCGAGCCGGAAGTTCTGGGCGCCGAGGCTGAAAAGCTGAAAGGCTCACCGTCTATCACTATTGATGAGCGGTGATGGAAAAACAAGGAAGTAAAGAGATGACCGCTAAAACTGAGAATGCCAAGGTGACTCTGCCCCTCACACCAGAGCGCCAGGACTGGCTTAAGTCGACCATTAGAGACATTCCCGATTTTCCCAAACCGGGCATTATCTTTAAAGATCTCACCACTTTGATGAAGAATGCCGAGGCCTTTGCCTGCGTTCTCAATAGTCTCTCCAACACCTCCGAAAAGCTCAATCCCACTGTTGTGGTCGGCATAGAAGCGCGGGGCTTCATTTTGGCACCAGCTGTGGCTCACCACCTGGGTGTCGGTTTCGTGCCAGTGCGCAAACCGGGCAAACTGCCCTACCATGTCGAGCGTGTTTCTTATGCCCTCGAATATGGCGAAGACACTGTCGAAGTGCATAAAGATGCAGTGGGCAAGGGCGATAGAGTGGTTATCATCGACGACCTGTTGGCTACCGGCGGCACTGCTTTGGCGGCCAGACAGCTGATGGAGAAGTTGGGAGCCGAGGTTGTCGGCGCCGGTTTCGTCGTCGAACTCGACTTCCTATCAGGCCGTGAGAAGTTGCTGGCGGGCAAAGAAGGCGCATTAGAGGTCTTCTCAGTTATTCAATACTGATTTAGCTAATTGAAAGTCCTGGTACTGGCATTAGGCAGTGACGGCGATATCAATCCTATGGTGGAGATCGCGCGCGCTATCAAGTCGCGTGGTCATGATGTTGGTTTTGTCGCCAATGAATATTTTGCCGACAAGGTAGCCGCCCATGGTCTAGATTTTATAGAAATGGGCGATCGAGCAAGCTTTGAGGCTGTCACCGCCGACCCCGAACTGTGGCAGCCGCGCCGCGCCTTTGCCACGGTCTGGAAGAATCTCTATAAGTATTTGCCCGGCTCGGTGGACGCTCTCGAAAAGCTGGTTGTGCCGGGCAAAACAGTGATGGTTGGTACTACGCTTGCCATTGCCGGTCGCATTTTGCAAGAGAAGGCGGCATCAGCAAAGCTGCAGGCTGTGCCACTATCGACGGTGCACCTTTCGCCCTGTTGCATCATCTCTAGATTTGAGCCGCCCACCGGTCCAGATTTTGAGATTCCCAGTGCCTGTCCGCAGATTTTCAAAGACATCTATTTCAATCTTGTCGATCGTTTTTTGTTAGACGGCAACTGTCGCGCCGATCTCAATACCTACAGGCGCTCTCTTGGTTTGGCGCCGGTCAAACAAGTTTTTTCGCGCTGGCTGCATTCGCCCGATCAAGTGCTTTGTGCTTTTCCTCAATGGTTTGCGGCGCCTCAAGCCGACTGGCCATCCCCCTTGCGCTTTGTTGGCTTTCCGCTCTATAACCGCTCAGGGGTAGAGAGTCTTAGCGCCGCCACCGAAAACTTCATTGCCGCAGGCGAAGCGCCTTTAGTTTTTACCGCCGGTTCGGCCATGGCTCATAGCCATAGTTATTTTGCCCTTGCCCTTGAAGCTGTGAAGAAGCTCAATAGACGAGCTATTTTTGTCAGTCGCTATAAAGATTGCTTGCCGCCCTTGCCCGACTTTGTTCACCATGCTCAGTACGAACCTTTTGATATTTTGTTTAGTCGCGCCGCCTTTGTTTCGCACCATGGCGGTATCGGCACCAGTGCTCAGGCGCTCAATGCGGCAGTGCCGCAGCTGGTGGCACCGTTTGCCCATGATCAGTTTGATAATGCCTTTAGGCTGAAAAAACTTGGGGTGGCGCAGAGCGTTAAAGCCGATGCCTTTTCTGAGAGCCGGGCCCAGGATTTTACCGAAAAATGTCGAATTTTGCTTTCTGCACCATATCAAGAAAAAGCTAAAGAGGCGGCTCGCCTTATGCAAGATCAAAGTGATGCGGCGGCACGGGCGGCTTTATATGTAGAAGAGTTGGAGCGTCTTTTGTAGCTGTTAGGCGATAAGTTAATAGGTTTATCTGCTTGGGAAATATCAGAAGATATTTGAAAGCACTAGAAACGATTAGGAAACATCAGAAATCAGCAGAAAGCATCAGAAACCATCAGAAAACTTCAGAAACCTTCAGAAAACATCAGAAAGCGGCATAGATAAAAGGTTCGGTCGGCAGAGTCAACCTAAAGAGTAAGTAGTGCAAAAAGATTCCCACTGCCAAGCCCGAAACAAGCGATAACCATTTGTTTTTATACAAGATTAGCTCTTGCAGTCTTGTGCTTTGCGCCTGTTTACCGTCGTCGCCAAAAAGTTCTTGATTTGAACCGGCAGCTTTATTCGGTTCTTTATTTAGTTCTTTATTCGGTTCTTTATTTGTTGCTTCATTTGCTTCAGGGTTATTTTCGGTCATTAGATTTATCCCTCAGTCTGGCTGCCAATTCTTTCGCCATAAGCTTTCCACCTGCCGGGTTGAGGTGGTCAAAGTCGACATAGTTTTCGCTTGCTAGAGTCTCGTTTAGTTCGATGGTCTTAAAGCCGCATCTTTCAAAGTTTTCACGCCAGAGTTTCTTTATATGCAAATAGTCGGCTTTTTCTCTGGGTGAAAGTTCGTCAATAAAGAGCGGATTAATGGCTGTGATAGCCACAATAATCGAGTCGCGGCTTGATGCCGGAACGGCGCATTGCGTGCAGCCCCGCAGGCGGCGCCAAAAGAACTGTTCGTATTCGCTTGCTTTGCCGCCTTCATAGAGTGCTGTGATACCAGCTAGAAACTTTCTTACTTGGCTGATGCCGTGGTCTAGTTTTTCCACATCGGTGCGGTCAAAGGTTGGTCTATCTATAAATGGATCTTTGAATACGCGTCTAGGTAAGAGCGAGGCGGCAGCCGTAGAGCGGTGATAGTAGTTGCCCACAACATAATAGGTAAAGCGGGTCCACAATTCTTCTGCCGCCAAATAATGATTGAAAAGTGCTCTCAGTTTAAGGCTTTCGCCATGGCTGTCGTCTTGAAAGAGGCTCCATTCTTTATGCTTCTCGGCAAAAGATAATCTTTCGGCAAAATTATCCAGCGCCCCTCTCTCGACCGCATCAAAGAACATATAGTGCAAAGGAATGGTGCCCGATGGTTCGAAGACTGTGGAGGGCATGGCATTGGTGACCAGAAGAACATTTTTTCCCTCGCGCTTCAGTTTTTCATAGACCCAATTGCCTGCTTCAAAAACTTTGGTGCCCGGTAGAGCCAGGTTGAGCACGGCATATTGCCCCGGGTAGAGTTTATCCAACTCTTCTTGCAAATCAATTGTCCAGCAGTGCTCGATGCTCTGCCCTTCGCCATAAAAGACCGAGTCGCCGCCAATAATTAGCAGTTTTCGCCCGGGCTTTTCGTCCATGGTTTTTCTTGCCTGGGCGAGCATTTCGTTATAGGTTAGATAAAAGCCGCCGTTTGGATTGATATACTCGTGAAAGCGTGTAAAACTAGGCACCGCCAGTGGTGAGGCGGTAAGCATCTGACCGAGCAGTGTGCACAGCAGGAAACCCAGGGCTGTACCCAGTAAGAAATAGCGGCTATAGCTTTTTTGCTTTTCTTTATTCAAGCGGCACCAGCTTTGTTTGGAAGAGCAAGAGGAACATGCCGAAGGCTTTATCGAGTGGATAGAAAAAGGGAAGCCAGCCCAATATAACAAAAAGGAAGGTGCTCAGCCAGGCGAGAGCGGGAAGTCGGTCGAAGGCTTTTGCCAGCGGCTTAAACAGGGTGATGCGGCGATAGTAATTGTTGATGGCTAGACCGACACCATGATAGAGCCCCCAGAAAACGAAGTTCCAACTGGCTCCATGCCAGAGACCGCAAAGTGCAAAGGCAATGAGCCCGTTCAGTATTCTTCTTACGGCGCCGTGTTGGCCGCCGCCTAAGGGAATATAAATATAGTCTCTTATCCAGAAACTCAAAGACATATGCCAGCGTTGCCAAAACTCTCTAATAGAGCGGGCACCATAGGGTTTGTTAAAGTTGATTGGCAGTTTGATGCCGAGCATACAAGATAGACCCAAGGCGATATCTGTATAGCCTGAGAAATCGAAATAGATGCGTCCGGCTAAAGCCAGCACAAAGAGCCAACGCTCGGGCAGGCTTTGCACATTGAAAAACGGCTCTTGATGCAAAATGAACTGATTAATGTTATCGGCCAGCACCATCTTTTTGAAAAAGCCCGAAGCCATCAAAAGCAAGCCTTCCGCAATCATTACTGTTTTGGTTTGCTTCAGACCTTTTTCTAATTCGGGCAGAAAGTCGTAGTAACGTTTGATTGGACCGGCTACTAGAGAAGGAAAATAGATAGTGAAGGCGGCAAAGTGAAAGGGATTCTTGATTGGCTCTCTGCCTCTTTTCACCTCGACTAAATAGTGTATAAACTCAAAGGCAAAGAAACTAATCGCCAGTGGCGGAGTGGCCGGTAAAAGGGGCTTGAGCAGCGAGGCAAAGTGATCGGCTAGTGGTCGATTGACGGCGCCAAGCAAATCAAAGAGCAAAAATTGGTGATACTTATATGTAAGGAGGGCGGCAGTTGAAATGATAATGCCGACGATTGCCGCTGCCCCACCGGTGGTGCCCGATAGGCGACCACAAAAATAGGTGATTAAAGCCAGAGTGATTATAGGCAGAACCCCTGCGGCACCGGCAAAATGACTGTGAAAGATTAGACAAAAGCCAAGCAAAATAAAGGCGCGCCATTTTGGTCTGCCGCCGGCTAGCCAATAAATAGGCAGAAAGATTGAGACGGCGATGATGAACCAATGGGTGCAGAAGATCACTAGCAGTAGCTTCCGTCGGCCATACGAATTGAAATCTCACCGGCTGATAGCTCTACTATTTCTCCCCCGGCTTTCTCTACAATTAGGGCGCCGCTGTCACCTATATCTTTAGCGACACCCACAATTTCGGCACCGCCATAGGTGGCTTTAATGGTCTTGCCCAGGGTGACGCTATTCTTTTTCCAGTCCTCAATGACTGTTTGATACTGCGCTTCTTCCAGCTTGTCTAGCTCTTCTTCCAGGCTTTGGCAGAGCGCTGCCGCCAAAAGATTGGCATCTACCGGCATACCTGCCAGATTTTCCAGCCAGTCCACCCGATCTTTTATTTCTTCAGGCAATTCGGCTCGGTTCAATCTGATATTGATACCGATGCCGATAATGAGAGCCTTCACTGGTTTTTCAGCGAGGATGCCGCCGACTTTTTTACCTTGGGCGGTGAGATCGTTCACCCATTTTAAACCGAGTTTGACCCCGCATGTGGCTGTGGCTGCCCGGCAAACGGCATTGCCTGCCGCCAGAGTGACCAGAGGCAGTTTATTGAGGGGAAGGTTGGGGCGCAGTATGGCTGAAAAGGCGAGACCCGCATCGAGGGGTGTAACCCATTGTCTGCCCTGGCGGCCGCGCCCGGCACTCTGGCTGCGCGCCATGATCACCGTGCCGCTGGCTGCGTCCAGGGCAGCCAGGTTGGCCGCGCGGGTATTGGTGCTGTCTATTTCTTCATGACATTCGTTGGCGCCCCGACCCAGATATCTGGTCTTGAGGGCGGCTTCAAAGTCGGCAAGATTGAGAACGGTGCAATTCATAGACCCCAATTTTAAGATAAGCGGGGGTTTATGTCTCTCGCCGATTTGGCGGTTTTATTAGATTTGGTTCTCTAATACATGTTTGCGTCTCTAAATCTGTCTGCTTCGCTAATTTAGATTTGCTTAGCTAATTTAGATTTGCTTGGCGACTGCCCGGCATCTATCTTACTTATGAACTACTGTTGTCTCGATTTGCTTGGGGCCTTCGAGCAGCTTATGAATTGGGCACTTGTCGGCGATACCCTTCAGGTTGGTCACTTGCTCGTCGGTGAGATTGCCGGTCATTTCGATGGTTCTGACAATGCGCGATTTCTTAGTGCCGTCTTCGCCTGCAACTGTTTCTTCTTGCACGTCTACATTAATGCTTTGTAAGTCCCACTCTTTCCGTTTGGCGTACATCTGCAAGGTAATGGCCGTGCAGGCACCCAGCGAACCGAGCAAAAGCTCGTGCGGATTGGGGGCTGAGTCGGAGCCGCCGAACTCTTTAGGGGCATCGGAGGCAAAGGCGTGATTGTCAGAAGAAATTTCCTGTCTGAATCCGTTTGCCGCATTGGCTTTAACTATAACTTTTGCCACGTCTTATCTCCTTCTAGTCGCTACAGCAGACTGCTACCTAGCAAGATAGCAGTTTGCCGCTATTTGAGCCTGAAAGATCATTCTTCGTTAACCTCATTATGAGTGCGGTGTAACGCCGTTTCTATATATCGTTAGATGGTGCTAAAACGACGCAGGAAGAGGAAATTTTATGTTCCTCGTACTATCGGGTGTTTATGCGGTGGTATCACGAATGGTTTCGTGTGTATATATTATCAAAGTCAAAGGTGGTTCTTGTTGAGCCTTCTGAGCCCCAAGCTTAGCCTCGTTTCAGCCTTTCTTACCCTTGCTTTTGGGGTAGCCTTGCGCCTGCAATTTGTAAGTGTTACCTTGCTACACATCGACGAATCGAATCAAGGAGAAATTTCGCTTAATTAGCTGAGTGCCCTGCAATTTACGGGATCTACTCGAGTCTCCAGCTTTTCGATTCATTCATATCCAATCTAATAAGCCCCGGGCAAGTTTGAAACTTGGTTTTGCTCCTGGGCTATTCGACGCTGGCTATCTATGAATTGAAAGCGAGGCAAAACAAGCGAGAGATCTGGTGGGGGAAGATGGTGTGAATCCATCGCTGTCCCGCAACTGTAATTAGGAGCGTTTCGAAAGAGTCGCACTTAAAGCCAGACTACCCACCTGGGCGCACATAAAGTCAAACCTCTTCGAGGTTAAGAGGCGCTTATAGACAAGGCATGCTTTGTTTTGTTGCGCCCTCTTGGTCTCAATCCACTGAGAGGGCTTTGTTTTGTCCACTTTCCCCTTAGTTCAATAAAGATTCTCACCTCAGTTCCCGCACTAATTTCTTACTTTTCAGGAGATACGAGATGACCCAGGTGCTTACAGCAGTCCACCATGCCGACCCCGCTGGTTTTGGACTGAGTGAAGAACGGATCAGCCAATTTGCACTATATAAGGTGCTCAGACGCAACGGTAATGTCGTTGAATTTGATCCTTCTAAAATCGCCGTAGCTATGACCAAAGCCTTTTTGGCTGTTGAAGGCACCCATGGCGCCGAGAGTTCGCGGGTGCGTGCGCTGGTAAGCAAGCTCACCGGTCAGATTGTCGAAACCCTGATGAAGCGCCTGCCTGAAGGCGGCGTCTTGCACATCGAGCATATTCAAGACCAAGTTGAGCTGGCCATGATGCGCGCCGGTGAGCAAGAAGTGGCTCGTCGTTATGTTCTTTATCGCGAAGCTCGTGCTCAAGAGCGTGCCGCTCAGCAGCCTGAAGCCAAGCCGATGAATCTTGGTCCCAATGTCACCCGCGCCGACGGCAGCACTGTGCCTTTGGCTCAGCTTGGTTTGAAAGATATTGTTGTCGATGCCTGTGCCGGTCTCGGTGATATGGTCGACCCCCGCCGCATTTTCAATTCAACGGTGGAAAGTCTTTATGAAGGGGTGAAAGAGTCTGAAGTAATTCGCTCGGCCATCATGAGCGCTCGGGCTTTGATTGAGACAGATCCTGCTTATAGCTTTGCCACTGCTCGCTTGCTTTTGCAGCAGATGCGCCTAGAAGTTTTGGGCGAGTCGGTCAGCCAAGAGCAAATGAAAGACCGCTACAAGACTTATTTCCATGACTATATTGCCAAAGGCATCAAAGTCGGTTTGCTTGATCCGCGTTTGGCTACTTTTGATCTAGATAAAGTAGCAGCCGCCTTAAACGCCGACCGCGACTTGAAGTTCCAATATCTCGGTCTGCAAACTCTTTACGATCGCTATCTCTTGCACCAAGAAGGGGTTGTATTTGAGTTGCCGCAGGCTTTCTGGATGCGTGTTTCCATGGGGCTAGCCCTTAATGAAATCGACCGCGAAGTGAAAGCAATCCAGTTCTACAATCTACTTTCCAGCTTTGATTTTGTTTCCTCCACACCCACACTGTTCAATTCCGGTACCCATAGACCGCAGCTCTCGTCTTGTTTCTTGACCACGGTCGATGATGATCTTTCATCTATATATGAGGCAGTAAGAGAGAACGCTCTGCTATCTAAGTTTAGCGGCGGTCTGGGTAACGATTGGACACCGGTGCGTGCTCTTGGCGCGCATATTGCCGGCACCAACGGCAAGAGCCAGGGCGTAGTGCCTTTCTTGAAAGTAGTCAACGACACCGCTGTCGCCGTCAACCAAGGTGGCAAGCGCAAAGGTGCGGTCTGCTGCTATCTAGAAACTTGGCATATGGACATCGAAGAGTTTCTTGAGTTGCGCAAAAACACCGGTGATGACCGTCGTCGCACCCACGACATGAACACCGCCAACTGGATTCCAGATCTCTTTATGGAAAGAGTAAAAGAGAATGCCGATTGGACTCTCTTTAGCCCAGACGAAGTGCCCGATTTGCACAATCTCTATGGCAAGAAATTCAAAGCTGCTTACGAGCGCTATGAAAAAATGGCTGAAGAAGGGCACATCAAGCTCTTCAAGAAAGTGCCCGCTGTCACTATCTGGCGCAAGATGCTCACCATGCTCTTCGAAACCGGGCATCCCTGGATGACTTTCAAAGATCCTTGCAACCTGAGAAGCCCTCAGCAGCATGTCGGTGTTGTGCATAGTTCCAACCTTTGCACCGAGATCACTCTCAATACATCTGAGAGCGAGACAGCTGTGTGTAACCTGGGCAGCATCAACTTGGTCGCTCACATCAAAGACGGCGCCCTCGACCTCGAGAAACTGTCTCACACCTGTCGCGTTGCCATGCGCATGCTCGACAACGTTATCGATATCAACTATTACAGCGTGCCCAAAGCTCGCAACGCCAACATGCGCCACCGCCCGGTCGGCTTAGGCGTCATGGGCTTCCAAGATGCTCTGCTCACCTTGCGTCTGCCCTATGCTTCCGATAAAGCAGTCGACTTTGCCGACTACTGCCAAGAAGCCGTGAGCTACTATGCCATCTTGGCCAGCTCTGAATTGGCTGCCGAAAGAGGCACCTACAACAGCTACAAGGGTTCACTCTGGGACAAAGGCATTCTGCCCCAAGACTCAATCGATATCTTGGCCAGTGAGCGCGGTAGTGTTGATGTAGACCGCTCCAGTCGCCTAGATTGGACACCGGTGCGTGAGCATATCGCTCGCCATGGTATGCGCAACAGCAACTGCTTGGCGATTGCTCCGACCGCCACCATATCTAATATCATCGGCGTCAGCCAATCTATCGAACCGACCTTCCAGAACCTCTATGTCAAGTCAAATCTCTCTGGCGAGTTCACCGTGGTCAATACCTACCTGGTGGAAGACTTGAAACGTCTTGGACTCTGGGATGAAGTAATGGTGCACGATCTGAAATATTTCGACGGCTCCTTGCTGCCCATCGATCGTATTCCTGAAGATGTGAAAGCTCTCTACGCTACAGCTTTCGAAGTTGATCCTAAGTGGTTGGTGGAAGCTGCTTCCAGACGCCAGAAGTGGATCGACCAAGCTCAGAGCTTGAACCTCTATATGGCTGAACCAAGCGGTAAGAAACTGGACGAGACCTACAAACTGGCTTGGACCAAGGGTCTCAAAACCACCTATTACCTGCGCACCGCCTCAGCCACAGCCCCTGAGAAATCAACTACTCAGATCGGCGTGCTCAACAAAGTTCCGACAGCCTCAGCCGCGAAGGCTCAGGTGCAGCCCAAGGCCTGCTCCATAACCGACCCTGATTGTGAAGCCTGCCAGTAATTAACCCTAAAACAAAACTAGAAAAGGACATCCACATGCTCAGTTTTGATGACGTTCCCCTGACCACCAAGCAACCGCCCACGAGCAGTAATGCCGCGGCCGCCACAGCCTCCGGTCTCGATTTCACCCCGCCGCCCATGACTCAGGGCTCAGAAATATCGGTGACCATGGTTCCCGGCGCTGGTGCCACCGGGCTTGAGCAAATTTCGATGAGCGGCCACCGCGTCACTGTTGACGAGAAGCGCATCATCAATTGCCGCGCCGACCTCAACCAATTGGTTCCCTTCAAGTATGAGTGGGCTTGGCAAAAGTATCTGGATGCTTGCGCCAACCACTGGATGCCGCAAGAAATCAGCATGAGCCGCGATATCGCCCTTTGGAAAGACCCTAACGGACTGACCGAAGACGAGCGCATGATCATCAAGCGCAACCTCGGCTTCTTTTCCACCGCTGATTCACTGGTGGCAAACAACTTGGTTCTGGCTATCTATCGCAATATCACCAATCCTGAATGCCGTCAGTATCTGTTGCGCCAAGCCTTCGAAGAAGCCCTTCACACCCATGCCTATCAGTATGTTGTGGAGAGTCTCGGTATCGATGAAGGCGAGATCTTCAACATGTACCGCGAAGTTCCCTCCATTCACGCTAAAGATGTTTTCCAATTGCAGTTCACTCAAGAACTAGCCGATCCTAACTTCCACACCGGCACCCCCGAGAAAGATCAGCGTTTCTTGCGTAATCTCATTGGCTATTACATCATCATGGAAGGCATCTTCTTCTATGTTGGCTTCGTGCAGATGCTCAGTTTCGGACGTCAGAACAAGATGACCGGAGCCTCCGAGCAATTCCAATACATCATGCGCGATGAGTCGATGCACCTCAACTATGGTGTCGACGTTATCAACCAAATCAAGATCGAGAATCCGCATCTTTGGACCGCCGAGTTCCAAGAAGAGATTCAGACTTTGATTAAGCAAGGCGTCGAACTGGAATATGCCTATGCCGTAGATACAATGCCGCGCGGCGTGCTTGGACTGAATGCCCAGATGTTCTCTGAGTATCTGCGCTTTGTCGCCAACCGTCGTTGCCGTCAGATTGGTCTTCCCGAGCAATATCCGGGCGCCAAGAACCCCTTCCCGTGGATGAGCGAGATGATTGATCTCAAGAAGGAGAAAAACTTCTTTGAGACCAGAGTGATCGATTATCAAACAGGTGGAGCCTTGAGCTGGGACTAGTTTCTGGTTCGACTGAATTACAGAAAAGAGGGAGGGGCTGCCCCCTCCCTCTTTCGTGTTAGTATTTCACTGTCAGTTTCACCCGCGGTTTTTATGTCGAAGATCCTGCTTGTCGATGACGATACTGAGCTCACTTCAGTACTTGGCGAATGGCTTGAGGGCGAAGGTTATATAGTGGAAGCATCCGATTGCGGCGAAGACGCCCTTTCGCGACTGGCTCATTATGAATACGATCTTGTTGTCATGGATGTCGGGCTGCCCGATATGGATGGCTACAAAGTGTGCAGTACTTATCGCAGCCGCGGCGGTGCCCTGCCTGTAATCATGCTGACCGGACGGGGGCAGATTTCAGACAAAACTCAGGGCTTTGAGTCTGGCGCCGATGACTATCTGACTAAACCTTTCCATCCGGTAGAACTTGGGGCTCGCTTGCGTGCCCTGCTGCGTCGACCGCGCCAGATGATGTCCGATGTGCTTAGCGCCGGTCATATTTCAATAGACGGCAATTCTAGGCGGGTGCTCAAGAGCGGCGCTGAGATCAAGCTTTTGCCGCAAGAGTTTAATCTTCTTTTGTTCTTTATGCGCAATCCAAATAAGGTCTTTAGTTCGGAAGAAATACTAGACAAAGTTTGGTCAAACGAGAAGGACACGGCCGCCGACACCGTTCGTGTACATATAAATAAGTTGAGAAAGAAAATTGACGAAGAAGGCAAGAACAGCATTCTTCGGACTGTGCACGGCAGTGGCTATATTCTTGATAAGGCTTAGTGGCAAAATAAACCGATATCGGTTCATAAACCGGCGGGCTGCGATTTGAAAACAGGGCTGTAAATTAAACCGATATCGGTTCGTAAGCCGGCTGGCTGCGATTAAAAGACAGGCTGTAAATTAAACCGATATCGGTTCATAAACCGGCGGGCTGCGATTTGAAAACAGAGCTGTAAATTAAACCGATATCGGTTGAAAAACTACCGAGTTGAGACTTATAAAATAAACCGATATCGGTTCAGTTATCTGAGTCGGCCGCCCAAGGGGTGGGCTTTTTGAGATTTAATCTTTTTGATGGGAAGCCCCCCTGACATCGTTTACAAATCGATTACATCATTTTTGTATACATATATCAGGCAGCTGATTTTCTAATTGTTTGAGGTAACTCCAATGAGCGAGCATCCATTAGATCACCGGCAAAGAGCAGCAAATATTCTTTTCCATCTAAAACTCCTGGTATCCCTAATTTTCGCCCTGATTCTTACCAACAATCTACAAGCCAACGCTCAATCGACCGTGTTTGAGGAGCGGCATAAAGTATCTGGTTGGGAAGAGCCCCTGTGCAATAGAGATAACAATCTAAGGCACTATTACTGGACCGATATTGACGCCAGCAGCCGCTATCGCGTTAATGTCATCAACCGGGTGGCACCGTCCAAGAAATCTTCTTATACAATCATCAACCGCACTGCCAGCCCCAACAAGCCCTCAGCCATGAGTGCTAAGGCTCGCAAAGTGGGTGATAATCAAATTGCATCTGGTGATGTGAGCGGCTATCTGCGCAACCAGCAGCAGGCTGCCAGCTACGGCAATCGTTCGGTGGCATCCACCTACGGTTCCTACAGCTTCAGCCAGCCGGTACGCTCAACCGCTCAGTACGACAGTAATCGCAATGTCAAAGGTCGGGTACTGTCTTACTAAGTTCTACAAGTTTGCTCGTTTGATTTGGAGAGCAAAAGAGCCGTCCATAGCAGGGCGGCTCTTTTGTTGTTGTTATTGACTAGAGTTTCTTGCTGTCTATAGTTTGACTACAACTTTGCCGAAATGGGCGCCGCTTTCCATATAGGCGAGCGCTTCGATAATTTCATCAGCCTTAAAGACCTTGTCTACGACCGGTTTGAGCTTATGCATGGTGATGGCTCTGTTCATTGCTTCGAAGCGCTCAACTGAACCAACAAAGACGCCTTGCACTTTCAGGCTCTTCATAATCAAAGCCAGTGTATTAACTGGTCCGGCGATGCCGTCCAATACTCCGATAACGCTTACATGTCCGTTCATGGCCGCTGCTTTCATCGAGCGCTCCAAAGTGCCGGCGCCGCCTAATTCCACCACATGGTCCACACCATGTCCATGGGTTGCTTTCAGTACGGCATTGTCCCAGTCAGGATTTTTCTTATAGTTGATAAGCTCATCTGCGCCCATCGCTTTGAGCTTTTCCAATTTTTCGTCGCTGCTTGATGTGACGATTACTTTTGCTCCAGCCAGTTTGGCCAGCTGCAAGGCAAAGAGCGAAACGCCGCCGGTGCCCATGGTTAGCACGGTCTGTCCGGCTTTCAGTTGGCCGTTAACAAACAAAGCGCTCCAGGCTGTGAGGGCAGCGCAGGGCAAAGTAGCAGCTTCTTCGAAAGATAAATGCTCGGGTATGGAGACCAGTGAGTTTTGATTGAATACTGCGTATTGGCGCAGCATGCCGTCAACAAAGCCTCCCAGTGCGGTTTTTGCAGCTTGGGGGGTGACTTCGCCGCCCAGCCACTCGGGCATAAAGTTAGGCATGACTCGATCGCCTACCTTAAATTTGCTCACGCCTTCGCCTACGGCTGTGACTATACCGGCGCCATCGCTTAGCGGCACCACGGGAAGTGGTAGCTTCGGATTGTAATGTCCGCGCGAAACCAGCAAGTCTCGATAGTTTAGCGAGGCGGCCTTGATTTCAATGCGCACCTGTTCATGCTCAAGCTTCTCGCTTTTTTCATGTCTCTGGGCCGGTTGAATATCTTTCTTAGAGTCTAGGGAAAAGCTCTTCAGTTCCCAGGCTTTGTAAGCAACTGCTGTTGTCATTTCTACTCCAGTTTTCAAACAAGATTTATTGATACAAGAACTAAATCAAGAACTAATTAAAGAACTAAATCAAAAACTAACTTTAGAACTAAATTGCATAAGAATAATTGATTGGCAGAATCTTCTTGGCTTCGGCTTTGTCCATCAACTCTTGGGCGGCATGATAGGGCCAGTAAGGGTCTCTGATCATTTCGCGGGCAAGAAAGACCAAGTCGGCTTCGCCATTTTTGATGATTTGGTCGGCTTGCTGCGCTTCGGTGATCATACCGACTGCGCCGGTCAAGATTTGAGCCTGTTCTTTTACTGCTTTTGCAAGAGGCACTTGCCAGCCCGGTCCGTATTGATAGCGGTCGCCGGCTCTGACAAAGGCGCTGCTGCAGTCAATCAAATCGACGCCACGTTTTTTCATTTCAGCAGCCAAAATCACAGAGTCATCGACGCTCCAGCCACCTTCAACCCAATCGGATGCCGAAATTCGTACTGTCAGGGGTAGATTTTGCGGCCAGACTTTACGCACTTTATCGATGGTTTCGAGGGCGTTGCGCATGCGATTTTCTAAGCTGCCGCCGTACTTATCTGTGCGTTTGTTCGACAGGGGTGAATAAAAACTGTGCAAAAAATAGCCGTGAGCAGCGTGCACTTCCAACCATTTGAAACCAGCTTTGTAGGCTCTTTCTGCTGCCTGGGCAAACTTGTCTTGAATGGCTTCAATATCGGCAATCGAAAGTTCTCTGGGTGTAACTGAACTATCTGAAAAGGGCAATGGTGAAGGACCGACAGGCTGCCAGCCGCCATCACTCTCGGGCACGTTTTGTTTCTCGTGTCTTGATCCGCCGTCTTTCCAAGGATTGCGAGTGGAGGCTTTGCGCCCGGCATGGGCAATTTGAATGCCGGGAACCGCGCCAAAGCTTTCTATAAAAGTAGTGATTTTCTTGAGTGGCGCGATCTGATCGTCGCTCCAAATGCCCAAGTCATCTGGGCAAATTCGACCAATTGCTTCCACTGCGGCTGCTTCGGTAATCACCAGCGCCGCTCCGCCTATGGCTCTAGAGCCTAGATGTACCAGGTGCCAGTCATTAGCCAGACCGTCTATTGAATTGTATTGACACATGGGCGACACCGCTATGCGGTTGCGCAAAGTGATGTCTTTAATCTTGAGCTCGCTGAAAAGACCCACATTTTTGAGGTCTGCTTCGCTCGTTGCGGTCAGGGTCTGACCCTGATTCTGACTGAAATTGGACATTGGTCTTCCTCTAAGGTTAGTTATAACTGTCCGTATGACGACTAAGATAATAATAGACCGGTCGTCTAATATCGTCAATACTTATTTTGATGAAAGCTATAGAACTGCGCACCAGTATAGAATGAATTGGTTGACTGATGAGGTTGTGATGCCGAGTATCCAATTGAATAAGCTAATTAGAGCGGTTTGGTTAGTTCCTCTAGCCTTGAGTTTAACTTTACAGACCTTTGGCGCGGCAGATGCTGCTCCCGGCGCGGGCGCAGCGGTCACTAGTAAGGGCTCTGCTAAGGCTTCGGGCGCGGGATCGGCGGTCACAAGCAAGGGCTCTGCTAAGGCTTCGGGCTCGGGATCGGCGGTCACGGGCAAGGGCTCTGCTAAAGCTTCGGGCGCGGGCGCAGCCGTCACTAGTAAGGGCGCCAAGACCCCGAGCGTCGGCAACAGCCAGAATGCGAGCCCGGGCAGCACGTCCAATGGCGGCGGCACCATCATCAAAGCTGAAGAAGAAATAAAAGAGCTCGTCCCCAGTCAGCGTTTTCTTGGCAAGCCCGAAGTGGTTGCTGCCATCAAAGGGGCGATGCCCACTGGTGTAGCTGTTTCCTTCTCTGGTCGCAAATTTCTCAACTTCCCCCGCTGGGAAGAAGGTGTAGAGAATACTTGTTGTGAACTGCGGGACGGAGATTTGGTGCCGTATCCTAATGCCGAAATCAACAAGCTGCAGTTGGACAAGGTCGATAGCTGTCTGGTGTCCGTCCAGAGCGTTGTTATCGACCCGCGAGATAGGCTATGGCTTTTGGATACCGGCTCAATCAAGTTTGGCGCAGTGCAACCTGGTGCTGCCAAGATGGTTTGTGTCGATCTTGGCACCAATAAAGTTGTGAAAGTAATCAAGTTTCCAGCCGATGTAGCGCTTCCTACCTCTTATCTAAACGACATGCGCTTCGACCTGAGGCGCGGCAAGAGCGGCATGGCCTTCCTCACTGATTCTAGTTCGAGCGGCAATAACGCGCTTGTGGTGGTCGACCTCGAAACAGGCGAGAGCTTCCGCCGCCTAGCCGGGCATATTTCAACCAAAGCCGTCCCGGGCTTTCTGCCTATAGTAGAAGGGGCGCCGCTTATGTTTGTCTCGGAAGACGGTGAGCGCACCGGTTTGCGCGTCGGCGCCGATGGTATCGCTATTGGTGCAGATGGCAAGCATCTTTTTTACTGTCCACTAAGCAGTCGCAAACTTTATAGTGTTAATCTCGATCTTTTGTGCGACCGCAGCATAAGCGACGATGAAGTAGCAAAATCTGTCTGTGAAGTGGCTGAGAAAGGCGCCTCAGACGGACTGGAATCTGACTCGGCTGGTCGCATTTATGCCACTGACTATGAACACAACGCCGTCCATCGCATTTCGCTAAAGGGTGAGCACGAAACCCTGGTTTGCGACCCACGCGTGCTCTGGCCAGATACTCTTTGTTTGGCTCAGGACGGCTATCTTTATTTCACCGCCAACCAATTGCATCGCCAGCCTTTCTTTCATGGCGGCAAAGATTTGCGCGAGAAACCTTATATTCTCTTTCGGGTTAAGGTAGACGCCGAGCCAGTTTATCTTCGATAAGCGGAGGCAATGAAGTGGAAGGTGGAACTTTAGCCCAGGCTGAAACTCTCATCAAGCAATACGATTTAAATACTATTAGTTGGCTTTCGTTAACTATCTATATGCGTCTAGGCTTGTCACTCTTTGTTGGTGGGGTGCTGATTAGTTTCATACGGGGGCTGCGGCTCAAGGGGCTTTGGTATCTGTTTTGGGGCGTATTTTTGAGCTTGTTTGGCTTGGCTTTCCCGGGTTTAATCAACTGGTTACTTGCTTCGGCTATCGAGGCCCATACAAACCAGTTTATTGAAGTGATTAGGTACGGCGCCTATATTGCCCTTGGTCTTGGTATTATCTTGACCATTTGGTATCTGGTCTATCCCATACTGAGGTCCAGCCGAGTTTCTACCAATAAGGCGCTGGTGATACTGATGGTGGTGCTGAGCGTTTTCTTTGCTCCGGCTTGGGGAATAGCCCTGCTTCTAGTTTTGAGACCAGAAGCCGAGAGAAACAATCAGTAACATCGTTTACCTTGCGTAATGCTTGTAATAATTGACTTTTCTCTTTCGCTCTTTGTCTTCCTCGCTCTCATTGGTCTAGTTGGGCTTTCGGCGCCACTCTTTCGCTTTCTTCATATTTCTTTGAACCGCTTCTGTAAATCTTGAGCAAGTTGTTGGCTGCATTTCTTGCAGTCGGCGTTACCATCTTGCTATCAAATTCGGTGCCCGACGCCGAAAGACAAAAGAAAGAGGTATCCCATGGAATTCTGGACTATTGTGCCCATGTTGCTCGTGCCTACAGCGGCGATTCTCGGCGTGGTCAGAACCGTTACTTTCATCAGTGGCGATGTAGACTAAACTAAGCCCAAGGCGGCAGTTCCTTAGATGCTAGACTGGTGTTGTAGCTCGGCGGAGTTTTGCCTTGTCTTTAGTGCCATCTATATCTGCATTATTTTCGCTTGCCAGACTTTGTTCTAGGAGCGCTAGGCTGGATCTAATTTCAGTTATTGTGCTTGTTTCTTTTTTGTCTTTGCAGTTTTTTAGCAGTCTGCAAGCCAAACCATCAAGCCAAGCTCAGAATTTGGCCAAGCAAGCTCAGTCAGCTTGGGAGAATAGTTTTGATGGCTCAGAGCAAGCGCTGGCTTCTATAAATAAAGCAATTAGTTTGGCGCCTGATGAGGCGTCGTTTTATCGTACCAAGGCGTCTTGGCTGCAAGACTTAAATAGGCGCAAGGAAGCGCTGCTAGCTATTAGAAAGGCTGTGGCGCTCTCACCTAATGATGGCTATGCCCAAATGATTTTGTCTGAGCTTTTGCTTGATGAAGGCTCGCTGCAAGAATCTTATCAGGTGGCAACTACTGCCAATCAATTATTGAAAGTAGAGCCCAATAGCTATTTATTGAAAGCGAAAGTGGCAGAACGTCTTGGCTTGCTTAAAGATGCCGAAGCGACAATGAGTGATGGCTTGAAACGGTATCCTACTTGGATTGACCTGCTTGTCACTCGCGCCTCCCTTCGCTACAAGCAGAAAGAGTATAAAGGTGTTCTTGAAGATACAGAGAAGGTCTTGAAGATTGTCACGGTCACTCATTACAACAGTCGTCGCAAAGCCATTATGCTGCGCATCGATTCTTTTAAAGCTTTGGGTGATAAAGCGGCTGTTAAGAAAGAGTATTTGTGGTCACTTGAAGCAAACCTCAATTATAGGCAAGTGCTCAGCGATGCCTGTCATTTCTTTACCCAAGAAGGCGATACTAAGTCATTGGCTAAGGCTAAAAAAGCCTTGAGCGAATTCGACCGTTGCTACAACAAATAACTACTTGTTTGGATTGTAGGCGCCGTATGCGTCGCGCACTTCTTGAGGCAGGTCTGATGAGAGACTGGCGTCCACTCCGATGTCGTCGTTCTTGCCCACTGGAAAACCAATAGCATTGCAGGTGTTTTCCCAACCTCTAGAGATGGCTCCAAAGAAGCCTTTTCTTTTCTTTGGTTTGCGGCCGTTTGGTGCTTCGGCCGGCATCTGCATCATATTGTCAGCCTGTATCGAGGCTTCTTCCATGGCGCGGGGATCGATAACCGGACCGGAATTGAGAAACTGTTTGAGATTGGAGCCGTCAATGACGCCATCGGGCGGAACATATTGACCGTTATCTAAAAGGGGACGAACCGGAACTGCATCGCTAGGCTGGGCTGCCTTGGCTGCTTGCTTTTCTTGTTTGCTCGGATCGTTGTCTTTATAGCCCTTCAATTCAAGCTGTTCGCCTTGAGCGAGAGCAGGGTTTTGCATCAATGAAGATGTCAGAAAAGCGGAAAAAACAGCCGACATAATGATGATTGGTCGCTTACGATTCACTTCAAACCTCAAATCTCAAATCTCAAAATTTAAATCTCAAATCTCAAACTTATATGCAGTCACAGGTGCTTCCCGTTAGATTTTGGGGTGATTTTCAAGCACCACCAAGAAATTACCATAACTGACCACTTTAAAACATGGAACTTTCCTTCAGGCTGTATATTCATAAGATTCAGTCAAAGGGCGAGGGCTATAAATATGTATATGGGTCAGCGATTCAAGAGACTCTCGCCTGAGATAAGAGCCCTGGCTTCCTTCTTTGCTCTGGGCTGTGCTCAAGCCGTCTGGGCCGGCAATGAAATGCCGCCGGTGGCGCCCACTCGTCTCAAACGCACTGATGATCTCAAACTAACTGGCTCAGTCAGCCAGAGTGCCCTAACCACGCCTCGCCTAAGCCGCCCTGACAGCGGCTCCACGGTTTATCAGGGCAATTCTCAGGGATCTATGCAGGGGGCTATGCAGGGTTCTATGCTGGGGTCTGCGCAAAATTCCTATCCGGGGCGCCAGCCTTCCTCTAGTCCGACCGGCGAAGGTGGGCTCTTCTCACTTGACGACCGTAGCGTTTTTTCCTCAGCTTCAAGCCCCTCGCCTCGTTCGACCAATTTGTCCACCAGTTCTACAAATAGTTCTACAAATAGCTCTGGTAGTAGTAGTGGTAATTCGGAAGACCTCTTGCTTAAGCGAGGCTTACAAGCGGTCGGTCAGCTTGGGCGCGCGCTTTCAAGTTCGCCTGAACTGCAGTCGCAGGCTGTCAATTTGTTGAAAGGTCTCACCAGCAAAAGCAAGACTAGTCTTTCAGGCGCAGCGTCAGCAAGCACTTCGGGCGGCACTGGCAAACTCTCGGGCGGCACGGCTTTAGGCAATGCTGGCAGCGCTCTTTCTGCTGCTGCCTCTAAAGTTCCAATAGTGGGCAAAGTTCTCAGTTCTCAAGAGCTTAGTCTTTTGTCTAACTATGAGATTGCCATTGTTATCGATAAGTCAGGTTCGATGAACGAAACCGATTGCCCCGGCGGTGTTAGCCGTTGGCAGTGGTGTCGAGATCAATTGCTTAGCTTCACCGCGCAAATTTCTCCCGTTTTCAAGAGTGGTATCACTGTTGCTCTTTTCTCCAGCAACTCTCAAATCTTCAAGAATGTAGGGTTTTCGGTTGTTCCAGATATTTTTTCTAAAAATGTTCCGAACGGGGGAACATATATGGCCAAACCCCTGTCTCAAATTCTAGATGACTATTTTGAAAGGCGTGAGCAGAGCAAGGGAGCCACAAAAAAATTACTCATAGAAGTAATTAGTGATGGTGAACCCAGTGATAAAGGCGAGTTGATTGCTGTAATCAGCCGAGCCACAGCCAAGATGGTCAGACCCGATGAATTAAGAATCAACTTCTTGCAAATAGGAAACGAAAGAAATGGCACTGAAGCACTGGCAAAACTGGATCTCAGAATGGTTGGCGATGAAGGTGCCCAGTTTGACATCGTTTCTGTCGAGTCTTTTAATACAGTCGTCGCCGAAGGCTTGCCCCGTGCCTTGCTTGATACGGCAAGCAAATAGATTAGACGACTACAGTCATAGAAAGTTTTATTGAGTTTCCCCCCGCTTGACGAAGACACGCAGAAAGACCTCCTTACGGAGGTCTTTCTGTTTCAGGTCGGCATAAAAAGCTTGGTTGAGCCTATTCAGGCTGAGATAACCAGAGTGTCTTCCACAGAGCTTTCCGGCGCTAGGCTCTCTCTAGATAAGTTTTGGGCGGTGCGGCGTCTGGTCGGCCAGGTTGCCTCTCTGGCTCTATGCAAGCGCGAGTGAAAGTCTGTTTGTCTTGCTTCTTCAACTACACCAGCGAGCATACATTCGAGATCCCAAAGCACTTTGCGCTCAGCCGGATGGTCGAGCGTAATTTGCGAGTTGTTTAACTTGTTGACAAGCCCGAGCAGGACGACTGCTTTGTCCTTTTCGACACTGAGGTGGATGTTTTGACTCTGATAAGAAGCTACTGCTTTCATTAATTTAACCGGTTGGGGTGCGTATCAGCCCAACCGGTTAAAGGAAGCAATTAGGAGGAAAGCAGAAAAATATTTTTCTAAAAGGCAAAGGCTGCCTCTAAGGCCTTGCGCCAACCGGCAAGTTCGCTTTGTCTATCGCTCGCCGGTGCCACCTTAAGGTCTTTCTGCCAGCCGGAGTTAAGCTCAGCCAGGTCTTTGATTAAACCGGCTTTGAGACCGGCAAGAGCGGCAGCACCCCAGGCAGTTGCTTCCACATTGGTGGCGCGGGTGACCGGCACTCCCAAGACATCGGCTTGAAATTCCATCATAAAGGTGTTTTTGGTGGCACCACCGTCTACCCTTAATTCTTTTACGACTATGCCGTTTTCTTGCATGTCGTGGGCGACGTCGGCCACCTGATAAGCCATAGATTCTAGGGTGGCTCTTACAAAGTGAGAGCGACCGGTGCCGCGTGTGATACCAACAATGGTGCCGCGTACATCAGAGTTCCACCAAGGCGATCCGAGCCCAACTAATGCCGGTACAAAATAGACCCCTTCGTTGCTTGGCAAAGAACGGGCCAGCTTTTCAGTTTCGTCGCTGCTTTCGATTATGCCAAGACCATCGCGCAGCCACTGCACTGCCGCGCCTGCAATAAAGATGGCACCTTCGAAGGCATAGGTCGGCTTCTCGCCTTCCAATTGCCAACCCACTGTGGTGAGCAGTCCCTTTGCTAATCTCGGTTTGTTGCCAATGTTTGCCAAAAGAAAACTGCCGGTACCATAAGTACACTTAGCCATGCCTTCCTCAAAGCAGCATTGACCAAAGAGGGCCGCTTGTTGATCGCCGAGGTTGCCTAAAATAGGTGCTTCAAAGCCGACTTGCTCTTTAATTGTATGACCAAAATCGGCATTAGATGGTAGTACTGCCGGCAGTACTGCTTTCGGCACGCCTATGATTTCTAAAAGTTCGTCATCCCAAGCCATCGTATTTATATTGAAGAGCATTGTGCGTGAAGCATTACTGCCCTCGGTGGCATGGGTCTTTTCTTTGGTTAGGTTCCAGATTAACCAGGTATCAATTGTGCCAAACAGCAGTTCTCCTGCTTCAGCTCTCTTTCTTGCCCCTGGTACATTGTCTAGAATCCATCTGATTTTTGGACCAGAAAAATAGGCATCTGGAACAAGCCCAGTTTTCAGCCTAAAGAGATCCATTTTCTCTTTCAAACTTTCGGCAAACTCACTGGTGCGTCGGCATTGCCAAACAATGGCGTTGTAAATGGGCTTGCCTGTATCCTTTTCCCAAACCACAGTTGTTTCTCTCTGGTTTGTCACACCAACGCAGGCGATTTCGTCTGGCTCAACACCGGCATTCTTGACTGCCTGTTTAATACACTCGATTTGCTTATCTAATATTTCTTGTGGGTTGTGTTCTACCCAACTCGGCTTTGGAAAAATCTGTTCAAATTCCAGCTGCCCGATACCGAGTGTTTTTCCGGTTTTATCAAAAACAATCGCTCGGCAACTTGTGGTTCCCTGGTCAATGCTCAGTATGTATTTTCCCATTTTCTCTAACCGCTTCAGTTACTTTAACGGTCTAATTTTAGTACATTGCTTTGCTTAATAGAGCGAATAAGGCCAGTAAGGTGTTTTTTCCAAAGGCGGCGAAAGTAGCAGCGGTTCCTCGCCTTCGAGTTCTAGTGAATGGCGGAAGTATGAGACGGACTTTCTCTCTCTAAGCAGGCGACTTGTGAGAATGCTGTTTCTTGTAGGCGAAAATTGCGCAAGCTTAAAACTGTTCGCCGTTCGATTCGTTGTCAGCGTACTGACAAGAATTTGTTTGTTTCCAGGCAGAAGGCGGCTATCTAGAACCGGCTGCTGCCAGTTCACGGGCTCGACAAAGTAGCGGCCTGCATACCAGTAAGAAGGGCTAACATCTCTAAGCCTAATCTTTTGTCTCTTTGGTGAGTCCAAAAGCAAAGGCTCTACGTCTAGATTACCCTTGCTAAGTGCTTGCACAGTCGGTTGAGCCGCCCAAGCGGCTTGCATAAGTTGGCTTGCCAAAAGCCAGGTAAGAACAAAGCTAAGGTTTCGGCTTGACTTCGTCGCGTGCATGAGCAATGGCAAACTGCCGGCCAAGAGAGTTAGCCATCTTTTCAAGGGTGCTAAGCAGTTTCTTTTCGTCGGTTTCTTCGAAAGAGCAAAAAACAAACTTATTGAGTGAGGCATCTTTCCTCTCCACTTTTTTAGAAAGAATGACACTGACAATGAGCTTTTGCGGTAGTTTGCCTCGTTCTTCAATTACGACAAGAAGGTTATTAGATGAGTCAGCAACTATCTTTACGTGCTCTTGGTTGAGCGCCTGCTGAAACAATGAAGCAATCTTTTCTTTCTTATCGCCCAGTTCTTTAGTCTTAAAGCCTGTGGCGAGGTGATAGATTGAAAGGCTCAAGTCCTCTATCCGAGCCAGAACTTTCAATTCCACTCTGCCATTGTGTTTCTTTACCTGAGGCAGATTATATAAAGACAAAAGAGAGCTTTTGAAATCGGTGGCTTTGAAAATCTTAGCTTTGGTCGGCTCAGCCTTTTTTATTTGGGCTTGCAGCGGCGAGGCTAAGCCCAAGGTCAAAAGGCTCGCAGTAAAAGCGATGATTGTGTTCTTTGGTCTGGTCGGCGATATCATTAGTTTTTACTTGGCTTCTTTGTTTTTGAATTATTTCTTTTTGACCTATTTCTTTTTGAAAGGATGATTTTTCTTGCCTTGCTCATCGAGCATTTCAGGATGACTGATATCGGCGCTGTTAGCCAGCAAGTAGTCTTTCTTGAAATCTTTCATGAGAACGGTGACTTGCTCGGCAAGATCGTCAGCTACCTTGCCGCTGCTTTTGCCAATTATGTCTTTATGCCAAACTGCCGCCATAATGTCTTTGTGGTTGCGACTGACTCGTGTCTTTTCCACCAGGGAAAGATCGACAGAATAGACACTGTTTTTATCGTCACTGACCGAGCGTACTTTTAAATAGAGAATAGGTGGAATCTCGCTGTTCTTGCCGGTCTTGCTTTTGCAGCAGCCTTCACTGTCTTCGGCGATAGTGGCATGGGTGGTGCTAAGCTCTTCTTTCATTTTGGCTATTAGATTTTCTGATGAAGCGCCCTGTGCTTTGAGGCTGTCTTCTAATTCACCGACTGCAACTTTGATGCTCTTTATGCCTGCGAGAATCATGGGTTGGTTGAAGCCTTCTCGTCTGCTTTCTTTGTCGGCGGCTTTCTTTGGGCAATCACCGCAATCGGCTTTTACGGCAACCGGTATGCTCAAAGCCATTTGCACCAGCACAAGCGACGGCAATGAGAGTACTGCGAGTCTTTTGAGAAAAGAGCCATTGTTTTTGCGTGAAGCCGACATTTCATTCTCCTCAGAAAACAGTCTCAGATTAGTGATGATACAGCAAGCTTACTTCAAGTTCCTTAGATGTTCTTGGAGATAGTCTTGGAGATGGTCTTGGAGCTTTACTTGGAGCTGGTCTTGACCACGCCTTCGATTACTTCAGCTAGTGCATCGCGCAAAAGTTCAATTTGTTTTTTGCGTGTGTTTGCTGCCATAGCCCTAGCTTTAAGCTTCTTATTTTTAGATGTACTGCAGACTTGGGCAAACTCTTCGGCAAGGGGCATATGCACAAAGAGACAGGCTTTCACGGCTTTGATGTCTTGCGTGTGGTGCATGGCATTGAAGTAAAGCTCGTTGCAAATAAAAGTACCGGCATGATTGGAAACTCGGCAGGGGATGCCACTCTTGCCAAGACTTTCGCTTAGCTTATCTAGAGGCAAAGTGGTTCTAATTAGGTCTTGAGCATCCTTTATTATGGGTTTGTCGACTATTTGGGCGCCGCTCATGTCTTTGATGCGATAGTCGCGCAGATTCATGGCAAAGCGTTCCAGGTGTAAGCCCTTGATTCCTTCGGCTAAACCAGTCATGACAAGTACTACCGGTTTGTCCTCGGGCAACTTTTTCAGTCTGCTATTTAAGTTTTTCCAGGCAGTTTTGCCGACTGTTTCAAGAACGATTTTCTCAATGTGAACTTCTTTTGCGCGCCTTTTGGTGCTGTTGGCTTTGTTTTCACTTTGGGTTATCAATATGTCGGGAAAGCTCTCAACGGTCTCCTGGCTAGGATTGTATGAGCCGCCGCCGAATTTTCCGAAGCCGCTGAGTAGGCAAATGTAGTCGCCGGATGTCATTAGGGAGGGGCTTGAACCCGCCTTTTCACTCTTTGCTTTTGTTTTCATTTTGTTTGTCTCGTAGGTCTTGGTGTAGAATAAACCAATCCAAGCCGAAGTGGCGAAATGGCAGACGCAGCTGACTCAAAATCAGCCGGAGCAAACACTCCGTGTCGGTTCGACTCCGACCTTCGGCAAGTTTTTAATCTCGAATCTTTTTAGCTTGTTTTGCCAGAGTTGCTTTTGCGCTCTGGTAATTTCTTTCATAATGTTCTTTCAGAGGCGGGCACACCGGCGCCAGCTTGTTTACCACAAGCTTAGTCCATTCCACATAGTCATGCTGTCTTTCCTCGCTCCAGTCTGGGGGCGGGTCATTGACTATGTCTTTAACATTGCTTGTCTTATCGGCGAGCTTAATTAGTGAAGCCCCCTCGGTTAAATGAGGGGCATGTTCAATTTGCAAAGTCTTGCGCTCGGCTTTCGGCAGAGACTTATCGTCGGTTACTTCCTTAACGAGTGAGGCAATGCGCTTGCCGAAAAGCTCTTCAATTTCGTTGAATGTAGTCTCAGTGTCTTCAACAGTGTCGTGCAATATAGCGGCGCATACTACTTCTGGGTCGTGATACTGGCCGGCATTCCAAATGAGGTCGGCTACTTCCAGCGGGTGGTTAATGTATGGCGAGGCTTCTGCGCCTTTGCGCTTTTGGCTTTTGTGTTTGTTGGCGGCAAAGTGCGCCGCTTTCAAAATCAATCCTATCTCTGCAGCGCTGAATGACTTTTGGGGCTGTTTGTCAGACTCTTGCAGGCTTTTTGCGATCATTTTTCTCTTCGGATGGTTGGTTTTTGGGCTCTATATTTTTGGCTTTCGCTCTATTTTCAATTTTAGCCTGAACCAAACAGCAAGATGAGAATTGCCCGGCGATTTTCTGCAGTCAGTCCGTTTTGAGAGTTGAAAAGTAAAGGAATCGAAACACAATCCCTCTATAACGATGCAGTCAACCATCGCCGATTAGTGGATGTGGTATGACAGAAATAGGAATCGGTAGTCTATAGCATTGTGCATGGAGACTTGATCTTGCCGATAATATATTTGCACGGCGTGTCTGTTCGCGATGAGCGTGATTGGGAACAGATAGAAGTTTTGCTTCGCCGATTTGTTGCTCCATGTATCTCTGATGATCCTGCCGGTGTCGAAATTAGCCGTTGCAATTGGAGCGACCTATCGGACCAATCAGGTGCCCGTTGGTTGACTCTTTTAGGTCTTTCGCGCTTTATGCAAACAAGCGGTTTGAGTGAGCTTGTCGGCGAAGGGCTCTCTGGTATCAAAGACAAGTCCCAGGCACTTTCAAAACTCAGACCGGTGAAAGCAGTCGGTATCAAAAGTCCTGTTTCGGCTAGACTGACCGAGAGTGGTCGCTTTCAAGCCCTTAGAGAAAAGCTCTCAGACGGCGGTAGGACTACCTGCAGTTTTACCCGTCTTAGCCGCGAGGCGCTCAGCAATTTGCTGTGTCAAGGCATTAGGAAGAGTGGGAAGCTTTCTGGTATTGACGAGCTTGTTGCTTGTATAGCTGCCGATGAAGTGGCATTTGACGAAGATACATTTATGCAGATGAGCCAGTGCAAAACAGTCTGTGACGAAATGAAGCTTTTGCGCAGCTTGATGTCCGCACGCTTTGATTTACTTAGGGCTGAATATCAACCGCTCTATCGTGATCGGCTAAGTATGCCGACAATAAAAGATTCGGTGATGGTTGATCTCTTGAGTAGCACTGCAACCTTTGGTAAAAGTCCCTTGGAGAAATTAGCACAATCTGCTGCCGCCAAGTTTGTTTATGATATTTGGTCTTATCTTTCTACCCGGGGAAGCGATACTAAACCTGGTGCTATCCCGCGTGCTTTCATCAATGCTTTGCAGTCAGCCCAGCAAACCAAGCTGAAGCGCGGCGGCGAACCCATTGTCGTGGTCAGTCACAGCATGGGCGGTCAGATTGTCTATGACGTGGTTACTCACTTTTTGCCGCGCTTGCCCCATTGTAGTCAGATAGTGATAGATTTCTGGTGTGCCACTGCTTCACAAGTGGGGTTGTTTCATGAATTGAAGCTTTTCCTCGAAAGTGGTGCTGCTCTCACTAGTAATGGTGTTGGTACTGGTACTGGTGCCGCCGGAGTTGGTGCCACTGCTATTGGTGCTGCAGGTGTCGATGTGCTAGCTAGAAACAGACATCTCGGCTATTTCTGGAATGTTTGGGACCCTTCTGATTTATTTAGTTATAGTGCCAGAGCTATCAGTGAAAATCTAGATGATGAGGTCTTTGAGTCGGGTTTGGATGCTGTCTCTGCCCATGGTGCCTATTTGCATATGCCTGCCTTCTTTCGTAGAATGGCAGCCAAGCTCGGTTGTATAAAGGCAAGCAGCGCAGAATTGGTAGGCGCCAAATCCTGACCTACTGCAAAGCCCTAGTTGGTTCTATCAATAACGACGCAGAATTGAGCTTGCCTTTTCCCCACCCCTTTGAGCGGCAAAGCAAGCTCTATTCTGCATGGTGATGGCGGAGGAAAATCGGGCGATTGCCTGGAGGAATCGAAGAAAATTCAATCACCGCAATTGGTCCATCACCATGTCCCCTTTGTGATTGAATAATACGATTTTCGCCTCGCCCGGTTAATGTGCTATTGCACAGTCATTTAGCTGGGTAGTCATTGAGATGGCTTGTTTGGCAGCCAGTGAGGCAGTCTGGCTATATGCTTTTAGTGAGACTTTACTTGCTTTTGAGTCTAAATTTGAGCGGCAAATGAATCAGCGAATGGCTTGCTTAGCATTTTTGAACAACTCTTTGAAGAAACGACGAAAAAGGGCCGATTGCACCACAAAAGGGTTGGCTCCAAAATAGCCTTCGGTAACGCCATAAACTGGTTTGGTTTCTTCAGCCTGATAGGTGCCAAAAAGGCGATCCCAGATCATAAATAAACCGCCAAAGTTTTTGTCTAGATAAATCTCGTTTTTGCCGTGGTGCACCCGGTGCGCCGATGGTGTGTTGATAATGCCTTCAAGAAAGCCGAGTTTGCCGACCATTTCGGTATGCAAGAAGAACTGATAGATAAGATTGATTGTGGCAAAGAGAATTATCTGATCTTGCGAAAAGCCTGCCACTACTGCTGGGGCAAAGAAAATTGGTGTGATAATGCGACCCAGCCAGTGCAACCTAAAGCTGGCGGTAAAGTTAAACCAGGGACTGGAGTGGTGCACCTGATGCAGGCACCAGAGCAGGCGGTTGGTATGCAGCGCCCGATGTTCCCAGTAGTACAGAAAATCGACAAAGATTATCGCTAGAATGGCATTCTGTGGGGTATCCGCCAGTCGGTGGGGCTGCAGTTTCTCCATAAGGGAAAGCACCCAATAGGTGTAGCCTAAGAACATAAACTGGGTAGACCGGTTGATTACCAGCATCGAGAGATTACAGAGTGTTTCTTTGAAGTTATAAACTTCTCTCTTTTTGACAGCCGCCCAGATTAGTTCTGCCACCACACACAGAAGCGCCGCCACAAGAAATGGCACAAAAACCGCCTTCGCCCCTTCGTACATGATTTTGTCTCCGCCATTAAGAAAAATGCTCACATGGATGCATACGAACTGGCTGGCAAAAAGTTTCAACTGATTCTCAAGATTTAGATTAAATCGATAGGTTATATTAAATGGCGATTTCTGGAGGCTAGAAAATGACCGAAACTACCAAGAGCTGGGCTGCGCTTGAGATTGAAGTCAAGCAGGTGGACGAAGACCTGGCTTGCTGGGTGCTCATGCAGTCGGGTGCCGCCGGCTGTGAGGTGGAAGGTCTGCCAGGCCAGCCAGAGGCCGGCGGGAAGGTGCGGGTGCGCGCCACCTACGACGTGCCGGTCCTGAGCGAAGAGCAGTTCGCTCAGATCTCTGCTGCCTTTGAAGAGTATGGATTAGCCGAGACCTTGAAGTCACTAAGGCGCAAGGATGTGCCCGAGGAAGACTGGCTAGCCCGGTGGAAAGAGGGGTTTGAGCCTTTCCGTGTCGGTACCCGGTTTGTTGTGGCACCGTCCTGGTACCACCCGCAGGCTGACGGAGACTGCGCTGGTAAGCTTGATGAAGAACTTAAGAGTAATCGACACGTTATCTATATTGAGCCGGGTATGGCTTTTGGCACCGGGCTGCATGCAACCACGCAGTTTTGCCTTCGCGCCCTTGAATCTTTTCCGCCCCGTGAACGCATTTTGGATGTCGGCACCGGCAGCGGTATTTTGGCTATAGCTGCGGCGTTAATGAATAAAGACAGCCGTATTTGCGCGGTCGATATTGACCAGGTGGCGGTTGATTTCGCCGCTAAAGACTTTGAGCTGAATGAAGTGGACGGTCGCATTGAACTGCTCACCGGCAGCACCGATGTGGTCAAAGATCGCGTTTTTGACATGCTGCTCTCTAATTTGACCTGCGAAGACATCGTGGCACTCTTGCCTGATTATTACAAAATGCTTTCTAATGGCGGTGTTGTTCTCTGTGCCGGCATTCTCGCCGAGAAACTGCCCCTGCTGGAAAAGGCTGCGGGCGAGAAGGGCTTCAGGATTGTGCAGTCTGAGACAATCGGGCATTGGGTCGGGATTGTTTTGCAGAAAGGCTAAGCCGTTTCGGCTTTTGTGGGCGGCAACACAAGGGGCTGAGCTGTTATCGCTTTGTCTGGACGCAATGAAATCTAAGCCATTTCGCCTATTTGTGGCGCAACAATAAAGACTTTAGGTTGGGGGTTTGTCGAGGGACAAGCTCTGGTATAAACTAGACATAGGTCGTCAGTCGGCGACTTTGTGCAACCTGAAAACTGAAGAGATAAGTAAGCAACTGACTCCATTTTTATATGGGGGCGTTTAGATTCGACAGGGCTGTTGGGTCGTAAGTTGCAAGCCGGGGAGCTTGTGCCTCGTTAATAAATAAGCAAAAACAAAGATGCCAATAACGTCATCGATTTCACCGCCAAGCGTCAAGCTAAGCTTGCGCTTGCTGCCTAATTTAACTTAGGCGCGGTACTCGACCGCTTCCTGACTACCCGAAGCGCAAGGGTAAACCATGGTAGTTGCCCGGGTGCAAAGTTAGCGAGTGCTAGCACCTGTTAAGCCATAATCGCGAACCCGGTCGGCGGTCTGAGCCGCCTTCAGCGGACCCACAAGGTGACTGAGGAAATATCAGACTAAGCTTGTAGTAACTTGCTTCTCGGCGACTTTGGACGCGAGTGCGATTCTCGCCGCCTCCACCATTTTTATTAAGAACAGGCTTCAAAGCGTCACTGGTTCACACTTTTGAGTATTCGCGTTTTTGCGTTTGCATGCAAGTGTGGCCCCTTTTGTGGCCCGTCAATTTATTTTTGGGAACTGAAATCACCTGGTTTTGGTAAGGATTTTTTGGGTAATCTTCAGCTTGGTTCATACCTTCCTTTCGCGGTGAGAGCCAGGAGTAAGTAGATGTTCCAAACGAGCCTCATTCTCGCGCGACGTGTCTTTGATGAATCGTGCGTAGTGTTTAAATGTCGTTTGCAGAGTCGAGTGGCCGCGCACATTGGCTAGCCATCCTGGCGTGACTCCATTCTCCAAGCAAAGCGAAGCGAACTTGTGCCGGAGCTGATATGAGGGCCGATGTCGAAGACCGGCTTTCCGTAATGCTGTACGCCATACATGATCAAGATTTTTGTCTATGGGCTGGCCGCTCTTGGTCGTGAATACATGTCCGTCTAGATTGGTAGCGCCCTTCTATTTTTCCTGCTCTAGTGCAACGCGCACGACGGTTAGCATCGGAACAATTCTCGAACTCGATGCTGTTTTCGGCAGGTCTTCCGATCCGCGTACTCTACTTTTGTTGATGCGGATTTCGCCTCGCTTGAAATCGATGTCTTTCCAGCGGAGAGCAAATAGTTCATTCGGGTGGGCTCCGGTCCATGCGAGGCCGGTAAACAAAGCTCGATAGTGTGGAACGATTTTTGAAAGCGCGAGTTCGAGTTCCTCTTTGGTCAGCGCATCGATGTCTGGTTTCTTTTCCGTGAGCTGGCGAACTCCGGCAGTGAGATTTTCGGCTTTCAACTTTCTTCGCAAACAGACTTTCATGATGTACCGCAGCAGACCCATGATGTTATAAGTTCTGACTGCTGAAACATTTTTCGATACTTCAGCCTGAAAGTGGGCGATGTCTTCTTCTGTGATGTCGCTCACTTCCATCTTGCCGAACGCAGGAAGCAAATAGTTCTTCAGCACTTTGCGGTAGCCGCGCAAGCTGCTGTATTTCAAACTCGCTCTTTCCGCGAGATAGTCTTCTGCCACTTCTGCAAACATTTCGCGTGTCTTTGGCTTGGTGAATTCAGTCAACCCAGACCAATCACTTGTGGCATTCGCAACTGCACGATGCTTCAAGATTTTGGCTAGCGCAAGCTCCGCGGCTTTGCGGTCGCGTCCGAAAGATTTCACTCGGCGGTGGCCATTGATCTTTACCGAGATGTACCAATTGTTACCACGTTTCCAGATACCATCTTTGACGCCTGCCGTGGATTCTTCCTTCGGTGCGCGATTTGCGAGGCACTGTATGCGGTGCTCTAATGATCGCGCATTCAATGAGTGTTTGCTAGTTAGAAAATCAGCATTAGGACTCGACGCTAGCTAATGCGAGGTGTGTCAGTTCCGTTAGCGTTAGACGAAATTCTGAGCAATGTCATCGGGAGCAGGTTTGTTGATTGTATTTGCTTGAATGAACTTGTTCATTGTGTCTTTTGAGATGAGAACACGACGATTGATATTGATGAACGATATTTGACGGGAGTTGATGAGGCGCCACTTTGTCTTCAGCGGCACGCAGAGAGGGTCTGCTGCTGCGGCTACTGAATGAAGTTTTGGAAGTGATTCGGACATGGTGATCTCCTTCCCGCGTAATTCCTTGAAGGCGGGAAATTTGCGGCACCCTGATGCGACCGTTTGAACAAAAAGATCGCCGGAACGAATGTCGGCGATCAGAAATGAAGAGAAATGTTTATCAACGTTCGCGCATGTCATTGCGCAGTCGTTATCTCAATTGTCCTCGCCTGATCGATTTTCTGTCTCTAGGGAAATTACTGAATGCGTGCATCAGCCTTGTCCATGCGCGATGACAGCTAAGTAATGTACTAGTGCGGCGGACGTGCATGGCGGCAGAGATGCGCGACTTCATCGGTGCATGGCACTCAGCCCTGACCCTGTACGGTATTTGCGCTTTTAACATTTACTCTTTATCTTGCCTTGCCGAGTGGTGTGCCACCATCAGCTTGGCTTGCTTCGCTGCGACACTTGCTGGTATCACTTTCGTCCAGAGCCCGAACATCGAAAAAAATTCGGCTTGACCGTTCTGCTAGCATTCAACTCGCGACGGCGACGAGGCTTTGTTGACTTGCTGTACATCGAATCGCCGTCGCCCGAAATAGAAAGAGCAGAATGAGTCAATGCCCTACCTTTGTTGATTCTTAAGACCGTGCCTGCTGGCGGATTTCGGGATAAGAAGAAATTTTCTTTATCTTGCCTTACCGTATGGTGTGCCACCATCGGTTCGGCAAACGGTAGTCGCGTTGGCTTAAAGTCCCTCAAAGTCAATGTCATCTTTCGGATTCCACGGGCCGATAAGCTTTAGACCCATGTTCTTACCAATGAGTTTCACGCCATTAAATTCAAAGTCTGCATCCTCTTCCGAGTAATGCTTGCCTAGCTTGGGAAGGAATCGGCGCTTGACCAAGACCTGCCAAAGAATCTCAAGAGACTTTTGATGTGGGTCGAGTATTATCCAATCGAACAGACGTTCGCTACAGATAGGGACTGCATCATTGGTTGCTCGTCCTTTGCCCATCATGTTTTTCGACAAAACCAAGGGCCTCATCTGACATGTCTTTAGTCTTTGGACGTCGATTTTAATCCTAGCTGCCAGTTCTTCAGGATTCTTCGCAATCCATTTCATTGCCAGTAGAGCCTGACGGATGCCGTCATTCAATTCCTCGGCAGTGTGAGCAATTTCGTTAATTCTGTCGGGAGCGACGTGCCATTTAAGCTGTGTAACCATAGCGGAGTTGCTGGCTGAATCATAAATTAAGGCATCTAGATCGCTTGGTTCACCATCAACACTGAATTCGAAAGGACCAAATACGTCAATGTTTCTTCCGCTCAGTTTTCTGCGTAGTTCTTCAAGCCAGTAATCTTCCTTTTTGTTTTTGAGTCGATCCTGAATTGGCTGACGGATGATACCAATCAAGGACCACGTATTCCTGTCCGCGTTAGAGCCGAGTACAAGTTGATTTCCAAGGGCGAGTTCATCTCGTGCAACGCGAAAGAAGGGTTGTTGAAGCACGTTTGGGTTTGGTTTCTTTGGCCGGTCGTAGAGTTCAGGAGCATAAGTCAAATCTGTGACGATTTGTTTGACCTTAGCAAATGGAAGCCCGGAGCGCATTGTGAGTTCGTCGATCCATTGCCGTTCCGGTCGCCTCTCAATAAGGCTGTCAATGCCTACACCTTCCACTCCAGAGTAGTAGCAGGCTAACTGATGGACGGAACACCATGCGGTTAGTGCAGTCCAAAATTGCCGCAACTCGGCGAACGTGTATCCTCCGATATCCCAAGCGGGTGGCATTTCCCAAAGCGGCTCCGAGTCCTTATCGAAATGGGCACGAATCTTCTCAAATTGCTGATTTGGAAATGAGTACTCTACTTGTCCTTTGCCTCGTCGACGAGGACGGGCCTCGTCTAAGAATGCTCGTATGTCTAAGTCTGGACGTGGTGAGTCTAAGAGATTCGGCGGATAAGGCGCATTCAACAACTGATCCGCTATTTCGAACTCCTCCGTGATCTTATCGAAGTACGAAATTTCAACGCTATTGTCGTCTTTGAAACTCGCGGAGTGACTGCCGCGCCACAACAATCCCATGTAATCCCAGGCTCCGGAATACGCTAAGGCGAAATCCATGATTTCTTTCATTAGGAAATAGACTGCGTCGTCCGTCCTGCGAATCGCGGAAAGGGAAGCATCATTCTTGCAGTATCGGTGTATCCACCACATGGCAAAGTGGATACTGTCTTGCCCTTGCTTTATCAGTTCACGCAGGCCAACGACTTCGCCCTGGAGTAGTTGGGGGTTGTATAGGCGGAATTGATCCTCGTAGTAGCGCAAAAGATTCATTACCGCGACATTTCTTGGTATTCCGGAGAGAAGGTCCTTGGGAATGCCCTGCTCCAAGCGTTCGTCGAGGTCTAACAGCTGTTGCTTCGTTAGCCTTTTATTCGATGTATTTGTCTCTACAGACATAAATTACTTTGCTCGCGTTTAAGTGTCTTGTTCCGAATTAGGCTCTGGTTCGGGCTCTGGCAGCGCCATTTGCTCTCCATCTTGGGGAATAATTGGTTTCTTGGGAACAGCAGCTGCATGTTCATCAGGAGGGTCTTCATCATTAGTCGGTTGACAACCCGTATCTATCGCGAGTGCGCGAGCAGTCTCAGGCTCAACGATTTTGTGAACTGTGCGCATTATTCTCTTCGGGAACAGAGACTTGATGACCTCTGTCACACTCACGCCGATGAGATCAGCTAACTCTTTAGCTGTTAGATGATTGACGATTCTTACTTTCTTTCTCCGCGTCATGCTTTCACTTACCTGCTTGGAGTTGTTGAAGCGCCGCACTTATGAGCGTTTTGAACTCCTTGCCTGTCGCCGCTTGATGGCTTTTAGGCAGGACAGTTTCTCGCGCCATGAATTCCAGATACTTTGTCCAGGTCGGCCGGGAGTCAGTCAAACTGAGCTTGTGCTGTGCGATAGCAGTTGCGAGGAGGCGGGCACTATCGGAATGAAGATCCATTTGATCGAGAATGAAGTCGTCAGGATGCTGAGAAAATATTGAATACTGGCTTAAAGAGGATTCTGGAAAGTCGCGCAAATTGGCAGTAACTATGACGTTTGCGCGGCAAGTGATGGCGGCCGCAAGAACATGGCGGTCGTTTGGATCTGGCAACGTGAGACTTTCGATAAGTCCTTCGTAGCCGAGTACAAGGCTGTCGCGGAATTCCGCATCCATGCGTTGCCGCCGCCTTTCAAGCTGTGCTCGGCTTAGATCCGGATATCGTGCAAGTCTGCGTTCGATCCATTCAGTGTGGATCTGCTCAGTCCATTTGACTCGGAACAATCTTGTCGAAGCGATCCAAAGCAGCAGACTGCTGATGAAGGCAGGAAACAGAACTGATGAGTCCAACAGCGCGGTGTAGCTCGTTGGCCGCTCCACTCAATCACTCCCTGAACGTCAGACCGGCTGCATCATCTTCAGCGGTCATTTCTGCTATTGCCGTCAGTTGGCTTTTCTTGCTCTTTTCGTGATACTCCATCAAATCTTTGAACAAGATTCGGCGATGGCGTCCAACCATCCGATACGGGATCTTGCCTTGTTCAAGCAGTTTGACGAGGAACGGCCGCGATACGCCAATTATTTCAGCAGCTTCTATGGTGGTGATGTCAGCATTGAGCGGGACAAGCTGTAAAGCGTTTCCTTTTGAAAGTTCTGCCAGCACCGTCACAAACAGGTTAAATACCGATTCCGGAATCGGCACTTTGACACCTGTTTCACTGCCCATGATGTAATGCGAGCTAGAGTTATCCTCGCTCAGCAATTTGAACGAATGCTTCGCCTGCGCGACCTCTGGTTCGGTTGGTATTAGTGGTCTGTCGAGAACTGTTGCCATGCCACACCTCCGGTTTCTGTATCAAGTTTAGCGGATAACTGAAATATATGCAATATGTGTAATAGGTGAAACTGACTGCCCGGTCCTACCCCAAAATATCTTCAAAAACTTTAACCCACTTTGTGGACCCTCCTGTGTCCATTCGGGACAATTAGCGCCGCTTCGCGCGAGCGACAAAAAGCCCGAAAGCTGCACCATTAAACAAAATCAATTGAAGAGTCTTAATGAGATCGGCTGCCCAGACGATTCTCGCCGCCTCCACCATTTTTATTTCTAAATAGAGAGCAGACGATACAAGGCGCATGCTTTCGAGCATTCTCAAAAGAGGGATGTGCGAAGGTTTGGGCTTTTTGTGCTGCGTAAATAATATTTTCTCAGCTGGAATCACGGGGGGGCGCTCGGATTTTGGGTGATGCTCAGACGAGTACAACGTGCCCAATGAATTCATGATCGTCGAACCGCTTTACTCCCGCCAGTTTTTCAAGCGCCTCAGGAACTCGTAAGTCTTCTGAGTTGACGACAACGTAAATGAAGTGTTTTAGCCAGTGACATGCCGTGTAGAGCATGGCGTCCTCGGCGAATTCTTCTATTGTTCTCTGCTGGTCGGTCGGCCCGTGGACTTATTTAAGTTCGACTAGAGTTCCTAACTCCTCGATTGCAATGTCGGTTCTACTTGTTGAGCCTGCGGTTTTACCTAAAGCTTGCTCTCGAACCGAATGTTGCTTTGTTCCCCCACTTGCTCAGTTTATCTTGCCTTATGCGCTAACGCGTATCGGACTTTGGGAATCAGTCCCGCCTCATGGCCAATTCTGCGGTGACTTTGAACCGATCGACCGGGAAGCTCAAAGCGATGGGATGAATCTGCATCTTGCCTTAGTCCAGAGAGACTGCCACGCTAAGATTCGATCTCCCGTCGCTTTCGCTGTTGAGTAGAGGCTGGACTATATCTTGGGGTATGTCATGAGCCTGTGTTTTCCATAAGGTTAGCCTGAGCACAGCATCCCCAAAGAAGAAATGACTCCCTAATGATTGATGGTTTTGCAGGAATCGACATCGGCAAATTCCAATTCGATGTCGCAGTAATTTCGAAGCACATACCCACGAAGCATCGGGCTTTCACCAATGACCAGGAAGGCTTCGAAATGCTGCTCCTTTGGTTGGAGGGCGAGCTGCTGGTGTCTGAAGCGCGCTTCTGCATGGAGGCGACCGGCAGATACGGCGAGCAGCTTGCATGTTTCCTCCGATGCTGTCCTCTATAGAATCAAGGATAAACTTGCCGGAGGAGCAAATAGAGGCGATCGAGAGTGAGATCGAGTCCCACATCGACAATACGCCAAAGCTCCGAAAGCAACGAAAGCTGTTTGTCAGAATTCCTGGTATTGGCGAGCCGACGGCCAATGCCCTGTTGGCAGAGATACCGGATATCCATCGTTTTAGTAGCGTTCGGAAAATGGTCGCCTATGCCGGTTTTGTGCTGAGCGAAAGATCTTCCGTTACGTTGCGCGGGCAAACACGACTTTCGAAAGTTGGGAGCACCCGCATACGAAAGCGGTTATTTTTCCAACCGTTTCTGGGGAGCGCTATAACCCATTTATGATCGCCTTCTGTAATAGAATCGAAGCGACTCGGAAGAACAAGATGGTGGCATTGGGCGGCGTCATGCGCAAGTTACTGCACATCATAGATGGCGTGCTCAAGTCCGAGAATCCGTTCAATGCCAAGCTGCGCTTGCAAAGAGTTTGATTGTGTCGTCGTCTAGGATGTAGGATTGTAGATTGGATGACGATCTTGGATGAACTTTAGATGCCAGAGGAACTTGCACGACTGCAAAAAATTTTGGAGACGGGGCAACGCCTTTCTAGGCAGGGGTCCTATGAGCGGAGGACCCCACACAAAGAGGCGGTCCCATATTTAACTGAGAGCCGGAAAGACCTGCGACAATTTTTACGAGAGCAACCCAAATCAGCGGAGGCGTGGCTATTACTGTCACTTGCCGAAGAATGCTTGCTTAACTATCCGGCAGCATTACAATCTCTTGAGCATTTTCTTGCGCTCGGTGGTGAGAGGAACAAGAAAACTCTCAAGAGGCTCGCCAGCTTAAAAGAGTATGGGAGGAAGTGGGCAGAGCTCATGCTAAGCCCTGATAATTTGGAAAGTCTAGGGGTGTTTCTTGACGGAGAACTTGCTAAATCAAGCTGCGATCATTCTCTTCGGCTGACTAAAAGCTGGTTGGCGTCTCACATCACGAGCAACCAGGCTCACGTACTTGAAGCCCTTCGAAAATCCGGTGGCTACTGTGACTGCGAAGTGCTTTTTAATGTCGTTGGCAACTCTTGAACTTGACTTTGATCACGATATCTTACCGTATGGTGCGCCACCATCGGTTCGCCCAGTTCGGACTGCGCTTTCGAGTTTGAGGTTCTCAAGTCTCGCGTCCAGAGTGATAGAATTTGACATTTATGCAACAGGTCTTACAAACACTTACTGACTTTAGGAGAGATGGTTTTGCGCTCCTCAAGGCTGTTGTGCCAGCCCCGCAAATTGAGCAGCTGATCGATGGCGTAGAAGAGACGCGCAACGAGAAAGCAGCGCCTGGTCTGCGAAATATGCTCAAACGTTGTTCATCAATTAGGACTTTTGCTAATTCAAGTGTTGCATTCAGGATTGCAGAGGAGATTCTTGGTGTTGCGCCGTTGCCGGTAAGGGCAATTCTGTTCGACAAAACGCCCGCGTCTAATTGGTATGTGACTTGGCATCAAGACTTGAATATCCCCGTTAAGAACAGAGTTGATTCAGAAAGATACGGTCCCTGGTCAATAAAGGATGGGATATTGCACGTGCAGCCGCCAGCCTCGATTTTGGAGCAGATGGTTTCGCTGCGAATACATCTTGATGCATGCTCCGAAGCAAATGGTGCGATCAAGTTCATTCCCGGTTCGCATCTTGCAGGAATTCTTGATCCTGATCAACTCGGACAGTTGCGCGACAATCATGTTCCAGTTGTTTGCTCAGCCGAACGTGGTGACATTATTGCGATGCGCCCCCTCATTCTGCACAGCTCCAACGTAGCGGAGACTCCAGATCATAGAAGAGTGTTGCATCTGGAATATGCCGGTACTGCTCTTCCTCCGGGAATGGAATGGGGGGAGGCATAGGAATGGGACTTGATTCAGTCGAGCTTGTAATGGCTATTGAGGAAGAGTTCGGTCTGGATATTCCCGACCGCGATGCAGAGAAGATGATTACCGTTGGAGATGTTTTCGAGTGGCTGAGGGTTCGCCTTTCCACCGCCGATCCTCGCGCCTGTCTAACTCAGAGAGTCTTTTATAAGCTTAGACGAGCTTTGATTGAGAATTACAATGTAAGCCGACATACGATTTCACCGGACACCCGGCTTACGGAGTTGTTGCCGCTTAGCGTTGTTGAGGAGGGCTGGCCATTTCTCCAAATGTTCATCGACTTAAAGACGCCCCCATTCAAGGTGGCTAATGAGTTTCTTGGATATCGACTGTCAGAACAGAGCCTCACCATGAGGGAACTAGTTCAATCGTTGATCAAGCTCAATGATGAAGAGTTCGCCCCTCAGCATGAATCTGAGCGGGAGATTTGGGATCGTTTAGTAAGAGTCTTCGTGCGCCAAGCAAACGTTCGTCCCGAAGAAGTTGTGCTGGGTGCATCGATCACGCGAGATCTCGGAGTAGACTGATATTTACAGGCTCATTCGATTCTAGTCAACTAACTTGGGAAAGGTTGCACGAAACAGATCTAAGGTGACGTTGCCTACTTCTAGAGTCCGCTTCAGGAGTTCTTCCATTTCACCAGGATTGAGATAGGCAAGGGACAGAATAATTTCTCCCTTTGTATTCGTCTGAACAGCATTGGCCAGAAACGCCTTCACGTTCGGATGAGCGCCCAAATCAATTGTCTCGTCGTACAAGTCCGAGACCTGGGTTGCCAAAGCCGCGTCCCTGGTTTCTAGCGCTTCACCAATCTTAGATGGGCCGAACTTCTTCCGAACTTCCTTTCTGGCGTCGTCGTCTTTGTGTCTATCAAGCCAAGTTCGTTTTAGACTCTCATCCGTGGAAACATAGAATGCGTACTGAGCGTTCTCAATCACGCCGCGCAGCAAAGTGTATGCCTCGGGGCACTGCGCACTGAGCGCCAAGCGAACGGCGCCCAGGAATGATGAGTGCGCACGCATGAAGAAATACAGCTCAAGCCAGTCTTCAGGATCCAGCTTCAGCTGATCAAACGATTTGTTTGAGTGTTTCTTGTTAATCACGTCTACTATATGCAGAGTCAGATTGCGCCGCGTCGTCCAAAAACGCTCATTCAGTTGGAGGAGTTTTTCAAACTGCTCTTTTTGGTTGTGGAAGGATGCTATTTCGTTTTGCCGCGCAGCTTCAATGAAGTGCGTTATACGATCCAGTCCCCACCCTTCCGGCATCTCTTCTGGTAACTCGATCTTAGTGATTTGTCCCGCTGATTGAGACTCACGGACGCGCAAGATTTCCTTTTGCCAGCGTGTCTCTTCGTCAGCATTGCCGAGTTCGCGTTGAGCGTAGGCAAGAATCTGAATTGTTTTGGGAAGTTCGGTAGGAGCCTTATCTCGATAAATCAAAACAAGCTTTTCCAATAGAGGAACTGCTTCTTTGTAGTTCTTTTTGATCATCATGATCGAGGCGAGCATCTGAACATTTTCCCAGCTTTCTTGAGATAGCTCGTCGCCGATCTTCATTGATGCTCGAATGTGCTTCTCAGCATCATCTAGTTCACTCAATCCAAAGTAGATAGCTGAAAGGATTGAGTGTATCTGTCCGCATCTTTGCGCTTGCGATTTGTCGGGAAGCATATATTCCAGAGCTTCCTCGAATAATCCGGTGGCCACTTCCGGCTTTTGTTCGACATAGCGAGCGTATGCCAGATAATAGGCGCTTTCACCACGGCGTGGATCGTTCCGTTCAAAAGAGCGACTGACATTGTAGGCGTCCTGAAACTTTGATGCAGAACCATGAACATCTCTTGCGCGGCCGGCATTTTTGCCTTCGCTTACAAGCTTTTGCCATCGCTCAGAGTCGTTTACCTTGTGCTTAGTCGTCATTTGTGCACTCACATTTCCCGATAGAAGGTTTCCTCGGCATCCATAAGAATTTCTCGACTGCCGTTGAATCCCATAACATCGGAACGCCCAAACCATCTTGACTGGACCTTTTGTGCCAGGTCCGATGACGGTAGCCGCGAAGCTTGCGTCGAACTAGGTGCAGTTTTGTGCTCCACGAGAACTTGTTGCAGGACGTTCGCAACCCGTGAGATGGTCTCAAGCGAGGCACAGCCGTAATTTTCGCGCTCGTATTTCTGAATTTGATTCTCGTGCAGGCCTAGCCGTGTTGCTAAGTCTTTCTGGGTCAGACGACAAGCGATTCGCCAGCGAATAAGCAAGAACGGAATGTCGAGCACCAAAGTAGGGTCTGGTAGATCGTGCTGCCCTGATTCAGTAAGTTCATATTCCGCTATCTCGTCCTGCAATTGTTTTATCTGTTGCTCAACACCGAATGCCTGTTCTTCAATGATCCAATCGGGTTGTCCAGCCGATGCGCCTTCTCGCAGTTGTCCTTGAGTCTGAAGCCACTTATCCAGCTTTACTTTAGCCATTTTGTACTGCTTTTCATTCTTGATCATTGACTTCACCTCCCAAACTAATGCGAATAATTCCTTTGACTACATCTTCTTGCCTGGAATCGCTTTGCCAGTGTTCGACGTGATCGTAAAAATATGGAGGTTGAGGCATTCGAAGAAAGATATCGCCCAAGTATCGCTCCTTTCTTTGCTCGCGCAATTCCAAAAACGTCCGCAACTCGTCTGTCGGTTCCACCCCGGTAGACTCCCAGCACATGTCGTAATCGCTCGGCTCTTCCTTCGTTGTAATGAAGCTTCCATCCAGATGGACTTCGGGGCTGTTGCAGCCTTGTAGAATCTCTAAAACCTTTAGGAACGCATCGAACAAACGTTGTCGCGCCGGGTTGTAGGCGAAACGGGTCCTTACCTCCTCAACCGTGGCATCATGAACCCCCTCCGGGAGGTTTCCGTTTTCGTCAAATTCAGGTATCACAACCCAATTATATCGTTGGGTTGCCAATGGCGTCAAGCTGGTGCATTGAACAGCCTCTCGGGTACCCCAAAATTCTTTTAGAGCTGTGGCCCGTTTTGTGGATCTCATGTGTCCATCTGGGACCATTAGCGCCGCTCCGCGCAGGCGACAAAACTCCGAAACCCGCACCGTCAAACAAAATCAATTGACGAGTCTTAATGAGAATAAGGGTGCAGGCGATTCTCGCCGACTCCACCAATTTCATTTCTAAATTGAGATCAGGCGATACAAGGCGCATGCCTTCTAGCATTCTCAAAAAAAAGGATGTGAGAAGGTGTGGGCGTTTTGTTCTGCGTCAGTTTCTTTTTTTTGGGGGGACCGAAAGCACCTGGTTTTCGCGCGGATTATTGTGTGATGTAGAATGCATCTATGGGGAAAGAACCAGAGCACAGAGCGACGCTGACAATTCCTGGACCCAGTCATTTCTATTGCCAACTTGATGAGGACCACTTCTTCAAATGGCTGCAAGAGATCGACGGTGTGAACGGAGTGCGCGGGCACCTTACTGACTTGACGGTCTATTTGTCGGTCCCAGTTCTGTCTGATGCGGCGTTGCGTGATTTGATCGGACTTCTTTGTCGTTATGAAGTTCCGATGTCTGTTTTACGTTCGCAACTCACGCAACAGAACGAGCATTGGTTCAAAGATCCAGAGAAGTATTGGTACGAGAAAATCTTTGCATAGACTTGATGTGGCAGGTCTTCAATAGCGATTCTTTAGATCATGCCTTTGTTTGCTCGTTCTATCCCCGAGGCAATCTTCTGCGACTTCTGCAAACTGACCGATCCAGTACTTCAGTTAACCGTTAAATCTTGAGTGTTTCTACCAGAATTTTTACCGGACTTTTTACCGGACTTTATTAGGGGTGTTCAGCGAGCAGAATGGCAGCTAATATTGACTTTATGGGATGAAGGAAACCGGACAATAAAGCGGACTTTTTGCCGGACATCGATCGAGGTGAGCCGGTAGCTTTACTTGAGCCCTTAGTACTGGGACAGGAAATTCCTGCAAGATCTGAGCTCCAGGATATGGCCATGGAAATAGCAGTTAAGTCAGCCGTCCTCAAAAGTTCAATCCCAAGTGCTATTGTTGGTGCGCTTGCTGATCTTGTTCGAGTAATGAATTTTAGTAACTCGCGAAAATCTTACCAATGGTAAGCGTGCACCAGCATACCGATGCCGCAAGAGCATTGGCTTGAAGGTCGTTATTCTCTGAGACGCTTTCGATTTGCCGCTATAGCTTTCTCAATCCGCGCCAGCGTTTTCTCTCGGATGGGTAGCTCTCCAACCAGCTGGTGCCAAGATTCTGACACCGCCGCAATCCGATCGATAGATTTGTTGGCTGCGTTCCTCTTGATTCCAGTTCTATCCGCCAATTCCAATAGATGTTTGCGGCTGGGTGTCCGTGCTTCGCCGCAAATGTCCATCTGGTGTTCACCATTTGGTCCTAGGCTGTAAGTTAGGTCGTAAGCTGGTGAAAACCTCCATCGACCGTCCTTCTCCATAAGAAACGAAAAATTCTTCGAGTGATCGTCCCGATTATTAAATAGCACGTTGAAGATGCAGCGTTCGAATGCATGGAGCACCTCGCGCATATCTTTCGTCATAAACTTGGTCAATCGCAACAGGGAAATATAGTCCGGTTGTGGATGCCGGAAATCTACATGTGCTGCGCCAGCGGCCGTGTGCATGGGCACGCGCATTCCCTCAACACGGTCGAAGCGTTCGATACCAAAGGCAGAAATATCTTTATCCAGATCGAAAAAATGACAAGCCGGAACGGTTATGCCGCTCGCCTTTGCGAGCCCGCAATATAGCGCCTCGATAGCACATGCTTCTTTGTGCTCATTCTGTGCCGGAAATTTAACCAGCATCGGCGTTCCTCGGCCAGACGCTGGTGTGGAAATTAGATTCGCATTCTTGTCGAAATTGACTAGTACCTTTGGTCTCGCACCGTGCGGTGAGCCTCCCATTAGTACAAGCTTCCGAAGCACTTCTTCGCTTTCATCTTCTTCGTATACATGGCGAATGTCTTGAGCGAGTTCGAGTAGCTCCACGTCTTCTGCTGGCAAACTATCGATCTCGCTAGGCTCAAATGCAAGAGCGCCCATCGCCATCTCGCCGATACATCCCAGTCTGAAAAGCGGTGACACCTCAGCGGGATCTCGTCCTTGCTTGCGGAAGAGTCTGTCCATCACCTCCATGCCCCAGCCATCGGGCAAGGAGTCGCTTACTAGTCCGGGCAGTCCCAGTTGATGCGCAGGATGATTTCCAAAGGACTTGCTGCTCAGGGGCATTTTAAATGGCGAGAGTTCCAAGCCCCGCTTAATAGCTTCAGCCGTGTACTCGAACAGAATATCTCTGCCGTTGTCGGCTAAGACCCCTAGAGTGAACCGTTCTCCCCAGCCCGTATAAATGACATTCAATTTTTTCATGGATGTCTTCGCGATGCTCGTTGTCGCCTCTGTTGAGTTGCTTCCATTTCCTTAATCGTTTGTTGCTTTAGTTCGAAAAGTGTCGACAGTGACTCAGATAGCCCAAGGGCCGCGACAATACGCAAAAATACATCGAGCGAAACTCTGCCAGACTGCTCGAAGGTTGTTAGTGTCTTATTGGAAATTCCGGCACGGGCCGCCAATTCTCTCTGTGAAATGTTTTGTGAAAGTCTATGCGCGCGTAGCTTCGCTGCGAGTTCCTCGGCTATCTCGTCGGTAGTTGCTAATCCGAAATGAACCATGCTCTTTCCTTTGTTCAACGCGTAAAATATTACGGGTTAAGTGTCGATAACGAGGTTAATAGGAGGTATTTTACCACTTATCGGTCGCGATTGATTCAATTGGCTTCCGAGACCTTACCGTATTGTGGGCCACCGTCTGCGCGCCGCAGTGACGTAGTCAAGCCGGAGTCCTGGTTGTATTGAAATCAACGCAACTCTGGATGGGGCTGTAGAAGTCAGCATTCTCGCCGTTTTTCGAAATCGATACATAGCAGCAACCTTCGAGTTTTCGCTTTTCGCCGCTATAAATAAAGGTACAATGGCAGCAAGACTTTCTACACCGGGAGATACTCGTGGTTTACGTTTGGTGGCAAAAGCTCGCGCGGAAGCTGCAGTCGATAATCCGAGCTAGCAAATCAGAGCCGGCTGGTCAACAACAGCCCGCTCGTCAACAACAGCCTGCTGTGACGAATCTTCGGATGGTGTGCGATCTGACCAGAGAGCCGAAACCAAATTTAGGGCTACCACCAAATGCAATTCCTGGTCTGTCTGTAATTAAGGAACTAGTTCGCGGATTGCGGTATCGATCTATAGACACCCTAATTGGGCATACATTGGAGCTGACTTCCATTGAAAGAGCGCCCGACGAAGTTAGTGCTTTCATTCGACATCATGGTATTGAAGTCGCAGACTTGCGGGATTTGAGCGCTGGTGTATTCTTGAAGTATGGTATTTTGGACTATGAATTTAATACAGTCGTCACCGATATTGTGCCTGAGCGGCAGCGAGTGCGATTTCTAAAGGACTTAGGGCTTTTGCTCGATAAGAGCGATGTAGACGATTCTATGTTCTTTGATGCTGGAATCGGTTTTCTTGAAGAAATGGTTGATGAGACAAAAGAGAACAAATTACTGTTCAAAATCATGCTCGACCGCCAAGGAGAAAGAGAGGTTCTCTCTGCGCCTGGTCCTATAAGTAATGAATGGCTCAATACTGATCCGAACAACCATTTTCCATGCAAGTTTACGGTTAGAGATGTCTGTCTTACTAATTGTGGATCCATTTGGCTCAATAAGCACTTCTATCTGTAGAGAGCTTCCACGAGATGGAGTCAATCCCGAGTCTGCTCAGGTATTCAGCTGAGGACCTAGCTTCTTGCCGCTGAGCTAAAGTTTCAGTAAATCTGCCACGTCCGCCTCTCTGCCGATGAGGGTCTTGTAGGCAATTAGGTCTTTCAGTGGCTGCACCATAACCGATAGTCCTGAGATAGTTCGCCGTTCAGCCTTCTTTAGATCAAATACAATCGGTACGCGGCTGCCGTCTTTGGTGAATGCAAATGAATCTTCAACTTGGTTTATGTCAACCTCGATGTCATCAATCATCAGTGTCATCAGGCACATTTCGAATTCTTCATCGATATGGTGATAAGGTTGCTTTATAAGTTCAGCCGCAAACAATTCGGCAACGCGCTCAAAATCGGCGGCTCCCACTTCCAGGTCTATGTCGTGAGGAGGCCAGAGCGAGCCGTGTATGTTTCCGGCGATGCCACCTGTGACTTGATAGGCTATACCCCTCGATTCAAGTCGTTGAACGACTATGGATAATGCGTTAATGTGCCTGTCCAGCATAACTTTATCGGGTAAGACCTTTTTGTGAGGCATTATTAGATGGGGGCTCAGTGAACGTATGGTTTCGGATTTTCTCAGCAATTGCTCTATCTTGTTGTGCTCGCTCGTTCTTGCCAAGTTTCTCAAAGTTCAAGGCGCGTTCGTCGTAGAACTCGGCAGCGCCCCGTATCTTGATTGCCTTTGTGCAATCTTCCACCGCTAGGTTGTATTTACCCATCGCTCGATAGGCGGCAGCACGTTGCAAAAGACAGCTTGGACTTTCCTCTGGAGCCAACTCGATTGCTTGGGTAAAGTCTTCAATTGCAGCAGCATGGTGCTTTAACTCAAGATGCAAAAGACCTAGTGTAGCGTAGGGAACTGGGTCTTTCCTGTCAAGCGCAATTGCCTGATTCAAATCGGCAATTGCCTTTTCCATTTTTCCCAACTTCTCGTAAATCTTGGCACGTTCAATCAGGACTTCTACCGAAGGCTTCAGGCTTATGATGCGACTGTACGCGTCTACTGCTGAATGATAATCCCCAATTTCGCTTTGCGATCTGGCCACTCCCAACAATGCTGCGGCATCCTTTGGAGCGCTCTCTAGAGTGAGGTTGTATTGAACGATTGCTTCGCGATGCTTGCCCTGGCTTGCCAGTGCCATAGCCTTCTCAAACGGTTCATAGGCGGAAGCCTTTGGATTTGTTACTGCAAGAGATTCGGCTGCTTTTTTCATCGTTTCAAAACTGGATTTTTCGCCAGCCAGCACCGAGATGTGAAGTACTATGTCCTCTCTAGTCGGAAGGGGCAGTATGGTTTCCGCGCCTTTCGCGCCATCTTCAGAATTCATCTCGAACCAATCGACCTTTTGACCAAGTATCGTTCCGGTGAATAACTTCGCTTTCGTGTCCGGTCTAAAGTCTGGATGATTGCCCTCGTAGATAATCAAGCATACCGGGGAATCGCCTAAGGGAATCATTTTAGAGCAGCGAAATACACTGAAGTCTGGTCCTCTTTTTATTGATACCGAAGTTGATTCCGGAATTTTAATAGAGAGTCCTAGATGTTCAGAAACGGTTACCGTGCGCTCATTGAACTTCGTGGGTGAAGTTCCCGGTGCTGCGGATTTCAGAATTTGCTCTGCTAAATTTGAAACGCGACTCCATTCTTTTGCCGCCACATGATTTGCGTATATAGCCAGATACTGCACTGTTCCATCATTATTTGCTACTACTGCTGCGCTGACTAGGATTGATTTGGACCTTTTGCTTAAGGCGTTCACGTCCTTTACCAGAACTGCCTTTAGTCCGCCTGCCGTTGTAATAGTTCCAGGCTGACGGACTAGGTCTGGCTCTTTCGAATCTGGCTGATTGGGATCTTGCCATTGTTTGAGTAGGCGGTCTACACCTTGGGACAAATCATCACTCGTGTAAGCGTAAAGGTCAGTCGCCATGAGAACCAACTTGCCATCCGCCGAGTCAAAGACGATTCTGGTTTCGCTTTCGTCTGGTTGTGGGGCTGACATTATGTCAAATCCGCGTGGTTTGCTCTTTGCCTCTTTCGGCATCTTTACCACAAGTCGTCCCTTCAATAGGCCAATCTCTTTCGTCTTTTGCGCGGTTTTGATATTTTCTGATGATCCATTAGGGCAAGCTATCGCAATTAGACTCACTAACGAAAAGAGCACACATATTGCTTCTCGGCGACAAATACTGGTAGTAAGCTTTAGTTTGAACATTTCTAAGTCTTCCGCTCTGATGTCTCATCAGCTTCGTAAACCGATAATTATAATGAAGTTCTATAGCCGTCGCCAGTTTGGCGCCGATTCGTATCACTAGTGTCCGTAAGAGTGTCGAGTTGCAGTTTTTATCGTATCTTGGGCAAGTGCAGTTTCTCTATTTGCTGCGTGGCTTTTTACGTGGTTCATTCGGGCTTTTGGAGCCGGATTGTCGGCTTATAGAGGGATGGAATTTTAGTGGCTTGCTGTGAGTCAGGCAAAGTTTTCAGTGGTCTTCGATTGAACACAGCTACATTGAGGAGATGTCGACAGTTATGATTCACAGATACCCGGCATCCTTTGCTTCAGGCTTAGGAAGAGCGATACGCTTGGATTTAGCGGGTGAAGATCTGCTCGCCAGAATTAAGTTTTCGGAGGTGTGAGAATTGGACTGGATTATGTTGAACTTCTTATGGCGATAGAAACAGAGTTAGGACCAGAGATTAGTCAATCCCAGTATCTCTAAGAATTGAGGCTGCAGAGTGTTCGGTCACTTGATATTCGATAGGTTAGCAATTGAGATTCTAGAGTTTTTCCTTTTAGTAGAGCAGTTGCTGTACTTTACTTGGCAGTCCTGCCATAGGAAGAGCCGTTTTGAGAGCTTTTGACTTCCTTCCTTTACTCACTGCCAGGATTGCATCTTGACAAGTGATGAGTTTGCCTTTGAGAAGCCGGATACAAGTTAAAATAAGTGATCTCAAAGTTCTGGGACTTGCGCAACTATGACCAATGTTGCCGGCTAGTTCTATTTGGGCTTTTGACAGCGCTCGATATTTACAGTTCAGTTACTGGCTGCAGGCCATGGGAGAAAGCGATGTATTTTACTGATGATTCACTCTTGCCTGAAAATCAAGACCCTTTGATTATCACAGCGGCGCCGTATGGACCGGTGTGGCTGCCGTCAGATTACCCTGAAGACATTGCGCTAACCTGGGACCAGCAAGTGCAGAAAGCTGTCGATTGCTATAACGCCGGTGCAACCATTTTGCACATTCACGTTAGAGATCCCAAGACCGGCAAGATTTCCAAGAACTTCAAAGAGTACGGTGAGCTGATCGGGCGCTTGCGTGAAGCTGTACCAAAGATGATTTTGCAAGTTGGCGGCTCAATTAGTTTTTCGCCTCCGGACGATCACAGTAAAGCGCAGTGGCAAGGCTACGACACCCGCCACATGTTGGCAGAGCTAGACCCAAAGCCAGATCAGGTCACGGTTGCTATAGGTTCGTGTCAGTGGGATATCACATCATTGACGACAATGGAAGACTGGGCTAATACCCATGTTGCTACAGAGGAAATGTTGTGGGCATTCTCAAATATGGTTGTTGATGCCACCCCTGATTTTTATATTGAGCATCTGAAGCGTCTCCGGCAGCATGGCATACAGCCTTATTTCGCATTGGCGCATATTCACAGTCTTGAAATTGTTGAGCGATTGATTCGGAGAGGGCTCTATATGGGGCCTGTTAATGGATTTTTCAGTATGGGCGGTGGTGGCTCATGTGGTGCAAATCCATTCGATTGGATGGAGCTTGTGCGTCGCACTCCGCATGGTTCAGTGTTCACCTATCAATCAGTGCATCGACTTTCTCACCCGCTTGCTGCCATTATGATTGCTCTTGGTCAGCATACACGTGCCGGTATAGAAGAGAACCTCTGGGATTCGACAAAGGGCAAGCGACTTACTTCTGTGCAGATGATTGAAAAACATGTGCGAATCGCTAACGAGCTTGGTCGAAAAGTTGCCACCGGTGATGATGCTCGCCGCATTCTTAAAATAGGTACTTGGTATAACTCGACGGAAGAAACTTTACAGAATTTGGGACTGCCGCCAAATCGTCAAACGGGGCAAACTGGCTTTATCGGCTGCCCTGTAACCGATGGCAAATTGCGAACAATACAGATGGCAGGCTCTGATGGACATCCCTTGGTCGGGGAGTTGTAATAACGTATCTGCTCACTTCTCGGTAACTTTATTTCTGCGTGGCTTGCCATTTTGCCAGTGATGCTGCATAAGTTACGACTGAATTTTCGCCAACTATCACATCTTTTGCCACCATAGCTCCTGTGAATTGACAATTTTTGCCTAATCTGATTCTTGCTTTTGGCGCATAGATGATACCCGAGAAGGCGGTGTAATCGCCAAGATTAATCTCTCCGTTGCCGTCGTACCAAAATTCTAACAAGCCTGCTCGACTGGCTTGAAGCCAATTTGGCACAGAATTGATACTTGCGCCGATATCTGTTCTTAGAACAATTGGTGCAGTTGATTTCGGTGAGATAAAAATGCGTATTTTTCGAGTCTTTAAAATAATCAGGCTCTTTAGGTCTAGGCTATCTGCTATGTAGTCGCCTTCTTGAGGAACTAGCTCCTCTAAAGTTGAGTCTAGCCTCTGAGCTTTGGCTGGTGCCTCAAGGGCTGGCTTTAGCGGCAAGTGCATTACTGCTGGTGGTGCGGAATATCCGAGACCGCCCACATATCCGCCTCCAGCAGTGCCTACTGGACCATTAAAAAAGGCGCCAGTACTGCCGCCCACGCCGGTACCGCCCGCGCCGGTGCCGCCGCTCCACGGTATGTTTGGTGTTGGCGTGGACTGTGGCACAATTAGATTGCCTCCATCGAATAAGAATTGGAAGGAACCCGCCTTATGGATGGGCTGACTTGCCGTTAAAGATTTGAACGCCCCGGCAAAGGAGTATTCAAACATACCCCCCTGTTGAGTGTTGCGCTTCACAAACGCGCCATTTTCAAGTACCAGGTTCTCGCAAAGAATCGCATAGTTAAGCGAGTATTTGTCTTCGCCTTGTTTTACATCTTGCGGAAATGAGACCGGGGTGGCGGGAATTATGTCGTCTATTGAACTGGCTTGCCTTATCGGCGGTTTTTTGAGCACCAAGCTCGACTGGTTTTCCTTTTGCTTCGAGTTGGCATACTGTCTGTACATCTCCACTTGATTCTGGTACATAAGCAGCTCTTGCTGTTCTGCAGTTTGTTTTTGCTCTTGCTCTGAACCTGCCATTTTCATAAGTTCAGCAATTTCGTATTGGTAGTTGGCATATTGCGGAAGCTTCTTGGCGATAACTTCTTGTTTCGCTTCTTTGCAGAGTTCTCTCGTTCTGTTTTTATTGCCGCACAAGTACTCTATCTTCGCAAGAAAGAGTAGTTCTTCCACCGAAGAGTTATAGCATTTCTCAGAATTCGCTTGCTGTAGCCAGTTTAGTGCGCTACTACGATCATTTGTATTTTGGCATGCTTCAATTAGAGCCTTATAGCAAAAGTACTTCTGAGTGGCTGGGGAAGGCGAAGAAATACAACCGCCTGAAAGAAAGAGTGAATTGTGAGCAAGGGTCCGTAGAAACCACGGTGCATCTCGTTTAATCTGTTGCCAGTTTTTAGCCTGGTAGGCCTCATTGAGCATCTGATACTGCAATGCAATAGTCATTGGTTGATATGGCGAGATTTGACGCCAATAGTTTAGGTACTCTTGTTTTTGTTTGCTTGTTGCGGACGGTGCCAATGACCAATGCTTCTCACTTTCTTTGCTTCTTTCTTTATAGTATTCATCTAGGGCAGCTAGATTAGCCTTATTATCTTGTTTTGAGTAAATCTCAAAGAGAAGCGACTTCGAAAGATTGTAGCCTAAGCCCAATGTATTCACCGCTCCATAAAGTTCTTCTATGCGTTGCGCCTCTTTTGCCAACAATTCTGCTTTCGCTAGATTTCCGCAATTAACCTCAAGTTTGGCTTGAGAGGCTAATATACGTGCCACGTGTATATCATCTGAGCCATAATAGACCTTTGTACGAGCGAGTAACTTATTGAGGGCTGTTTTGGAAAACTCGGCAGTGCTGGCTTTCTTGGCTAGTGCAACAAAGGTCTCTTCTAGCCTGCTGGGAGTGGCGTAAGTATTGTAAGTGCCAAGTTCTATTTTTCTGGGATCAATCTCAAGATACGATTCAAGATAATTGCTTGCCTTGATTAGGTTTCCTTTTTCTGCATAAAATGGAATCAAAAGAGATAGTACTTCTTTTGTCTCAGCACTTTTTTCTCCATATAGCTCCTTGGCTTTATCGAGCAGCGCTAAATAGATTGTTTCAACAGCACTACCTCTGCCGGCTTTGCTTAGTTGGTGTAAAGCCCCCCATGACTGGCTGCTAAAGATTTTGTCGCAGTAGTTGGTTTTGTCTACCTTTCTTTGAATTTGTCTGATTGCTTCCAAGTAATTTTTGACCGCGTTATCAAATTGACCTCCCTGAATCTCTTCATTAGCCAAACCTATTTGTAGTTGCGCAGCGTCTGGGCTGTTTCTTCTTGTTGCGACATTAGATGCTCTGGCGAGCAGATCAATTCTGAGTTTTGAATCGGTAGACTTCGTTTCGAGGCGAGCAATTTTAAGACTCAGGTCTTTAGCGATTTCAGAATCTGGATCCGAAAGGGCAAGAGCTTTCTTGTAAAGTACAGTTCTCTCCGCTATTTCGTTTGGTGTATCTAGCATTTCGGCTAGATCTTTATAAAGTCGGATGAGCTGCTCCGCAGGAAAATCTTTAGCCTTTAGTGCAGAGGCAATGGACTCTCGAGCGTAGGTCTCTCTTAAGTCTGATAGCAATCTTGGCGATGAGATTGCTTGGGGAAAATAGCTGTTTTTCGCCAGGTTGCTATACGCCTGACTGGCCTCAACAAAGTCGCCTTTTGCATAAGCGCACTTTGCAAGAGTGAGAAGAAGTTGGCGTGTGCTCCAGTCCTTTAGTTCAGAACTAGCAGTCTTTAGATAAGGCAAGGCTTTGTCTTGTTCGCCTGCTTCAAAGAGTAGTATGCCTAAGCTGGCTTTTAGATGTGCCTGCGGGCGCAGCAAGTTAATGCTGTTTGCCGAATATTGGAAGACCCCAAGCCAGCAGCTCTTATCATTCATTTTCTCTATTGTTAGACTGCAAATTTCAATGGCTTTATCTCGGTGTCCCTTTCTGTTGACAATATTGATGATTTCGATAACTCGATTGAGATACTTTTGATTGAATGAGTCAAGAAGACTTGATGGTGCAGTCAGTCTAATGGCGTCGATATCGAATATGCTTTTGTTGAACTGCTTCATCAAATTTGAGATATCGTCGTTTAGAGCGGCGATTTTGCAGCGATCTAAAGCTATCAGGGGTTTGACTAGTTGTGTTTCGATGACTCTTTCATCGTCCTGATTCTGGGTTGAGGCTGTCAATGACTCTTTCTCTTGCAGCTGTTGTTCGGCATGCGCAAGAAATTTTTCTGCTTTGGCAGTTTCACCTGTTGCGATATAGATATCTGCCAGTCCCCTCATCGGGGTGACTTCAGACCAGTGAGAAACAGGCTTTAGCATTTCATCTAGTTTGCTGAAATTGTTTGTGATGGCGGCTATTTCGAGTTCAATGGGAAGCTTGATGTATGGAGAGTTTTTGAGTGCTGATGCAGAGCCCTTAAGCTTTTCAAACAATGCTATCGATTCGGCTTTGTGGCCAGAGGCAGCTAATTCCTTGGCTAGATAGAAAAGGCAGGAGTAATAATCTATTTGCTTTTGGCCTACCCCGTAGTCAAAGCTCCTTTCAGTACTTTTGCTGACTAGGCTTTCAATAGCGCTTTTTAGCGAGATGTTCTTCTTGTCTTTTGCAATTGACGCGTTGCTGGTGTTTTCTAGTTTTTCGTAGAGCTTATTAAGCTCTCTCGCGAAAACATCAGTATTGGTGAAGGTGGTTTCCGGAAAATAGAATTCTTTTCGCCAGCCTCCATTTTGAATATTCCTCAGTTCCGTCAATCTTGTTGTTGTTGTTGTTGCTTGTTTCCTAGTCTTGTCTGCTAGAGTTTCTTCCAGCAGTTTTTCTGCTTTGCGCTTTGAGCCTGCATCTCCTTTGCGCAAGTATGACTCTATCAAGGCATAATCAATCAGTCTTGGAGTCGGGCACAAAAGCGGCAACTCCTCCAGTTTTGGAAGCATCTCCGGTTTCAAACTTGCTAAATAGCTGTCTCTTGATTGTTCTAGATATTCAACTGATTTGTCAATTTGATCTAGCTTTAGCGCCAGCTCTGACAGTCGTAGCAGTATATAGTTGTATCGGCTTAACGCATTTATATCTTGCGCTTTATATTTCTGCAGACCGCTTGGTAAAGCCGGTCCTGTAAATTCCTTCAAAGAGTTCTCGTATTCTTGCGAGGCCCGTTTATAGTTTCCACAGGTTGCGTAGAATTCGGCATTCCAATTGAGAGGACCTTGCCATGGAAAGCTCTGCGGATTTCTTCCAGCAATTTGGCCGCAGTCTTCCAATAACTTGAGGGCATCTTTGGGTGATGTCTGTGCTAGATTGCCGGCGAATGCTCTGACAAAGAGCAGCTCTTCATCTTCCTTGTTTGTTTCTCTTTGCGATTGCTTGGAAGAACTGCCAACTATTCCTCGACATACGGCCCATCCTAAGGCTTCAGCTTCTTTGTCGAGCCCGCAGGCAACGGACTTTTCATATACTTCTCTTAGCTTGGAGTTAAATAAGGTATCGTTTGCATTCTGCTTTGTTTGTAACTCTATCAGTCTCTGCAGGTTTTTCTTTGCGACAGGTATCATACCCATAGTGAGCTGTGTGGAAGTGCAATAAGTTAGAGCCGCAGAAAGTGAGGCATCGGAGTTCTCTTTGTCATCTTCGGCGAGGTTAATTAGCTCATTAGCGTCTGCCTCAGCCATGAGCGTATTGCTAAAGAACTCATCATCTTTTAAGTCGTTTGCTCTCAATGCGTTTTCAAATATTGAGCTGGCACCATTATATTTTGAGGTGAAATTAGCTAGAATTGCTTCCCTGTCTGAATCTTGGTTTGGCGTCGGTTGTTCATATGGTGAAGCGTAGACACTAATTTCTTCGCCTTGGTCTGAAATTAGATGTAGTTTGTTTTTTCCGGTCAATAGCAGGCCTATTTGTTCTTGGTTCAATCCGCTTAGAGTTGTGTTGTTTATCTTGATCAAGTAGGCTTGGCTGGGAAAGCCTGGAACACTTGGCATTAGAGTTATCTGTATTCCGGCGCCATCTCTGACCGTCGCTCTAAATTTAGGCTCCCCAGTTGTGTAATTTTGAGTTGCCCTAGAAAAGAGTAGATTTCTTTGTCTGTTGTTTACAACTGGGCTCGCTTGGGCGCTGTCTATAGAGCACCGCTGGGCAAGGCTCCAGGTTACTGAGCCGATGGACAAGGTTAATGAAACGGCGACTAGCTGGGAACTATTGATTGAAAGTGGTCTTTTCATAGTTGTTTTCTTGCTTGTTAGTTTGGCTCTGTGCTTATTGAATTTCTCGGGCTCCAATTATGGTAGCAGTATCGCTGGTCTAAGACTTTATTTTGATGATTCATTGCCTAAGGTCTCAGAGAGGCGATTCTAATGAAGTCATTCCTACTCTCATCTATACTTCAATCTGGCTAGCCAGTTTAGAGGTCATTATTTGTGAAGAAAATCGCCTTGGAGGAACACTTCTCTGGACCCGGCTTTGGCAAGTACATGGCAGTGATGAAAGGTCTATTTGAGGGTGCGGTGCTAGCTTCAATGGAAGCCCTTCTCTCTGATTTCGATGATAAGAGGCTCAAGGCTATGGACGAAGCCGGCATCGAGATCTCGGTGCTTTCCCAGACTGCGCCTGGCTTGCAGGCTGAGGTTGATGCGGCTGTGGCTATAGAGTCTGCTAGGCGCTGCAACGACTTTCTGTTTAAGCAGATTGAAAGGCACCCCAGTCGATATCGAGGTTTTGCCTGTTTGCCTCTGCAAGACCCAGAAGCTGCCGCTCGTGAATTAGAGCGCTGTGTGCGCGATTATAAGTTCGTTGGAGCTCTTGTGAACGGTCATACGCAGGGCGTCTATCTCGATGATAAGCGCTACTGGCCATTTTGGCAGAACGTGCAGGAGTTAGATGTGCCCTTCTATCTGCACCCGATGAATCCCTTTGATGAGCCTCATGTCTACTCTGGGCGTCCAGAGCTCAATGGTGCTGTTTACAGCTGGACCTGTGAGACTGCGGCTCATGCATTGAGGCTTGTTTTTGGTGGAGTCTTTGATAACTTTCCTGGCCTGAAGGTGATTCTTGGGCATATGGGTGAAGGTCTACCCTTTATGCTCTGGCGTCTAGATAGCCGCATCAAAGCTACGCCTTTTGCCAAGGCTTTAAAGCGGATGCCATCAGAGATTATTCGTCAGCATTTTGTTGTCACTACATCTGGTGCCTGCGCCAATAATCCTTTGCTTTGCACGGTCGCAGAGCTTGGTGAAGACAATGTTATGTTCTCTGTAGATTATCCCTATGAAAGCAGTGCTATCGCCGCTGACTTTATTGAGAACGTACCGCTAAGCCAGTCTACGCGCGAGAAACTTTGTTTCAGAAATGCCGAGCGACTGCTAAAAATTAGGGTATAGGGCTATAGCGCTCTGCTAAGCCCTGGCTTGGGAAATTTCGAAAGCGCCGATCTGATTTCATCGTATAGCTCGGGCAGCCATGGCGGAGGAGCGTCAATAGTCGGGGCTTCTTCACTTCTAAAATCTACCGGGGCAATGACTAGATTTGCCGTTTTTTCTTTTGTGTCGTGTACTAGCACAAAAAGGTCTTCCGCCACTATGTCGCCCATTGCCAGGCAGCCTATTGAGCCTGTATTGCCATGAATTAAAATGTCGCTACCGGGGCTCTCTCTCCCATCGGCTTTGGCTCTAGCCCAGTCGCTCTGGTTTGGATAGTTGAGGCGCAAGGCTAAATGATAGGGGGTATCGGGCTCGAGCGTCAGTTTGTAAATGCCCTCTGGCACCTGACGGTCGCCCTCTTTAAGTTTAGGACCAAGATAGCCGCTGGCGCCCAGTATCGGATAAGTACAAACATGATAGAAAGAATCTTCCTTTCCCTTGGCATAGACTTGCAAAGCTTTTATGTTTTTCAGAGCAACAAAGGCAACTGTATCGGGCGGGTAAGTTTTGCCTATGGCACTAAACTGATTTTGCAGACGTTCTCTTGTGGCTTGTCCATATTGCTCAATTTGCATGGCCACAGTGGGTTTGATGTAGGGCTTGAGCTTCTCGCCGCCAAAAATGCTAACCGCCTGCGAGACTATCTGTCTTGGGCTTTTTTGTCTTAGCTCGGCAAACAGATAACCCAGAGAAAGGGCTATAAAGCAGCAGGTAAGAGAGAAGGCAAACTTTATTGCGCGGTTTGATTTCAATTGCTAGATCGCTCCATAAAACACCACAGGTTCTATGTTTCGACATTATATAGGCAAAGTTTTCATGCCGCCCAATATGCTATTGTTTTGCTTTCGGGCTAATTCAGCAGCTCTTTGGTTTTGACCTTTATTATTCTTCCTTGGTCGGGTGTCTTTAATGCTTGCAAGCGATATTGAGCAAATTAGAAAATACGTGGAGTCTTTTGAGCTTTCAGAGCTTCATAGTGCAGAAGATTGGGACAGTTATTTTGACAAGACAGTCAAACTTTTGGCTTCTGATGATTTAGAGTGTCGCGACTATGCTGTCAATCGCATGCAAAACGCTGTATGGGCTGAGAATAGTCAGAAATATAGAGAGCCTGGATTTAATCCTGCAGCGGCGGCCGATAGACTTGCCCCCATTTTGGACGGCATTTTGTCGGTTGACGAACCGGTCTATTTGCTGATGTCGTTTTTGCGTTGGGGTAATTATGACGGCGAGCATAAAGAGTTTCTGGAAAAGTGGCTTGCCTCTAAACCAGTTGCAGAGGCTTTGTCGGCTGATGTAGTTTTGGTATGCAAGATTATGACTGAAATGTTCGATGCTGATGATTGGAGCAAGAGTCGAGAGTTTCTAGAGCCACTTTTTGATCATCAGTCTGATTTGGTTCGAGCTGCAGCTGCCGCCGCTATTGGTGACATGTATAACAATGATGCCGCGCACTTACCGCCGCTTGCTGACTTTTTAGTGCGGGCGCGAGATATTGAGATTGAAAGACCTGGATTTGCCGGACCGTTTATTGGTCCACTTTTGATGAATGGTTTGACCGATGCCGACTTGCAGGGCTCGGGGATTGTTATCGGTGACTGGATGCTCGAGATTATTGCCAAGCGCAAGTCGATTGAGTCTGACGTTCCCTTCTATAATGGTATTGATTTCTATGCGCACGAGCATCTTAGTACAGATAGCCGGTCGATTGCCAAGTTAATTGAGTATGGTGCGGAAGAGACCGCCGCTATGGCCGCCACCGAGGAAGATTTTGTCGTTGATGGTCTGCAGCCTTTGCTTGAGCAGTTGGCTAATTCGGGAAATGACTTTATCGCTCGCATATGTGCCTGGCATCTTGCCTATCATTATCGTTTTCTGCACCCACATGGTCTGGCTCGTGGTTTTGTCGATAGTACCGAGTTGGCTGATGCACAGGTGTATTTCGTCTATGACCGAGAGGCCCATGGAGACAGACCCTACGCTGCGGCTGTCTATCCCAAAGAGCAGCACTTTACTGAGCAACAGGCTTGGCGTTTGATTGACAGGCTGGTGCCGCCGGCGGTGCGTCCCCCTATGGAGAATAATGACTTTCCCTATAAGACGCCTCAATTTTATGAGGGGCGGGCAGTTTATGTTTATGGTGCTTACTTTATTAAGCTCTATGGCGATAGCACCAACAAACTTTGGACCAAGCTTTGGGTGAAGTGGCCGCTTAGTGCGCAGGCTCTAAAAGAGGAAGCAGCGCATCAGTAGGTCTGTGCGCTGCCTCAAGCTTTGATTTTTGCTGCCTCTAGTCGGAAATGGCTTTCTTTATGTGGGCATCGGTCTGAGCTTTCTGATGCTCTCTTTTGTCTAGTTCGCTGATTGGTTTTACTTCGACTATAACTTTAGAGATCTTGCCTTCAAACTTGAAGGGGGCTTGATATTCGCTTGAAACTGGCGTGGCCAAGTCCATACCAATGTCAGCACCTTCGTCGGCAGAGAACATTCCCAGCTGGGTTTGGTCTATGCGTCCGGAGGCGACTTTTTTGTCATTGACATAAATGGTGCCGGTGCCGCCTTTACCTGCGCCGCCGCCGTCATAGGCAAAATCAAACTTGATGGTGGCTTTGCCTTTGGGTAGGGCTTCGCTGGCTGCAATTTTGTAGTTTGCTTGGCCCAAGAAGTTGTAATAGAAGGTTGGTTTGCCATCTTTTAGATAGAAGCTCCAGCCACCGAATTTTCCAGCTTGGGCGACTATGACGCCGTTGGTCTGATTGTTGTCCAGCTCGGTTTCGGCTGTGATTGTGTAGGACCGGTTTTTGGTGCTCATGAAAGTGCTTTCGGTAAGACCGGTCATACCCTCATAAAGAGTCTGGCTGTTTCTGCCGGCTAGAAGTTCCGGGCGTCCTACCGTGGCAGCATTCATGCGCAAGAGTGTTCTGTCATCGATGGGCAGCACATGATATTTTTCCGCTTCTTTCATGAACAGTGCTTTCATTTCTTTCAACTTCTCTGGATTTTTTGCTGCCAGGTCGTTGGTCAAGCTGAAATCGTTGCGAGTGTCATAAAGTTCCCAAACATCGTTTTCGAGCGTGTTTAGTGCTTCGTATGCCCAGGGGGCGCGGTGCACTGTTCCTGCCAACCAGCCGTCGTGATAGATGGCCCGGTTGCCGAATATTTCAAAATACTGCGTCTTGTGTCTAGATTCAGACTTTGGATCATTAAAGGCATAGAGCATACTAACGCCTTCGATGGGGGTCTGAGCCGTGCCGTTCACCGACTTGGGTTCTGGCAAGCCAGCTGCTTCTAGAATAGTAGGGGCAATATCGATGACGTGGTGAAATTGCGAGCGCAACTCGCCTTTCGATTTGATGCCTTTTGGCCAGTGCACGGCCATGCCGTTCATAGTGCCACCATAGTTAGAGGCAACCTGCTTGGTCCAGCTAAAGGGCGTATCGCCTGCTACAGCCCAACCGGCTGCATAGTGTCCGTATGAGTTGGGACCGCCTAGTTCGTCATAATGCTTGAGCACGTCTGAGACTTTTTCCGGCACTGCGTTAAAATAGCTCATCTCGTTGAAGAGACCGTTAAAGCCACCCTCTGCGCTGGCGCCGTTGTCTCCGGCAATATAAAAGACCAAGGTGTTGTCCATCTGTCCTAGATCTTCTATCGCTCTGAACAGTTTACCGACATTATGATCTGTGAATTCTCCGTAGGCGGCAAATACTTCCATCTGTCTGGCAAAGAGTTTTTTCTCGTCGGCGGTTAGTTTGTCCCAGTCTTTGATGCCCGGTGGTTTGGGTGCCAAAGTGGCGTTGGCCGGCGCCACACCGAGAGCTTTTTGCTTAGCCAGGGTTTCTTCTCTGACTTTGTCCCAGCCTTGATCAAACTTACCCTTGTATTTTGCTATCCACTCTTTTGGCACGTGGTGCGGCGCATGGGTTGCACCTGGGGCAAAGTACATAAAGAAAGGTTTGTCGGGGGTCAATGATTTTTCAGCTTTTACCCAGCTGATAGCCTTTTCGGTCATATCGTTGACCAGGTGATAGTCTTTATCTCTGGTCTTCTCTACCGGTGTCATATCTTCATATAAAGTAGGCGCCCATTGATTGGCCTCGCCGCCGATAAAGCCATAAAACTTGTCAAAGCCAGAGCGTGTCGGCCAGCGGTCGGTTGGTCCTGATGTGCTTACTTCCCAGGCGGCTGTTTCGTGGGCTTTGCCATAGGCTGATGTAGAGTAGCCATTGAGCCGTAAGATCTCAGCCAGCGGTGCCACCGAATTTGGTCTCTTACCTGTTTGCCCAGGGAAGCCTGTGGCCATCTCAGTGATAGAACCCATGTTGCAGGTATGATGATTCCTGCCGCTAAGTAATGCCGCTCTTGTCGGTGAGCAAAGGGCAGTGGTGTGAAAGCCGTTGAATTTCAGACCATTGTTGGCCATCTTTTCTAAGTTGGGCATATGAATCGGTCCGCCGAAGGCACTAGACTGACCAAAGCCCATATCGTCGATGAGTACTATCAAGACGTTGGGTGCATTGGCCGGTGCTTTTACAGAAAACAGTTCCGGCAACTTCGCCTTTCTAGCATCTAGCTCATGCGATTCCGGTGCTACCGGCTCTTTGATGGGCAGGCTGGTTCGGTCAACTGTAAAGCCGCCGGCACTGTCTGCCGATGTTTCGGCAGCCCAAGCCGATAACGTTATCGAGCCTGCCAAAAGGGCGCAGGAAATAATGCGCAGACCTTTTGAGGCGGCGCTATTCAGTTTTGTATTTTTCATTTTTATCTCTTTCGTGAAGTTTAAGTCGCTGGAGGATTTGCCTCTGTCTTAGCGGCCTCTGCGTCCGCCGCCAAAGCGTCCACCGCCTTCACCGCCGCCAAAGCGTCCGCCGCCTTCACCGCCGCCGAAGCGTCCACCGCCTTCACCACCGCCAAAGCGTCCGCCGCCTTCACCGCCGCCGAAGCGTCCGCCGCCTTCACCACCGCCAAAGCGTCCGCCGGAACGAGCCCCCTCGCCGCCTTGGGCACCGGCAGCTCCGTCGCCGCCACCGCCACCAAAGCGTCCACCGGCTCTGTTGCCTTCGCCTTCAGCACCTTGGCCTTGGGCAGTGCGACCGCCTTCACCTTGCTGTCTCACAAAGGGGTTGTCGCTGCCGCTGCTCTGTTGCCATGACTGGGCGCGCTCACCTTTGTTTTGCATTTGCGATTGATAATACTGTTGCTGTTGCTGAAAACGCTGACTTTGAGCGCCATAATCGGGCTGCTGCGGGGCGTAAGCTGCTTGTCTCGCTTGCTGATTGCTCGACATTGACTGCTGGCGTTCCTGCTGATTTTGATTTTGATAAGAAGCCACCTGGCTGGCTTTTTGCTCTTGATTGTAGTTGTGCATATTGTTTGCGGCGGCAACATTGTTCCAATTTACGTCGCCGTTGTCGTTTACAAACACGTTGTTGCCGTTGTTGTTGTAATAGGGACGGCCGTTGGCACCGTAATAAAGCGGTGTGCCATAAGGAACATTGTTGTAATACATGCCAGACATGGCGGCTCCGGCCATTGCCCCCATACCTGCCGCTGCTGCGGTGGCAAGACCCGTTCCGGCACCACCGCCAGAATTGTAGTTGTTGGTGGTGTTGTTTGTGGTTTGTGGGGCAGCATAGGGCATGTTCTGCGGCGGGGTAGCTGTTTGGAACTGCCCGGCGCGAGACTTAAGCTGTTGTACATAGTTGGTCAGGTCTTCGGTCTGACCGTTCTTGTCGACGTACCAGTAACCACCATCGGCGCCCATATAGATTTCGGCGACATTACTGTTGACGCCTGCACCTGGCAGCGGCACCAGCATGCCCCGGGGGGTGAGCACCATCTGTTGACCGTTGGCGCCTGGCTGCACTTGCAGATGAACTACCGATACATTTGGCTGACCTTGCGCCTGCGCTGGAGCGACCGTAAACATAGCAGCGCTCGAGACGAGAATTGAAAGTGCACCTTGAATAAAAAGCGATTTGTAGTTCATCAGAGGTAAATCCCAAGTGGAAAAGTACTCTGCAATTGTATCTAATTGATATCTCTATTGATCGCTCGATGGGACGATTTGGGCTCGGTATTAGTGATGGTTGTTGATTTTCTAGATGTTTTGAAGCGCTGGTGGGGCTTTACAACCCCACCTTTCTCTTTAGCATTGCTTAATGTGGCTTAGCATTGGCTCTATTGGGACTTTATAGGGGGACTTTATTGGGGCTTTACTGGGCTGCTTCGTTTGCGCCTTTCTGGCTCTATCTATTGTCTCTATTGAGATGAATCTACCCGTGCTTGTTGAAAGGCACCAATTATGGTGCGGCATCGCGGCGAAATATTTATCACTCAATCAAGAGCTGTGGCTGACAGTTTTGCTTGCGTTCAAGCATTGTCTGAGGCTTTCCTTCATTTCACCAATGCCGTCTGCACTGAGCCAAGCTGAGGCTGTACCTTTGTCTGTTTCTAGTAAAGCAAGCAAGAGATGCTCGTTTGTTATACAAGTTCTATCGCTTTGAGTGGCTAACTTGCCGGCAAATTCAATTATGGCAGTTATTGATTGATGCAAGGGAAGCTCTTCTATGAATGCCATATCTAAATGAATTAGTCTTCTCTCGATGTCATCAAAACTTAGATTTTGTGCGCTGTTTTGTATGGCGGCAAATATTTTTTCTCTGGTTAGTCCGGCGGCGGCAAGCAGATCTTTTGTCTGACTTTCGTCGAGTGTGCCCATACTAAATAAAAGTTGCTCTGAGTTGGCTTCTTTATGGTTTTGCAGAGAGGCGATTGACTGAGCAAGAACCAGCGATTCAAGCGCAGATTTTGTGAAATTTTCGAACATTTACTTGCACCTCTTCAGACTTTTGTTCTTTTGCTCTATTGCTCTATTGGTCTATTGGTCTATTGGTCTATTTTATAGTTTCGCCTCAGAATCTCTGCTAAACCATACTTCGTCTTGCCTTTATAAGAAACCAGTTACACCATTCATAGTCAGGGCGCTCAGGCAGCTTGGTTCTTTCGTGGGCGAGATCAAGTTTCTTGTGTAACTCTTGCCGCCAGGCATCAACTTCGGCAAAATCTATTTCGCCGCGCCTAATACCCATTAGCTTTGCCTTATGCTCAGAGACCCGTAAATCTAGATCGCTGCTTTCTAAGATTTGAATGCAACAAAGCAAGAGCCTAATCAGATGTAAGACATGCTTCCATTTTGGCTCACCTTTGTTTTGCAGGTCTTTTTCAAGCTTTCTAAACTGCGAAAGCACGTATCCGTTGTAAGTTTGATAAACCAGCTTGGAAAGAAATCTATGTCTGTTTTGCAGCAGTTCGTCGGTTAACTCTGTCTTTATTTCTGCCTTGGAGGCATAAAGACATTCGAGCACATTGGGATTGGCTTTTAGCGCCAAGACGAGAAACTTTTGCAACTCATAGTAGGTCTCTTGATTCTCGTAATTTTCGATTTGTTCCGGTAGTCCCCAAATTGACCAGTGCATATCGGCTGGTGCCAAGTAAATGCCCCTCATGTCGTAATCTGAGTCTTCCACTTCCAGCCCATAGGCACGTGAACCAAATTGACATTTATAGATGATGTATTGAAAAAGATCGTTGTCGTTTATTTGAGGGCGGTCAAAATTGATGCTTTGAACATGCTTCCTGACTGATAGTTCTTGCCTGCTTAAACTTGCGGTAAAGCCATCAGGGAAAAGCACCCTATATAATGGCGGCGAAGTAGAAGTATCAGCGGCAACAATTTTGCCTACCGAACCGGTTCTTTTGCGTGGAAGTCCTTGATCGTCTCTGACTTCACTAGTGGTGACAATTTGTGTCCCCGCCGGTAGTGCTAGTCCCGGCAGTCTATTGTTTTTTATTTCATCTTTAGTCATGATCTATGCTGGTCTGCTTAAAGCCAACCGAGATTTTTTAGATCTTCTATAGGTTCTTCAAATGAGCAGGAACCAACAGAATGCATAAACTCAGCTCTTGCCTGTTTGATTTGAGCTTCGCTTAGAGATAGGTTGCGCCAGTGTGCTCTGTCGTCAAAGTGGAAAGCAGAGGCATCCGTTTCGGCAATGATCGGTTCGATATTTCCCTCACCATGCCAGGCAAAAGAGGCGGCCATAAGGACATTAATAAAGCCGTGCATGGTTGCTGTTTGGGCATCGGCTTCATAGCTAAGCGGCTGCTGCGAGCGAATAGGATGGTGCAGACCGGCTGTTGCTTTGAAGGGTAACCTCAGTTTGGCACAGGCTCTGATAAATTCGGCAACGACACGTACTTCCGGTATCGCTTCCGGTTTCAACCCACCGGTTCTAATCTTGGCGAAATTACCCGCCGCCTTAACTGCCTCTAGCTTGTCGAGGGCGCTCACTTCACAATAGACTGGGCGATTAGAGCTCAAAATGGCGGTGCTTTCCAGTGTTGCCGCTCTTGTTTTATCGTCTGTTGCAATCACTGAAAGGCAGCCGTCAAACTTTTGTGGGGTGCGCTCCAGTTCTGCCGCTCCCAGTACAAACCAGCGCAGCATCCAGGCGTATTGGCTTTGCCTATAGTGATCGAAATTGCTTAAGGCTTTGTCGAGTTCTAGCTTTGCCGGAGGAAAAATGCCAGCGTAATCTATGAAGCCTGTAAGCAGAGCTTTTAAGGCTGAAGAGATTGCCGTTTCGTTCATTCCAAGCCTCGTTTCTATCAATTGCCTTGATAGTGCTTTTAATTCTCGCCGCTTTGCCACGAATCCTAATTTTAGCCGATCACGGTTTGCGGCGGTAATAGTTAATACGGGTTGAAGGAAAAGGTGTTATCAAGAGGCTGGCTGGTATTATGAAGGCATCTCCTCTGGAGCTGCACCGATGTTTGCTTTTGATATTTTCTCGATCTTCATGTTCATTGGCTGTGTCATTGCCTTTTATCTAGATCTTAAGAAAAGGCAGGCGGTTCAGCGCAAGCATACTGTTGTTTGTCTGATGCTTATCTTTGGACCGCTGTGGTTGGCCTTTCAGATTAGGCATTCTTTTTCAGGTCTAGATCTTTTTCGCGCTATTTATGTCTTTGCGATGGGATTGCTTGTCGTCACGTTTTCTGACTTGCGCAACCAGCTAAGAAAGCTGGCGCTCATGTTGGGCACTGTTAGAGCTAGACGGAAGTAATGCTTGCCGAAAGGATAGAAGCCGGCTGTGCTGAAAAGATGGGCAGCGTATGCTTCTCTAAAATAGAGAGCATACGCTGCTCCAAGCGAGTCTAGTTACTTTTCAATTGGTCCATGCAACTTAGGGGCTGCGTCTTTCAGGGCGTCTTCGTCGGTCCAGCTTGAGCTCTGGCTGGTGGCTTGAACTGCAGTCGACTTATTGTCTTGGGCTGTTTCAATTTTTGCCGGTTCTGCTCCTAGAATATGACCTATGTTGGCTCCACTAGAGTCCAGCATCTGACCATTTTGATCGACTGAAACAGTCATCATGCGTCCCGACATCGAAAGCGACCCTTTGGCTAGCGTGGTAGTGTCTTTATTGACTCTACCAACCAGTTTGCCTGTATCGTCAATGATATTACCTGCACCATCTATGGTGACAGCTAGGGTAGTGCCAAGCAAGCTGGTTACTCCCACCGCAGCGGCTCCTGTTGCTGCAGCAGCGCCGCCGATTACAGCTGTGCCGACTTTTCCAGTGCCTTTCACTGTCTCAGCGGTAATGCTTGATGCTGCGCCCACGGTGGCACCGGCCGCGCCGGCTCCTGCCCCAACCACATGACCGACAGCCTTACCTGTGGCGGCAGCTGCGGCTTCGGCCCCGTGCACGGTGCCTTTGACGACGGCACCGGTGCCCTTAACCACGGCTTCGCCGCCTTTTACCACTACGGCACCTGTGTCTTTAACGAGAATTTCGCCGCCTTTAGCCGCCCCTTTCACTACCACTTCAGTGCCTTTGACGGCGTCCTTTACAAGAATCTCAGCTCCTTTGGCCGTGCCTTTCACCACCTTTTCGGTGGCGCCGACCACGCTTTTGACAGCGTTTGAGACTGGATTGTCCGCTTGAGCCGGCGGCGTGCTACTTAGGCAGAGCGGCAGCGAAAGTGCCGTCATGGCTGAAATAGTGAAAAGTTGATTCTTTAGTTTCATGTTGCCTCTATCTTTGCCTTAGCCTCTGAATATGCTCTTGCGGCGTACTTCGGGTTATTTTACCAAAACGCCGAGAACTTACTTGGCAAGCGGGGGCATAATCACGTCTTCTAAAACGTGCAGTTCGCCATTGGAGCACGGAATATTGCTCACCTTTAAAACTGCCTTATCTATATAAATGGTCCCACCGTCTCGGCGCACAGTGAGTTTATGACCTTCTAGAGTCTGAATTTGTTGACCGTCTTTTAGGTCATCGGCTGTCAGTTTGCCTTTCACCACGTGGTAGCTGAGAACCTGCTTCAGCTTAGATTTATTTGCCCAGAGGGTGTCCTTTGTCTCTTGCGGCAATCTTTCGAAGGCTTTATCGATGGGCGCAAAGAGGGTGAAAGGTCCCGTGCCTCTTAGGGTGTTGTCCATGTCGTAAGCCTGGCTGAGACCGTCTAAAAGCGTGCCAAATCGCCCAACCTCGTTTTCCTTCAGAGTATTGACCAGATCGAGCGCCCGTCTTTCAAAACCTTCTTTGGGTTGATACTCTGTGGTCTTGCCGGCCAGTCTTTGTCTGCCTTTGCTGTCGTCTTTTTCAGCCTGAGACGGCAGTTGGCTAGTCAAAATTGTCAGAGCAACTGCGGCTAGAGTAATTGTTGTTTTGCCTGTCTTGCATTTATTCATTAATCTCACTCTCCATATTTCTTTCGGCAATTTCTTTCAATACTTCTTTTCTTTCTTGAACAAATATTTTGTCACTTGGTGCTAATGCCAAAGAGCTTAGCTCATCGGCATTGACCCATAGCAAGGCTTGGTGCTCGTGCAACTTGGGCGTGCCCTCGACTTTTGTTAAGACAAAATCGACAATAAATGGTGATTGGGGATCTGCCACCGAATGCAGTGAGTCACCGCAGACAGTGACCTTTAGTGACAGCTCCTCCAAAAGTTCTCTTTTGGCTGCGGCAAAGTGATCCTCGCCGGTTTCTAGTTTTCCCCCGGGAAATTCCCAAAGTCCACCATGTCTCTTTCCGTCAGGTCTTTTGCAAAGCAAGTACTGCCCGCGGCGGCAAATCACGGCAGCGAGAACACGTATTACTGCTTGTGATTCGCTATTTATTTCGCGTGTCTCCTCATTGCCGTTTCTCGGTACTTTTGAGCGGCGCCTCGAACATCACCGCTTCTTAGTATTTTATCGATTGGTCGACAATCAGCCTCGGGGGCGACCGCTGCATGGGTGGCGCCAAAATATGTACGGTCGGTCATTATAGCTTTGCGATAATAGTTGGCCGCTGTTTTGTAGTCTTGTTTCTTTAGAGCCATGTCTCCGCATTTCATAAGCCCTATGTAAGAGCCGGAAGATGCCGCAGCATAGTAGAGTTTTTCGGCTTCGGCTGTGTTTCCTCTTTCTTCTTGCAGTTTGGCAAGAGTAATTTCTGAGTCAACTTCTCCATCATCTGAGGCTCGTTTGTACCAGATCATGGCTTTGTCCATATCACCTACTTCATAGTGATAGAAATTGGCAAGGTCGACTTTCGATTGAGTTTCACCGCTTAGCACTCGCTCCAAAAGGACAGCTTCTCTATCTTTTTTGCTAGAGCCGGAAATATCCATTTGATCGAGAGCCATTTTGGCCAGCTTGTTGCCTTGTTGCATCGAGCGCTCCAGCCAAAGCCGAGCTTCTTGTCTATTTTGTTTGCCTAGACAATCGGTCAGATAGATTTTGCCGACACGGAATTGCGCCTCACTATGACCCTGTTGTGCCGCCTTGATAAACCAATCGAAAGCCTCTTTCGATTCACCGTTGGTATTCTTTTTCGATATAAGGTCTGCTAGCTCGAATTGAGCATTGGCGTCGCCGGCTTTTGCCTTTTCGATGAGAATCTTAGGGATTTCAATTTTGACTTTACTGGCGAAAGCTAGTGAAGATCTGGCAAAGGGTGGGCTATAACTTAAGAGGAAGGAACATTGGGATGTCTTGGGTTCATAGTACATAATGACAAAGTCGAAGGGCATTTGGCTTGAGCGAAGTTTGTTGCCGTGATAGATTTGCACATCTTTTGCCGGTTCGGCGAATTTAATCTCAAGCGAAGGAATCATCAATGTCAGGGCTCTTTCTTCTTCTTCCAGCTTGTCGACCTTGCTAAGCTTGAGGTTCTGCACACATCTTTCTAAATCGGCTTGAGCTATCTTGCAGACAAATGAGCCAAATTGTCCGACCTCATAATAGGCGTCGTTTTCGGCTTGGTAAGGCACCTTTAGGCAGCTTTCGAACTTTTTAGCGTTGTCTTTGAATGTTTCTGTCTCAAGCAGATCGAGAGGAGCATTGGTATTGCTGGTAGTGGCGTTGAAAAGATTGACCACGACCACGATCAAGAGCAATACTATAAGAGTGATTGGTATGGCTACTTTCATGAACCGACCGTTAACTAGTCAGCTTTGAAGCGCAAGAGTCTTAGTCCGTTTGCCAGCACAAGCAGCGTACTGCCTTCGTGTAGAACCACTGCTTCGCTAATCTGCACCAGTCCCAAGATAGAGGCTATAGCCAGTACGGCGCTGACACCAAGGGCGATTACCATATTTTGCTTTATAGTATTGGTGGCGGTGCGGGCTAGCTTAACGGCAAAAGGCAGTTTATTTAGTCCTTCGCTCATTAGTACTAGGTCTGCAGTCTCAAGTGCTACGTCTGAACCGGTACCGCCCATGGCGATGCCTACAGAGGCTGCAGCCAAGGCGGGAGCATCGTTTACACCGTCTCCGATCATGGCTACGTTCTCTTGTTTTGCCATTGTCTTTACCGCTGAAACTTTTTGGTCAGGCAAAAGCGGTGCTTTGACCTCATCCATGTTCAGCTCTTTACCGATTGCTTTGGCGACAGTGCTGTTGTCGCCAGAGAGCATGATGTTTTTGGCAATACCTAGTTTCTTTAGCTCGCTCAAGACCTGCTTTGTTTCTGTGCGCACTGTATCGGCAACGCCAAGTACCCCGACGAAAGTTTCATTTTCTTTGACGACCATTATGGTCTGTCCTTTCTCTTCTAGCTCTTTCACAAGCTTGCTTACTTCTTCGGGAATGTTGCTGCCTTCAAAGAGAAGTAGGTTGCCCACCAAAATGGGAACGCCTTTTACCAAAGATTTTAGCCCTTTGCCGTGTATAGCCTCGCTGCTTTCGGCATTGTCGATAGAGAGTCCTTTCTCTTTGGCTGCTTCAACTATGGCCAGAGCTAGAGGGTGGGAAGAATGCGATTCGGCAGAAGCCGCTTTCTGGAGAATCTGGTCGGCGGACATTCCGTTCAAAGGTGTGATTGAAACTATCTTTGGTTTGCCGACCGTCAGGGTGCCTGTCTTATCAAAGGCTATGGCTGAAACTTTTCCTAGGGCTTCCAGATAGGCGCCGCCCTTGATGAGCACTCCGCCTCGTGCTGCCCTCGTCACCGCAGCCAGTACCGCCGCCGGTGTGGCGATAGCGAGCGCGCAAGGTGAAGCCGCTACCAGCAAAGATATGCCGCGCAGAAGTGCTGTGCGGAAGTCAGTCTGCATCAGCATGAGGATAATTGTAAGAGCCGGTGCTGCCACTAATACCAGTGGCACAAACTTACGCTCCATTTTTTGCGCCAGTCTTTGAGTTGGGCTTTTCTGCGCCTCAGCTTCAGCTACCATGTCGATGATTCTAGCCAATACTGATTCGCCGCTGAGCTTGGTCACTTTTACTTCGATGGCGCCTTCGCTATTGATTGTGCCGGCATATATAGAATAACCGGGACCTTTAGCAACTGGAACTGATTCACCTGTAATAGTGGCTTCGTCAAGCGATGTTCTACCGCTCAAGATGGTACCGTCCAAAGGCACTCTGTCGCCCGGTCGTATGACTATGGTGTCGCTTCGCTTGACCGTTGTGACAAGCACTTCTTTAATTTCGTCTCCGACCTTGAGTCGGGCCTTTTCCGGTCTTAGTTTGCCTAATTCTTCAAGGGCTCGTCTTGCTTTGTCCATGGCTCTGTGTTCAAGACCATGGCCTAGGCTAAAGAGAAAGAGCAGGAAGGCACCTTCGAACCAGGCGCCGGTGAAGCCGGCTCCTACAGCGGCCAGCACCATAAGAGTCTCAATATCGCACATACCTTGCTTGATTGAGTTAATTGCACCTCTAACCGGAAAGAAACCAGCCGCTACAAGTGCCATGATGCAAAATGTAGTAGGCACCGGAGCCGCAGCACCTTCCTTAATACCAAGGAAGAAACCTACGAAGAGCAGAACACCGGCTGCAACCACCAGTGGTATCTCAAGCATGGGGGCCAGTCCGCCGCCGTGAGAGTGAAAGGAGCAAGCATGACCTTTCTCTGGTTCTTCAAGGTCGAAGTTAAGGGCTTTGACCTTTGATTCGATTTGGCGTTTGCTGATTAAAGTGCTGTCGTATTCGACCACCAGTCTTTCTGAGGCATAGGCAACACTGGCTTGCAGAACGCCTTTGGCTCGATTGAGTGCGTATTCAATCATATAGGCACATTGAGCTGAGTCCATGCCTCTTACAAACCAAGTGCCTTGTCTATAACGCTTGTTGACGTCTGCGCCCATGGTATTGGCAAGATGAAGTATTTGCGTAAGCTGGACTATATCTGGGTCGTAGTGAATGCATAGTTCGATGCGGTCAGAGTCTTTTCTGAGGTGCACATCGGAGATTCCTAGTTTCTCTTCCAGCAATTTCTCTAGTTTTTCAAATCGCCCAATTTCGTCTGTCTCACCCGGCAAGATGAAGTCTAAATTGAATTGACAGGCCTTTCCGCCGCTTTCCGCTTCTCTGTGACCAACCCTTTCATCTTTCGGTTTTTCATGGTGGTGGTGGTGACCGCAGCCTCCAGGTCCGTGGCTATGGTCGTGCCCGTGGCCGTGATCGTGTCCGCAAGAGCTGTGGTCGTGATCGTGCTCGTGGCTATGATCATGTCCGCAAGAGCTATGGTCGTGTTCGTGATCGTGACCGTGACCTTTGTCATGTCCATGATCGTGACCGCAGGATCCGTGATCATGCTCATGTCCGCAGCCAGCACCTTGCGAGACTGCGTTTTGAACGGTCACCTTTAGAAACTTGTTTTCTTGTTTGGATTCGTGTTCATGTCCATGATCGTGCCCGCAGGATTCATGTTCATGTTCATGTCCATGTTCGTGCTCGTGTTCATGTCCATGATCGTGCCCGCAGGATCCATGTTCATGTTCGTGTTCATGTCCATGATCGTGCCCGCAGGATCCATGTTCATGTTCATGTTTATGTTCGTGTTCGTGTCCGTGTCCATGATCGTGCCCGCAGGACCCATGTTCATGTTCATGTTTATGTTCGTGTTCGTGTCCGTGTCCATGATCGTGCCCGCAGGATCCATGTTCGTGTTCATGTTCATGTTCATGCTCGTGTTTATGCCCATGCCCATGATCGTGACCACAGGATCCGTGCTTATGTTCATGTTCATGCTCATGAGCCTCTGAATCTACTTTGGCTTTACCAAGTTGAATCGAGACCTTCAACTCTTTGCCTTTGGGCTCGACTTTTGCTTCATGAAAGTGCGAATCATGATCATGGTTATGTTCATGTTCATGACCGTGATCATGACCGCAGCAGCCGCCATGCTCATGCTTGTGCTCATGATTGGTTTCTTTTTTCTCGTCGCTGCCCATTTTTGCTCGCTCTCAATTAGATGAAATGGGGGCACGATTGTACCCCCTGCTTGCACTATTAGTGTGAATGTCCGTGACCACCACTGTTTCCACTGCCATAGTTTTGCGGTGGCATCTGATGATCGTCGTCATCATCGTCGTCATGATGATCTTCTTCCGGTATCATCTGTTCAAATTTGGTGCCGCCCACCTCTAGGGTAAAGCTCTTGCAGCCTTCCGGTACATCAAACTCAAGCACAGCCGGTAGCCTGCTTTCGTAGCGCTTCAGCACAGTGCCTTTGTCGTCATAAATGACTCCACCCGATGCCACCGTCATGGTTTCGTCCACCAGCACCGCCACTAGTTCGGCCATTTCTTCCATGCGGTCGGCAATGCGATGGCACCAAAGGTGCCCGACGCCGGGATACTCTTCGTGGCAGATTTTTTCCATTTGCTCTTCGTCTACTTGGTCGCCGACGCCGACAAGTACAAAGTTTAGCTTGGGCAGGCGACCGCCGGCGATTTCTTTCGCCACTTGCTCTGAATAGGCTCTCACATCATTAGCATCATAAATTTGGCTATCGGTGATTATCACCGCCAAACCTCTTCGCGCCCCTAATTCGGTTTGCTTGCGAATGTAGGCGACATAATCTCGCAAGACCGGCAGCATTACGGTGCCTTTGCCGTAATACTGCGGTCCTGGAAATTTGTAAGATTGAGCTTGGGCGCCGGTCAAGTCGCCCACTACTTCTATTTGTGAGCCGTCGCCGGTGGCCCAATAGGCGACGCGCAAGACGCTGTCGCGATCCTTGTTTGCCAGATATTCAAGCATCCAGCGCATTTGCGGCTCGACCTGATTTTTCACGGGGCCGAGTTTTGCCAGAATGCCTCTTGGTCCGTACTCGTCTTCCATACTGGCTGAGCCGTCCATGTACAGAGCTACATCAAGCCCTTCCACGGTTGGGTCGTGCAGCAGAGTGGCGAGAACCCGACCATTCTTGTTGTGAACATCTGAAAATGGTTTCGAGATAACTTCATGCTTGTGAGCCATTTTGACCTCTATAAATAAAGAGAAAGGGTGCCGACAACCGGTCAAGCCTTTAACGGCTTAGTGGTGATCGTCGTCGTCGTCATCGTCTTCCGGTATCGGTTGGGTGAATTTTTGACCATTTATCTCTAAAGTGAAACTCTTGGCTCCTTCCGGTATCTGGAATTCCAGTACAGCCGGCAGTCTCGATTCGTAGAGTTTGAGGACTTTGCCTTTGTCGTCGGTGATTTTGCCACCGCCGGCCACAGTCATCGATTCATCGACTAGAACCGCCACTAGTTCGGCAACTTCATTAATCTCCTCGGCAATACGGTGACACCACAGGTGTCCTATACCCGGATACTCCACGTGGCAAATCTCTTCCATTTGCTCTTCATTAACGCCCTGGCCAACGCCGACCAAAATGAAGTTGATTTTCGGAAGGGTGCCTTTATTGATTTCTTTGGCTATTTCATTGCAATAGCGTCTAACATCGTCTTCGTCGTGAATCTCGCCGTCGGTGACAAAAACGGCACAGCCGCGTCTGGCGCCCAAGTGCATTTGTTTGCGCAGATAGACAATATAATCTTTCAGCGCTGGAGCCAGGTTGGTAGATTTGCCCTGAAAGGTTGGTCCCGGGAATTTGTAAGATTGGACATCGACGCCCTTCAGTTCGCCCACCAGTTCAATATCTTTGCCATGGGGGCCGCATGCCCAGTAAGCTACTCGCAAGAGTCCGTTGCGGTCTTTTGTCGCTAGATACTCAAGCATCCACTGCACCTGGGGCTCGACATTGTTGGGCAGTTGTACTTCGTTTCGGCCAAAGAACCAGTCAATCAGGTTGTTGTATTTTTTCTTATAGGCATAATCGCCGCTCATACTTGCCGAGCCATCCATATAGATGGCCATGTCCAGCCCTTCCACTGTGGGATCATGCAGCAGAGTGGCTCGCACATGTCCGTGCTCGACATGCAGATCGGAAAACGGTTCTACTGGTCTTTCACTTTTGTGTCCCATTTCTTTGCCTCTATTTTGGTGGTTACTCGAAATCTTTCATCCAATCAGGTTTGGCTGAAGATTGTTGCTGGGTTTCCTTGATTTGAGGTTTTTCCTCGCTTCTTTCCTGTTTTTTATCGGTATCGGCTGCTGAAAAGTCTTCCATCCATCCCGGGGTCTGGGTTTTGGCGTTGTAAGGGGAGTATGAGGTATTGGAGCTGTAGCTAAATGTGCTACCGCTGGGCTTCTTGCTCTCTTGCGGCGGCACTGCGGCGCCGGTGAGGCGCACCCAGCCGTCTTTATTGCTTTGATTGCTTGCACCCTGATGTTTATCAATAAAGTCGAGCATCCAACCGGCTGGTTTGTTCTGGCTTTGCGCTCTTGCCTGCTGCGGTCTCTGATTTTGAATCGGTTTATCGCTCAACTGCGGCGTTTTGATTTCGCGCGGGCTCAGAGCCGCTGTTCCTTTGGCGCGCATACGAACTTCGCGGGTGGCCGGCTTGCTCTTGTCTCGCATTATTCGGGTTCGTTCAGGCGGCCAGCCCGGCAGACTGTGCAAAACTTGCTCGGCTAGTTGCATAAACTGGGCGGTTTTGCCTTCTTGGGGCAATTCCAATTTGTCGGCTTTACCTGAACCGAAAACCGAATGGAGAAGCCCCTGGAAACCGCCCGAGGCATTTGGTTTTCTCACTGCGGTGTCGCCTTTAATGAGGTAACCCTGGGCTTCCAGTTCTTGTTCCATGGAAAGTCGGCTTGGTATGGGCAGCTTCATTCGCCTGAGCGGTAGTTTGATGTTTTCGCTTTCTAGGTCTTCCTTTATGGCGCTGATTATGTCAAAAAGGTACTGCTTAATGAGAATTTCATTACCGGCTCCATAAGACATCATATCTGGTGGCATGAGCGGGTAGGCGAATATTATACCGGCGCCTCTAATTGTCTCTTCGTCGCGATCTCCGGGCAGGGTCATATGATAGACGCTGTCTGAGCTGCCTGGTTCGGCACCCATGCCGGGGGCGGTAAATTTGTAGGGAAAGCCCTGCAGTAAGCCGCTTAATAGGTCTGCCCGGCTGACTGTCAGCTGCCCCTCTATAAAGTAGGGCGCTTGGCTATTTGGATAAGGACCATGCAAGGTACCATATAGATAAATTGGGTCGTTCAACCCCGGCGCGTTTGGGGCTTGTTCCATAAGTTGGACATTAAAGAGATAGAACTCAATAGCTTCAACCAGGCGATTGTTGCCGCCGCAGGCCACTTCGCTGAGGGCTAGTTGTGACTTAATGTCTTCGCTAAGAAAATTTATCTGGTCGCCTGCTATGGCATGCAAAATGCCTGAGGCATCTGTAGTGACCAGCCATTCTTGCTCTTGCAAATGCTTGCCGCCGGCAAAGAAGTTGTCGAGAGCATAGAGAGGAATAAAATTTTCAGGTTTAACCTGGATAGGCTGCTGGTCGGAGCGAGCGACGAAATATCTTGGCAGATTTAGCTGGCTCATGTGACTTGGCTTTTACCGATGGGGAAGAGGTAAGTCGGCTTGGCTGGCTGTTCTTGATAGAATTTTGCTAGTCTCGACACCTGAAAACAGGCAGTATACAGACCTTGACTAGTATTTACAACGTTTAATGTAGTTAGGAAACTAAGTGTTGAGCTTATTTTGCGCAAGTTCTACAACTTGAGCCGACTTACTGTTATAGTTTGATCCTTAAGGTCTGTTCCCCCGGAGGCGAATTTCGGTATGAGTTATGACGTCTACATTTTTGCGAAGTCCAGCAAAAAGGCGTTGACAAAAGAGGCTTTCACAAAATATTTCTCCGAAAGAGCCCATTATGAAGTGGAAGAGAACGACGCTTATTATCACAACCAGTTTACTGGTGTGCAGTTCTCCTTCTCTTTCTACGGCAGCGCTGAAGAAGATGTGAAATCCTTCGAGAAAGATGACCCGACTGCTCCACCTTATCCGCACATTGTTTTCTCTCTCAACTATCGTAGAGCGCCTTTCTTCTCTATCGAAGGCGAAATGGAGCTCAGCGCCTGCGTTAAGCATTTCGCTGCGGTTGTTCAAGATCCCCAGTACAGCGAAGATGCCAGCATGGAATACGATCCTGAAATCTTCATTTCAAACTGGAAGCAGTCTAACGAAATGGTTATTCGCCAGTTCCTGGCTAAAGCCGAAGTGGTTGATACCATGCCCACAGCTGCCCTTGAAAGTGATTGGCATTGGAACCGTGAATGCCCCAAACTGGCTAAGAAGTTTGAAGGTGTGCATGTTGCACCAGTGGTCTATGTTCGTTATCAAGGGCAAGTGCGCCGTGCTTGCCTCTGGACCGACGCCCAGCCTATCCTCATTCCTTTTGTTGATGGTGTGGTGGTCGTGCGTGACGAGATTAGAAAGCGCACTGAAGAGTCTCCTGAAGCCGAATCTGATATGGCCTATGTGCCCTTCAAGGACATCAGCTCGCTGCTCAAAGACTGCCCGCGCGGTCAAGCCCAAATTCAATACATCGAAGTCTCATACAAGCGTCCCTCGCGCTTTATTCAAGACTATTTGGGCAATAAACCAGCTGCCAATAAGAGCGATCTGAAAGTTCTTACTGTTGAGCAGATCTTGCCTAGAGAGACTGTAGGCGCTCGCTAGAGACTATTGTCCAACCGCAAAATTAAATGAGAAGCCGTCCAGTCAGGGCGGCTTCTCTGTTTCAGTGCCTCTTTTCTGTTGCAGTGCCGCTGGTCAGGCAAGGGCAGAGTATGAAGAGTAGAATGGTTTTATATGACCTCAATTCGCCAATGTCTTGAGCCGTTTCTTTCTACCGATGCCGGTGGTCGAATTGTCGTTGAAGGTTTTGATCATACTTGTCTTTATTTCATCAATAGAGCCGATGCCGAGCGCCGCGCCCTCGGATATAGGCAAATAGAAGAGTTGCTTCTCTTGCGGTTTCTGTTGCTTGATGCGCCTCTGCCATTGGCTTCTATTATTGAGGGTGCTGCTATTGAGGGGGTTGATTTTGATCGTGAAATCTCTCTGGCTTTAGAACAAGTGAAAGAGAGAGAAGCCGATGAAGTTTCCCAATTGGTCCCTCAAGAAAATCAAAATAGCCTTGTTTGGTATTTCACTGAATCTTTGGCTGAATGTTTGCTTGGGGCCAGAGGTTTGGGTGCAGGAAAAGCGCATTGCGGGCATCTTTTATTGGCTCTAATATCTTCTTCCAGTCTTGCGACTATAAATGTGATTGACCGCATTCTTAATCGGGGTGAGTTGTCCGCTCGGCTCTTTTCAAGATACTGCCAAGGGGCTGCTATGGAGCCAAGCCGGCTCTATGTCCGAGAGCTCAGTTGTCTCGATCCTCAGGCTTATGACTTTCATCCGACGCCTGCTTTGTCTGAAAGACTGAGCCCGGCTAGTCAAGCTTGTTTGACATATGCCGGTCGCATCGCAATGCAAAACGGTCATAGACAAGTCTCTTTCGAGCACATAATTGTTGCTTTGCTGAAAGATCCCAGTATTGCCATTTTGGCTACCTCGGCAAGTCCTATATTCTCGCTGAGTTATCGCGCTTATGGTGATGTCGAGTTCGACCAAGAGGCAATAGCTGTTATCGAAGCAATTGAGGCTGGCCGCGATTGTATTGAACCACCCGATATACTCTCAGCCTTGTGTCTTGACAGATTTAGCCAATATTTTCGCGCTTTGCCCAGTTTCTTGCGCTTCAAGAGTCTTGAACATCTGAAGCTCTATGCCAGCAGGTTGACAGATGAGTTGATTGATTGGGGGCTTGAACTTGGTGCTGCCGATTTCCATAACCCTAAATTTCCTCGATGTCATTTTTTGCTCACTCTACTTTCTGAACAGTCCCTAACTTTACTGAAAGAGGCATTCGACCTTAGACAAGCCGAAGAAGAGGTTGGAGATATTGATGATTTTCTGCTTGTGGCAATTTTACGCCATGGCAAACAAGAAGCCCGCCTGAGCATTTTGCTTGATGCACTTGGTTTAGGGAAAGACTCTTCGGACTTGATTGCTGCCCTCAGAAAGCAGAGAAGATGCCATTCTCTTTCTACTGAAGAGGCTGTAGCCGGGCAAGTCTTGGCAATTGCCGACGCACCGATTGGCTGGTTCGAGCTGATTTTTAGAGCCTATCTTGCTGCCCTTACCAGTGGTGCTTACTTTGCCTCGCCTGAGCACCTGCTTTATGCCATATTGTCTCGACCCGGCATAGTGACTGAAACAGTACTCTCGCGGCGAGGGCTCGATTTGGCTGCGGTCGCCTTTGTTGTGGCACTTGAGCGCTACATTCGCCTACCGGCACCTTATTCGCTTTGGCCGCGCCGGTGGTGGCAATACAAGCACTATAGCGAGCTTTTTGACCGCGGGCTCTCCTCATGTTTTGAAATTGCACCTGGAAGTACATCAGGTTTTGGCAATGATTCTCTCTTCTTCACCCTGCAACGCAATTATGAGTATCTTGCCGATGATTTGCGCCGCGCATCCAGTCTGCCTCAAGCTTCGGTAGAGCGAGTATTAGCCTCTTTCCCTAATCCGGACCTTGCCGAGGAACTGCCTGGAACAATAGGAGGACCTTCCAGAGCCCTTTGCCGCAATATAGATCGCGCTCTAGCCTTTGTCAAAGACGATAAGATTCTTGATCCGCGCTTTCTTTTCTGGGCTCTACTGTCAGATACTGTGCCCGGTCAAGTGGCTGAACGATGCGCCAAAATCGGTGTCAATAACTGGGTCTTATCTCATCAACTATTAAATTGTCTGATCAATTATTGAACTACTTTTCTTGAAAGCTGACTTTGGTTTTTATATCAAACTCATAAGACGAGCCTGACCATTTTGGCATGTGTGGAAAGCCTGAAGCATCGGTGATCCAAACTGCACAGTTTTGGAAGGAAGAATTGTTGATTACATAATTTGCCGGAATATCAAAACAATCAGGTCTGCTTGGATCTACTTCAACCCAGCCAATATTGGGGAAACAAACCTCATTCCAGGTGTGATAGTAAGAGTAGCTTTCGGGGCTCTTGCCCATCGAGTTCAAGACGGAGCGGTCTGCTAGAAATAGACCCCAAGCGCTGCGGTATGGTACGCCTTGCGCTTGGCAGAGTTGTTTGAAAATATTGGCGGAATGTCCGCAATGACCTTTTTTAGCCCTAAGAATGGCGCGGGTATCGGTGGCGCCAAAGCTGACCGAGTCATCGTATTCTATGTTCTGCTTGAGCCAATCACTGATATTGCGCACATAAGTTATGGGCGAGTCGCTCTTTAGTTGTTGCGACAGAATTTGCAGTTCGGGCAAGACAGGTTGCAGTTTATCGGCTTTGCTAAAGTCGCTTTTTTTATAGTCGTGAAAGCTGCATCTGAGATTATCTGGGCTAAAGTGCCGCGGCGCAGAAAAGACTTCAAAGTCGGTTTTGAAATTTAGGGCAGTGCCTGCTTGAAAAGGCCGGTTCTCTTCAAAATAAATGTGTCCGCTTCTTTGGTCGGCTTCAGCTTCAAATTTGCCGTTTCGCGGTTCGAAGTTGTAAGAGGTTGCGCCAGGCAGGCGATTGGTTCGGCTCCAAGGCGTCAACACAGGTAGGGCATGCCAGACTCTGATCTGTCTTGGTAAAGGCTGTCTGGCACTGTTATTCATCGTGGTTTCGATGTGCACTTGAAAGCGACTGGCTTGTCCTATTTCTACGCCCCGTGGCAAGCTGGGAAGCGATGATTGAGCAATAGATTGAGCTGCTGCAAGTGTTGCAAGCAGAGTCGATAACATTGACAGCAAGCTTAATCTGGTTAGTCTGGTCATTTTAAGTGTTCTGGAAAGTTTGTTGATTTCTGGTAGCGGTTACTTTAGCAGAGCCCCAGCAAATTAAGCCAAAATTGAAGCAAAAGTGCTTGAATCTAAGTATGGAAAAGCCGCTGCTCATTCTTGATTTAGACGAAACTTTGATAAGAGGGCAGGAAAGCCCATTGTCAGAGGGGGAGCCGCATGACATGCTGCTTGGCCCCTATTTTGTCTATTTTCGTCCGCATGCTCGCTCTTTCTTGGCAGCTATGGGCGAGCACTTTCGCCTTGGCTTCTGGTCTTCGGCCACCTTGTCTTATGTCGGTCCTATTTGCCGGCAACTAATGAAAGGACAGCCTGAGCCGCTCTTTGTCTGGGGGAGAGAGCGTTGCACCGAGCGCTTTGACCACTTTAAGCGTGAGACTTACTATGCAAAAGATCTGCGCCATATCGAAAAGAACGGCATCAGTCTAGCTAGAGTGCTGATTGTCGATGATGAATTGCGCAAAGTGAACCGTCATTACGGTAATGCTTTGATTGTTCGGCCTTTTTTGGGCGATGCCGCCGACGATGAATTACCAAAGCTTGAGAGCTTTCTGCGTTCGGTCAGTCAGCTAGAAGATCTGCGCCGGGTGGAAAAAAGCAAATGGTCCGCCGGTCTTTAGAACTGTCCTAAATATTTTGTCTTTAGAACTTTTCTTTAGCTCTTGCCTTTAGATTTTGACGCCGCACTTATACACAGTGGTTTCGCTGTGTCCATCGCTATACAAGTTGGTCACTTTTTCCAGGTCGCCGCTGAAGTCTTCCACTGTGGTCTTGATCAAACCAGGGATGGGCGAGGTGGAAAGAATGGTTGTCTCTCTTGATATGAGCTTGCCCTGCTTAGGTCTTTCAGTGGTAATGCTGCCGAAAGAGCCGGTTACCTTTTCTATTGAACCTTTGGCTGTGATGAGTAGGCTGACTCTTTCGCCTTTGCTGTCGGCTCTGCCAAGCCCTTTGCTGGTGAGAACCCTTTCTGCCTGCAAGATTTCGTCCATGGCAGTGGTCTTCACTTCGCTGTCGTTCAGCGAAGGTGCCGCTTGGGCCTGCATTTGACTAGAGCAGAAAAGTGCCATGACGGCCAATATGATAGGCGCCTTTGACATCTTGAAGAGCCTAAGCCCATTGACCTTTTCACTTTTGCTGGCAAACACAGACATTTTCTTTCCTCCGTTGTGCTCAGCTCAACCGAGAACTGACTTTATTTAGAGAGAACTGAGCAGAACTTAATCTGCTCTTTCTAGTAGAATGCCTTTAGGAGGTCGTATGAGTCTTGGACTTTATTTGAAGGGGCGTTTTTCAGGCAAGGGCGTTAATTCTGAAAAGGTGTCTGCGGTGTTCGACCGCGCCACATTGGAAGAGTTTGAACGCTGGATCTCTAATGTTGCCTTTGACGAATTGGAATGGTCCCAGTGGACCGAAGATGATGATGGCAACCCTTGTTTGATGCTCTTGCTGCATCCTGGGGCTGAACCGATAATGCTCTCCCCTTTGTCTGAAGACGAGCTTTTGGTGGCTGCCGCCACTTCTTCAGCTGGACCGGGCTATCATATTTTTATCTGTGATCTTTTAAGAAAACTGGCTCAGTGCTTTGGTCTCGACTGGTATTCGGAAGAAGAAGCAGAAGCGTTGGATGAAACCGGCTTTTTTGAAACCGGTGATAAAGAGCGGCTTTATGAAGAGTTTAATCGCTGGATGGGGGCACTCAGTAAGCGAGTCTCTGAATTGTCCCGGGAAGGGGCTAAGTTTCATCTGGCTATGCCTTTTGATGGGCATCAGTTTGATGTCAGTGAACCTATTTTGACCCAGCTTGGTCCACGCGACATGCACTGGTTGCAAGCCGTTACCCGTGAACCTTCTCTCGGTCGCGATATCTTTCCTTGGTGGGAGGATGGTCATGGCGCCGAGTATCATCTAGGTCGGGCGCTTTGTTATATGTGGAACGCCATGAGATGGCGCGAGCCTCTTACCGAAAGCGAAGCCGAGCTGAATGAGACAGTCTTGCGGCACCTCGATTCGGCTTACAATCTCGATCCTGACTTAGAATTTCCCTGGCGGGAATGGGCGCAGATTATTGCCTATTCGGGCAGCGATTGCGAAATGTCTGCCTTTATAGAAGAAAAAGCCGATCAGAGCGACTTTCGCGAGGCAAGGCTTAGTCTGGTCGGCTACCGGCGTTATGATGTGCGTAAAAATTTAGGCGGCGGTTGGTCGATTGCCATACCCGGCACCTTTGTAGAAGAGCTGGAAGAAGGGCAGACATTTTTGGCTTATGATGAGACACGCAATGTGCGCGTCACCTGTATGTCGGCTACTGATGCCGCCGGTCAGCCGCTTGATGCCGAAGAAATACTGCGCAAAATCAAGGTCATCGATGATCCGGTGCGTTATGAACGCAACGGCATCTTTGGGCGAGCTTTCTTTGAAAAGATTACCGAAGAGGACGCCGAATTTTGGATGCTTAGAGGCGTTGCTTCGGCGGAAGGTACATTTGCCCAAGTGACCATCTGTTTCGAGGAAGAAGACGACCAGACCTGGGCTCTTTCTATAATTAGATCTCTAGATCACCGGGTGAGCCACCAAAGATAGTGGCTCAAAATATGGTGGCTCAAAAGATAGTGGCTTATTCTAAGACAATGCGTCCGGAAATATGAAAATTACCGGCGACAACTCCGCCTGCCACCATTGGTATCTCTAAGATGGCGGCATCGACACAGACGTCGAATTGGGCGGCACCGGCTTGCACCAGCGCCCATTGAAAATAATAGTGAGTGTAGGGATTTTCAAAGACCTGAGTCTGCAAAACTTCGGCGCATATATAGGCGTCGGGCAGATAGGCCGGTGTGGCGGCACCGGTGGTACCGGCGGTCATGACACTGCCGATTGGACAAACCTTGTTGGCATACTCGCGGTATTCTTCTTTGCTGTTGAAGATGCTTATGTCTTTGGCGGCTGCAGTTAGCTGCACTGTGGTGACACAGGGCACTTCCATAAAATTGCAGTAGGCATAATCAGGACACTCAAAAATAATTGTATAGTCGCCGGGCAGACCGCCTAAGCCGGGTGTGTTGGAATTGGGATTGACCCAGGCCAGATAGCGCCCGTCCAGGGGGCGATTATTATACTTGAGCCTTTGTGAAAGCAAGACTTTGGTGCGCGAGTCACCGTCATAGTGGGGGCAAATTGAATAAGGGCGGTTCTCTTCGTCTAGTTTTGCCCATAGTTGCGAGCGGGTGCCGGTCTTGAGCACCATGTAATAACCTAGAGCGGTACCTACGCGCTCGCCTCTCTCGGCGACGGTACCGGCTAGTTGCTGGGCCTCTTCCGGGCTGAATATTTTGAAGCCGACGCTGGCAAGAGGAGTCGTCATGATGTCAATCCTCAAGTTGTTTCCCTGTCTTGGCAGATTACCACATATTAGATCGCTATTCTGCTTGCTTCTGCCTGCCCTCTTATATTAATCTTTTACTGTGCAAAGCTTTCAAGAGTAATAAGAATCAAGCGGGAGTCGTCAGTGTCTCATCGAAAGACAATACGCAAATCTATTCGGACCACGATGACCATACCGTATATGGTGGCAGGCGTCGGACCCGAGTCTTTGACCTTTGATCCGGACGCGGCGCAAACAGAAATAAGCTTGATTTGTTATGACGGTGAGCGCCTCTTAGAAGAGCATCGGGTCGAGATAACCAGGGTGGTTTCTCAGCTTGAGAAATGGCCGGTGGTTTGGATAAATGTCGAGGGGCTGGCTAGCGACAAGAAAATTAAGTGGCTGGGCGATTTATTCAAAATTCACCCGCTTGCTCTAGAAGATATTGTTACGGTGCATCAACGGGCTAAGTTTGAAACTTACGATGACTGCTGCTTTTTCATTGCCCATATGATGGAAGCCAAAGATGAGCTGAAACAGGAGCAGGTCAGCCTTTATTTCAACAATAAGTTTGTCATCACCTTTCAGGAAGGTCCAATCGATGCCACCAAGCCGGTGCTTGAGCGCATTAGAAAAGGACAGGGACGCATGCGCTCTGCCGGTGCCGACTATCTTGCCTATGCCATTATAGATAGTGTCATCGACTGTTATTATCCAATTTTGGAGTATTTTGGCGAGAAGCTCGAAAATATGGAAGACGAGATTCTTGATGCCCCAAGCAAACGTACGGTCACCAGGCTGCATTCAATTAAACGTGAACTTTTGGCTATGCGTCGCGCCCTTTTCCCGCTTAGAGAAGCCCTCAGCTCGATGCTGCGCAATAGTCCCGATTATTTCACCGCCGATACGCTTTTGCATTTACGCGATAGCCACGATCATGTGGTGCAGATTGCCGACTTTATCGATACATACCGCGAACTTTGTTCCGACTTGATGGATGTTTATCTGTCCACCACCTCTAATCGTCTATCAGAGGTGATGAAAGTACTAACCGTGATCACCACTGTTTGTGCGCCACCCACCCTTGTGGCCGGCATCTACGGTATGAACTTCAATCCCGAATCATCACCCTATAACATGCCTGAGTTGAACTGGTTTTATGGTTATCCTATAGCCATAGTGCTTATGGTTTCGCTTTCGGCGGCCCTTTTTATGTTTATCCTAAAGCCGCTCAAACGGCTGGAGAGCGGCGATTCGCCTAAAGCTGCGGCTCCGGCTCCGTCTTCCGCTAATTCCAGCCAATCGTGACTAAGTCTATCGACTTGAGTGTCGACGGTGCTCTTTTCGACAAGAAAAAACAGTATCGTTATTTGTTATGGCGCAATTTTAAAGAGTTCGAGCATGATAATTTCTTGTCTATCGTCATGCTTAATCCTTCTTTGGCTGATGCCACCGCCGATGACCCCACTATCGCCAGTTGTCGACGCCTGGCCATAGCCAACGGCTATGATGGTTTTGTGGTGACAAATCTTTTCGCCTATGTCACGCCCTATCCGCAGTTGCTCAGGCAAGCGCGGGACCCTATCGGGCGGCTTTGGGGCAGAAAGAATGACTTTTATTTGCAGTTCAGCCAGACGGTCTCCAGGCATACTTTGTTGGCTTGGGGTAATGACGCCCTTTTCTGTCCCGAGCGCATTGCCCAAGTATTGGCAAATATTGATCCCGCTCGTTGTCTTATCATCGACATGACGGCAAGAGGCACGCCCAGGCATCCCCTATATGTCAGGTCGGGCACCAAGCTCAAGAAAGCTCCGGCAATTCTATTTCAATTGCCTACTTAGTCTGAAAGTTTCCAGTAGCGCAGAGTATAGTCATTGCTGCCGGTTAAGGCTTTCTTGCCGTCTTTAGTGAAAGCCAGGCTCCACATGCCGAAACTGTTCATGGTATAGCAGTTTAGTTCGTTGCCTTCGGTCGACCAGCGTCTAAAGGTTTTATCGAGACTGCCGCTCACTATATTGCCGTCATCGCAAAATGCGGCATTCACTATCCAGTCGCCGTGTCCAACTAGTTTTTTAGTTTCGGCGCCGCTTGCCACATCCCAGAGTCTCAAAGACAAATCGCGGCTGGCTGAAAGCAGGGTCTTGCCGTCGCCTTTTACATCGAGGGCGGTGATATCGCCTTTATGCCCCGACAGTTGTCTGACTTGGCTGCCGTCCTTAAGCTTCCACTGGGTGATTTGTCTATCGCTGGCGCCAGAAAATAAATAAGCACCGTCGGGGGTGAAGGCTAGACAGCGTATGGTCGTTGGTCTGCCGGTCAGTACCGTGACTGTCTTGCCGCTCTCGACATCCCATATATGAATAGTACCGTCATAGTCGGCCGAGGCTATTTGCTTGCCGCCCGGCGCCCAAGTGACTGCGGTTATGAAATTGGCATGACCTTTCAAAGTCTTTTCGCAGGACCCTGTTTCCAGGTTCCAAATTTTGAGAGTCTTGTCGATGCTGCCCGAGACAACTTTAGTGGCATCTGGTGAAAAGGCGACACTATTGACGTTGTCTTCGTGACCGTCCAGTCTTTTGATTTCTTTGCCGGTGGTGAGGTCCCAGTATCTCACTGTGTCATCATCACCGCCCGAAATGGCTTTGCTGCCGTCGGGGCTAAATGCAATTGACTTGCACCAGCTAATGTGTCCGCTTAGTTTTGCCAGCTCTTCCGCCTTTTGGCTGGCAGTTTCTTTGGCTTCGCCGGCGATACCAGGCTCGCTATTGGTGCCGGTTTTTTCTTTGGCTTCACCGGCGATACCAGACTCACTATTGGTGCCGGTCTTCTCTTTGTCTTTTTCAGGCTCGGCAGCAGTAGGCGTATCAGAGCTTTTATCAGAACTCTTATCAGAAGTCTTATCTGTTTCTTTGGTTGAGGGCTTGACCTCGTCAGCTTCGCCGCCGGCTTTTGCAGCATCTAACTTGGTCTTCTGGTCTTTCACTTCGCTGATTTCTAGACTGGTGCCCTGGGCTAAAACTGCATTGGTGGCAGGACCAAGGGCCAGTGTAATTAGGGCGAGAGCTAAAGTGAAGGCGGTGGGCTTGTTTTTTTGAGAGGTGCTCATGGACGTTCTTTCATTATCTTGTTTGATTGACGGCTTTGGAGGCGGGTCCCTCTTTAGAGACCGGTCCGTCTTTAGAGAGAGTTTCTTTAGCGGCAATTATATTGGCTTTGCCTTTCAGATCGGCTTCTTTGATCATCGCTTCCACCAGTCCGACAAAGAGTGGATGGGCTTGGTCTGGACGGCTCTTCAGTTCGGGGTGGAACTGACAAGCGACAAAGTAGGGATGACCGGGAAGTTCGATCATTTCTACCAATCTTTCGTCAGGCGAAAGACCAGAGAAGACTAGACCCTTTTTAGCCAGGTCTTCTCTGAGGTCGTTGTTTACTTCATAGCGATGTCTGTGTCTTTCCGAAATTTCGGTTTGACCATAGACTTTCGCTGCTATACTGCCGGCCTTGAGCAGGCAAGGATAACGTCCCAGTCTCATGGTGCCGCCTTTGTGGGTGACACTATGTTGGTCTGGCATCAAATCGATAACAGGGAAGGGGCTGGCGGCATCGAATTCGGTGGAATGGGCATTGGGCATCTCAGCTACATTACGGGCAAATTCGATTACTGCAATTTGCATACCCAGGCAAAGACCGAGGAAAGGAATATTGTTTTTGCGGGCATAGCCGGCGGCGGCGATTTTGCCTTCTATGCCGCGGTCGCCGAAGCCTCCCGGCACCAAGATTCCGTCTACATCAGCGAGATAAGTTTCGGCGTTGTGTTTCTCGATGTCTTCAGAGAGCACCCATTTGATATTGACCTGGGTGGAGAGTTTGGCGCCGGCATGCTTCAGTGATTCAACCACAGATAGATAGGCATCTGAGAGCATGACATATTTGCCTACGATGGCTACCGTCACTTGTTTTTCCGGATGCTTGACTCTTTCGACAAGGTCTTGCCAGGCGGCTAGATCTGGTTCGGTGTTAGGCAGTCTTAGTTTTTCCAGCACTCTTTCCGCCAGACCTTCTTGTTCCAAGTTAAGAGGTACTTCGTAAAGATGCTGTACATCACGACATTGAATAACGCAGTTTGGATCTACGTCGCAAAAGAGTGAAAGTTTTTCTCTAATGGAAGTGCCCAGATTTTTCTCGGTACGGCAAGCCAAAATGTCGGGTTGGATACCGCGGCTTCTCAGTGTGTCGACCGAATGTTGAGTTGGTTTGGTCTTTAGCTCGCTGGTGGTTTTGAGGTTGGGAATCATGGTGACGTGTATATAGCAGCAATTGTCTCTGCCTACGTCTTTGCGCATTTGTCTGATCGCTTCTAAAAAGATGAGGCTCTCGATATCGCCCACCGTTCCGCCGACTTCGACAATAACAACGTGGGCTTTTGAAGCAAGGGCGCCTTTGCGCAGAAAGTTTTTGATTTCGTTGGTGACATGGGGAATCATCTGCACTGTGCCGCCCAGATAATCGCCTTTGCGTTCTTTCTCCAAGACGCTCTTATAGATGGCACCGGCGGTGATATTGTTCATCCGTCCGAGGTTGACATTGATAAAGCGCTCATAGTGACCAAGGTCGAGGTCGGTTTCGGCACCATCTTCAGTGACGAATACTTCGCCGTGTTGATAGGGGCTCATTGTGCCCGGGTCTACGTTGAGGTAAGGGTCTAGCTTGACGATACTGGCGGTCAAGCCGCGAGCTCGCAAAAGTCTACCCAGAGAGGCGGCCAGTATGCCTTTACCCAGAGATGAAACTACACCTCCCGTGACAAACACAAATCTGGTGTTCATAATGCCTCCTTTTTAAATGCTGTGTTCCAATTTCGGGGGGTGAGAGCTACACCGTCTCGGCGCTCCCATCGACAATTTAAATTTGCATTCATACTTTCTATTCCCCTATCTTCGGCACTTTGAAAAAGTTGCCGTCTTTGACCGGGGCGCAGGCCATAAGCTCTTCTCGGCTGAAAGCCCTGACTACTTGGTCGGGTCTGAGGGCATTGGCGGCACTTATGGGGTGCGACATAGGCTCCACCCCTTCAGTATCGATGCCTTTGAGCTCGTCGAAGAATTCGATAATGCGTGACAGTTCTTCCGAATGCTTGCGGCATTCTTCATCGGTTAGGCTCAGCCTGGCAAGCTTGGCCACATGTTTTACATCATCAATAGATATCATTACTGAATTTTCGCACTTACTTTTCTGACTTTTCGGTCGCGTTCTTAGATCTTATTTCAAAACTTCTGGTATTCTCGCAGAAAGAACCTCGGGTGTGAACAGTGATCTTAGACTTAGTTATCCTCGTTTTTACTCTTATATTCATCGTCTTTTGTTCTGAGCTCTTTACAAACGGCATAGAGTGGCTGGGTCAGCGTTTGCAGCTTAGCGAAGGGGTAGTGGGATCGGTCTTGGCGGCTGTGGGAACGGCTCTACCGGAGACCCTCATTCCTGTGGTCGCTCTCATCTTTTTTGGCAAGCAACACGGGGCCGAGGTCGGCATCGGAGCTATAGCCGGTGCCCCTTTCATGCTCTCTACGCTCACTTTCGGGCTTTGCGGCATCAGCTGTTTGCTCTTTACTCGCTCTGGTCGGCGCAAGCCTGGGCTGGAAATTAAAAAGGGTGTAATCAAGAGGGATTTGCGATTTTTTATCGCCGCTTACATTTTGGCCATGGCTGCTTCTTTTCTGCCGGCTCAGGGCTATTGGCGCCCCGCTATGGCTGTTCTTTTGGTGCTTATTTATCCCTTTTATTTGTGGAAGTCTTTTGCCCATGAGGGCGAGGTCGGTGAAGAGCCTGAGAGTCTTTATTTGGACCGCCTGCTCAAGCTTGGTTCAAAGCGTTTGCGCCTGATTGTGCCCCAGATTGTGCTTGGTTTACTTGGTATATCCACCGGTGCTTATTTCTTTGTCGAGACCATACAAAACCTTTCGGACGACTTTCATATTCCGCCGCTTGTCCTTTCGCTGATTATTTGTCCTGTGGCTACAGAATTACCCGAGAAAATCAATTCAGTGCTTTGGCTGCGCTCCAACAAAGACACTCTCGCCCTTGGTAATGTGAGCGGCGCTCTTGTGTTTCAGAGCTGTTTTCCTGTCGCTTTCGGCGTCGCCTTTACCGCCTGGCAGTTAGATACCGGCACCTTGCTTTCAGGTGCGGTGGCCATAACCGCTGCTACTTTCTATTTGCTTATGCTCAAATTTTCCAGGCTGCAACCCTGGCATCTGGCCATCGGCTCAATTGCTTATGCAATCACAATTGCCGCCATTATTCATCTTGATTTGACTTAGCCTGATCTGATTTAGTCTGATCTGATTTCGGCTTTATGTAAGCCAAATAGCCTTGTTTGCCCGGCGGCGGATAGTAAAAGTCTAGAATTTCTTTGATTGTCGCCGCCACAGGTATGGCAATTAGCATACCGAGGGCGCCGGCCATGACTTCGCCGCACAAAACGGCAAATATAATGGCTAGCGGGTGCAGTTCTACGGCGTGTCCGATGAAGCGCGGCACAACCACATAGTCTTCCACCAGGCGGGCGATCCAATAGCCCAGAATAATAAATATAGCCACTGCCACGCCCTGTTGCGACACGCCTACTATGGTGGCAATAGTTATGGCAAAGAAAGGTCCAAGCACCGGGATAATCTCTAGAAAGCCGCTGAGAATGGCTATTGGACCAGCATATTTGATATTGAGCCAGAAGTGCAAAATGCCGTAAGCGACGCCGGACATGAGGACAATCAGAAAGAGTTGGCCTCTGACATATTTGCTCAGCATGACGTTTACCTGCGAAGAGAGAATCTTCACTGCTTCATGCTGTTCTTCGGGCAGGAAACGCAGACAGAACTGTCCGACGGAGCGGCTGTCGATCAATAGATAAATTGATGACACCACGCAGACCAGAACAGACAAAAGACTTTTAGATAAGAGTCCGCCCAGATGCACTATTTCTTCAGGAGAGCCGATGTTTTGCTCTAGGCTTGCCGTCAGTTCTTCGGCGGTTTTCTCAACATCGAGCTGCCACTGGAAGCTGTCTGAAATTTGTTTGATCAGACTTGTGATTATGTCTTTGCGCTGGGCTGCCAGGGCTGAGAACTGTTCCAAAATCGAGCCGCCAAACCAGGCGCTGGCGCCAATAATCAGAGCCAGGGCGCCAATATAAATGATCGCCACTGAAAGACCAGGTCGTATCTTGAATGTGCTGCTTACTTGGTTGACCAAGGGTAAGAGCAAATAAGCGATGATCCCGCCCACGATGAAGGGCGGGAAGACTTCGCGAATTAGATAGAGAAACCAGAATATAAGTAGGACAAAGAGCCACTTGAACATGGTTTTTGTGTAGCCTTTCTTAGTGACAAACTATAAATTAGCAGACTACAGCAGGCTTCTTGCCAAAGTCGCTCAACTTAGTCATTTTTGCTGCCACAAGTTTGCTCAAGAGCCAAGAGGGTCTGAATCTTTCAGCATCTACTTTGGTATAAGCCTTAAGTTCATCGAGGCAGAAAGGCAGACCCTTCGAGTCAGCCAATTCCACCAGACCTTTTTTGAAGCCGCAGCCGTTAGCCATGGCTAAATCGATGTCTTTGACATCGACCACGCCTTCCTGCAGGCAATAAATTGCTTCATTGAGCATAGGCAGAATAATTCTCAAGCCGTCGAATTTTTCGGCTTTGGGCAAGGCTTTCTCTTTGTTGGCTTCGGCCACCAGTTCAGCCACTTTGGCATTGACCACTTTGGCTTCGCCTTTAGCTGGTACGCCTTTGTCGTGCATAAAGAAACCGGCACCTGTTTTTTGACCAAGTTGTTTAGCCTTGACCATTTTGGCAAGCAAAGGTGAAGGGGCAAAGCGCTCGCCGTACTGCTCATAGAGAAATTGAGTGACATGGGCGCAGACATCGATACCGGTCATATCAAAGAGGGCAAAGGGTCCCATGGGCAGACCGTGTTCGACTGCTTTGGCATCAATTTCTTCGATTGTGGCGCTGCCTTCTTGCAGCACATAAAGAGCTTCATTCATATAAGTGAAGAGCACGCGATTGACCAAAAAGCCGGGGCATTCTTCTACTTTCACCGGGGTCTTTTGCATTTCACGGCAAAGATCCATGGCTGTCTTCACTGTTTCTTCCGAAGTGTGCACGCCGGGTATGACCTCTACCAGTTTCATAAACTGGGCGGGATTGAAGAAGTGCATGCCCAGCACTTTATCGGGGCGCGAGGTGGCGGCGGCAATCTCAGAGACCGACAGTGCCGAAGTATTGGTGGCGAGGATGGCTTTTTTAGGACAGATGGCGTCGAGGGTCTTGAATATGTCCAGCTTTACTGAAATCTCTTCGAAAGCAGCTTCGATGACCAGGTCGACATTCTTGAAATCATCATAAGAGGTGCTGCCTTTGACAAGACCGAACAACTTATCGGCTTCTTCTTGAGAATTGAGACCCTTTTTGACACGGGAATCGTACATTCTTTTTATATTGCCAAGACCACGATCTACGGCGGCTTGTTCGACATCTTTCAAAAGAACTTCGATGCCGCATTGACTCAAAACACAAGCTATACCGCTGCCCATGGCGCCGGCGCCTACGACTGCTGCTCTAACGACTTTCATTTTTAAAAGCCTCGCTGGTAAAAAACGGAAATTTGGCGCTATGCTAGCATCTTTGTTTGATTGCCCGCCAAATCGTAAGGAATTAGTATATGTCGCTGTTGACAACACTGATGCGCCGCACCACTGATGCTGATTTCGGCTCGGCCGCCGATACACCTAAACATCTAGGTTGGCTTATGCTCACCGCCCTAGGTATCGGTGCCACGATTGGTGCAGGTATTTTCGCCATGCCCGGCATCATAGCCGGCAAGGCTGGTCCGGCCGGCATTTTGTCTTTTGTTATCACCGGCATAGTGATACTTATTGTCGCTATTTGCTATGAACGCTTTTCGGTGAAAGTGCCTCATGGTGTTTCGGCTTACAGTTATGTCTATTATTCAATCGGCGAAGTGATGGCTTGGATTGTCGCTTTTGGCCTCTTCCTCGAATATAGTTTCGGTGCCTCGGCTGTATCTATCGCCTGGGGTGAGTATCTAAAAAATGCCACCAACCTTAAGATAGATCCTTTTTGGTGTGGACCGGTTATAGACCATACCGGACAGTTTCATTTCGGCGTCAATATCATTGCCATAGGCGTTATTTTTCTGGTTTCGACAATTTTGCTTTTGGGCGGTGTCTCAAAGTCGGCCAAGCTCAATTTCTTTCTTGTCATTCTCAAGATGACACTACTGGTGGTTTTTCTTGGTTTTGGTTTGCGCCATGTCAATCCCGCCAACTGGTTTCCTTTTATGCCCCATGGCTTTGAAGGCGTGCTGAAAGGGGCTGCCACTGCTGTTTTTCCCTATGTCGGTTTTGACGCCCTCTATACTTTTGCCCGTGAATCAAAGAGTTTGAAAGACACCCGCTTAGCCACCTATTGGTGTGTCGGTATTGTTGCTTTCCTTTATATATCGGTGATGGCGGTCGCCACCGGTCTTGCCCCCTGTTATATCGACGGCAAGCCCAATGAGCTCTTTGTCGGCACCGAAGCCGCCGCCCCTCTAGCCAAGCTTTTAGCCAGTGTCGGAGAAGGATGGACTTCGCAGTTTATTTCATTTGGTGCGGTGCTCGGTATTTTTAACGTGCTGCTCGTCTTTTGTATGGGTGGACCGCGCATATTCAAAAATATGGCTGAAGATGGTCTATTGCCGCCTGTTTTCCAGAAGACCACAAAAGGCAATCCGGTGCTCGGTATCATCCTTAATGGTTTGATTGTGGCTGGTATCGCCGGTTTTGTTCCCTTCGGCAGCATCGCCGATATGATGGTGCTTGGTACCCTGGTGGCCTTTGTGCTGGTCTGTATCGGTGCTTTGCGACTGAAGCTGGTGCACCCTCTTTTGGCTATCGCCGGTGCGGTAGGTTGTTCTATTTTGGCTTGCAATCTCGAACCTATGGTGCTCAAGGTCTATAGCGTGACTTTGCCGGTTGGACTTCTCATTTATTTTGTCTACGGCTTCAAACACAGCAAGCTTGGAAAAGCCCGGGCTATGAGGGCCCAGGAGCCTGTCGAGACTAGTTCGCACTAGGGCTTGCGCTTAGATATTGGCCCGGGCTTTACTTTCGTATTTCCCCCAGGCTTGACCCTCTTTTGCCATTTTTGCCGCTAAGAATAGGGCTATCGGTGAACTATTTGTTTAGTCACCAGTAGAAAGTAATCGAGGCATTTATGGAACTGAGCGTGCGCGGTGAAAGGCTTTCAGCCAAACTTAGAGCAGGTCTGCTTTTTCTTAGGCGCGACCTGCAAAGCCATAAACTTATTTTGGAAGGTGATCTTTTTCGTGAGTATATTGCTGCGGCGCCGCAATGGCTAAAGTCGGCTTTCTGTCTAATAGAGTTTAGCGAGAAAGTAGATCGATTTGGTTTGACCGGTTTTTTTATCGACACCGGCTGGTGGCAGGTGGAAGAAACCGAGAAAGCGCTCTCTTTTGCCGGGGCTGCCGGAGCGCGTGAGGTGTATAAGTTGGCCCGTGAGAGTTTTTCGGCTGGGCTTGATGCCGACTTGATGGACCGCACATTACTTATGTCCATCACTAGAGAGTCTTTGCATAAGCTTTTGGTGGCTCATGAAAGCGAAGTCGATGAATGGCTGGTGGTGCTCTCACGCTATGGTTCAATTGTTGGGGTTGAACATCTAGACAAAATTATCGAGCAGTCTTTGGTGCGCACCCTGCCTTATTTCAAGGCTAAGGCGGTAAATCCCTATGGTGTCAAAGCTTCTTGAAAATCGGCTTAGATGTGCCAGCGTCAAGCTTTATTTTGCGTCCATCCAGTTTTTGCCGACACCGAAATCTACTTTGAGCGGCACCGTCAGTGGTTGGTCTAATTGCATGGCATTTTTAAGCAATTCGCGGGTGGCTTCTATTTCTTGATCGGGCACTTCCAAAACTAATTCGTCGTGCACTTGCATGATCAAGCGGGCTTGCAAGCCGCTTGCCTTGAGGTCGCGGTCTAGTCTAATCATGGCCAGCTTGACCAAGTCGGCGGCGCTGCCCTGGATGGGGGCATTACAGGCTGCCCTTTCATCGGCTCTTCTGATATTGTCGTTACGGTCGTTAAGATGGGTGAAATAGCGTTTTCTGCCCCAGATTGTGCGGGCATAATCGAGCTCTTTTGCTTCTTCTATGGTGGCTTGCAAAAAGCCCTTCACCCTTGGATAGCGACTGAAATATTTGTCGATGAAAGCCTGGGCTTCTTTGGTTGATATGCCTAAGTCTTGGGCTGTAGAAAAGGCGCCTTGCTGATAGACCAGGGCAAAGTTGATTGTCTTGCCCACCCTTCTTAGGTCTGATGTTACTTCTTCAATGGGTACTTCAAAGATTTCGCCGGCGGTGCGGGCATGAATGTCTTGGTCTTTCTGGAAGGCATCGATGAGAGTTTCGTCGCCCGACATATGGGCGAGCATGCGCAGCTCGATTTGGGAATAGTCGGCTGAAACCAGAGACCAGCCCTCTTGGGCGGTGAAGGCTTTTCTGATGCGCCTTCCCAACTCGGTCTTGATGGGGATGTTCTGCAAATTAGGATTGGAAGAGGAGAGTCGGCCTGTGCTGGTCACTGTCTGGTTGAACTCACCATGCAGGCGGCCGTCGCGTTTAGATATTTCTCTTGGTAGGGCGTCTACATAAGTAGAACGCAATTTGGAAATATGGCGATATTCGAGTATGCAGGCAATGATCGGATGCTCTTCTTTGAGAGCTTCCAAGACGCTGGCATCGGTAGAATAACCGGTCTTGGTCTTGCCCTTGGTTTTTAAGCCAAGTTCTTCAAAGAGCACTTTCTGCAACTGTTGGGTAGAGTTGATATTGAAGCCGTGACCGGCATGTTGATAGATCTCGCTTTCTAGTCTGGCTAGCTCGGTGCCCAGTTCGGTGGAAAGCTCAGAGAGATAATTCAAATCGAGGACAATGCCGTTTTGCTCCATCTCGGCTAGCACCACTGCCAGTGGCAGCTCCATATCATAGAGCAAAAACTTTTGTTCTTCGTCCATGGTTTGCACGTAGTAGCGCGCCAACTCTAGGGTAAGGCGGGCATCGTCGGCGGCGTAGGCTGCCACTTGGTCGAGGGGCACCATGTCGATGGTCAATTGCTTTTTGCCGGTGCCGATAAGTTCGCTTATTCTCGTCATCTTATAGTTGAGAATGCGGTCAACCTGATCTTTCAAACCATGCTTTTGATCTGGATTGTCTATATAGCTTGCCAGCATCGGGTCAAAGACAACATTTTGCATTTTGATGCCGCAAAGCGAAAATACATTGAGCTCATATTTGGCATTTTGAGCCACTTTCCCTATGGTCGGGTCTTGCAAAAGCGGCTTTAGTTTTTCTGCCACCAGAGCCGGGCTTAGCTGTTCTTTGCCGCCGGTTATTTTATGACGCACTGGTATATAGGCCGACTTGAGAGCTTTGCCGCCAAAGCCGTTCTCGGTCAAGTGCACTTGATTGCGTTCGTTGAGCTTGACACGCTCGTCATAGGCCAGGGCATAGCCTACAATTTCTGTGTCGAGCGAATTTAAGCCGGTGGTCTCGAGATCTATTGATAAGACCGACTGCTGCTTGAGTTTGCTAATCAGATCGTCCAGCTCGCTTTCACTGGTGACCAGCAGCGGCTCTTCCATAGGTTCAAGTACAACTTCTATTTTGGGCTGCCTGACCGAGACCATGCGCCCCCGTCCACCTTCGGCAAGGGCGGCTAGCTCTCTATTGTAGTTGGGCTTGGCCGTGTCAAAGAGACTAAGCTGTCCACCTTTGCCGACCATGCTCTGGTTTACTTCGTTACTTTCGCTAATTTTACTTTCTGGGGCCGCGCCCACCAAGGCACCCACTGCTACTTTAGGTAAGACCGGCTCGGTGCCGTCGGCGCTGAAGCGCGAGAGTACCTTGGGGATGCGGCTGGTCAAAGTTTTGAAATTGAGGCGGGCAAAAAACTCCGCCACTTCTTCGAGATTGGGCATGGTGATAAGACAGTGTTCAAAATCAAAGTCGAGCGGCACATCTAGTCTTATGGTGGCCAGCCTTTTGCTGTCAAAGGCGCTTTGTTTGCCGTCAATAAGTTTTTGCTTTACCGAAGCCGACTTTATCTCATCTATGTTTTCGTAGATTTTTTCAACCGTGCCATAGCTCGCCAAAAGTTTGGCGGCGGTGACTTCGCCGATGCCTTTCACCCCGGGAATGTTATCTGATTTGTCGCCGCAAAGACCTTTGTAGTCTGTGATCTGCTCTGGGTAAACCCCGAGTTTTTCAAAGACTTTAGCTCTCTTGTAAGTGATAAGCTCACCTTTGGAAGGCATCAAGACTTCGATATTGTCTTCTTCCCCGGCCAAAAGTTGAAAGGCGTCTTGGTCGCCGGTCAAGATTAGAACGCGCATGCCTTTTGCTTCGGCTTGCTTAGCCACGGTGCCGATAACATCGTCGGCTTCATAGCCCGACAGTTCATAAAGTGGAATCTCAAGCTTTTGCACACCTTCTTTGATGATTGGCCATTGCTGGGCCAATTCATCAGGCATTTCAGCCCGGTTTGCCTTATAGCTTTCAAACTCTTCATGTCTGAAAGTGGGGTCGGAAAGGTCGAAGCAAACTGCTAGCATGTCGGGTTTTTGCTTTTCGATGAGGTCGAAGAGTGAAGCAAAAAAGCCGTGAACGGCACCGGTCGGGGTGCCGTCCTTGGCCCTTAGTCCAGATTTGAACATGGCATAAAAAGAGCGGAAGGCAAGCGAGCTGCCGTCGACCAGTACTAGAGTCTTCGTTTCTTTACTTGCTTCCACTTCAGGCTAGACCTCTTTTATTTGCTGTTTTCTTGAGCTTGACTGGGTCCCGCTTCTTGACCTCTGGGGCGGAACGGCCCTACCGGTGGTGCCATGGCCGGTGCCAGTGGCTTGCCTTCGGAAAGCGAGGGGCATTGCACACCGGCTAGAGCAGCCACTGTGGAGGCAATGTCGGCCGGTGAAACCGCTTGACCATAACGTCCGCCGGTGATGCCGAAGCCATAGAGCAGAAGCGGTACTTGTGAGTCGGCATTGTATGGCGAACCACTTTCGGTGCCATTAGCCTCACCAGAGAAAATATAGCCTGGTTTAGGCACCACATATAGTTCGCCGCTGCGCTCCCAGAAATAGCTTTTCTTGACGCCGTCGCTGTAAGGACCATTGGGTACCTGATTGGCATAGAGCTGGGCGGTGGTGATTACTTCGGCTACACCGGGCACCGAGTGCGCCACTTTGGCGGCCAAGGCTTCCACATCGGGCTGGCGATATTTGTTTTTGTCGATGGCGTTGAAATTCAGATAAACATAAGGGGGCTCGAATGCTTCGATCCAATCATCGGCACCAAGTCGGTTGTCGAGGGTGGTGTCCAAGAAATTCTTGAGATTTTTGGGATCGATGCGGCCGCCGTCTAAACCACGTTCTTTCGAGAATTCGGGAATGGCTTGGCTGCCACTACTGGCGGTGAAGCAAATCAGGCAGTTGGCTAGACCGACTTTTTGATCGAGATAGCTGAACAGCCCGGCTATGCCTTGGTCCATGCGCAAAACAAGATCTTGCGCTTCTTGCGAGGTTGGTCCGAAGTATGAGACCAATTTGTCGCCGGCCGACAGACCAACCATTAGCAGATCTGTATCGGTGTGATTGCCCAAGCCTTCTTTTTCAATTGCTTCTTTAGCCAGGTCGAGAACCATCTGATTTGACATGGGTGTGATGGGTAGAGTGGCATAAGCCCCTTCGCCCGGCACCGGATTATTAATCACATGAGGGAATGCTTTGCCGTCTTGAGGCAGCGGTCTTTCGTGGGTATAGTCGTCTCTGGTGCTGACGCCGTACTGTGTTTCGGGCAAGAGACGCACCCAGGGCTTGGCGCTGTAACGCTCAGCCGGTCGGGTATCGTTATAGGTTTTCACCCAGTTGGGCAGGTCGCGGCCAAATTGCGAGGAAGTGACGAAATTGCCGGTTTTGCTGTCAAACCAGAGCGAGATATTGGCCAGCCTGCCGCCTAAAAGCAGGGCCTGACTGTCTGAGACTGCCATAGATATGACTTTGGCTCTGCCATTTGTGGCTAGCTTGAGTTCGTCGCCGATAGTGCTGCCCTTAAGCAGTTTGGAACTCGGTCCAGGAGCATTGGCTCCGGTCATCTGGGCGTTTTCATCGTAGACCGCTGAGATGGCTTTGTTCTTGCGGCGGTCCCACCATTGGTCGGAGATGATGCCATGAGCCCAGGCATGCGCCCCTGTAGCGATAGTGGCATTGCCGCAACTGCTCATTGTATTGGCTTGCTGATAGGTGCAGTTGACAAAGTTGGCGCCGTTTTCAGCCAAAAACTTCAAACCGCCGTTGCCCATTTTGTCGCTATAGCGGTTCAAACTGGAAAAGGGCATTTTGTCAGCCACCAGCATGACCACTAGCTTTGGCTTGGCACCCGGACCGGTGTTGGCGCCGGTATCGGCTGAGGTTGGGAGGCCTGCACCGAGAGAGGCTGTAATGGTAAGAAATGCAGCCAGGCAAGCTTTGAGCCTTGCGTTCATTTAGATCCCCTTGGTTGTAAACCGCTTGGTAATTATTTTGCGACTAATATTTTAGCGTTAACGGCTGAAAAGATTTTTGTGCAAATTTCTCTGTAAATATGGCTTTGTGTAAAGAGTTATCTTGAGATCTAGGGCAACAGGCAGACAAAGAGCTTGCCACGCGCATAAAATCATGGGCAGGTTGCACATAGCAGTTAGAACATATTGTCAAAGGCTGAAATCAGAACAGCCAACCCAGGCATTTAACCCAGGAGTTGAATCATGTCGGACCGTACCAAACTACTCAAAAAAGCCGTACTGACCAGTGTCGGTGCTTCTTCCAATGTTGAGCGCGTTAAAGATGCTCTCAAAGAAGCCATGCAAGACCTTGTCAAAGTCGGTCAAGAACTAATCGATGACCTAGAAGAAAAAGGCAAGATCAAAACCGAATCTGCCCAATCTTTCTTGAAAGGACTCTCTGATGAGGCTGCCAAGCGTACCGGCGGGCTCGAAAAGAAAGTTTCAAACAAGTTTCAGAAGAAAGTTAGAGATGCTGCCCGTGAATTCGGCTTTGTTTCTCTAGAACAATATGAAGAAGTGGTAGAGCGTCTCAAGGCTCTCGAAAACCACCTCGGCATCACCCCGCCGGTCAAATGCGAAGAAGAACCGGTGGATTGTGAAGTAGAAGCCGAAGTAGAAGGTGAAAACGGCGCCTCGGAAGAAGGCGGACGTAAGAAAAAAGGTAAGCGCAACGACTAATAGAGCAATCTAAAACAGATCGGGCCCTGCCGCTGGAATTTGCAATATACGCTGACCGCTCTTAGGATCGGTCAGCGTTGCGCCTTTAATGGCTTCTTGTAAGCTCTTGTCAGCTTGCACCAAGGGGGCGCGCAATTGCCATTCCCCACCCAGCTGAGGGCAACCGGCTTCTTCCGGCAAGAGGTTGGCATTCACCGCCGTTTTGCACCAGTTGGGGTCGATATTATAAAGTTCGCTTTCTCGCGCTAGTCTGCTGCGCTTCAAATAATCTCGAGCTAGGCTCGACCAAACCACTGTTTCTTTTGTTTTGCAGGCAGTCTGGCAATAATAAATCAGCTCGCCGTTCATATGTCTCGATGAAGCGAGCGGATAGTTGCCAAAGACCAGTGTGGGAAAATCGCCGCTGAGGGCGCGGCTGTCTATGACCAAGGTTTCCGGTCTGGCTAAGCCGGCGTTTTCTTCCGCTATCAAGTCTGACAAAGATTTACCCTCGATGCTAATCTGGTGGTCGGCATCCAGCTTGGCAGCGGTGACGCTCTTTAATATGTCCGGTGTCTTGAGCCAAAAACTATTCTGATTCTCTTTTGGTTGATTGAGCTGTTTCGCTAGTTTTTCTGCTTCTTCATACAATTCAGACTCAACTAGACTTTGCAAAACCGGTTTGAAGACATAGCGCTTGCCTAAAAGATAAGCCGGTTTATCACCGGCTTGCAGACGATGAATGCCGCCTGCGGCCAAGAGAAAGAGATGCGAGCCCACCTCGAAAGAGGTGGATGCTGTCAGTTGGGCATTTTGTTGGGCTTGTGTCGAGAGATAGACGACTTTGTTCAAGACCAGTTGTTTCTGCTTTTCGTTTTCCAGCTTAATGCGGCGCAGACTGATTTCTTCCTTGGTTTTGTCGTCTTGCTTAATACCAGTCAGGTAAATCAAGTCTTGATTTAAAAGAAAGATTCTGTCGTTGCTTTCTTTGATCTTCTTATAGGCGTTAGCCTGCATCACTCTGGCTGTCGTCATTGTTTCGTTGGCCGACAAATTGGTGTTATAGATATCGGTGAGCAAATCGATTACTAGTTTGCGGCTTGGGTCTTGCAGTGAGGTCGCGGCATCATATTTTTCTTTGCGCCCGGGCAGACCGACGCTGCCATCCTGGTACAGCACCATTGGTAGTGTCGAGTTTGGAAAACGGCGCTGCCCATCGCTAAAGGCGTTTATTACAGCCTTTAAGCCTTTTTCCCTAGCGCCGCCCCTGTACAAATAGGCAAAAGTGCGGGCATCGCTCTCTTGTACAAGGCTTGTATTGGCTTGATTGGCTACCCGCTCTTGCATCGATAAATAATCCAGTTCGTTATTATCGTCTTCTCTATCAGTCTGTTCTTGAGCCTCAGCCTTAGGCGCTTCGGCAAAAGAGGCGTTCACTATTTTGAGTAGATTTTTTTGTTCTATTGGACGCTCTTGGTGCTTGACGAATTCATACAAAATTAGAGAGAGAGCTTCGCCTGGTGACATCTGCTCAAGCAGTGGTGCTTCCGGTATGGCGATATTGCCTACCAAACGGGCAGTGCCGGCCGGGTCTGCGCTTTCGCTTTGATAGCTCTGATTGCCGTTTCTATATTGGGTCCAATTGCCCTTGTTTAGCCAATCTTTGCGCTGTAAGAGGTCACGCAGGCTGGCGTCGCGGCTAAGCCTGCCGTGTGGAAAAGCAAGAACCAAACCGAGCGGCTTCAGGCGCAGGGCTTGCGGGTTGTTTCTCGTGTCGGCTTTGCTCCCGAGGCTGACACAAACACTGCGTTTGGCCAAAAGCAAAGAACCACCGCTGGAGCCGGTTTCTAGACGTGCTTCCAACAACAGAGCAGAAGGCAGAGCGCGGCGATTTTTGAACTCTTCTTTGTGCCAATCGATAAAAGCTTGGTTGTCCTCGATTTTTCGCAGTGGCGGCTCTTGGGCAAAGAAATAAACTTGTTCACTTTCCTTAATTGGTACTGCCTGTAGTGCGGCGATTTTGCCTTCTTTTAAATATGTCTTGCCCTGGTCTTCGCTCAAAGCCGGTATAGATGTGACATCCAACAATTTTTGGTCTAAATAGCCCAGGCGCAGATGCAGTTCTTTAAGAGTGGTTTTGCCTCTTAGCCCACCTTCGATTGTTCTCTTGACCTCTGCAAATACAGAGCCGCCCGGGGCAATATCATTTTCTAGGCGGGCAATAAATTGACTCTGCAGTTCAGAGATGCGGACCATATCTTGAACCAGGGCTCTTTTTACCACTGGTAAATCAAGTTGCCTGGCTAGGCTGCCGCAGTTGCGCAAGAGCGAGACCGCCGTGTTGAAGCTGCGTGAATTTTCTCTATTCATCAAAGAGAGCGAGCCGAAAGTTTGGTCTTCAATAGATTTATCGGCAAGGGCGGCAGCGGCTTGCAGAGCGGCGCGGTCCACCGGATCGGTATCCGTCTCTTTTATATTCATCCAGGCGATGAGCATGACATAAAGAGAGATGACGCCGCTCACAGCCAGGGTTGAGAACCAGAGTACGCCTATTGAATACCAGTCGATGCCGGTACTTTTTTCTTTAGTAAGCTTCTCTGTCATTCGGTCGCTTTCAGAAGACTCTCTAACTATCCTAACACCAGTCCGGTAGAATTAATCTGTATAAATCTCTCTGCAGAAAAGGGGTTCTTCAGTCGGTGATTGATTGGTTGCGCCATTTGCCTATCTCTTCAAATCACTGCTTAGCTTTGCAGTTATTGTTTTGTCTCTGTCTGGGCTCGCCCGATGCCGCTTCGGCACTAGAGTCAGTGGGAGTGCAGAGCCGTCTCGGCAGCCCCAAGCAAAATCAAGGCGACCTTGCTAAGGTAGAGCGCTTGCTTTCGGAAGGGGCTTTGACCAAAGCGCGCCCGCTTGTGGAGGATCTTTTGGTCAAACGTCCGGGTGACCTGCAAGTGGCTCTCCTTGGGGCGAGGCTATATCGCGATATCGGTCTTACATCGATGGCAATTGTGCAGTATGAAAGAGTGCGCCGCCTGGCTCCTGAGATGGTCGAGCCTCTTATCGAATTGTCTTCACTGCACCTTGATAATTTGAGCAGTGCCATGGCGGTAGATTTGGCTGAAGATGCCGTGCACTTGGCGCCTGGCAATAAAGCGGCGCGAATTGCCCTGGTCAAGGCTTTGATTGCCAGTCAGTCGCTGAAAAGAGCGCGTGAACAGTCAGACAAGCTGCTCCTCACCTTTCCTTATGATGCCACCGTTTTGCATCTGGCTGCCGAAGTGGCGCAATCTTTCAATGAAAGTGAGCGAGCCGTCGATTTGCTCAGTCAAGCCATAGATAAAGCACCAGAGAAGCTCTCTTGGCAAATTGAGCTTTCTAGAGCCTATCAGGAGCTTGGCCGCTATCAGTCGGCTCGTCAGATTTTGGAGAAGGTGCTTATTAAAGAGCCGGTCAATTTTGAGGCACTTACAGAGCTTGCCCACCTTTATGAATTTGACCTTGGCGATTATTTGTCGGCAATGAAGATCTATCGACGCATTCTTGAATTTCTGCCCGATGATGCCTCCGCCCGAGCCGGTGCCGAACGTTGTTTAGGCAAACAGGCTGATTTGGCGCTTTGGCTGAGGGGCATCATTTATCGAGCCTTTGGTAAGGCGGTTGGGCATTAGCAAAAAAAACGCCTGGGTTTCAGGCGTTTTTTCAATATTGCTCTTTTCAGATTTAGGGCTGAGACTTGGTGAGAACACGCTTCGGTCCGTGGATAGGATCTTCGATGATCACTGTCTTGTCGCGTGTCGGTCCCACCGAAACAATGGCCACAGGACAGTCCAGTTCTTCGGCAATAAAGTCGAGGTAGCGCTGGGCTTCGAGGGGCAATTCTTTGAAGCTGCGCACTTCGTCTGTTTTCTTCTTCCAACCGGGGAAGCTCTTATAAATTGGTTCCATATGTTTGAAATTGGAGCCGATGGAAGAGATTTCTTTATGGGTGGAGCCGTCTCTCTTATCTTTGTAGGCGACACAAATTTGAATTTCGTCAAATTCATCGAGTACGTCGAGCTTGGTTATAGCCAAGCAATCGAGACCGTTGATGCGCACTGAATAACGACCGATGACTGTGTCGAACCAACCGCAACGTCTCGGTCTGCCGGTTGTGACGCCCACTTCAGCCCATGCTTTGCCGGTTTGACGCAGCATTTCGCCGATTTCGCCTTCTTGCTCGGTGGGGAAGGGACCTTCGCCGACGCGGGTCATGAAGGCTTTAGATACGCCGATAACACGGTCAATAATGGTCGGTCCGATGCCGGCGCCGATGCAGGCTCCGCCAGCAGAGGGGCTGGAACTGGTCACGAAGGGATAGGAGCCGTGATCGAGGTCGAGCAAGGTGCCCTGCGCGCCTTCGAAAAGGATGTTTTTGCGGGCTTGGACAGCGTTAAAGATGTATTCGGAAGTGTCGCAGACATATTTGCGAATTTGCTCGGCATAGCCAGAATACTCTTCCAAGATGGCTTTGGCATCAAAGGGAGGAATGTTGTACATGCGCTCCAGCAATACGTTTTTGCGAGGCACCATCCATTCCAGCTTTTCTTTCAAGACTTCTTTATCGAGCAGGTCTTCCATGCGGATGCCGCTGCGGGCGCATTTGTCAGCATATGTGGGACCAATACCGCGCTTGGTGGTACCGATCTTGCGGCTGCCGCGGCTTTCTTCTTCGGCGGCATCGAGGGCGAGGTGGTAGGGCATGGTGACATGGGCGGAAGTTGATACTTTCAGCTTTGTATCATCCAAGCCGCGCTTCATCAGGGCATTCAATTCGTTTATGAAAGCTTTCGGGTCGATAACCATACCCGGTCCCAAGATGCAGGTTTTGCCCTCATAAAGAATGCCCGAAGGAATAAGGTGAAATTTATATGTTTCGCCGTCGACAACGACGGTGTGACCAGCATTGGCTCCGCCCTGATATCTGACGACTACGTCGGCATTTTTGGCCAAAAGGTCGGTAACCTTCGCCTTGCCTTCGTCTCCAAACTGCGCTCCGACAACAACTACGTTAGCCAAGGTCTGATCTCTCCAAACTAAACGAACGACATTATGTCTAGCCAAAAAGCATCTGCCGCGTATTTGAGCCCCTATTCGTCAACAACTTGAGTGTTGGCGTGCCGGGCTAGTCCGCAGTAGCAACGCGAATGAAAGTATTTCAACAACCCAAAGAGACTCAAGTCTCAAAGAGATCCAAAACATCTTTCAACGCTATTTAGACCCAGATAGTCTAGGGTACTCGCCAAGAGCTGTCAATTTCTCCGGCGCATACCGGTTATTATTACTTACTTATGCAGCGAATTTTTAGCACCAACTTGACTTCGGCTCAGCCGACCGCAACCCGTCTATTCGAGAGTGGGCTTGCTTCCGGGCACATGGCCCATGCCTTTCTCTTGACTGGAAGAGATAAGCGGGCCAAGTGGCAAATGGCTCGACAGTTGGCAACCTTTCTTAACTGTGAGGCGATGAATAGGGAAGGCGATGGCCAAGATGCGGGCGGCAAAGCCTGTTTGCAGCCGGAACACGATGTCGAGCATGTGGAACTGGAAGTCATAGATGAACCGGCTTTTAACTCTGCCTGTCAAAACTGCAAATGGCTGTACCGCGATACCCATCCTAAAGCTTGGTATGTTCTCTCTTCGCAGGGCAGCAAGAGCGGCAAGATTCCGGTGGAGAGAGCAAGAGAGCTCTCGGAAGAACTGGCTTTGACCACCAGCTATAAAAGGGTGGTGGTGATAGAAGACGCATCGGAAGGCTCTTTCCATCGTCCAGCCGCCAATGCCTTGCTCAAGACAATCGAAGAGCCCCGTTCTCCCAGTCTTTTTCTCTTTTTTGCCGCCGCCGTCGACGATGTTTTGGCCACCATTGTCAGCCGCTGTCAGGTGGTGCCGCTCTTGAACCGACCGGAAGAAAATTTAGGTATCTTGATTGATGTGCCCCTGACCGGTAAAGCCCAGTCTACTGGCAATTGGCTTACCAGCGAGAGCGCTGCCATATTGGCCCGCCAAAGCTTTCTTGAGGGTAGTAGCGGCACTAAGGCTCACGGTGCCCAGCAGGTGGAAGAGTCTTTGGCTTTTGCCCAGGTGCTGCTCACTTTGATTAATGAAACAGAAGATTCGGAAGACTCTGAGGATGAAGCTGATAATGGCGCCCATGTTTTTGACACCGCCCTAGCTTTAGAGATCAAGCGATTGACCTCAAACCCTCGACCTCTCGCTCTAGAGCGCCGCACTCGCTATTTATCAGAGCTTTTGAGATTGACCGAGGAAGCCAAGCGCCGAGTCGACCAATATGTATCAAAGAAGTCGGTTTGTGAATCTTTTGTTTTAAGTTGGCTGCAGTTGAGGCAGAAAAATCATATATGAGAAGATGTTCTAAATGAGAGCGACTAAAATTTATAAGACAGTGCTTTCTGTATCGGTGGAAGAAGAAGAAGATGTTCAAGAAAAAAGGTGACGACAAGAAAGGGGCAGCCAAAAATTCTGATGCCCAGGCTGCAGGCTCGGTGCCCGCATCTGCATCTGCATCAGGGCCAGGTGCCGAGGCTGCCGGCAATGCTTCTTCTCAAGCTATGAGCGGCGCCCAGACCGCTAGTAATTCAGCCACTAATTTGACCGCCCAAGAACCTCTTGCCGCCGAAGGCGCGCAGGCAGGGCAGAAGAACCCTTATAAGATTAGCATCGTCACCGACGTGCTTTTGCCTGTTACTTTGGCTCTCGGCTGTTGCGGCGCCTTTTGTGCCACAGTCAAGATAGTGCCGGACAAAGTAAGCATTTATGGTGTTTCTAAAGAAATTTCGGAAGCCGAGAACGTAGCAGACAAGAGTCTGGTTTCGCCGCAATTTCCCGAAGAAGTAGCCCAATCTGAGCCCCTCAAATTGCTCAAGAAAGGTGATGTCGCCGCCGCCCTTAATGCTGCCCGCGCTCTGGCCGGCAAAAAAGGCGATGATGCCCGTTCTCTGTACGTTGCCGGAGTCACCTTGGTGCAAGGCGGCGGTAAGGCTGATAAGGAAAAGGGTGTCGAGTATTTGGCTAAAGCCTATGAGCTCGCCCCTTACAGTCAGTTTGTTCTTTTGGAATATGCCCGTGGTCTCAATGCCGTCAATCGCGATGAAGACTCGATTGGTATGTACGAAAAACTCTTGCGGGTATTTGCCGACAAGGTCGGAATGGCTCCCAAGAGAGAACTTGGTGACATGTATCTCAAGACCAATAAGTCTGCAGAGGCAGTGAAAACCTTTACCGAACTTATGCAGGTCGATTCAAAAGACCCCTCCTATCAGCGTAAGCTTGGTTTTGCTCTCGCCCAGGACGGCAAACAGCAAGACGGTTTTGAAGAGTTTCGCAAGGGCTTTACCAAAGAGCAAGACACCCTTGGCTATCCCTATGCTGTTTATGACATCGTTTCAGCCCATGCCGGTCTTTTAGAAAGTGCCCTTGCCGATCAAGAGAAAATAGTAGCCAAAAACCCCAATGATTTGCAGGCTTTGCTTGCCCTTGCCCGTCTTTATATCGGCACCAATAAGCTGAAAGAAGCGCGAGACACTCTCGATAAAGCACGCAAGCTGCAAGAACTGAATCCAGATCTGCATGAAATCATGGCCGAAGTAATGTGCAGACAAAATCAGTCAACATCAGGCTTTGATGAGTTCCGCATGGCAGTAAACAATATGCATCTCAAAGACTGAGATGCAAAAGACCAGGCAATTAGCTGGACAATAAACTAAGCAGTGGGCGCTTTTTCTATGCGCGCCAATTCGCTGTAGAGTTCCCGCTCGCGCTCTGAAATCTGCGAAGGTACCACTACTTTTGTTCGTACCAGCTGATCTCCGGCGGCACCGCCGTCACGACCAGGCAGTCCTTTGCCTTTTAGTCTAAGCATGCGCCCGTTTTGGGTACCGGCTGGAATTCTTATCTTCACTTGCCCTTCGATTGTATTGACCAGGGCCTCTGAGCCGATAACGGCTTGGGCTGGGCTTATGGCAATTTCACAGACCAGATTGTCGCCGTCAATGGTGAAATAAGCATGGGGTTTAACCTTGATGCGCAAATAAAGATCGCCCTTGGTGTTGGTACCGCTGGCAGTGGCGCCTTCTCCGGGGATTCTTACTTTTTTGCCTGGTCTCAGCCCTGATGGAATCTTGACTTCGAGTGTGCGGGGCTTGCCGCCCGGCGCGCTCAGCTGCAAAGTTCTTCTTGTGCCGCGGGCTAATTCTTCTACCGTAAGCTCTATATCGGCTTCTTGGTCGAGCATATGTCTTCTGGTCTGCGCGCCTTGTGCCTTTTGCTGCTGGGGTGAGCCGAAGGTCTGACCAAAGAGCATGTCAAAGAAATCGGAGAATGATTTGTTTGCTCCGATATCGCCCAAATTGCCAAAGTCAAAGCTGAAGCCGCTAAAGTCGGGCGGCGGCTTGAAGTTATCGCCGGCTTTCCAATTGGCCCCTAGTTGGTCATATCGACTGCGCTTTTCAGGATCTTTGAGAACTTCATAGGCTTCATTCAGCTCTTTGATTTTCTCTTCCGCCTTGGGGTCGTTTTTATTGGCGTCGGGATGATACTTTCTAGCCAGTTTGCGATAGGCCGCCTTCACTTCATCAGCGCTGGCTTTGCGATCGATGCCGAGAATTTCATAGTAATCTTTGAACTTTACCAAGTGGTGCTCCTTGCTCTTGCACGCCCGTGCCGACCTGTGGCAGAACCACAAGTCTATTTTAAGCTAAAGCGAGCTGCAACTTGCAAGCACGGCTAGATTTATTTCAGAGCCTCTTGATGTTCGACCGCCCGGTGCGAGAGGGTGGTGATTAGTACCGGCGCTCCCACCAAGGGAATGCCGCCCACAAAGGGTAACGAGCCTAGATTGAGAAAGGGACCGACGTTGAAGTTGGTTCGCACTGAAAACTCGTATATCTTGTTTGTGCTATCTGGTGTACCGGTGACGCCGGTGTTTGGCCCGTATTTGGTGACCGCCTTGGAGTTCAAATCGGTCTCGGTAATAAAAAGATCGACGCCGGTGCCATTGGAGCCGCCCACTGGTTGCAGTTTGGCAAATCTGCCGATGCCTGAATTGGTCATGCTGGTGGCGGCATTGCGCATCTCGGTAAGTGCCTGGGCGTAGGTGGCGGCACTGGCCGCCTGGACGGCGCAGGTTTGTCCGAGCATGGCGACCGAGGCATAACCGGTGCTGAAGCTGAGCAGGTTAATCATTGGAAAGAGAACTGCCAATATAAAGACCATTAAAGCCGGTGCAAACTCTGCCATTTGGGCCGAGGCGCCAACCCGGTTTCGAGCTTTGCCTGCTCTGAAACTCTTTGTCGACAAGCATTGCGAGTAAAGACGCATATCAAACCCCCAGTCTAAACTGTTTCCCCGACAGTCAATTTAAGACCTATGCTTATAGTCATACCACTATTGCCCATCATTTAATCTAGACTGTGCTTTCAGTCGGCCAACCTTGTCCGTGATTAAAAGTGATACTGAATACAGTGGCAGTTTCTCAACCAAAGGCGAGGCAGTCAGCATTAAAATATGGCGGGGGGTTTCGCATATAGAAGTTTGGTGGAATAATAAGGTTAGTTGGGGTTAATAATCGGGGGTGCGCACCCTCGGCAGACCAAGCTGGAATCAGATCTTGAATCTACTTTGCACAAGGCATTGGTACCTGCACTAAATTCTTGACTAGTCTTTCAAAATTGGAGCGCAATGTTTAAGTCAGTTACCTTAGATAACCTAGATAGATACGCCGGCAGAAGAACGAAAGCCAAAGGGCAATCGTCGGTGGAGCTTGTGGCCGGCTTGATTATCTTGGTTCCGATAATTCTTTGCCTCTTTGACCTCGCCGTCATAGTAATAGGTGTGCAAATCAACGATGCTACTTGCCGAGAAGCCGCCCGCGTGGCTTCAATTGGTGATCCCACCGACTGCAATAAAAGAGCCCAGGCCATTGTTGCCAGGGCTAATGCTCAGGGCAGTTCCATGCTTTCTAACTTTCAATTGCAAAGTTGCACTTCCACAATAAGCCCGGCTCAGATAACCGCCATGAAAGCCAATTTCGGCGGGCCGGTCAGCGGCACGGTCTCAGTTGTCACCCAGGTTGATATCAAGCCCTTTGTGGTGCACTATGCCTATTCGGGTGGGGCGCCTCTCACCTTTCAGGCCAGGCAGACCTATCCATTCACCTATGTGGTTCCCAATACTGCCGGGGGACCATAACCTCAAGGCACGGAGCAGTAAGAAAAGAGGCTCGGATTATCTCCGAGCCTCTTTTCTTTGAAATTTATTTGGACTAAGCAGTGGCTGCTTTAGATAGGTCTTGCAAAGTATTCAAATCGAGCTTAACGCCGGGACCCATTGTGGTGCTGACATAAACAGATTTGATATAGGTGCCCTTCACTGATGAGGGCTTGACCTTCTGCACTTGGTCGACTACTGCAGCCAAGTTTTTCAAAAGTCTGGCATCATCAAAGGAAAGTTTGCCGATAGCCATCTGCACGATACCGCCGTCTTTTTCAGCGCGGAAAGATACTTTACCGGCTTTCAATTCTTTAACGGTTTTGCCGACATCGAAGGTAACTGTGCCATCTTTGGGGTTGGGCATGAGGCCTTTCGGACCCAGGATTTTACCCATTTTGGAGAGCATGGCCATGGCGTCGGGAGTGGCGACCAATTTGTCGAAATCGAGGAAACCAGCACCGATTTTCTCAACCAGTTCTTCGGCTCCGAAATGATCGGCGCCGGAAGCTTCGGCTTCTTTCAATTTGTCGCCTTTGGCTACAACTGCCACGCGCACTTCCTTACCGGTACCACCGGGTAGGTTGACGGTGGAGCGAACTTGCTGATCGTTGAGTTTAGGGTTGACGCCTAGTTTGAAATGAACTTCGACGGTCTGGTCGAATTTGACAGAGTTCTCTTTCTTGAGAGCTTTGATAGCTTCTTCGGCATTTACAGCCTGGTTGTGCTCTTTATAGAAGGTATCAAGCTTTTTGCGTCTTTTGGTGAGCGTAGCCATTTTTGAAATTCCCTGATGGTTGCTTTGATTTCTCGTACTTAATTTGTCTCGTCTTAGTCGACGATGGTGATTCCCATATTTCTTGCGGTGCCCTGAATCATGCTTTCAGCAGCTTCCAGGGTGGTGGCGTTGAGGTCGGGCATTTTCACCTTGGCGATTTCGGTGACTTTAGCTCTGCTCAGAGTGCCAACTTTGTTTTTGTTGGGAGCCGCCGAGCCTTTTTCCACATTGGCGGCTTTCTTAATAAGTTCGGCAGCCGGAGGAGTTTTGAGAACGAAGTCGAAGGAGCGATCTTCGTATACTGTGATTTCGACTGGTACTACCGAGCCAGCTTTGTCTTGTGTCTTGGCGTTGTACTCTTTGCAGAACTGCATGATGTTGACGCCGTGCTGACCGAGAGCCGGACCGATAGGCGGTGCCGGGTTGGCTTTGCCAGCTTGAATTTGAAGTTTTACCTTACCTACTACCTTTTTCACGGTTCTCTACCTAACTTGCTTTGCTGTATATCTGATTGGTCGAATTATGGATCATATGGTAGATGCGCCTAAGCGTCCACCACATTTACACTTTTATAACCTGGTTGAACTCCAGCTCGACTGGAGTAGCACGTCCGAAGATGATAACAGAAGCCTTGATTCTCTCTCTTTCCAAGTTTACTTCTGTAACTTCTCCGGTAAAGTCTGCGAATGGTCCGCCGGTTATGCGAACGTAATCGCCCACTTTGACGTCGATAGCGGCGGGCTTCTTGCCCTTCATGCCGGTCATAGCCATCTGACGTCTCAAGATTTTGCGAATCTCAGAATCTTGAACTGGTGTCGGTTTCTTACCGGCGCCGACATACTTAGTTACTCCGGGAGCTTCTCTTACGACTCTCCAGGAATCATCGTCAAGGATCATTTCGACGAAAACATAGCCGGGATATTCGCGTTCGCGCTTCTCCACGCGTTTGCCGTCTTTGACTTTGGTCACCATTTTCTCCGGCACGATAACTCCGAAGATACGATCTTGAGCGCCCATAGTGAGGATGCGCTTTTCGATGTGCTCCTTCACTTTGTTCTCGTGACCGGATGCAGTTTGTACTGCATACCAGCGTCTTTGACCGTCAGTCTTGATAAAGCCCATTGTCTTTAGTTTGCTCCTTAACCTCTGCCCACTCCGGCTCCGTGCAGTCTTGCCCAGTGCTCAAGCGGACCGAATATGACGTGTCCGAGAACCCAGTCGATGCCCAGCACCATGACGGTGATGGCCGAGACCAGGAAGATTACGCTCCAGGTTTCACGCACGATTTGACGGCGATCGGGCCAGGTGATTTTGCGGTGCTCTATGGCAACCTCTTTCATGAACTGAGCTATGGCCTTGATGCCTGAGGCTTCTTTTTCAGCCTGCGGTTTCTTTGGCTCTTTGCCCGGTTCTTGTTCGGAGGGTGCGGTTACTGTCATGTTTTGGTTTGCCATAGGTTCAGCGTTCACCATTTATAAATTCGCGCCCTGAAGGAATCGAACCCTCATCAAAGGTTTTGGAGACCCCCGTTTTACCATTAAACTAAGGGCGCTTGAAGACCCATACGGGCCTTTGCCTAGCTGGTTTCCGCCTCTTATCTGCGCTTGAGGCGCCGGCAGAAACCAGTCAGTGCTTATTTCTTGGTTTCTTTGTGCTCAACGCTCTTACGGCAGAATTTGCAGTATTTGTTGATGTTGAGCCTTTCGGGATCGTTTCTCTTATTCTTCATGGTTGTGTAGTTGCGTCTTTTGCACTCTCCACAAGCCAGAGTGATGATGATGCGATCATCTTTCTTAGCCATGTTCCAACTCCCCCTGTATAACGCACAGGTAACGGGTGAATTACCGACAAGTATCGGACAGTTTTGCTAATGACTTGCGCACTAAAAAAAAGAACGCAAACCAAAAAGGCCTCCTCGGAGGCGTCGATAGAGTATATCCAGCAGCCCGAAAAACTGTCAATAAAGCTAGAATAGTCGGGTCGCACATAGACCGCACCGGCTGGGGCTCGATATGAGATGGCGATAAGTAAACAAAGGGGAGACTTGGGTTTTTGAGGCTTGTTGGGGCGTGGGGGTAAATAAAGCAGCTCTGAGGAAGAGCAATAGACCGGCGAAAGATGACCGCTTTTTAATTTCTTTCGTTAAGTTATTTCTCGCAGAGCCGGGCTGTAAAGCGTCTCAAGGGTGGGTTGTCAGTCGGCTACCTCTATATATGGCTCCGCTTTTTCTCTTGTTTCTTGCCCCAACATTACTGACTGCTTGTGGCGATAATGCAATTAACTCTAGTGGTTCACCTTTGGCGCTGCGCAAACCTTACGAAGACAAGGTGCTGCGCATCAATCTCGGCACCGAGCCTCCTGGTCTTGACTGGCACACTTCAACCGATTCCACCTCTTTTGATGTGGTTTCCAATCTCATGGTCGGCCTCACCCAGTACACCAATGATTTAGAGGTGAAACCCTCTTGTGCAGCCAGTTGGGATGTGCTCGACGGTGGTCGGCGCTATTTGTTTCATCTGCGCGATGGTGTCACTTGGACCGACGGCAAGCCGGTTACCGCCTATGATTTCGAGTTTGCCTGGCGGCGTTTGCTCAAACCGGAAACGGCTGCGCAGTATGCCTTCTTTCTCTACGATATAGAGGGGGCGCGCGATTTCAACACCGGTAAAATTCGCGACTTTAGCAAGGTCGGACTGAAGGCGATCGATGCAAAAACTTTTGAAGTGAAGCTGAGCAAACCAGCCGCATACTTTATTTATCTCACTGCTTTCTGTCCAACTTTTCCCCAAAGGAAAGATATAGTCGAGCAGTTTGGCGACCGTTGGACCGAGCCCGAACATTTAGTCACCAATGGACCATTCAAGTTGGCTAAATGGCAGCATGAGTACAAAATCGAGCTTGATGCCAACGAGAAATTTTTTGAAGGCAGACCGGCTCTCTCCAAAATCAAAATGTTCATGGTGCCGGAGGCTTCAACTGCCTTTGCTCTTTATGAAAACAATGAACTCGACTTTGTCGATAATCGTTCCTTTTCTACTCCTGATGTCGAGCGTTATCGGTCCTCGCCCGAATACCGCAACTTTCCGCTATTGAGGGCTTATTATCTGGCTTTCAACGTCAGTAAGAAACCCTTTGATGATGTGCGGGTGCGTAAAGCTTTTGCCATGGCCATCAATCGTAATGTCTTTCCCAAAATCTTGCGCCGCGGCGAAAGACCGACCAATAGCTGGATTCCTCCAGCCTTGGGTGGGGACGGCTGCGGTCTTTCTTTCGATGTGGCAGCGGCAAGGCGACTTTTGAGTGAAGCCGGTTTTCCGGGCGGCAAGGGCTTTCCGGAGACCAAATTGCTCTATCCCAATCGCGAAGATGTGCGGCTTGTGGTGGAAGCTACGCAAGATGAATTGAAGCGCAATTTAGGCGTCAAAATTGATCTGGTCAATCAAGAATGGAAGGTCTATCTAGCCACTACCCGTAAAGACCCGCCCCAGATGTTCCGCGATTCTTGGGGGGCCGATTTCCCTGACCCAGAGACCTTTATGAATCTCTTTACCACTTTCAACGGCAATAACCATACGCGGTGGCATAGTCAAGACTATGATAATTTGATTGAACAAGCCGAAGGCGAGCAAGATAAAGAGAAAAGAAAAGCTCTCTATCAGAAAGCCGATGTTATGCTTTGCCGGGATGCCGTCCCCATTGTTCCTGCTTATCTAGCCACTCAAAACATTATGGTCAAGCCCTGGGTGAAAGGCATTGCCGTCAACCCTCTAGACTTTCAGTTTTTCAAAACCGTAGAAGTGGGAGAATCAAACAAATAATGTTCTCTCTGATAATACGCCGAATTTTGATGTCTATACCGGTACTACTTATAGTGGCATCGCTTACTTTTGCTCTGGTGCGCATTGTCCCCGGGGGGCCTTTTGACAGCGAGAAAAGCTTGCCGCCCGAGATTGTCGCCAACTTGAATGCTAAATATCATCTAGATAAGCCGGTGCATGAGCAATACTTCCTTTATATCGGGCGACTCTGCCGCGGCGACCTTGGTGTTTCCTATAAATACGTCAATCGCACGGTCAACGATATTCTTTTCGATGCTTTCCCCGTCTCTTGCCAGCTAGGTATTGTCGCCCTCGGCTTAGCGGTAATCTTTGGGGTGCCTTTGGGCGCCATCGCTGCCCTCAACCGGGGCAAAAGGCAAGATGTACTGGCTATGTTTCTATCCACTATGGGTGTTTCTCTGCCGGGTTTCGTCATCGGTGCCGTGCTCATTTATGTCTTTGCCATCAAGCTGCGCATCTTGCCGGTGGGGCTCTGGGAAAGTCCCTGGCATGTGATATTGCCGGCGGTGACGCTTGCTTTCTCTCCTGGTGCTTATTTAGCTCGACTTACCCGCGCTTCGGTTTTGGAAGTGGTTGAAAAAGATTGGGTGCGGACAGCCCGCTCTAAGGGCTTGTCGGAAGAGAAGACGATAGTGCGTCATATCTTGCGCAATTCGCTTATGCCGGTGGTGACCGTGCTTGGTCCTTTGACTGCCATCGTCATTACCGGCTCTTTTGTGGTCGAATATATTTTTGCCATTCCCGGTATGGGGCGCTTTTTCATCACCGCCGTCATGAACCGCGATTATGATTTGATTTTGGGCACCACAATGGTCTTTGCCGTTCTCTTGATCGTCGCCAATATGTTTGTCGATATAGTTTATCAATGGCTTGACCCCAGGCTGAGGATGGAGTGATGACAGCAGCTAATCGCTCGCCCTGGCAAAGACTTTTGAAGATACCAACCGCGGTGCTTGGCTTGGCGGTGATTGCCGCTATCTGTCTAGTGGCGCTTTTGTCAGCTTTTGGTGTGGAGTTGACGCCCTTTGCCTACGATCAGACTAGTTCGGACTATTTGGCTGCGCCTAGTTGGCTGCATCCGATGGGTACTGATGAGTTAGGGCGTGATCTCTTGGCTCGCATTATATATGGTGCCAGGTTGTCCATTGCCATCGGTTTGACCACTGCTCTTACCGCTTTTCTGATTGGCAGTGTTTACGGGGCAATCGCTGGTTTTTCTTCGCCTAAAGTTGATGCCCTGATGATGCGAGGCGTCGATATCGCCTACAGTTTGCCCGATTTGCTGGTCATGATCTTAATTGGCGTGGTTATGGGGCGCGGCACTTTCGGCATACTCATAGCCTTAGGGCTGGTGAGTTGGATGGGGACTGCCAGGTTGGTGCGTTCTCAGTTTCTCACATTGAAAAACGAAGAATTTATCGAAGCCGCTTACGCCCAGGGGCAGAGCAATCTCAATGTCATTCTCAAACATCTTTTGCCCAATGCCCTCGGACCAATTATAGTGGCCCTGACTTTTACTGTCCCTTCGGCGATTCTCTCCGAGTCTACCTTAAGCTTTATCGGACTGGGTCTTTCGCCGCCGGCTTGTTCCTGGGGCACCCTGGCTTCCGATGGTTGGCGCAGTCTAAGGGCGCATCCCCATCTCATTTTCTTTCCGTCGCTCTTTATCTTTATCACCGTGCTCTCCTTCAATTTCTTGGGCGACGGGCTGCGCGACGCTTTAGATCCCCGCACCCGACTTGGCAAGGGGAAATAGCTATTTTTGCTGCGATCTGATTGTATATTAGGCAGGAGTATCTAAAAGAGGATAGGGCATTGGCTAGAATTTCCGGGGCTGTCTTTTCGGTGTCACTGGCTTTGGCGGGTCTTTTTTCTGCTCTGGCACCGGCCTTTGCCGGTGACCGCGGCTGGGTGCTCACCCAGAGGTCTACTAATTTCGGCGATGCCTACATCTATATCAGCGCTTCCGGGCTAAAGATGGTCTCTCCCAAGTTGGGCTGCACCGTTGTCACCAGTGCGCCTGGCTGGAGCGTATCTTTCTATAACGACAAGACCAGGCAGTTCTACAGCACTACTTTTGAAAAGTGGACGGCTGAACTGAATCAGAAATTTGCCTCGCGCGGTCAGAGTTTGGCTGAAAGACCATGGGCCAGGGGCACTGTAGGTGGAGTAGCTGGACTCAAGGCCACTTCTTACAGCATTCGCAATGCCAGCCTATCTTCTAAGGCCGGCGGCCGTCGTCAGTCGGTCAATGCCGCCGATTGTTGGGTGGCTGATGAAATTCAAGTGCCTTCCCAGGTCTCAGCCATGATTTCGCGAGCCTATGGTCTGCCCAATACACGCTCCTTTCCGCTGCGCATTACTCTTTACACCAATAACAGTCCTCAAACCGTGCTTGATACTTATCGGTCGCAGACTTGCGACATTCCGCCGACTTATTTCGGCGTGCCCGCCGGCTATGCTCGGGTGAACAGCGAAGCTGAAGTGATGATGGATGACGAGACCAAGCAAATATTGAACGACTTGGCTTCTGATTCGCCTGGTCAAGGCAATAATGCCAGCGTGGCGCCGGTGCCTCAGCAGCCGGTCTATACCCAGCCGAGCGGCGGCCAAAATCAATATAGTGGGCAGCAACAGCAATATACGGGGCAGCAGCAATATACTGGGCAACAGGGTGCTGCCAGCGCCGGCGGCGGCTCGATAGCCTTACCCGGCGGCTATACCCTGGACCGCGAGAAATTGCAGAAGATCAAAGAAAAGCTTTTGAACGGCAATACATATAAGTAAGTAATTCGGCTTCTACTAGATGAATTGTCTTGTAATAGGCCTTACCCGACCTCTTTTATGTGGGAAATTGGGAATTTCGGGTATATGGTGTTGTGCACTAACTTTTCGTGGCTATGCGTTTCAACGTCAATTTAAAGATCTCGCATAAGGGCTTTATCCTGGTCTTAGTACCGCTGGTCTTTGAATTGGTGTTCTTGATTATCTTGTCTGTCTTACTGCAGAAAGCCGAAGAAGAAGTACAGAGACAGGTTCGTTCCAAGGCGATTATTTCTCAGGCAAACGCACTTTCTAAGCTTTTCTATGATGCCGGCGTAGCCATGGGCGGCTATTCAATCACCAAGAGCCCGCTTTTTTCCGACCGTTACGACAAAATCGTGCGTCAGATTCCTATGGATTTGACCGAACTTTCTAATTTGGTCGGTGACAATGACAAACAGCAGCAGATCTTGGTGCGTCTCAAAACCATTACCTCAGATGGTTTGAAGATTTTGGGCGAAGCCAAGTCGGCTATTGACGATAACAGAGTGGATGTGGCTCAGTTTAGAGCCCGCCATATGTACAAACAAATCAGGCAATTGGCTGACCAGTTGCAAGACGAACTTAAGGGTCTCACCGAAGACGAACGCAAGATTGAAAACGAAAGCCCTGAGCAACAAAACCGAAGTAGAACCATGGTTAAGGTCTTCTTGGTGGTGGGCGTCGTCGTCAACATCGCCATAGCCTTCCTCTTGTTGTATTACTTCCTCAAGAGCATTTCCATCCGTCTCAATACTGTGACCGATAACTCATTTAGATTAGCCCGTGGTCAAAGGCTCAATCCTCCACTTACCGGGGCTGATGAAATTGCCCAGTTGGACGATGCCTTTAGAAGTATGGCTGAGGCACTTGCCGAAGCCAGCCGCAAAGAGCGCGCCGTTATTGAAAATGCCGCCGATGTAATTTGTTCAATCGATACAGATGGAAAGTTTGTCGCTATCAACCCGGCCTCTTATGAAAGCTGGGGTTATTATCCAGATGAACTGATGGGGCGCCGCTTTATCGAAGTTATCGTGCAAGACGATATTCCTGAAACCATTAGGGCGGTGCGTTCGGTGCGTGGTGCCACCGGCAAGGTCTCTTTTGAAAACCGGGTCAGGAAGCGGGACGGCAGCATAGTAACTGTATTGTGGTCGGCAGACTGGTCTGAGAAAGACCGGGCTCTTTTCTGTGTCGCTCACGATATCACCCAAAGAAAGTTAGCCGAAGAAACTTTGAGACAGTCGGAAGAACGTATCAGAAAGATCATCGTGCACATGATCGTCGGCTTGCTTATCATCGACAAAGACGGCCGAGTAGAGTCGGTGAACCCGCGTTCTGAAGCCATGTTCGCCATGCGCAGTCATGAAATGGTCGGTCGCCACATAATGTCTCTCTTTGCCGATAGTCGTATCTTTTCGGTCAATGATGCCAATGACCGGGCTGCCTTTATGGAAACTTTGTTTACTAAAGCCAATAACCGTATCGGTGAATTCGACTGTTTGAATGCTCGCGGTGAAGATTTCCCTGTAGAGCTGTCGCTGGCTGAATTTGATTATGGCGACGGTAAGATGCGCTATATGCTCAACATCCTTGATGTGTCTGAGAGACGCGAGGTGGAGCGTATGAAGAAAGAATTCGTTTCCACCGTATCGCACGAATTGCGTACACCACTCACATCTATTCGTGGTTCGCTCACCTTGCTTGCCGTCGGTGCCATGGGGCAACTGCCCGATCAGGTCAAAAAAGTGGTCAGTATTGCCGAACGCAACACCATAAGACTAATTGGTCTAATCAACGATATCCTCGACATTGAAAAACTAGAGGCCGGCAAACTCGATATGGTTTTCGAGAATACGCCGCTCACCAACATATTAGAGCGTTCAGAACAAGCTGTTTCAGCCTTTGCCTCAAATAACGGCGTTACCCTCGATATGCAGCCGACCAACTTTGTCGTGCACGCAGATGGTGACCGTTTGGTTCAGGTTATAGTCAACCTGGTCTCCAACGCTGTTAAGTTCTCGCCCAAGGGGGCTGCCGTAACTGTCGTCTGCCGTGAAGAAGAAGGCGGCATGGTGGAAGTGCAAGTCATAGACCGTGGTCGTGGTATTCCTGAGTCTTTCAAAAACCGTTTGTTCCAGCGCTTCCAGCAGGTAGAAGCCTCTGATGCTAAGAAGAAAGGCGGTACAGGTTTGGGTCTGGCCATTTGTAAGGGTATAGTCGAGCAGCATGGCGGCAGTATCGGGGTTGAGTCGGAAGAAGGCAGGGGCAGTACATTCTGGTTCCGTGTCCCAAAGGCACAGGTAATTAATACGTCACCGCCCTCGCCTCAGACCATGGCTTCGGGCGGTGCAATGACCATGAGTATGCAGCAATAACGAGGTATTGATGAAGGTTCTCATAATCGACGATGAGGAAGATTTCCGCACGGTCGCCAGTTCTTGTCTTGGTTTATTGAACGGTGCTGAAGTCTTAGAGGCTGGAAGCGGACAAGAAGGTATCAAAATCGCCTGTGATGAAAAACCCGATGTCATCTTGCTTGATCTTTGCATGCCCGGCATGGATGGCACAAAGACTCTGGAGAATCTGCGTAAAGAACCGGAAGCCTCGGAAGTGCCGGTCATTTTTTGCACTACCAAGGGTATGTTCGAGCAATTTGAAGAAATGAAAGCCATGGGGGCGCTGGCTGTTATAACCAAGCCCTTCGACCCGCTTCGTCTCTACGATCAGATCAATACAATTTTGACCAATGCTGGAAAACTGCCTTGCGCAGAGAATAGTGAATAAGGGTTATTTGCAGCAGACTGGGTATTACTAGATTAGGTGTTTTGGTTTTGGCATGGGATCCCGTTTGGATTGACTAGGAGATAATCAATGAGAGTTCTCATCATCGATGATGAAGAAGATACACGTCAGATTGCCTGCATGAGCTTGAGCCTGTTGGGTGGTCTTGATGTTATCGAAGCAGAAAATGGACAGGACGGAGTCAACAAGGCGGCAGTCGAGCAGCCCGATGTTATTTTGCTCGACATGATGATGCCGATGATGGATGGTCCGAGTACTCTGGAAGCCTTGCGCAGTAATGAACGCACCCGCAATATACCGGTGATTTTCCTTACCGCCAAAGCCATGACCACTGAGATCGAGCGTCTCAAGAGAATGGGGGCTAGAGGCGTTTTGACCAAGCCATTTGATCCGACAGTTCTGGCGAATCAAATGAGGGCCATTCTGGAGGGTTAGGACGGCATGGCCAACTGGCAGGAGACCTTTTCAGAACTGAAGAGCCAATATGTGCAGCGTTCAACTGACAGGCTGGCTCAGATTATCGAATTGGTAACCAAGCTAATTTCCAATCCAATGAATAAAGATCTGGCTCAACAGCTCAGTCGACATTTTCATTGGCTGGCTGGATCCGGCAGTATGTACGGCTTCCAGAAAGTCTCCGCCATGGGGCTGGAGGGCGAAGCTCTCTGCGACCAAATTGTGGCCCAGAGCGGGCCCGCCTCACCGATTGATCTTGAAAAGTTGAAAACTTTGCTGCAAGAGCTTTCCACCCAATTTACCGGCTCTGATGATGCCGGTGATACCACTCTCAATCTTGGTAAGGGCAGAGCGGCTCCGGCAGTCGGTCGACAGGAAGTTCTCATTGTCGATGAAGATTCGAAAGAGGTTGATTTTCTCAAGAGGCAGGTGGAAGACGCCGGCCTCGCCTTCCGTTGTGCTCGCTCTTTTGCCACAGCTCTGGCTGAAATTGAAAAGCGCATGCCCGACGGTATGATTCTAGAAATTCCACTGCCTGACGGCGATGCCTACGAACTGGTGGAAAAGATAAGAGCCATGCCCGGCGGCGATGAGATGGCTATTTTGATTGTTTCCAAACAAACCGGTTTTTTGGACAAGGTCAGATCGATACACTGCGGTGCTGATGCTCACTTTGAAAAGCCGATTGATATCAAAGCCATGTTTCGTCGGCTCAAATATTTGCTTGATAAACGCTATCAAGAAACTCCGCGTATTCTTTCTGTAGAAGATGATCCCGACCAGGCTGCTTTTATTAGAGCCTTTCTTGAATCGGCTGGCTATCAGGTTCGCACTTGTACCGATCCCAAAAATTTCGAGTCTTATATGTCGGCTTTTCAGCCCGACTTGGTCTTACTAGATGTGATGTTGCCGGGCATGACCGGCTACGAATTAGCTCGCTATATCAGGCAAGACGAAAGACATGCCACTTTGCCGGTGCTTTTCTTGACCACACAAGGTCAGATAGATGCTCGCATTGAAAGCGCTCGCGCCGGTGGCGATGATCACCTGGTCAAGCCGGTGCCGCCGGCTCTCTTGCTTAGTTCGGTCAGTTCAAGATTAGAGCGCGCCCGCTTTTTGAAGACTTTGCTGCGCCGCGATGGTTTGACCTCTTTGCTCAACCATACTTCTTTTATGGAACAAGCTCAGACTGTGGTGGCACAGCGTCGTCGTCATACCGGCTTCACCGCCATGATCTTGCTCGATATCGATTATTTCAGATCAATCAACGAAAGACATGGTTATCCTGGTGGAGACAAAGTCTTGGTCGCTCTTTCGCTCTTATTGCGTAAACGTCTAAGACAGTCAGACATCATCGGGCGCTATGCCGGCGACGAGTTCGGTATCATTGCCGAAGGTCTCGATGAGGCTGAAGCCTTGGCTCTCTCCGGTCGACTACTTTCCGACTTTGCCGCTATTCAGCACTCTACCCTTTCTCATTCAGGCTTTTACGCCACTTGCTCGGCTGGAATTTCGATACTAGATGCTAAAAATATGACGGTGGAAAGTTGGGTGCAATCTGCCAGCAAAGCTTTGCAACAGGCTAAGAGTGCTGGACGAAATTGTGCTATTGCTTATCATCCAGAAGCGATCAGTCGGCAGTAAGCAAGTTAAATAAGAAAGGATCTCAAGGTGCCCCCTGGCAAATCTACTGTGATAGCGGTTTTAGGTGCCGGATCGTGGGGGCTGACCCTGGCTAGTCTTTGGGGTGGCAAGCCCGATTGTCTGGTCAAAGTCTATTGTCGCAATCAAGAGCGGGCTAAAAGCCTGGCTTCTAGTCGTCAGATCGATCGTCCTAGAACTCAGCCTTTGCCTGAAAGTGTTGAGGTCTTAAGCGATCTCTCCGCGTGTCTTGAGGGGGCTGATGTCAATGTCTTGGTTTGTTCCTCGCAAGGGATGCGAGCCTTGACCGAAGCTATGGCTGAGACCGGTCTGGCTCTGCCGGTTCTGGTCAGTGCCGTCAAAGGCTTGGAATTGAAAAGTCATCTTAGAATGAGTGAGATCATCCAGGCCGCTTTTCCTCAGGCGGCGGTGGCGGCACTATCTGGTCCAAATCTAGCAATGGAAGTTCTCAGTGGCTTACCGACAGCCTCTGTGGTGGCTTGTAAAGACATTGCTGTTGCCAAGCAACTGCGCCAGGTTTTGAGCGCGCCGCGCTTTCGGGTTTATGCCAATGACGATCTGCCCGGTGTGGAATTGGGCGGCACCCTCAAGAATGTTATTGCTATTGCTGCCGGTGTCTGCGACGGCTTAGGGCTGGGGGTTAATGCCAAGGCTTCGCTTTTGACAAGAGGGTTGGCTGAAATGACAAGACTGGCAGTTAGGCTTGGCGCTCGCCCCAGTACCATGGCCGGACTCTCCGGTATGGGTGATCTTTTTGCCACTTGCGAAAGCAGCCTTTCGCGCAATTACCGCGTAGGCTATGGTCTAGCCCGAGGCAAGAGTCTTGAAACCATACTTACTGAACTGGGTCAGGTGGCGGAAGGGGTGACCACCACCCAGGCTGTTTGTGAACTTTCGATAAGACTCGGACTGGAGCTGCCCATAGCTGAGCAAGTGGAGTCCACACTTAAGGGTATTTCGACGCCTGAAGAAGCGATCATGGCCCTTTTGTCAAGACCGCTCTCCAGTGAGTAATGCAAAAACAAGGGGAACAAAGTGCCGAATCGAGTTTTGATGCTTTCCTGGGAATATCCGCCGCGCATTATTGGTGGTCTGGCGCGAGTTGTCTGGGCCCTTTCGCGTGAGCTGGTGCTTTCTGGTGTGGAAGTGCATGTGGTCACTGCCGACCATCCAGGACAGGCCGAGCATGAAGTAGTAGACGGTGTGCACATACACCGCGTCAAAACTCAGACCGATACCACTCCTGATTTTCTTTCTTGGGTAAACCGCTTCAATTTTGGGCTTTTGCAATATGCCATCAAGCTGCATCAGCAAGCCCCTTTCGACATTATTCATGCCCATGACTGGATGGTCACCGATGCTGCTTGGGTATTGAAAAGCGGCTTTGGTCTTCCTCTTGTCGCCACCATGCATGCAACCGAAGCCGGTCGCATGCACGGCATCCACAGCGACTTGCAGCGTTATATTCACCAGATGGAGTGGCGTCTTACTTTTGAAGCTTGGGAAGTGATAGTCAATTCTCATGCGATGAACGGTGAGTTGCAGACGCTCTTCGGCTTGCCACCCAATAAGATTGCCGTGGTGCCGAACGGCACCGACCCTAGTGTTTTTGATTTTGAGTGCGATGTGCGTCCGATCAGAGGACGCTTTGTTTCAGAGCATCAGCAGATAGTGCTCTATGTCGGTCGCATGGTGCGTGAGAAAGGCGTGCACGTATTGCTCGAAGCAGTGCCCCGCGTAATTTCTGAGCGTCCCGGTACGCAGTTTCTTTTTGTCGGCACCGGCTATTATTTAGACGATCTGAAGCGTCAAGCAGAAGCCCTCGGTGTTTCGCACCATACCCATTTTCTTGGCTATGTCGGCGATGAAGAGTTGAAACATCTCTATAAAGCCGCCGATGCGGTGTGCATACCCAGTCTTTATGAGCCTTTCGGCATAGTGGCCTTGGAAGGCATGGCCGCCCAAGTGCCGGTGGTAACTTCCGATGTCGGTGGTCTGAAAGATTTCGTCGAGAATATGGAAACCGGCGTCACCACTTATGCAGGCGATGCCGGTTCGCTTGCCTGGGGGCTTTTGCAAGTTTTGCGCAACCCCGAGTTGGCCGACAAACTGCGCGAGACTGCTTATGACAAAGTGCAGCACATTTATAACTGGAAAGTAATTGCAAGGCGCACTCGCGAGGTCTATCAGAAAGTTTTGAACGAATCGGAAATGGTCAAAGCCGAGCGTTCAGTCATGGTTTCAGATAAAGAAAAAACTGCTAGCAGTGGCAAGGGGAGGTAGTTAGATGAAAGCTGTTATCATGGCCGGCGGCTCCGGCACGAGATTGCGCCCACTCACTTGCAATCTGCCCAAGCCGATGGTGCCTGTGGCTGGTAAGCCTATGTCTGAGCACATAGTCAATTTGCTCAAAACGCATGGCTTTGATGACATCGTTTTTACCCTGCATTATTTGCCCGATGCCATTCGTGATTATTTCGGTGATGGTTCCGATTTCGGCTGCAAGATAAGCTATTCGGTGGAAGAGGGCAAGCCCCTTGGTACAGCCGGTTGCGTCAAGGCTATTCAGGACCATCTCGATAGCACTTTCATAGTCATCTCGGGCGATAGTCTCACCGACATGGACTTAGGTAAGGCTCTAGAGTTTCATAAAGAGAAGAAATCGAAAGCCACCCTGGTTCTCAAAAGAGTCGAGAACCCCCTCGAATACGGCGTCGTCATTACCGACAACGAAGGACGCATTCAGCGCTTTGTGGAAAAACCAGGCGCTTCTGAAATTTTTTCGGATACAGTCAATACCGGCACTTACATACTTGAGCCCGAAGTGATGCTCTATGTAGTTATGGGCCGTGAACAAGATTTCTCGAATGATCTTTTCCCCCTCTTGCTTTTGCGCAATGAGCCTATGTACGGCTATGTGGCCGACGGCTACTGGTGCGACATCGGCAACCTGGCTGTTTATCGTCAGGCGCACCGCGACGTGCTCGATGGCTTAGTCAATATCAGTCTCGACCTGCCGCAAATCGAGCCCGGTGTCTTTGTCGGACATGGCTCTCAGATTGATGCTTCGGTGCAGTTGGAAGGCCCGGTCATGATTGGCAAGAACTGCCGCATCGGCAGAGAAACAGTCATATCTAAACACAGCGTCATCGGCGACAATGTCGTCATTCAAGAGAAAGCCTCGCTCAAACAGCCGGTTATCTGGTCTAACGCCTATGTGGGCAGCAATGCTCAGTTAAGAGCTTGCGTGGTTTGCAATAATTCCACTATTCATAATTCGGCTGAGTTGTTGGAAGGGGCTATTATCGGCAATAACTCAGTGGTTGGACAAGAAGCAACAGTCAATCCTGATGTGCGCATCTGGCCTGATAAAAACATAGACAGCGGCGCCAAAGTGCTCGAATCTGTAATTTGGGGCACACGCGCACCCCGCACCTTATTTGGTGCCCATGGTGTACGTGGTCTGGCCAACGTCGACATCACCCCCGAGTTTGCCGTCAATCTTGCCGCCGCCTATGGCGCCACTCTCAAGGGTGGACCGGTATTGGTCAGCCGTGATTACTGGAAAGTTTCACAGATGATCAGCCGCGCCATCGTCTCAGGTCTGGCTTCGGTCGGCATCGAAGTGCAGAACCTAGAGTCGATGCCCCTGCCGATCTCGCGCTATTATGTCAAAACCCAGCGTGCCGCCGGTTTGATTCATGTGCGGGTTTCACAGCGCGAAATAGACAAAATTACAATTGAGTTTTTCGACAGCCAGGGCGTGGCCATAACCAAGTCGATGGAACGCAAGATCGAAACCACTTTCTTTAAGGAAGACTTCCCTCGTTGCGCCCCTTCCGATGTGGGCAGCATCTCTTTCCCCAGCCGTGTGCGCGAGTACTATGTCGACGAATTTCTCAACCACGTTAAAGGGCAAGTCTTTGAAGAAGACAAAGTACCTTTCTGTATCGTGCCCGGTTCGAACTACACCAGAAAGACCAAGCTTGGAGCCCTTTCCACCCATGCTCCAAAAGTTGTAATCGACTATGCCATGGCCGAAACAGGCGTGCTCTTGCCCGACCTGCTCGGTCAACTCGGCATCGAGACTGTCGTGCTCAACTCATCGATTCGCAATTCGCCGCCCCGGCAAGAAGAGCGCATTTCGATGCGCAAGCAGCTTGCCGATGTGGTCAAGGCTTTGGGTGCAGACTTGGGCGTGCAGATTGGTCGAAACGGCGAACAGATGACCCTGGTCGACGAAGCCGGACAGATTATCAGGGGTGAGCTTCTGCTAGCCACGGTGGCCGACATAATCTTGCGCGATAAGCCAGGTCGCTCCATCGTTGTACCGGTTAATGCCAGCTCGGTAATCGAGCGCATCGCCAGCCGCTATGGCTGCAAAGTTGTGCGCTGCAAGGCTTCCGAGACCGAAATCGGCAGCACTACAGCCAAGCTGGAAGAAGCTGTTTTGGGCGGCAGCGCCAACGGCTGCTTCATCTTCCCTGAATTCCAGAACGGTTATGACGCCATGTTTGCCGTGGGGCAAGTGCTCGAGCATTTGACCTATCAGGGTCGCACTTTGCAGCAAGCCGTGGCTGAACTGCCGCCGCTCTATTATCAAGTGGATTCGGTGCATTGTCCTTGGGAAAGAAAAGGTCGGGTGATGAGGCTTCTGGTGGAGAAACACCAAGATAGACCGATGGAGCTTCTCGACGGCGTCAAGATTCAGACCCGCCCGGACCACTGGATCTTGGTTTTGCCTGATGCCGTTGAGCCCCTAGTGCATGTCTATGCCGACGGGTCCAACTTGCAGAATACTTCAGCCGACCTAAACGAATATACTCAGCTTGTCAGGTATTTGCAGAAAGCCTGATCTTTCAATATAGTCGTTTTAGAGAGCATCTAAATGGGCATAGCCTTAAAGCAGGCTGGCGCTAGCGGAACGGGAGTATTGGAAGAATGTTCGGAAGGAACGACGGACGCAACCCTCCACAACAGGGTAAGTCCACCGGAAAAGAAGTGCGCAAGTTCCTGGACGGTAATCCGGGTAAGCCCACCCAGGCTCCCTTGCCCAACCGGGCCGTGGACCGCTCGATGTATTCGAACGGCTTGGCGGCCGGGCAAAATCCTGACTGGTCGGTGGCTGTGTCGGAACAGATTCTTGTTTATCATGAGTCTGAGCCGGTCGAACCCGGCACCGACTGGATGAGTCAGCTCAAGCAAGACTCTTTGCAATTTCTTGCCGACCAGCGCGGCGTGCATTTGCAAGAGGTTTATCGCGAATCTATCTATAAGTCAGGCATCGCTATTCTAGTCGACAAGATTTATGGCTTGTTGCAGCGTTATATGTTCGAATTCAACCAGGTTGCCAATGGCACCGAGTTGCATGTCTCGGGATCTATATCAGGAGACGTGACCGAGGTCACCAAGTACAACCGCTTTAGAGAAGCAGAAGAAACCAAGACCTATTTCAGGGCTCGTTTTTCAACCCGTCTTTGTTCTTTGGTTGTACGTGGTTGCGACGACAAAGTGGAATGCTTCTTGGTACCCACCAGTAAAGTAATGGCTTTGAGCCGCACCGAGAATGATTATCAGCCGATTGCCACTATTCAAGTGAAGATTACCGAGCAGGGCATGATGTGGCGTATGCAAGACGCTAATCCACCGATTGAGACGCTTGACCAGCTCTGTATGTGGTTATTCTCAGCCATGATTCAAGAAACCAAGAATTACGCTCGTTTGGGTGGCGAAGAGGGCGCCGTCTAATTATTTTGTTTATGCGAAAGAATTTTTCTGCAGCATGATTTAATATTCGAATGCTTTTGTGCTTTGTGGGGAATATATGGCACAGAGCAGTGCTCTCACTTTAGATAGAGGTTTTTTCGACTATGGGTGCCATCAATCCCGAAATGCTACGGGACCTACTCTCTGAGTTTACTGAGAAAGAAGAAGTAACCAGAGAAGAGATCAATGTCATTACGCAGCAAATCGGCGAGCTTGAGAAACGCATAGATCAAAACAAAACCAGACTGGAGTCGCTGGTCAAAGACAGAGAGAGAGTCTTGGCTATGCGCGACCGCTATTTGAGCGGCAACTGGCCGAAAATTGTCAGAGAGTCGGTAACGGCAGAGGCTCAGCCTGAAATAGCGGCAAAAGAAAGCGAACCGCAAGTTGCTGCGGTGGCTGTGGCTGAGCCAGCACCGCCAGTAGTATCGGTCCCGCCGGCAGTATCGGTCTCACCGGCAGTATCGGTCCCGCCAGTAGTGTCAGCCCCACCAGTAGTATCAGAACCGGCTGTCTCTGCATCGAGTGCCCCGAGCGCGCCCACGGTTAGTACGCCGGAAGCATCAGCTCCGGAAGCTCCGGCGCCGATTATCTCTTCTGTTTCAGAAGCCAAGGCAGTCGCTCCGCTGGTAAGCGAACCAGAATCCGAATTTAAATCAGAGCCCGAATCTCAGCCAGAGCCCGAACTTGAGCTGGCTAAGAGTGGCACCAGCACCAGCGATAATCCTGTCATTGAGCCGGGCGAGTCAGTTCTACCGCAAGAAGCGCCCTCCGATCTTCCTTCGGACGATCCTATTTTGAGTTCTTTCAGTGGTAATGCCGGTGCTGTAGATATGAATCTCGATGCGGCTGGTGGCGCCGGTGATACCAGTGATCCCAGTTCCTTTGCTGCTTCGGCCTGGGGTGAACCTGCTAAGCAAGACAAGCAAGAAGAACCTCAAGTCATTCCATGGGGCGCTCAGAGCGCTGCCCCTGCTCTTGATGCGGCACCGGCACAGGCTGCGCCGTCTTTCTCTTCTCAGTCTTCCACCCCGGTTTCTCCGGCGCAGTCCGCCGCCGATGCCTGGGGCAGCCCCTCGGCTGCCTGGGGCAGCCCCTCGGCTGCCTGGGGCGAACCGAGCACGCCGGTCAGCGCTTGGGGTGAGCCTGCTTCTTCCCGTCCAGCACCAGCGCCGGAACCGGTTAAGCCGCCGGTTGAAAGCACTGCTACTTGGGGACAGGGAGTCTGGGGCGAACCCTCTGGCGGGAATCAAGCTCAATCTGGTCAGTCTGGTCAAAATATTCCGAATGCCCAGCCGCCTGCCAATACCATGGGCGCCTGGGGCGAGCCGTCCCAGCCGGCCGCTGCTGCTCCCTCTCCTTGGGCCGCTCCGACCACGGCTGCCGAGACCGCTGCCTCAGCCTGGGGCGCTACCAGCGCCCCTGCCCCCGAATCCGCCGAATCCGCTTGGGGTCAACCTAGCGCTCCAGCCACATCGGCCTGGGGCGAACCAGCTCCTGCCGCAGCCGGCCAAGATGTTTCTGCTCAGGCTGCCCCGGCTCCTAGCCAAGGCGAAGAGAACGAACACCGTTCTTCCCTCGCCAGTGCAGCCGGTGGGGCACTGATATCGCCTGTGCGCGGTCGTCGCAAGAAAGAAGGACCTGCATTTGATTGGGGTCAGAGCGAGGGTGGTGCCGAACAAGCGCAGGCTTCTGGCGATGAAGACGAAAATGTCAAAAAATTAGGGGATACGCTGCGCGGTCTCTTCAACAAGTAAGCTGCCATCAGATAAGATGGCGGTCATATATACATGTACGGGCTTTGTTAAGATATGCTTCGTGCAACTTTGTTGCGCCGGCTTTGGCTTGTAGATAGCAGAGGCAACCAGCTTTTAGCGTCTCCAAACCAGACCGCGATGCGATATTTTCTTTGTTTTCTTTATTTTCTTTCTCTCTTTTCTTTCTTCTCTTTTAGATTTTGCGGAGACTTGTATGAAACAGATTTGTTCAATGATGGCCGGTGTGGTTGTGGAATTGCTGGTCAAGCCGGGCGATGCAGTTGAGGATGGTATGGACGTAGCCATACTCGAATCGATGAAAATGCAACTGCCTGTGGCTTCCACCGAAACCGGCAAAGTAGAGGAAATCAAGGTGACAAGCGGTGACTTCGTTAACGAAGGCGATCTCTTGATGGTCTTGTCTTAGGTTTTGTCTTAGGTCTTGAATTAGATGTTTGATAACTTGCCAAAAGAAGTGACTGTATTTGAGGTTGGTCCCCGTGACGGCTTGCAAAATGAGTCTAAGCACATAGAAACGGCCGATAAGGTGGCTTTAATCGAAGCTATCGCCCAAGCCGGGCTTAAACAGATTGAAGTCACTTCTTTTGTCTCGCCTAAGTGGATACCGCAACTGGCAGACGGCGCCCAAGTTATTGCCTCTCTCTCTTTGCCCACCGATGTCTCTATATCGGCTTTGGTGCCCAATCTAAAAGGCTATGAAGCAGCTAAAGCAAGTGGCTTGAAGCAGATCAACCTCTTTCTATCGGCTTCCGAAGCTCATAGCAAGAAGAACATCAATAAATCTGTCGCCGAAGCGCTAAGCACCATGAAAGAAGTGGCTGATGTGGCTTTGCAAGACGGTATGCGCTTGCGCTGCTATGTCTCAACCGTTTTCGCCTGCCCTTACGAAGGACCGGTTTCAATCAATTCGGTTCTAAAAGTCGTGGAAGGGCTGGTGTCCATGGGCGTGCATGAGATTTCTCTAGGAGACACTATAGGCGCGGCCAATCCACTGCAAGTCAAGCAAGTATTGGATGCCCTCAAGGGTCTGGTTTCATTTGAGAAATTAGCTCTCCATTTTCATGATACCCGCGGCACGGCTTTGGCCAATGTGGTGGCTGGTATCGAATCTGGTGTGACTATTTTTGACAGCAGTTTGGGCGGACTTGGTGGTTGTCCCTATGCACCAGGAGCATCAGGCAATCTCGCCACCGAAGACCTAGTCTATATGCTGCATGGCATGGGCATCAAAACCGGTATCGATTTGCCCGCTTTGATTGAAGCCGGTGCGCTGGCCCAGAAACTTTTAGGTAAAGAACTGCCCGGTCGCTACCTGCGCGCCGAGCTTGCCGCCCGTGCCAAAGCCTGTGCCAAAGTGGGCGCAGAATAGAGAATATATTATTGTCTGGGAGAGCGTAAATGAGTACTACCACCGAAGTTGAGCAAGTGCTGCTTGTTGAAAAAGAAGGTCACCTAGCCTGGCTCAAGCTCAATCGTCCCAAGGTGATGAATTGTCTTAACCGGGCTCTTTTGCACGATCTAGTCAAAGCTCTAGATGAGCTTGCCCAAGACAAAGAAGTGAGAGTGATTGCGATCATCGGCTCGGGTCTAAAGTCTTTCTGCGCCGGTGCCGACCTGGCTGAGCGCAAGGGGATGACCCAGGGCGAGACCCTCGACTATATCACCCTCATTCAAAAGGTGATGCGTACAATCGAAAAGCAGCCTCAGCCTGTTATAGCCGCTATCAACGGCTCCGCCTGGGGTGGTGGTTTTGAACTGGCTCTGGCTTGCGATCTTAGAGTGATGGTCGATACAGCACAGCTGCGCCTCACCGAAGTTCGTCTCGGCATCATTCCCGGTGCCGGCGGCACCCAAAGATTGCCCAGACTGATTGGCAAGTCGAAAGCCAAAGAGCTAATTCTCACAGCCGGTACAGTCACTGCCCAGGAAGGTCACAATCTCGGTCTCATCCACAAAGTGGTTTCGGTCGATGCTGGTTATGCTGAAAGTACCGATGGTATTGCCACCGCCAGTGGTGGGTATCACGTACCGCTTATGGCTGTGGTGCGCACTTGGGCTCATGAGATAGCTCAAGCAGCACCTCTTTCTCTGCGGGCTGCTAAGTTTGCCATAGACGAAGGTTATGACCGTGACCTAGAGTCTGGATTGGCTCTTGAAACCAAGGCTTATCTCACTCTTCTCAACTCTAAAGATAGACTGGAAGGGCTTGCTGCTTTTGCCGAGAAGAGACAGCCGGTTTATCGCGGTGAGTAAGGCAATGAGTCTAGAAAGAGACGAGTCTAATATCTTCAGGGGCGATGGACGCGAGCCCCTCAAGAAGCATCCACAGATTCTCGATACAGAGAACCGTGAGGCTCTGCCCCTTGATTTGACCGCCTTGATACTTTGCGGTGGCCGTTCAAAACGCATGGGACGCCCCAAGGCTTTTCTGCCTTATGGCGGCACCACGATGATTCACCATATTCTCACCAATATCAAAGACCTCTTCTCTGAGACATTTTTGGTCTCAAACGAACCCGAATCATATGAAGACTTCGAAGTGGATGTGGTCAAAGACATACTTCCATATCGCGGGCCCTTGGGCGGTATACTTTCGGGGCTCTTAATCTCGCAGCACAGTCATGCTTTTGTCATTGCCTGCGATATGCCTCTGGTCAGCGCCAGGCTAATCCGTGAGCTTTGTGCCAGAAGGTTTGAGCATGACGTAGTGGTGGCTGCCCACGAAGAGGGTTTAGAACCGCTTTTAGGCGTCTATTCTAAGAACTGCATCAAACCCCTGGAAGAATCTTTATTTAACGGCGATCTCTCTTTGAAAGACTTCTTGGCCGGGCTCAATACTTCCACCTATGAGATCAGTGAAGATAACGAAACCAGTCTGCCGCCTTATTTCAATGTCAATACTCCTCAAGACTATAGCCGTTTAGTGACAGGCAGCAGCCTGCTCGGGCTTAATCTCTCTTCCGATTGAGCAAATAGAAGGCTCTCTGTACTGGGTATAGCCCTTATTGAACAAGACTTTAGAGCGGCTGATAAATCGGTCTTGTGGGGAGCTCAGGCTTGAAGAAATTTTTTCGTCACTTGGGGCTGGTTGCTAGAAAAGAGCTACAGCATTCTTTTCGTGACCGCGATGTCTTCATGTACACCGTGCTCATTCCCTGCCTGGTCTATCCTTTTTTGTCTTTTGTCGGTGTGGAGTTTACCCTGTTAACCCAGGCCGCCTCAAAAGAAAAGCCCTTTAAGGTCGCTTGTTATGGACTCAGCCCGGTCAATCTCGTCTATATCAAGAATGCCATCAATAATGCCCAAAAGTCGGGCAAAGACAAAACCGAACTGCTTGAAAGCAATGAAAAGTCAGCCCGCGCCATGCTGCACAAAAGAGAAGTAAATTTGGTTGTTGCAGAAGAAGCAAAGAACGGCGTTCTGGATCTTTATGTCGGCCACAGCTTCGATGCCTTTATGCAGACCGAGCGCTTTAAAGAAATTCTCGAGGTCTATCACCGCCAGCAGATCAAAGACAGTTTGCAGCAAACCGGCTCACTCAATGCCTATAGATCGAAAATGGTCAATTCGCACCCCCTCAAGCAAGAGTCTTACTCCTTGCACTTTGTCATGCTTTTGGTCAGTATCATGATGATGAGTGTAGGGGTTTGTTATCCGTCTATAGTGGTTACCACAGAAGAGTTTGAGCGCAAAACTATCGAAAGCACCCAACTCTTGCCGGTATCCAGGTCGGCTCTCATCTTGGCTAAACTGGCTTCGGTGGCTCTCTTTGGTATCTTTACCGGGGCTGTCAATTTCTTCTCGATAATTGCCGTTTTTGCCCTGCTTATCTATACCGCCGGCAAACTGCAAACCATCAGTGCTTCCGAGCTAAACAGTCTGCTCACCCCAGTACAGATTGCCGAGGTGGCAGTCAGCTATTTGGTTATGGGTCTTTTGCTTTCTTCTTTGATGATGCTGGTTACTTCTTTTTGCCGCACAGTCAGGTCGGCTCAAAACTGGGTGGCTATTCCTATGTTGGTGGTCATGCTTGTACCATCGCTTTCCCTTCTGCCCTCTGTATCAATGTCAGGCGCTCATGCCCAGCCTTATCTGGCCCTGGTGCCATTTCTTGGACTCGCCCTCACTTTGCGGCAATTTTTTACTTCAGCCGAAGTTTCCGCCATTCAAATAGTAGCAATTGCTGCTTCCCTGGTTTATACAGTTGTCATGGCTTCTCTAGCCGGTTTCTTGATGTTTAGGAGTAAAGCATGAGTCTCAAGGTGCAAGGTGTGGGCAAGCGCTTTTACGATAAAGGTCGTGGTGAGTTTTATGGCTGCAAGGACATTAGCTTTGCTGTAGAGCCAGGCGAGGTTTTTGGCTTGCTTGGACCCAATGGCGCCGGTAAGACCACCACACTGCGGGTGGTATCAACGATTTATGCCCCCACCGAAGGGACGGCCTTTATAAACGAAATTGATGTCAGTAAAGATCCCCAGGGGGCTCGCCGACATCTAGGCTTTCTTTCCTCGACATCGGGGCTTTATGAGCGTCTGACTGCAAGAGAAATCTTGCAGTATTTCGGTAGACTCTGCGATATGAAAGAAGAGCTTTTGAATCAACGCATTGATATGCTGCTTGAGGCTTTAGATTTTAAGCAATATGCCGATACCCGTGTGGCCAAACTATCTCAAGGCACCAGGCAGAAAGTTTCTATCGCTCGTTCGATTATTCATGACCCTTTGCTGATAATTTTGGACGAACCCAGCACCGGGCTTGATGTTTTAGCCGCATCGGCTATGCACGAATTTGTTAGACAAGAACGCCAGTTAGGCAAATGTATCTTGCTTTCTACCCATACAATGAGCGAAGCCGAAAAACTTTGCGACCGCATCGGGGTAATCAGCGAAGGGCGGCTTTTGGCTGTCGGCACTGTGGAAGAACTGAAGGAACTGACCGGTAAAGCTAATCTAGAAGAAGCTTTTGTCAAGCTGGTGAGGAAAAGTGAGTCTTTGACCAATGCTCAGTAGGGAAGCTCTAGAGAAGATACTGCTTGTCGCTTCAAAAGAGCTGGTCGATATGTGTCGTGACTTCAAGGCTCTTATTCCAGCCGTCTTGCTTGCTTTCCTTCTTGGACCGCTTGTTTCTTGCTTGGCACCGCAACTTATAGTCAGCCAAGTTAAGGAAGCCGCCCTCAACGTCACTTCGGTTGCTTTTCAGGGCGATGGCGGTGCTCTATTTACCAAGCTTTCAAGCAATAAAGGTCTGAAGGTAGTCAATCTCAATTTGCCGCCCGGTGATAAACAGGCTTGGCTGAGTGCTCTTGAGAAAGGCAAGGTCGATGTGATTTTGTCGGCACCGCCCAACTTTGCCCAGAAACTTTCCGAGTATCTAAATTCAAAATCTACAAAAGACGATCAGTGCCCAAATGTCGAAGTACTCTACACCGGCCGCATTCCATCCTCTTCCTATGCCGGTATGCGCATGCTTTCGGTCTTGACTGCCACAAGAGAAGAGCTCTTAAAAGAAAAGCTTGTTTTGCATAAAGTAGTGGTGAATGCACCGCCAATAGTGCGGGTTAAGGTGCTCAGTCCGCCCGATGACAGTCAGATAGCCAGCCCTTTTATAGCCCGAACTCTGGCAGCCTTGCTTGTCTTTGTCGCCTTTCTCGGGGCGATTTATCCGGCTCTCGACCTTTTGACCGGTGAAAGAGAGCGCGGTACGCTAGAGTCGATAGTGATCACGCCCATTTCCAGACGACGCCTTTTTGCCGGCAAAGTCTTGGCTGTGACTGCGATTAGTTACCTACTCGTCCTTTGTACCTTGCTTGGCTTTTATGTCGCGCAATTCTATCAACCGCCGCTTTTGCAGATTTTGCCTTTCCCCCTGCATGCACGTCTGCCCCTCAGTTGTGCCTTAATCAGCGCTGTTTTGATGCTGCCACTTTGTCTAACTTTGGCTGTAACCTTGCTGTCTCTTGCCGGCTTGGCTCGCACTGTGCAACAAGCCCAGGGCTATTTTACCGCTCTCATGTTTGTGGCCATGATGCCCCTTGGTATTGGTGTAAGCGGAGACATACATCTTAGCTTGCCTCTGGCGGTGGTGCCATTTCTCGGTTGTCTGATTATGATGAACGACATATTAGAAGCCCGTTGGGATGCCTTCCTGATGCCGCTTACTTGCCTTATTTCGCTTGCCTATGCCTGGCTTCTCACTATGTCTTCCGCTCCTACCATGGAAAGAGAAGATCTCATGTTTGGTGTGGAAGAATCGCCTGAACGCCGTTGGTCCAGTGGGCGATTTGGTCGCGAACTTTTCTTGCTCTGCTCCAGCATTTTTCTACTGATGTTCTATCTTTCCCAGTCAATGGTGGTCACCCATCATGTCTGGGGGCTAATTCTTACCCAGGTTTTCGTGGTCTTTGCCCCGGGTTTCTTTCTTGTCTATTTCTGGCTCAAATTGCCCCTCAAGTCTGTCTTTGCTCTGAGTAAACCCCGCGGCGGCTTCCTCACTTGTCTTTCGGCTTTGCTGACAGCGCCCCTCACTTTCACCGTCGCTGTCTTGCTTGCCAGCGCCCAGGCGCAGTTTTTGCCCAATACCAAGGCTCTCGAAAAGATTATGGAGCAGGTGCTGGGGCTGTCATCGGAGCCTTTGTGGCTGCTCATTATCGCCATCGCCTTGGCGCCTGCTATTTTCGAAGAGCTTCTCTTTCGCGGAGTGATCTATTCACTTTTGTCTAAGAGACTTCCTTCGGTAAAACTGATAGTTGCCGTCGGCACCCTTTTCGGTTTGTTTCATTTGAGTGTCATGCGCTTTTTGCCGACCGCTTCACTCGGTTGTTTAATTACTTTTATGCGTCTGCGCAGTGCATCTATATTGCCCTGCATGTTTCTGCACGCCGGTCATAATGGACTGGCGGTGCTGCTTACGCGCTTGCACATTAGCGAGCCGAGTGCCGAACTTATCTTTGCTGCCGCACTCGTCGGCAGTCTCGGTTTTTTGTCTTTTCTCTATTTGACCAAACCAGTCTCTAAGGGTTGATTTTAGTCTCGGGCTGTTTCTTTATTAGTCTTGCACCATATCTGGTATAGCAGTATGAGGCGATGAGCAGTGCTATACCAGCCAAGATAAACGAGATTATGCGTTCTTCTGTTTTGGCTGCGGCCAGGTCGATAAAAAGCAGCTTGAAGATTAGATCGCCGAAGATGAGCAGTCCACTTACTCGGAATACTTTATCTGGAATCATGAATCCTATTGCGCAGAGAAGAAGCGCGAAGACTCCCAGTTCTGCCGAGACCAAAGAAGTAGGGGCGAAAGATGATATGGCGCCGAATATAATTGCAATGGCAAACAATTGATAATAGATGCTTACCCGCACTTCATTAGCTAGGCAAAGCTCTGGATAGTTGTTTGCCACAAGGCGGTAGAGACAAGCCACCAGCGAAACCACTGCCACTACAGAAAGTGCCTCCGCCAGATCCCAATGCGGGTAGCTGAAGAGCAAGACCTGCATGACGCCTATGTACCATAAACCGGCAATGATTCTGGTATAGCGATCTTTGAACCAGAGACCTAAAGAAACCAAGACCGCCGCCTCGCCGGACCACCTAATTGCCAAGAAACTATCTGGAGCGATGAGCCAGGTTTGCATAAACGTGGCAGCGGCGCCCATAGTGACAAAATAATAAAAGTAGAAAGAGCTTTCGCTGCCGTTTAGTTTATCGGGCAATTTGCGACTGAGTATGGCGCCGCTCAGGTGGGCAAATATTATCGCTGCCACGGTGAGCTCAGCAAAATCTCCCTTGATAGGCGAGAAAATGCACAGTGTGGTGGCGGTAAATAAAGGCAGTAAACTCAGACATTTTATTGCCTTTTCTTTGATGACTGTGCCCAGTGCAAAGTAGAAAACAGCTTGAATAGCCCATCCGAGCGCGATTAGATTGGTGGCTGTCTGTTTGTATGCAACAAGCACCGGCAGAATAAATGAGGCAAGAGCGCATAAGAACCAGTAATACCAGACACCTTTACTGTTACTGTCAAAAGCAGCTGCCCGCTTTTGCCATTTATGATAGGCGCCGGCACATATGCCCATAGACAATATCGAAAGCGAGTAGTATGAAACAGCTTCACTGATGGGAAAGCCTGGTAGAGATGCAAAAGTGCTCATTGCTTTTTCTGAAAAGCAGAGTAGCAACAGTTTGACCGCTGTGATCACACTAAGACCTATGGCTAGAAATCGCAGCGACCTTAACTCATGCTTTAGACCAAGACAAACCAAGGTTGGAATTTCTACAAGCCAGAGCAAGACCGAGAAGTGTGCTGGGCTTAGATTAGTCAGACCGAGAGTGGTGTAAAGTGCGCCAATAAAGACATTCATTGCCCCCACGGCATTTAGCCCGCGTTGTTTGGCAAATTTATAGCTGGCTAAATAGAGGAAACCGGCTGAGAGTAGCATCAGATCTCGCCAGAGCGGGTTCATTAGTTCTAGACGATTGCCTGCAGCCAGACCGAAGCATAGTCCGTTTAGCAGGGTGGTTACGGTGAGGCGATCTTTCTTGTTTGGCTCATCTTCATTGAGGAGGAAAATTGAAATGTTTGTGCCAATCCAGAATAAGAATAGATAGATCAAAGTCTCAAAATGACTGGGAGCCGGGGCGGTGCTTGCACTAGAGCCTGGGTTGAGTATGCCTAAGTAAGTACAATATGCCATGAGGTTGGTCCAAAAAAGAAGCTTGTACCAGCCTTTTGAAATAATCAGGGTATAGGCAGCCAGGGCCATCAACAAGCAGCCGCCCAAAGAAGCAACGGTGAGCGGCTGTATGCATATTGTATAAAAGCTCAAGGCGACAGATAGAATGGCTATCACTTGTGAGTTTTTCTCACGGGCATGAAAGAAGGCGCCAGCGCATACGGCTAAGAGCAGTAAAGCTGCAAGGATCGGACTTTGCACCACTTGCACCGATTGGATGTAATGACCGGCATAGGTGCTGAAATAAGTAAGAGCCCAGCCGCCGCCGATAAGACCTTCGCCGTAGCGGCGATCATCGGCTTTGAGCTGCTTGGCAAAAAACTCGCCACCGAAAGTTAGAGATAGACCGGTCAAAAGACCGGCGAGAATCTTAGCCAGGGGCGGCCAGGATGGAAAAGAATAAAGGACAAAGAGGGCAACGCCTATGACAAGACTGCCTATGCCCAGCCGGTTCAACCAGAGCGAACCGATGGTCGATTCCAGATTGGCGGTTTCTTTCTTTTCAGCAGTGACTGTTAAAGATGGCGAATTAGAAAGTGTTTTAGCCGAATTGTCGAGTGGCGGCTCAATTTCTTCAAGAGCAGTCTTGGTTATCGCATGGTCTTGAGCTTGGTCTTGAGATTGAGCTTGGTCTTGAGATTGAGCTTGGTCTTGAGCTTGAGCTGCTGCTTTTTCTTCTTCGCTTGCTTCTTGTATTGACTGCAGCGCGCTTGTCTCTTCCGGTGCCGGGCTTCTCAGCTTTAAGACACTTTCTATATTGTTGATTCTAGCTGTCAAATCAGAAAGCGTCGCTTTCACTTGTTCGAGTTGAAAACTAAGGTCATTGCTTGTGGAGTCCATGGACAGCTCCTTGCTGGCAGTTTGTCCTATTATAGACGCGATTACCCAATGCCAAAGGCTAAAGCAATCAGTTTGGCCACTGTCGCTCATTGACAATGCTGTGGCCGACGGTTAGTTCAGTTCCGGCTCACTGATTGCTTCACTTTTTAGATTTAGCCGCAGGCTTCGAATTGCTTGCAAGACGTCTCCGGCTAAGGTGTATCTATCTTCCAGGTTTAAGGCAGTGCAACGGGCTAGAAATGGATTTAGAAACGCAGCTAGTTCATGATCTTGATTGATTTGCGAGGGCTCGAGCGGTGTTGGGTCGTTGCCTGTGAAGAGAAAATAGCAGGTGCCGCCCAGGGCATAGATATCGCTTTGGGGAACGGCTTTGCCTCTGATTTGTTCAGGTGGCATATAGGACTGCTTACCGACCATGGTGCCGGTGGCGGTGCCTACAAAAGCATTGGCGGCGCCAAAGTCAATCAAGACTATTCTGCCATCCACTCTCAGGAGCAAGTTGTCCGGGCTGAGGTCTCTATGTATGATTGGCGGCTCTTGTTCGTGCAGATAAACCAATATCTCGGCTATTTGTTCGGCCCATTGCAGGACGAATTCCGCTCTTTGGGGGCCTCTTTCTTTGACGAAGCGTCGCAGATCAAGCCCGTCTATAAATTCAAGAACCTCATAGTGATGGTCGTTTTCTACGAAGTGGTCCAGCACTTTGGCAATTTTAGGATGGTTTAGCTTGCTTAAAAGTAAGGCTTCGCGATGGAATAATTCAAGTGCTTTCTCTTTCAATTCCGGTGTCGCGTTTAGCGGAATAACCGCTTCTTTGACTATTATTTGTTCACCCAGAAGATCTTTGCCTGCATATATAGCGGCTGAACCGCCACATGCTAATAGCTCTAGAATTGTTAGCGAATCGTTTCTCAATTTGCTTCCAACAGCCAGTGGTACATAGAGGGTCGGAGCAAAGCGCTCTGAAAATTCATGGTCCCAGAGACTGGTAAAGTCGTTAAAGTTAAGTTGCTTCAAGCCGCTTGCCGTTGGAATCTTTATTGCCACCTGGTCGATGGGTGGGCTGAATTCGGCGTCAGGGGCGCTACTGGTGATGGAGTAGATTAGCTTTTTAAGATCGTTATGGTCTAAATCTCTCACATCAATATAAATGTTCTTTTCCGTTAGACCATTAGGTTCGCTGAAAACAAGCACTAACTGGTCTGGTATTTCAATCAGTTCTTGGCTTGCCGAGAATACTACTCGTTTTAGATCTTTCCATTCCCAGCTTAGTCTGCCGCCGCTAGCCAGGCAGTAGATTGCCGGCAGAGAGAGCCTCTCTTGGCTGAAGACAAAGCGACGCTTTAGTTGCAAATAAAAGACAACAAGGTATGATAGCAAAAGGATGAAGCTGAACCAGGCTGCCTTTAGCGCGAAGAAATTGGAGAGTCCTAATGGCAATATCTTTATAAGATAGTAGAGGAGATAGCACAAGGCTAGGATGCTAAGCGGCAGAAGAATTTTCAATATTGCGTCGTACTGCCTTGCGAAAGGATTTTTCAGCACTATATTGAAGGACTTCTCGTCTTTATCGAAGTTGCTCAAGATCAAGCCTCAGCTCTTGCAAGTTTTGGTAGCGCTCTGCTTTATTCAGTTTTGTAGCTTTCGATATTATTCTATGTGAATTTGATTCGGTTAATGGCTCAGGATCTCTACCGGTGAGCAGAAAATGAAGTGTGCATCCTACTGCATAGATGTCGCTGGACTGGCTCAGTAGACCTTTGAACTGTTCCGGCGCCATATAAGAGTGTTTACCTACAACAGTATTTGTTTTATTACGGGTAAGCTCTTGCGATGCGTCAAAATCCATCAGTTTGATGCTGCCATTTCTATCTCGGTCAATCATTATATTGTCTGGAGTGACGTCGCCATGTACGATGGCTGGGCTTAGTTCATGCAAATAGAGTAGCGCTTGGCAGAGTAAATCGCCTATGCGAGCCACCTCTTGTTTTTCTAGTTTGCCGTACTGTCTGACCAGTTGCCTGAGGGTGCAACCCTCTATATATTCGACCACTAAGTATGCCCGCAGGTCTTCCAAGAAAAAGTCGTATAGATGGACTATGAGAGGGCTATTGATTCGTCTGAGGATCGCTACTTCTTTGAGCAGGTCGTCGGTGGCTTTCTTTCGACCTCTTTCGTTGTCGGGCAGAATGAATTCCTTTACTACCACCAGTGGTGGCAAGCCCGGTAAGTGGGGCGAAGCTGTGGTTTCGGCTAGATAGGCTGTTCCTTGTCCACCGCCGCTCAAGATCTCTTTTACTGTATAGATCTCATTTAGGATGGTTCCAGTTGTGAGTAGTTGATCTTGTCTGAGGCGTTTCTCTAGCGATGTTGTGCTCAGCTCTCTTAGCCAGAGCTCTGTATAACTTGCCAATGATTCAGATTTGGTCAATTGAGCATCTCCGATGATCTCGGCATGAGGTGCCCATGTGCGAACGCAAGAGACTAGGTGAGTCGAGTCAATTGTCTCCTTAATGTCGTTCCAGAGAATGAGAATATCGGTGCCGTCTTTGAATGTAAAGGTCACATAGTTGGGGAAGAGGCTTAATCGACGATGACGAATTTCTATTTTGGTCAGCCATTCCCAGGGCATGATCGCATCTAGTCTGTTGTCCCTTATATCTAGACCTTTTGCTTTCAGTTCCAACTGAGAACGATTGCTACTTGTGAAAACATTTGAGGATGTAAAAAAATAGAAGAGAAACCCGATGAAGAGACATACTATGCAAACTGCTAAGGGAAAGGGAAACTGGCTTGCTACTCCAGTGAGAACAATAGCCAGAATCGGCGGAATTGCTGAAAAAATTTGCCAGTGTTGGTGCGCATCTTCCGTTAGTAGAGGCTTTAGAACTAGGTATTGCGGTTCTTTAGCCGTTTCATGCTTCATTCAACAAATCCGGCATTTTTTCAAGATTCTCTCTTCTGTAGTTCCAGCGCTTAAAAAACTGGTGCCATTTATCTTGTGGGTTTTCATTTTCATCTTGATAAGAGTGAATGGCAAGCAGGGCGTCTTGTAATTTGTTTTTGATTTCATCGATCCCAAGCCTTTGTATCAAGTCTAGGCTCTTGATCATAGTTTGCTTCGATGCCTCGGCTTTTCCTTCGTGGGCTAAGCTGGCTAGGGATCCTAAATATGACTGACCAGACATAAAGACATTCTTCACCATGATATCGCCAACGGCATCAATGTTGCTAAGCACTGCTGCTTTCAATGTCTCTTGCATGGCTTTGGTCAACTGCAAATCAGAAGTGGAATAGGCCGCAAAGAAACCCCGTCTTCCCAGCTCTTCGCTAAAGAGGGTCTTGAGCTGTACTTCAAGAGCCAGCCTTTCTTTATCGTCGAGTCTGTCAGCTTTTTCTTGCCAGGTGGAAAGCAGTCTGGTGCTTTCAGAAACGGCTTGCTGTATAGTCGACATCATCCAGAGAGTCTCCTTTGTCTAGTTAGCGCAAACCGGGCAGATACATATCGCTCATCTCGCCGTGTTCTTCTAAAGTGACTTTCTCGTCTTTTGCCGAAACCGAGACCAATTTGACGCCAGAAAATGACTGACCGGTAGCCAAGGTCAAGTCTGATGGCCAGTGATTGGCGCGACGGGTCAGTTGATCTTTGATATGAAAGACAGCTTTGTCGCCGATGATGCCGGTAAGCTTTAGATATCTTAGGGTCGAAGGTTTCTCAGGTGGATAGGGCAGGTCTGAAATAGCCAATCCACTTGCTAATCCACTTGCCAGTCCGCCACCCATCGCCGGCGGCATAAAGCCGTTATGGGGACCAGGCATGTCGCCGAAATTTCCCAGTCCGGCCCCCGTCGGTGGTGGCGGCACCAATTCCAGTTGCTTCACCTTTTTTTTGCCTTCATTTGGGTCCTCGGCGATTTTTTGTGAGCGTGGAAAGGGTTTGGCTTCCAAGCTCACTTCAAATGGATCTTTCTTGTCTAAGGCTTCTTTAGCTGTACGGCGGGCTTGATCAAGAGGAGTGATCGGTTCGCGAAAATTCTCGGCTTTCTCTGCCACTATTGGCTTATTCGACTGACCGGCAGTTGTTTCACTAATTAGAGTATGGTTTTCTCTTTGACTTTTGGACAAATCAGCTTGTTTCGCTGGGCCATTTGACCCTTTCTTTTGATTTTGCCGAGCCTCTGAATTTTTGGCAAGGGGCACTAGAAACTGTTCAGCCTTGGCAGTCTTGTCATTTTTGTCATTCTTGTCGACGTTGCTGCTCCAGGCGTAGGTGGCGCCTATCAGTATGCATCCGGTCACTAGTATTATGATTAGTCTCATTTTCAGGCTCGCTCTTCTCAATTCTCAAGGCAGATAATAAATATTGAGAAGGAAGGACATGACCGGCTGTTTTAGCTTCAGTTTCTGTGCCCTTTCGCCCGCCGGACTTTTGTTTTGTAAGCCAGGGCCGCCAGCCATAGCCACCGACAATTGATTTACCGAAAGTACTCTTTGATAAGATTCCAGTCTTTTCATAAACTGAATTAGTTTGCCGTAGTCGCCGGTTAGATAGAGCCTTCGGGTCATTTGCTTGACACCCATCGAATTGCGTTCTTCTGCCTTAGGCTCAATTTGCTTGTTTTGATTTGTGTTTTGATTTAAGTTTAGAGCGATATTTTTGCCCGCTTGATTTTTGTTTAGACCGGCTTCGAGCACTTCCAAGTCGGCGGCATCAACGCTGGTTTCGGTGCCACCGCTATTTCTTTCGTCGGGTTTTTCAACAGCGATAATATCGATGTCGGCAGCATCGGCCATGCGCTGCACATCCAGCATCAGCAGATCTAAATAGGGAGCTTGTGGAATCTCGTTGCGCAGGTTCTGAATTTCAGATTCCAGAGTCTTATGACTTTGGTCGACACTGGCTCTCTCTGCCAGTTTGTCTTGCAGACTCTTTAGCTCATCTTCTTTTTGCTTGAGCTCTTCATGCAAACGTTGACTATCTAAATAAGCCGGATAGTTCATAGAAAAGGCGGCTGTCCCTGATATCAAAATTGGTGCCAGCACTAACAAGAGGCGTGTGCGTTCATTCATTGCGCGTCACCTCCGAATTTATCAAGGCTGTGTTGATGGGGGTCGCCGGCGGCTTGCTCTGCTCACTTGCCGGCTTGGTTTTAGTAAGCTTGGCTTTCAAAGAAAAGGCCACTATACCTGGTTGTTTTTCAGGTCTTGAAGCGTATTCGATATTTGATTCTGAGATGGCCGGGCTTGTGCCCAGGCTGACCGAAAGATTGCCTACAGCTGAAAAATCAACGGCGGCGCCGTCCACTTTGAGCTCTTCGTCGCCTATGTTCAACTCGGTTAGTTGAATGCCGCGCGGAGTGTTTTCGCGCACCACATCCATATAATTTGAATAATGTTTGATGCCGCCCACAAGCCGGTCAAGTAGTGCTTTTCGCTTTAGCAAAACAGCGTTTTCTTCTTTCTCTTTTTTCAGTCTGGTCAGGTCGGTTTTGCTAGTGGCGATGGCGCTAGTCGATTTTTCTATGGCGGTCTGAGTGAGGGGCAGGTCGAGCAAGGTCAGGTAGAGGTAAGAGCCAAAGACCACAACTGTACTAAAGATTGCGGCAACCAAACCCGGTTTGAACCAGCGCGGCGCCTTTACTGTTTCGACTTCTTCAAAAATATTCTGGGTGCGATTTTGATCTAGACCGAGGGGAATTCGTCCTTCTTTATTGAGGTCCATATCGACTGTGATGGACGGATTCCAGGTTGATTCTATGGAAGAACCAATCAGGGCTGCCAAAATTGGTCGCATGCGCTCGGTTATCTGCCGTTCGTCGACAATCATGTCTCTGAGCGGGTCTGCCAGCACTGTTTTGGCTCTTAATTTGCTGGCGAAAAATTCGTGCATATTGGGCAGCATACAGCCTGGCCCAGATAAGAGTATATGGTCGATTTTGACGTCGCCCACCTGCGACCGGTAAAAGTCTAAGGAGCGCAAGACTTCGTCGCCTATATCGCTAAAGACGGCTCGGGCTACTTGTCCGGCTTGACCCATTCTTGTATCGGTGGGGGTGATGTTGAAGACCGGAATCTCAGGCAGTAGTTCCATAGCCTGATCGAAAGAGATGTCGAGGCTGCGCGCCACGGCTTCGGTCAAGGCTTCAACCCCCAAGATAATCGAGCGACCGAAAAGGGGCATGGCGCTGCGCACTATATTGATGTCTGTGGCATCTTGTCTGATATTGACCACCATCGAGATATGCCCGCTCGAACCAAGATAACCCGCCAGGGCTAAGCCTCTTATCACTGATAGAGAGGAAACCTCAACTTTGCCGAGTTTGACCCCGGCTGCATCAGCCATACGCCAATAAGATTCCACTATAGAATGTTGAATGGCCGCCAAAATAACGTCGACGCGCCGCACCCCATCAGGATCGGTACGTTCGGTGGCATTCATCTGAAACCAGTCCAAATTGGCTTCGGCTATGGGAAAGGGCACATGGTTTGTGGCTTCTTGTGTGACCACATCAGCCAGTTCTTCGGGGGGCATACCAACAGGCACCGGCATCAGCCTGATCACAACCGCTTGGGCGGGAACGCAGACATTGAGAATTGGTGACTGTCCGCCGGTTGGCACACCCGACTCTTTAATCAAGTCTGCCACCAGGGCTCCCATTGCAAAAGGGTCGGTCACCAAACCGTCTCTGACACAGTTGGGCGGGGTGGGCTGGCAAGCGAAATGTGCCACTTCAATTCCAGCCTTGGTTTTTTCAAGGTGAATTAAGGTGGTGCTGTCGCTATTTATGTCGAGACCGAGAACAGTCCCTTTTTTTCTGCCGAAGCTAAACACGTCGACCCCCCTGATTATCTTTATTATGCCCTCTTTACAAGGGTCTGATAAAGCCGTCAGTGCCGGTAATCAGGAAAATGGCAAAAATTGCTCCGATGGCTAGTGCCGGACCAAAGGGGAAATGCTTGACCAGACGCGGTCCGGGGGCTGTCATTATGCCAATTGTGCCGCCTCCGAAGCCGAGGGCGCCGATGAGTAGGTAGGTGACGCTGTTGCCCCAAATATTCGATTCGGGAAAACTATTAGCCAAACCGCAAAGGGCCAAAGCCATCAGTCCGGCAAAGGCGGCAAAGCCTCCGAAGAATCTGCTTAGGGCGGCATTGAGCAGTCTTTCTTTCTTTAGTTCGACCAAGAGATAGATGCTGCCCATGACCGCACCGACCAAAAAGCCTATTATTAGAGCGGGAATCAACTTTTGCCAACCGAGCCAGGCGGCGATGAGGGCGCTCAAGACGGCGTCGCCGCCGCCCATTACCATGAAAGGTTCATCGACTTCGTCGGCGTGCAGATAGCCCACTTCCATCGTATAGTCAATCTGGTCGTCGATATCTAGTTCGTCTTCCACCTTGTGGCGGTCTTTAAAGCCCGGATGGGTGAGATAGTAGAACTGTACTCCGAAATGGTCGATGAAGTCGAAAATGATATAGCTGGCGCCCACACCGGCCATGGTGCCGAGCAGATCGTGTCTGACCATAGCACTATAGGCGATACCAAGAATGATAGCCGGATAGGTGATTTCGTGAGGAATCAGTTTCTCTTTGAAGTCGGTGATGGTGACGGCAATAAGTGCTGAGGCAAATATGAGCATGCCGCAGACGGTGAGGGTGATGTCTAAGCCTGAGACACCTAGACCCGGGTGCCAATAATTTGGTCCGAGAAAATGCACAATCGCTGCAAAAATTAGACCGGTGGCTAGTTCTACCAGGGGATAATGCCAGTGAATTTTGCCCTGGCAGTGTTTGCATTTACCCTTGAGAAAGAGAAAAGACAAGACCGGAATCAACTCTAGAGGACTAAGCTTGTGCTGGCAGTGGTAACAATAGGAACCTTTGCGCCAGACTGATTCTTCCTTCAAGGTTCTGAGAGCCAGAACATTGATGAAACTGCCGATACAAAGCCCCAAAAGCAAAGCCGCCGTGTCTAAAGTGAGGGCGTCGGCTGCCAAATAAAGATTGAAGTCGTACCAGTCCATGAAATCTCGATATCGCTTTGCCTATGTCAGGGTAGCTCTCTTTTTTCCGATACCATCGCCGAGAGCACTAAAAGTATGATGACATAAGAAACCAAATATGCAGTCAAATAGATCGACAATTCACTATTGGGAAATTGCCCGTACATGATGGCAGATCTTGTCTGGGTAAGGGTTTTGAGATCTGGCAGGGTCCAGTATAGAAAGTTTGCTATTTGCTTTAGGGCTGAGTTTGTGAAGAGCTTAGCCAGATCTTGTAGGGAAGCGGTTGAATGTCCGATAAACCAAAATGCGATTGTGAAGACCACTGACATTATCGGCGAAGAGAAAGTGGAAAAGAATTCGGCTGCGGCGATAATGAGAAGCAGCTCCAGATAAGTGAGCAATAAAGAAGCGCCAATCAAAAGTAATCTTTCTTTGAAGACCAAGAGCTGTCCGGGGTCGGCGATATAGACGGTGAGGGCCAAGAAAACAGCCATGGCCGCAATGAGAACCAATAAGCAGAGAGCCAGTCCGAGATACTTGCCCAGGATGAACTGCCAAGGGCGCACTGGTTTGGTAAAGATGAGATAGCAGGTCTTTTTTTCTAGTTCTTTATAGACAAGATTGGCCCCGGCAAAAACGGCGATAATACCGCCTATGGTGCTAATGCCAAACATGCCAAGGTCGAGAATGATCCTCAGATCTTGTCCCACCGAAAGTGAACCCAGCGCCAGACCAAAGAAGGAAATGATCACGGCGAAGACAAAAAAGGTATAAACCACTTTATCGCGGCTCACTTCCTTGAAAGTGTTGGAGGCAATAGCGAAAACAGGCAGCAATAGCCCCGCTTTTTTAGCGGTCACCTTTTGCCCTTGAGATTCTGCACAGTGCTCCAATCAAGCCTCGATATGGGAAAGAAAATATTCTTCTAGTACGGTGGCGTTTCGCTCGGGGGTAATGCTGAGTAAATCGTCTTCGGCAGTCAGTTTACCTTGGCTGAGCACACCTACTTTGTCGCACAAATGGGCCACATCGGGCAAGAGATGTGAGTTGAAGAAGATTGTTTTGCCTTTCTCTTTCAGGGCGATAATGATCTTGCGCATGTCCATTCTGCCCAAAGGATCAAGCCCCGACATGGGTTCGTCTAAAAAGAGCAAGTCGGGGTCATTGACCAAGGCGGCGGCCATGCCAAGGCGTTGCAGCATACCCTTGCTGTAAGTGCCGGTTCTCTCTTCTGCTTTGTTTTCCATCGAGACCAAGTGCAAAAGCTCGCCGATGCGGTTTTGCAGTGCTGGTCCTTGCATGCCAAAGAGTTGACCGGTGAAAGTAAGATACTCTCGACCGGTCAGGTGGCTGTAAAAGTAGGGAGACTCTGGAAGAAAGCCGATGCGACGCAGGGCCTCATGCTCGCCGGCGGGCTTGCCCAGCACTTTGATTTCACCGCCGTCGGGTTTTAAAAGACCCAAGAGCAGCTTGATTGTGGTGGTCTTGCCGGCACCGTTTGGTCCAACAAGCCCATAGGTAACACCCTCGGCTATCTCTAGATTGATGCCGCTAATTGCCAAGAAAGATTTGAGCAGTTTAGTCTCTCGCCTTTTGACGAGGTTAGTGACTTTGATGGCCGCCTGAGAAAGCTGAGCGTTCATCAGTCAAATGACTAGCTTTTATTGCCCGGGGCTTTCTTGCTCTGGGTGATGATTTTGTTCAGTTCGGTGGTGGCAGCTCTCAAGCGGCGCGATACCTGCATCTGGGATATGCCCAGGCGACGAGCCACTTCGGTTTGGCTGAGATCTTCATAAAAGGTCAGTTGCACCACTTCTCTCAGCCCATCACGCAATTGTTTAATTGCTTCAGCCAGCATAAAGCGATCTTCTTTAGCCAACTGATTGCTCTGATAGCGTGAATCGACGAGGGTGTCGATAAGAGACTGTTCTGAACCGGCATCATTACTGAGGGCCTGGTCGAGAGAGATAAGCGTGCGTCTGCGATCTACTTCATAGGCTTCGTTGACACGGCTGACAGGAATCTGCAATTCGCTGGCGATTTCAATGTCTGAAGGCTCTCGTCCGAGTTTGGCTGTCAGATTCTGCACCAATCTATTGATACGGAAAGAGAGTTCTTGCAGTTCTCTCGGGGCTCTGATCATGGCGGTCTTATCGCGCAGATAGTGTCTGATTTCGCCTGTGATCAAGTGTGTGGCATAGGTTTGAAACTTGGCACCGGCATCTGGTTTGAACTGATCGACAGCTTTGATCAGACCAATCGAGCCGACTTGAATAAGATCTTCCACCGGGTCGGTAGAGCGGCGGGCGAGACCGTAGGCGATACGTTTCACCAGGGGCAAAGCCGCCTGAATGATGGAATCGCGCAGGGCCGGGTCTCTCGACTCGGAGTAAACAGCCAGCCAGTTATGAATCTGGTCTGGTCCTTTGATTTCTCCCTTACCGGGAGTAGCCGAATTCTTCATCTCCGTCCTCGGAGTCGCACCGTTTGGCGCTTCACTTTTAGCCTGCAAATCTTTGCTCACCACTTTACTTGTGCTTGTGATCGGAGTAATTGAGTTAGTAGTTGTAGTTTCCATCTTTATATTTAATAGACCCAGTCGCAGATTACCAGAGTAATTATATAAATGCTAGCGTGATTTCCGCTAAATGCGGGCTGTCAAGGCAGTTTCAACCTCTTCTTTTGCGACTTTGCGAAAGGCGCTCCTTAAGCCAAGTTCAGAATTGGGTCAGATCAGCTAGCAACTGTCTTGTTTTCGGGTCAAATAGTCAATAGATGGGGCTGAAGCGACCTTGTTCCCCGTCCAGAAAAGACTTATCGCTCTGATTTATAAAATGTTTTTAAGACTTTAATAAATACCGTTACCTGCTTTATCTCAACTGGTTGATCACAGTGAAAATTGGCAGATACATGCCGATCACAATAGAGCCGACGATGCCACCGATGCCAACCACCATGACCGGCTCTAAAAGCGATGTTAGAGCCTCGACGGCGTTCTCTACTTCCATATCGTAAAAGTCGGCGACCTTAGAAAGCATCTCATCCAGCCTCCCGGTTTCTTCACCGACAGCCACCATCTGGGTGACCATTGATGGAAAGACTTGAGATTTGGTCATCGGTTTAGAAAGGCTGCCGCCTTGCCTGACATCGGTATAAATTTTGCGAATGCTTTCGGCAACCACGGCATTATCAGCCGTGTCTTTGACCACGTCTAAGGCTGTCAGCATTGGTACTCCGGCTCTCAGTAGGGTACCGAAAGTTCTTGAGAATCTAGCAATTGATACTTTGGCAACCAAGTCGCCGAGCATGGGCGTCACATAAATCAAGCCGTCAATTTGCAGTCGCCCGGCTGCGGTGGCGTAGTACTTCTTGATAAACCAGCCGGCGATTAGCACGCCAACCATAAAGAGAAAGGCCCAGACTGACCGGACTGCTTGCGAGAGGGCTACCAAAGCTTGAGTATAAGCCGGCAGTTCAGAGCCGATATTTTTAAAGAGTCCTTCAAAGATAGGCAGGATGAAAGTGAGCATGCCCCAAAAGACAAGAATAGAGACAACCAGAACCACCATGGGATAAATCATGGCGGCTCTTACTTTCTGATTCAGCTTCGATTTAGATTCGAGAAAGTCTGCCAATCTCTTCAAAACATCGGCGAGAATACCGCCGGTTTCTCCGGCTTTGATCATCGAGACATAGAGTTTGTCGAAGATTTGCGGATGGCGGGCCATGGCGTCTGAAAGGGAGAGACCAGCTTCGATTGACTGTCTTACGTCTTCGAGGCAGCGCTTTAGTTTGCGATTTTTGCATTGCTCGACAATGATAGTGAGGGTGCGCAGCATGGCGACGCCCGATGAGACCATGGCGGCAAATTGTCTAGAGAAAACCACCATGTCTTTGATGGTGACGCGCTCTAAAAAGTCTACTTGCAGAACGTTCTCGTTCAAAGCTTTCCAGGTGGCTTGCAAGTCACCACTGGCGGTGCGAGGTCTAATCTCGACCACCTCGATGCCGCGAGCTTGTAAGCGAGCTTTGAGAACATTTGGAGATTCGGCGCTCGCTACCGCTTCTTTGATTTTGCCTTGCTCGTCTTTGATTTTATAGACGAATTCCATTAGAACCTACCAAATCCGCTGCTAGTGCCATAACTTTTATTAGCCGCCGCTCTTGGTCCAATCAACTGCTCAAGATCTTCAGGGCGACTAGACTTAGAAATTGCTTCTTTATGACTGATTAGCCCTTCTTTGACATAGCGAGCCAGGCAGCTTTCTAGGGTTTGCATGCCCAGGCTGGCGCCCATCTGCATAGAAGTATAAATTTGGGCGGTCTTTGCTTCTCTGATCAAATTGGCTATAGCAGGAGTGTTGATAAGAATTTCCATGGCCATGATGCGCCCGGCTGTTACCGGTGAATCGCCTGCTTCGCCTTCAATCTTTGGCAAGAGGGTCTGACTGAGAACCCCCACCAGTGAATGCGAGAGCATGATGCGAATTTGTTGTTGCTGTTCTGGAGGAAAGACATCGATGATGCGGTCCACCGATTGCGGCGCCGAACTGGTGTGAATGGTGCTGAAGACTAGGTGACCGGTCTCAGCCGCCGTCAGCGCCAAGTGGATAGTTTCAAGGTCGCGCATCTCACCCACCAGAATGACGTCGGGGTCTTCTCTTAGTCCGCTTCTCAGGGCATTAGCAAAGCTTCTCGTGTCTGAGCCTACTTCTCTTTGGCTGATGAAAGACATTTTGTTTTGGTGCAAAAATTCAATTGGATCTTCCACCGTCAAAATATGCTTGTCTTGCTTTTCGTTTATGGCATTGATCATTGCCGCCAGGGTTGTCGACTTACCAGAACCTGTGGGTCCGGTCACCAAGATCAGTCCTCTTGGTTTGGTAAGTAGCTCTTTGCAGACCGGCGGCAGCCCCAACTCGTCGAGGCTGGGCATGCGTGATAGCACCACCCGCAGTGCAGCGGCCCAACTGCCCCGGTCTCTATAAACATTGACTCTAAAGCGTCCCAGTCCTTCGATGCCAAAACCACAATCTAGTTCGAGATTTTGCTCGGCGTGCTTGATTTGCTCAGGGCTGAGACAAGAAAAAATCAGTCTTTTGGTATCGTCGGCAGACAAGGTCGGCAGACTGATGCGGGTCAGTTTACCGGCCGCCCTAAGTATTGGTGGTTCGCCTGCTTTAAGGTGCAAGTCGCTTGCCGCCCGGTCTACAACAAGTTGCAGCAATTCCTGCATTTCAACCGACATCAATTCACCTCGCTCTCTTTGCCATTTTTCTTACCGCCGCTGCTGCGCGAAGCTTGGCAATAAGGGCAAGTATGCCATTCTCCAAAGATTTCGGCACTGCAACAGTGACAGTGAAATTCGTCTGTTTCTTCGATATTTGAGCGGCCGCATTTTGGGCAGCTCTGCCAGCCTTCCTGTTGCAACATGCCGCAGCGCAGGCAGGATACTTTTAGATCGTGCTGGCAGAAAGGGCATTTGATAAATTCATCAGAAATAGGGTTGCGACACTTACCGCAGAGCTTTTCGTCGCCGGAAGTATCTGAAAGAGTGACACGCACCACTTCATCGGCGGTGGTCAGCCCTTGCCCGACCAGCCTTATCGAATAGTCTTTCAGAGGAATCATGCCTGATTGCTTAGCCGCCAGACGCAACATAGCCGTGGTGGCATTCTTACATACGAGGTCGCGTATTTCATCGTTGACTTTCATCACTTCAAATACGCCGATGCGGTTTTTATAGCCTGTACGGTTGCAAGCATCGCAGCCGCGACCGCGGCTAAAGATTGCCTGACCCTCTTGATCGACTCGCAGGCGGTAGTACTGAATAGTGGAATCAGCCAGCCTCTCTTGATGTTTGTCCATTAGACCTAGGTATTCGAGGGTGCTGCGGTCGGGGCGATAGTCTTCGCGGCATTCATTGCAGACCCGTCGCAACAGTCTTTGGGCGATGACACCGATAGTAGCCGAAGCGACCAGATAGGGGTCCACTTCCATTTCGGCCAAGCGTGTCACTGCCCCTGGTGCGTCATTAGTGTGCAGGGTCGTGAAGACCAAGTGACCGGTCAAGGCGGCTTCGACGGCGATCTTGGCTGTTTCTCTATCGCGGGTCTCACCCACCAGTATGATGTCGGGGTCTTGCCGCAAAAAAGACCGCAGAATGCGGGCAAAATCCAGCCCCTTTTCTCTTAAGACCTGCACCTGGGTGATACCCTGCATTTCATATTCAATCGGGTCTTCAGCAGTCAATATGTTTACTTCGGGAGTATTGCGTTCAGCCAAGGCCGAATAGAGGCTGGTTGTCTTGCCCGAGCCGGTTGGTCCGGTGACGAATATGATTCCGTATGGCTTAGCCACCATGTCTCTAATTAGCGAAAGAGTGTCTTGATCGGTGATTAGATGGTCCAGTCCGAAGGTTGTGCCCGACTTATCCAACTGTCTCATGACCACCTTTTCGCCGTGTTTAGAGGGAATGGTGGAGACGCGGAAGTCTATATCTTTTCCTGAAAAGCGCACTCTGATGCGACCATCTTGGGGCAGTCTTCTCTCTGCTATGTCGAGGTCGGCCATAATCTTATAGCGCGATACCAGGGCGGCAAGAATGGCTTTGGGTAATCTGCGGTCGACAAAGAGCACGCCGTCTAGACGGTAGCGCACCATCACCCCTTTTTCTTGCGGCTCTATGTGCACGTCCGAACATTGGCGCTTGATGGCTTTGGCTAAGATCTGGTTGGCCAGCTGTACAATCGGCGCATCTTGGGCTTGTTTGGCCAGGTCTAGGTCATTGATGGCGTCTTCATATTCCACCAAGACATCGAGGCTGGAAAGGTCGACTTCAGACTCTATAAAGGTCTTGTCGGCTTGCTCTTCCCATTCTTCGGTGAGCTCGTCTTGGCGGCGGGCATAGATAGTCTCCATAAAGTGCTGAAAGTCATCTTCGGTGCAGACCACAGGCTTGAGTTGCATGCTCTTAAGTCTGTATTTGACATCGTCGAGGGCAAGCAGGTTATTGGGGTTGACCATGGCCACGGTGAGTAGTTTGCCCTCTAGATAGAGTGGCACAACTTGGTGCTGTCTCATTACCTTTTCGGGCAAAAGCTCAAGAGCCGAGCTTTCTGGTTGTACCTTGGCCAGTGAAACATAATTGACGCCGTATTGGGTTTCTAGGGCTGATTTGAGGTGGGTCTCATTAGCCAGACCCAGTCTCGATAAAATAAGCGATATCGGTTCGCCGGTGCGCATTCTTTCTTGCTGCACCTGCTTTAACTCGTCTGATGTGATTAAGCCGGAGTCGACAAGAAGCTCGCCAATCTCTTTTTTGATCAGTGCCATTAGAAAATACCGCTGCTTTCGCTGCCTGGGGTCCCTTAATTTTCTGCCCGCTTCAAAGCTATTTATATCTTTAGTGTAAAGCCCAGGCAGTGTACGTCTAAACTGCTTTGACAGGCTCAGCAAGCCGGCAATTGCTGGCGAGTCAAACCCGCCTTGACCGGGTATCACTCTATTTAGCTAAGAGCGGAGGATGAAAGGTATTAATTTATCGGACGCCGAGATTAAGTTTGAAGTTTTGCCTGCCAGCCGCTCTCATTCGGTTTATACAGTGGTGGGCTTCGCTTGGCCCATATTTGGCTTTTTCTTTCTGGTTTTGCTTTGCACCACCGGCTGGTTCAAGCTAGAGCCGCTTCTGTTTTTTCCTTCTATGGTTTTTGCCGCCCTTTTCTTTGCTCATCTGCTGGCCACCTTTCTGGAAAGCAATTTGCTTACATCTTGGCTTCGACCCTGGCGCAATGGACAGCCACTCTTGTTTTACCGGCGTTTTATCGGGGTGGAAACGGCTTGCGATAAGGGCGAAACCGAGGTGGTGTCGGTGCTGGTTGGGCAAAGACGCATTCTTTTGAGCGCTGTCAGCGAGCTTTATCTTACTTTGCTCGGCACTCTAGAGATTAGATCCACGGCCGTCAGCGGTGACAGCTCTCCGCTCGACCAGAGCAAGATAGTACCTGATGTGGTGGCACGCTTGCCGCTTTCTTGCCTTGACCTAGAGAAACAGAAAAGACTGGTTGCCCTGTTCGAAGCGGCTTGCCCAGGTCTTTCCACCAATAAGCGCTTGAAAGATAGGCTGGCATCGCCGGTGGTGAAAGGGCAGATGCTCTTGCAGATGTTGGGGGCAATGATTATTACTTTTGCCCTCTTCGATGTCTCTTATGCCACCTCTCTTTGGCTGACCATGCTGCGCTCTTATTATGGTGCCCAGTTGCTTGTGCGCCTGCCTGATGCACCTGAGACAGCCTGTTTTATAGAGCAACTGCCGGCTTGTGTTGATGCAAAGCAAGCAGGCAGTCTAAGAGTGAGAAACGTACAAGAGGCTGACATCAAAAGCGGCGCCCTCAAGCTTTATGAAGGGGCTGAGGCGCTGCGCACTCATCCTTTTCCTCTTTCATGGGCTTACCGCGCTTTGTTCAGCAATAAGAATTCGCAGGCACAACTGGCTGCAATAAGGGCTGAGACTCTCTTTCAACTGGGGCGCAAAGAAGAAGCTCTCGCGCTCTTGAAAGAAGCGATTGAAGCCAAACCAAGCGGTTTTCGCACCGAGTTGACCTATGCCCGTTATCTGGCTGCACTAGGGCGCAAAGACGAAGCGATCAAGGTCATGCAGGCTGTTTTAGAGAAGCACAAAGATGTGCTTTTGCCCAGGCTTTATGAAATGGGGTTGAATGACAGCGAAAGTCGGCGTCGCGAAATCTATCAAGCTTCTATGAAAGAACTGGATGAACAGGTCTTTGGCACCGAGCCGGCTTGGCCGCCCGGGGGCGAGCGCCCGATTATGGAGATGTGGCGGCGGGAAGATTTGGAATTTTTGAATCAACTTTTGCTTGAGTCGAAAGCTAAATAAACTGGACGCAAACTGCAAACTGAGCCTTAGAGCGGCTTTTGTCCCGGTTTGTCTCGCCCGGCTACGGCATCGCTCTTACACTCTTTCAACGCTTGCACCATGGCAGTATTGCCACTCACTGTTTCAGCCATGATCTTGACCAGTTTGCCGCCGCCCCAGCGGTTCAAGTGCACTGTATCGAGATAGTCTTTCTCTTCCACGAAACGCTGGTCTTTGAATAGGCTGACATAGGTTCCGCCTTGTTCTTTTGTGGTCTTCTCTAGATAAGAGTCGAAGTTGTTCCAAAAATTTTGGCTGAGCAAATTTTGATTGGAGAGCCTTGAGGGCATGCCGACCACAATTATCTGTATGTTTTCTTTGTGCAGAAGGGCAAGCAATTCTTGGAAATAACGCTTTTGTCCGGCCAAGCAAGGCGGATTTTCACGCTTGTAGCGCTTGATATATTCCTTGGAATTATCCATATAGAGATAGGGCGGGTAAGCAGGCAATACCCATTCGCCTCGCTTGACGTCGCCGGCCGAGCCGCTTATGGCCCGCAATACTTTTGTGGTTACTTGCCCTGAATTTAACTGGGCATTATTGGCTTTCTTGTCGGCTCTGGTGTCAATGCCCTTGCCTTCCGGATTGGTGAAACTGGCGCGGGCCCCAAGCGAGGGCGGGATATCGCCGAAGGCAAGCAGATTGACCTGTCTAAGCGGTAGATAACGAGAGAGCAAATAGTCTAGATAGCCGAAGGGGCTGTCGTATGAATGGACGGCCAAGTTGTCTAACTTGCAATAGGGTGAAAGGAAGTGGAAGCTGTCGGTGGCTGCCGCTGCCGGTAGGTTATTGTCGATGAAGTCGCGAGGGTTGACGCCGATAATGGCTATCTTGGGCTTCTCATCGGCTTTGCTGACCAGACTGTCGGCGATAAGATAATGGTCTGAGACCATGGCTCCGCCCATAGAAAAGTTGAAGACGCGCGGCTTTAGCCCGCTGGCTTTGGCTACTTCGGCAGCCAGTCTCTCTACTTCTCTTTGGTCTGTGGTATCGACTGTGGTGCCGCGATGTTCGGCTTCGGCCGAGAAAATAGCCGAGCCCATTTGCGAGCTGCCAAACAAAACTATGTCGGGCTGAGCCTTTTGTTCCAGTTGGGAAAGATAAGTGCGCGAGACCCACCAGATCCACGGACCTTCCATTCTCTTTTCATAGTTGGTGGCTTTGATGCCGTTCAAGCTCAGTTTACGCTCGGGCATTTTAGCAAGAACGCCATAAAGAGCCAGGTTGAGAGCACCGTACAAAACCACGGCCCAGACAAAGGCATTGGCACGCTTCTTACTTGTTTCGCTGGCAGCCATTACATTGCTACCCCCGTCTCGTCATCGGGCTCAGCCTTTTCGATTGTATCGATGCGGCTGCCAATCTGCTTTTTGTTGCGCAATTCGTTGACCACATTTCTGATTTTGCTGCGGTGTTCGCGCACCAGGTCCTTGGCCTCGATTAGTTTGTGTTCGGCTAGTTTGCCTTTCAGCTTTTCTAAACTGGTGAGCGAATCGGGATCGCGATCGCGATCTATTCCTTTAGCCAGTCGCTCCAGTTCATCGTGTTTCCAGAGTTCGCGTCCGGCCATTTCCATAGTCAGTTTGGTGCGCGGATCTTCATTGAGAGCCGAGACCAGACTGTCTAGAAATTTGGCACCGCCGAAGGCATTTAGGTGCACATAGTCATGATAGAGACTTTTGTCGTAGAGATAGAAATAGTTGAGATCGAAAAAGGGCGCACCATAGGCAAAAGCTTTGCCCTTGACGGCAAAGACATAGTCTAAGTAAGTGGTGGCGCCCAGTTGGTTGATGTTTTCTCGACTGACCGGCATATTGACGACGATTAGTTCGATGCGTTCTTTTTTGCAAAGGGTGCCCAGTTTGCCTAGAAAATACATCTGAGTTTTGAATGTATGATCATCGGCTTTCTTATAGCGTTCTTTGTACTCTTCGGTGTTGTCTTTGAAATTGGCAGCCACATCTTCTTTCTTGAGCGGATGCGTATAGACTGCATCGGGATGAATTTCACCGGCGCGATAGTTTGGTATTAGCTTGGTGCGCTGCCAAAAAGTATAAGGCTGGGCGCCACTGGGCACGGCCGCTACTTTGTTGAGCAAGCGGGTGGCAGCTTTTTCGGCGGTCATCTGCCAATCTAGGGCATGGTGGGCAAAATAAAGATTGCGATCGATGAACCAAGATAGTCTGCCCAAGGGGTCTCTAAATAGCCCACCGGCACATTCGTCGGTAGAGACGATGCGGCTGAGAAAATGGTATGGTTCGGTATCGGTGGGATTACCCAGCTGGCTATCGATAAAGTCGCGGGGGGCAACGCCATAGATAATCACATCAGGACGATGTGAGGCTGCAAGCAAGCTCTTTACGGTCAAATAGGCATCGGAAGGCATCTGCCCCGGTGCGGAGAGGTTGAAAGTGCGGAACTTGCCTTTGAAAGTTTCTTCCAGCTTATCGTTTAAATAAAGAGACTGGTGATGCTTGGTCAGGTTGAGGGGGCGGTTCAAATAATTGGCATCGCAATTATTTATGGCTGCCACCATCAGTGATGAGCCCAAAAGAGTGACGTTATGTACTTGTTTGTCTTCTTTTAAGTCATGAAAACCCCACCAGCTCCAGCCTTTGTAGGGATAGTTGAATGGATTGAATTTGAGCGGGGCATAAAACGAAAAAGCCACATTTATTCCAAGAAATGCGGCGATGGCGGCCATGGCTCGACTGACCCTTTTCATTGGTCACCGCCATTTTTCTCTAGGGCTTTGCGGCTAACCGGGTCGTTAGCCATAATCTGGGCAATTTCGCTGAGCAACTTGGCACCGCCGCCTGAGTGCAGGTGCACAGTATCTTGAAAGTCGCTGAGAGCAAATTTGCCTTTGCCTTCGGCATGCAGATCTTTAAAGGTGACACTTTGCGACTGCGCCGCCAGTTTAGCTAGTTCGCTTTTATAGAGATCCCACGAGGCATCGGGCAAAAGCTCTCTATTGACCTGGGTGATGGGCATAGCCACCAGCACCACATGGGTGCCGCGCTCATTGGCAATGGCAATCAAGTCTTTGAGAAAGCGCATTTGCGCTGTAAAAGTAGACATCTTAAGAGTCTTGTAGCGCTTTCTGTACTCTTGAATGTTGTCCATAAAGCCCGGACGATTGGCTGGATCGGTCGGGCGGAAGAAACATTCCTGCGGATTGACTTCAAAGGGCAGATAGTCGGGCAAGACTTTTCTTCTGAAGGCGATACGGTCTACTTCGCTGAGATTAGCCGGACGCGGCGCCACTTTATCGATAAGGGGGCGCAGGCTTCTTGCGGCATCGAGAGCGATTTGACCATGATTGCCATAAACATAACAAAGGCGGGCAAGTTCCCAGTTCAATCTTTCTTGCCAATCTGACATGAGCAAGTCGGCATGACCGGAAAGATCGCCGAAGCGCGAAAGATATTTATAAGGGTCGGTGGCGGCGGGGGAAGGCAATAGGTTGTCCATGAAGTCGCGCGGTCCGACACCATAGACTAAAACTTTTGGGGCGCGCTTTTCTTTCAAGAGAAAATCGGTGATCAGATAGGCGTCTGAGGGCATTTCGCCTGGAAGGGCAAAATTGTAGGTAGAAACAGATTTGCCGCTTGCCTTTTTGAAGGCGTCTTCAAAATAGATAGAGCGGTGATGCTGAGAGGCGTCTATTTGCTTGCCGAGAAAATCGGCATCGGTGCCATCGAGAGGCACAAGCATCAGGCTTGAGCCAAGGAAGACCACGTCTTTAGGCTGAGCCGGTTGGGCAAAGAACTCGCTTATCGCCCAGGTTGTCCAGGTGCGCACAGGAAAATCGCTTGGTTTTAATTTCTCGATTGAAAGAAACTGCAGCCCCAGGCTAAGCGCGGCAAAGATAGACAGACCAGCCAAGAAACGCGACTGGAAGAAGCCGCCCCTGGCCTTGCCTTTTGCATAGGCGCGTTCTAGTTTCTCCGGTGCGGCAGCTGTGTCCCTAAGGTCTGTGCCGCTTTTCGGATTTTCAAGATCGCGCAAACTATCGTGGTCTAACTTTGCCACAGTGCCCCCAAACGGTTCTAAAAGTGAGCTTTTAGAACTGGAAGTATATGAATGAAGGCGAACTATCGGGACTGAAGACAGTGATGATGCACATGAGCAGAACCATCACACCCACTTGCAGGGCCCACGGCGGGCTCTTGTAGATGGCTTTGTCGTTGAGCCAGTTCACCACCGGTTGGGCAATCATCAAGACAGGCAAGAGCAAGAGCAGTGCCGGGAAGATGATCGGATCGCGAATTTGCAGAATTGCCAATTTGGCAGCGCTGAAATTAGCCAGTTCCAGAGGTGCTTGCATCAGTTTGCCGATGATTGTGCCGGCTATCGACATATTTTCTGCCCGGAAAAAGACCCAGCCGATACAGACAATATGGAAGGTAGCGATCACTGAAAAGACGTGATAGACCTTGGCTAGAGTCTGGTTCTCTTTGAGCGATTTGGCTATGCCGACAAAGTCGAGCAGGCGCAAATACTCTTTGTGCAAGATGAGCACAATACCCTGATAGGCGCCCCAGGCTAAGAAGTGCATGGCGGCACCGTGCCAGAGACCACCGAGAGCCATGGTCAGAAAGAGGTTTCTATAGTTGAGAATTTTGCTGCACTTGGAGCCGCCCAGCGGTATGAAGAGATAATCTCTCAACCAGGTGGAGAGGCTGATGTGCCAGCGGTGCCAGAAATCAGCAACGTTGGCGGCCAGATAAGGCAGGTTGAAGTTAATCGGTACTTTATAGCCAAACAAGAGAGCTGAGCCTCTGGCAATGTCGGTATAACCGGCAAAGTCAAAGAAGATCTGGAAGGCAAAGGCATAGGTGATAAGCCACATGTCTACCGACGAAAAGTTTTCGGGATGAGCAAAACCGGCCTGCACCACCAGAGCCAGATTGTCAGCCAGAAGCACTTTTTTACAGAGACCCATCAAGATGAGCTGCATGCCTTCATCGAGGTATTCCCACTTGAATTTGATTTTTTCGCTGAGCTGCGGCACAAAATCTTGATAGCGCTTAATTGGTCCGGCTATCTGAGTCGGGAAGAAGCTGGCGAAAAGAGCCAGGGCCGAGAAAGATTTCACCACCGGCTTGCCGCGGTAGACTTCCATGGCATAGTGAATGAATTCAAAGACGAAAAATGAGATGCCTAGGGGCAAGATAATGTGCAGGTGCGGCTCTCTCCAGGTAACACCGAAGAGTCCGAGACCGCCCTTGACCATGTCCATGGTGAAATAGGCGTATTTGAAAATACCCAGGGTGATTAGGTTGGCCACCACTGTCACCCAGAGCCAGCCCTTAGCAGTGAAGGCCAGATGTTTTCCGCCTTCCGCTTTGGCGGCCTTGTCGATAAGCGGCACCAAGAGGAAGTTTGCCAGGGTCAGACCAAATATGAGCAAGCCATAGATTGGTCTCCAGGAACAATAAAACACATAGCTTGCCACCAAAAGCAGTGGCACACGCGCTTTCTGCGGCAAGATCCAATAGAGGAAAAATACCGTCGGTAGAAAGACTAGGTATTGAAGGCTGTTGAATAACAAGGTGGTGCTCCTTGGGTCAAGAACAAGTTTCTTGATGGTTAACAGGGCAAATTGGTTCCAGAATATTCCAAATTGCTCATCGCACATGATAAAGGGAGGGTTTCCAATATGTCCAGTTGGGAATTCTCAGGTTAACCTAAAACGTTTATAGTAAGTCTTTTCTCATCAAGCAAAAAGCCCAGCCTGTAAAGGTTCTGGGCTCTTGAAAAGGATTAAGCTGAGAGTTTATTCTTATGTACTGAAAAGAGCAGGTGAGAAATTATTCACTGCCTTTTTCTTTATTGAAGCCTTCAGCCACCAGCTGATACCCACCACCGTATACGGTTTTTATATACTTGCGCTCGCCCTTTTCCAGACGGGTGCGCAGGTGTCTGATATGCACTCTGATGGTGTCTACGTCGTCATCGGGGGCATAGCCCCATACTTCTTCCAACAACTTGCCTGTCGACACTGTCTGTCCGTGATGTTGCATCAAGCAGTGCAATATCTCAAACTCGGTGGGGGTGAGTTTTTCAATTCTGCCGCCGACTTTTGCTTGCAGATTCTCTGGTATTAATGTTATTTCACCTGCTGTAAGAATCTCGGGCAAGGTTGATGAATGAGGAACGCTGCCTGCACGCCTGAGAAGGGCACGCACCCGCACTTGCAGTTCGGGGGTGTCGAAAGGTTTGGCCAGATAGTCGTCGGCGCCGGCGTCAAAGCCAGCCACCTTATCTTTAGTGGTGGAAAGAGCCGTGAGCATCAGCACCGGAATCGGATTGGTCTGCGGATTTTGTCTAAGTCTCTGGCAAACGGTGAAGCCGTCCAGGTCGGGCATCATCACGTCGAGGACGATTAAGTCGGGGCGGTTTTGCTGGGCCATAGCCAGACCCTTGATACCGTCTGGAGCTGTCACCACTTGATGACCGAGCAGTTCAAGATTGACTTTTACTAATTCGGCTATGGAAAGGTCGTCTTCAATGACCAAGATTCTTGACAATGCTTCACTCCGTTAAATGCGATGGTTCGCCTGTGCCTGCTTTTCACTCAACCGATATCGGTTCAATTATTTCAGTCTTGTGCACTGACTGTTAATTTTACTGGAATTTTGAGAAGACGGTTGGCCCTTACAACTGTCAGTGTTACCACTTGATTAGGTTTCTTGCTTTCTATATATGACATCAGAGTGTCGATACTGTTCACCTGTTGATTGTCCACAGCCACTATCAGGTCGGCAAAGCCCCTCTCCATTTGGCGCCATTCCATGTCGCCATAGCGATAGACCATAATTTTGGGTCCTTGAATGCCTGCCTGGGCTGCCGGACCGCCCGGGCTCACCCTCAAAACTCTCAGTCCGCCTCTTTCATCGGGAATAGCATCGAGACCCAGTTCTGGGCGTAAGACTCGATGGTGTTCGATTAGTTGCGGAATGATATTTTTGGCGATATTGATCGGAATAGCGAAGCTGATGCCGGAAGATTGTCTGGTGCCGCTGAATATGGCGGTGTTTATGCCCACCACCTTGCCCGATAAGTCTAAAAGCGGACCGCCTGAATTGCCCGGGTTGATGGCCGCATCGGTCTGGATTATGCCCTTGATCAGTCTGCCGTTTTCCGACTTGATTGTGCGACCTATCGATGAAACTATGCCTTCGGTGAGGGTGCGGTCAAAACCAAATGGATTGCCGATGGCTAAAACTCTACGTCCTACTTCTAATTCGGAAGAGTCGCCCAGGGGGATGGGTGAAAGGGCTAGATTTTTGGGCGGATTGATTTTGAGCACGGCCAGATCGGTGTGGGCGTCGAAACCGACTAGACTGGCTTGTACTGTGGTGCCGTCATAGAAGGTGACCAAGAGATGGCTCGCCCCTCTGACCACATGGTGGTTGGTTAGAATGTATCCATCACCGGCTTCGGTCTTGAGCATAAAGCCGGAGCCAAAACCTTCGCTGGGCATGGCATTGGTCATCAGTTCTTCCGCCGATGAGACCGAGGAGATGTTGACCACACTGCGGTTAGCTGCCTTGTAGATTCTGATGTATAGCTTTTCTTCTTCAGTTAGGGGCGTGCGCCCGCCGCTGCTTTCTTTGGTAGTTTCTTTCTTGGCTGGTGTTTCGGGTTTGCTTGTCTTACTGGGCAAACTTGGCGCCGCTGCCGCTACCTGAGCAAGTAAAGCAGAAGCAAACAAAGTATTAGCAAGTAAAGCACTGACGGCAAGCGTCAGAAAACCATGCCCCGCCCTGAACCCAGGGAAATCGCACACTTTCATCTTACTTGTCTCCGCTTTTGGCTGCCGTAGTTTTTGCTGCTGTAATTTTTGCTTCAGTACCATTCATAAGGCGCTTGATATTGGCTTTGTGGCGGATGACCACATATAGACATCCAATCACACTATAGATCACAAAAGCTCGCGGTGCCTGGAAGAAGATCATATAGCCGACATTGGCTACGGCAGCCGTCATCGATGCCAGCGAGACTATCTTGCTTGTGAAGACGACGATGAGCCAAGTGGCAAAGGTAAGACCACCAGCAGGCGGCGAAAGGGCGAGCATGGTACCAAGACCGGTGGCAGCGCTTTTGCCGCCTTGCATGCCGAGAAAGATAGACTTGCTGTGACCGATGATTGTGGTTAGTGCCACTAGTACCGGTGCGATATCGCTTAGATTGAAGGCAAGATTGCCGACGTTTAGGGCTAATTCGTGGCTTATCTTTTGAGAGTAAATGACCGGCAAAAGACCCTTCAAGAGGTCGATAATTAGGGTGGCTATGCCGGCCAGTTTGCCCACCGAGCGGTAGACATTGGTGGCGCCTGTAGAGCAAGAGCCTACTTTTCTTACATCGATGCCGCGAGCTTTGCCAATCCAATAGCCGGTCGGTATAGAACCTATAAGGTAAGCAGCTATTATTTGTAGAAGCAATAAAAGCATTTTCTTTTCACTTCAACTAGTTTTCGGCTTTAGAGCGGGCAATTATGCGCAAAGGCGAGCCGGCAAAGCCGAAGGCTTCGCGCAATTTGCGCTCCAGATAAGTTTGATAGGGGCGCGAAAGTAGCTTGGCATCAGATACTTTCAAAACGAAAGTAGGCGGATTTGTGGTCACCTGGGTGGAATAATAGACCTTGAGCCTTTTGCCGCGCTTGCTGGCAGGAGGAGGCGAAAGGGCTACGGCTTCATTCAAGATTTGGTTGACCAAGCCTGTGTTGATGCGCCTTGAGGTTTCGCTAAAGGCTCTCAGGCAGGCTTCGATGATTTTATTCATGCGCAACTTATTGGTGGCTGAAGTAAACAGCACCTCGGCGTAAGATAGGCTGCGCAACTCTCTTTTGATCAGGTCGGTGAACTGATTCATCGTGGTCGATGAGCGGTCTTGAATCAGGTCCCATTTGTTCATAACAATGATTGCTGCTTTACCGGCTTCTTCAATTTTAGAAGCTAATTTTTGATCTTGGTCCGAAATTTCCAGGCTGGCGTCCAAGACAAGAACCACCACATCGGCTCTTTCCAGGGCCTTGAGCGAGCGCACGACGCTGAAGGCTTCGACCCCATAATCAACGCGCGATTTGCGTCTGATGCCGGCTGTATCTACCAGGGTTATTTCTCTGCCCTGATAAGTAATCTTGGTGTCGACCGCATCACGGGTGGTGCCGGGTTCATCGGCAACAATCGAGCGTTTTTGACCACAAAGTACATTGGTTATAGATGATTTGCCTACATTTGGTCTACCCACAATAGCGATAGAAACCGGGCAGGTAGCCGGATCTCTTTTCTCTTCGGTCTCTTCCAGCTCTTCTTCATAGTCGAATTGCTTTTTCTTTGACTTGCCTGCCACCTTACCGTTTTGGGGAAAGTAAGCAATGATGGCATCGAGCAAGTCGCCGACATTACCGGCGCCGGTCATGGCCGACAAAGGCATAGGATCGCCTAGACCGAGACCGTAGAACTCCATGATCGAATTGTTTTCTTTGATGCTGTCAATTTTATTGACGGCAAGAATCACCGGTTTCTTCACCCGTCTGATGATATTGGCTACTTCTTCGTCGGCGCCTGTGATGCCTTCTCTGCCGTCCACCATAAAGACTATGACGTCGGCTTCCACCAAGGCTTGTTTCACTTGGTCAAGCACTTCTTTGGCCATGGGCTCAAAGCTGCGTCCTTCGTCGGGCAAAATGCCGCCGGTGTCTACCAAGATAAAGTTATGCCCCGACCAATCGCAGTCTTTATAGATGCGGTCTCTGGTGATACCGGGGGTATCATCGACTATGGCATGTTTTTGCTGGATGCAACGATTGAAAAATGTAGACTTGCCCACATTGGGGCGCCCGACGATTACGACTATTGGTTTGTACATGTTCTGACTATTTGCCTTTATCTGTAGGCTTCTGCCCCATTATGAAGGGTTTGCCTGGTTCATGCGGTTTTGGACCGCCTTGTTGACTGCCAAACTTCTTGCCTAGCTTGGGAGTCTGCGCTTCAATCCATTTGACCAATTCTACTTTTGCGTTGTTCAAATAAATTGCAGTTTCTGTATCGCCGCCGGTGTCGGGGTGCACGCCGGGTTGCGACATTTCGCGCTTCCAGGCATCCACAACCACTTTCACGGTTAATTCTTCCGGTCTTACACCAAGAATCATACAGGCTTTACGAATTTCGGGCGGCACCACCCTTGGTGTAGATACCACTGCCGGTGCTGGGGTCTCTTGGCTGGGGGCTTTGCCTCCCACGAACTTATTGCGTACACCCTGCTTGATCGCTTCTGCGTCTAGTTTGGCAGCGGCCGCTTCATCATCTTGCTTGACCTGGGTCGGCTTCTCGGTTTGGTGCTCAACCTCGGCTTGCTTGATGCGATTTTTTACCAATTCGCGCAGATCCTCAGGGCCAAGTTCCATTCGCTTGATGCCGTCCTGAGTTTCTCTTTGGCTATCTTGGCTATCTCTTTGGCTTTCTAAGCTGCTTTCAGATGAGTCCTGACTGTTATTGCTCTTGCTTTCGGCACTAGTATTCTTGGGCATGTCGGGCAGCACCACATCTTCAATCACTTCTATTTGCGAGAGCTCCTCTATATCTTCCAATCCTTCGAAAATATCCAATTTGTCCAGATCTAGCTCGTCCTTACCGCCTTCTTCAGTCTTTACTGCAGTGAGGCTGTCGAAAGTGGAAAGTTCGGGGCGGCGGTCGGCATCGGCATTAATAACGCCCAGCCCTTGGTAAAACTCAGCGCCCAGGGTGAGGCTTTCGCCCATATCAATGGCAGCGGTGTCGGCATGAAATTCGTCGGTCCGTCTTTTGCGGGGGCGCGGGCTTTCTTCGCTCTTCTCTTTTTCTTTCTGCTTGGCTGCTTCTTCAGCTTTGGCTTGAGCCTGGAAATAAGCCGCGGCTCCGGGTATGGGCTGGGTTTCAGTTTGCAGCTTGGCCTGATTCTTTGCTTGTTTGCTAGGCTCTTCCGGCTTGGTGAGGAAGTCTTCGATTATAGGCAAAGCACTGGTTTCACCAATTTTGCTTGGCTTGACTGCGGCTGCCTCTTTGGGCTTACTCGGCTCCTGATTCTGCTCTTGCTCATCATCTTCTTCTTGTGGAGGCTGGGCAAAGGGTTCGAAATAGAGATTGATATTGGGACGACCAGCCACTGTGCTGTACTGATAGACAGTTTCAATTTCGCGCCAAGAGAAACTGCCATAGTTTTCTTTGCTGCTGTTGGCGACAAAGCTGCTTGAAACAGCATTGTAGACTCGGTCGTTATAACTTGGTTTGGCTTGGAACTCGCCTGTATCGGTGCTGTCGTTGCTACCGATGATTTCTTTTGGGCTTTCAGCGGCGACTTCTTCTATTTCAGCCGACTTTGTCTCTGCTATATCTTGCTCTTCTGGCAAATCTTTATCGCCGGCTTTCGCTGGCTCTGTCTGTCCTGCTTCTTCTGTATCTGTCAGTTCAAGCACTACCGGTTCGTGTTCGGCGGTGGTATGACCAACCGGTTCCCCCACTTCGGCGACGGCGACTCCACCCTGGGCTTTCCCATCGGCCAGACCCTTGTTATAGCCAAGATGCCAGGAATTTTGCAATTGCATAGCCAGGGTCTCGGCTTCGGTCTCGAGATCGCTCATTTTGGCTTCGACCGCCACCAGTTGGTCTTCCAGTGAGAGACCGCGGTCGTAAAGCTCTTGATTGATTTCGGTGAGGCGATTGAGCTCGCCTTCCAGCTCTTTTACCTTGAGCAAAAGCTCGGAGTCTAAGGAAAAAGTGGCGCTATCGCCCTGGGCTTTGCGTCTTGCTTCGATGATACGCCCCATCAGTTCTCTGCTTTCGAACAAGATATGGGGCTCTACCGAGAGCTTGCGCGCCAGGGTAAAAGGATTTATGTCGAGATCGTCGCCTTTTGCCTCTTTGATGGCTGCATCCAGCACCTCGAGGGTTATCTCTTCGTTTTGAAGTTTCGCTTCTTCTGGCGCCATTGGGGCCTTGACTTCCTTTGCGCAGGTGTCGACAGATTTCTCCATTGTAGCCTGTTGACCACCTTTCTATATTGAATTTATTATCTGATAGGGTTTGATGGTCATGGCTTTAAGGACGGTTTATCTTTTAGTCACCGGCAAGGTGCAGGGGGTCTTCTTTCGGCAAAGTACCCGAAGGACGGCACAGGCGCTTGGGCTTTGCGGCTATGTGCGCAATCTGGCAAGCGGTCAGGTTGAGGCACTGGTGCAGGGTGAAAGCTCGGCAGTGCAGGTCTTGATAACTTATTGCAGCACCGGTCCCGAGAGGGCTCGGGTCGACCGGCTCGACCAAGAAGAGTTATCGAGCGAGAATCTGCATCAATTCTTGACCCTAATGGGGGTTGACTCGATTGGCGAAGGCTTTTCGCTCTTGCCGGACCGTTAGTCTTGTCCAGCAAATAAAGCCTGGGTTCAGGAAAGCTTTTCAGTAGTCAGCCTATCTGACGCGACCCAGGCCCTTCGAAAAGTTTGTAGGCTTCTTTCACCATGAGCTGGTCGCCGGTTTCAGGCGGCGGCACGTTATTTGCCCGGCGGGGTCTTTCGCTCGACAAAGTGGCCACGCCTTCAGTTGTTGAGTCTAAACTAGAGCCTAAACTTGAGCTTGAAACGGTTGCATCGCTCTCTTCAAAGGGATCCGGCCTCGACCTACCCCTTAGATCTTGCGGCGACGGGTCACTTTCATCGTCGTCGTCACCTTGAGAATCGCTCTCGCCTTGGGGTGGATTGGGCGGACTGGCATATTCTCTGGGGGCTGGTTGGCTTTGTCTCTGTCCGGCATGACCAGGCTGTGGCTGTGATTCGCTTTCGTTTTTCGGCTCGCTGCGACCAATCTTGCCCTGGTTGGGCTGTTCTGTTTGAATCTTTACTTTGATGAAAAGGTCTCTGCCTGTGATTTTCTTGGCGGCCGATTTGATTTGGTCCGCTTTGTTTTCAATGGTTTTCTGGAAGTGTTCGCGCGAAACACTGATTACCAGCTCGTCTTCTCTCAAAGCCAGAGGGAAGCCGAATTGGGAAACCAAGCTATAAGTGGGGATGGAGCGCGAATGGAGTTCTTCCAATAGGTTTGACCAGAACTCGTTTACTACTTCGAAGGGGTAGCTGCCTTCTTCGTTTGTATTGCTTTGTGTAGTGTTCTGTGTAGTATTTTGAGCAGGCGGAGGCGGCGCTTTTGGTTGAGGGGGCGGGCTTGGTCTTTCTTCTCTTTCCGGTTCAGGCTCGTTAGAGGCTTTTCTTTCCAGCTGCCGATTTTCTGGTTCGGGTGGTGTTGCTCTCTCTAAATCGGGCTGTGGCGCTCTTTCAAAAGCCGGCTGTGTTTCTCTGACTGACGGCACTTCAGGCGCTGGCGCCTGATGACTAATTGGAGAAGAAGGCGCCTGATGACTAATTGGAGGCGGCGGCATCTGGTTCTGTGGTCTGGGTGCCTGTACCGGCGCTTGCATTTGCACCCGAGGACCATCTGCCAGCTGTGCTTCTAAGGCTTCGATGCGACCGACCAAGTCTTTGATCAGATGAATCTCTTGTCTATAGCAAAGCGAAAGCAAACCTATTTCTAAAGAGAGGGCCGGCTGTGTGGAGCGGCGCAAAGACTGTTCCAATCTATCTAGATGTTCGACCATCTGGGTTAGTTCATAACCTTCGAAAGCCGGCGCCAGCTCTGTGATTGCTTGTATATAGCCGCTTGAGCCTGAGATGATTTGAGCCAGAATGCTTTCTTTATTGTCTCTTTCTTTAGAGCGACCCAGATGCAGAGCTTTGGTCATATTGAGAAAGTGCTTACTGAGTTCGAGTGCCACCAAGGATGGTTCGCGTCCACGACTGAGCAGTCCGTGCACGGCTGTTAAGACTTGCTCACCGTTGCGTTCTTTCATGCCTTTGCTTATTTCGAGCAAGACATCTTCGTCGATGGCGCCAAGCAGGGTCAAAAGATCTGTCACCGAGACCGGTCTTTCTGCTGTGGCTAAAAGAGAGGCTTGATCGAGTAAACCCATGGCATCGCGCAAGCCGCCGCCCGAGCGCCTGGCAATTAATTCGAGGGCACTGTCTTCGATATTGATTTCTTCTTGGTTGGCGACATTACGCAGGTGCACAATCAGATCTTCGTGACTGACCAATCTGAACATGAGTCGCTGGCAGCGGCTGATGATCGTGGGCGGCACCTTATGTTCTTCGGTGGTGGCTAAGACGAAGATAACGCGCGGCGGCGGCTCTTCGATTGTCTTCAGCAAAGCATTGAAGGCTTCTTTGGTGAGCATGTGACATTCGTCGATGATATAAAGCTTGAAGCGCCCGCCCTGAGCCACCAGTGGTGCTCTCTCAATAAGAATACGAGCGTCGTCCACCGAGTTGTTCGAGGCAGCGTCTATTTCTAGAACAGCCGGTGAAATGCCCTGCTTGATCTCTGTGCACATGGGGCAAACCATGCAAGGCTCGGTTGTCGGTCCTTCCTGGCAATTAAGCGACTTGGCCAAGATACGAGCGCTTGAAGTCTTACCTGTACCTCTTGGCCCGGTGAATAAATAGGCATGGGCGATGCGGTCGTTCTCGATGGCATTGGAAAGAGTCTTGACGACCGAATGTTGACCCACAAGCTGCTTGAGGGTCTGCGGACGATGTCGCAAGTAAAGAGGTTGATAAGCTTCCAATGCCTGAGCCGGAGAGAATGTTTTTATGTACTTCGCTAAGGCTTTATTCTAACATTCTTGCCATTCTTACAAATTTGCAAGATGAAGAGACTTTTCGGAAGCACTCATAAAAGAAGCATTGATTGAATTTCTGCAAAGTCTGACAAGTTCTTGGTCGGACAGCGATAGTGCTTCTTTGCACTGCCAGAAGTTTTCCAGCAAGTAGCCCCCGAAGTAAGCTGGGTCGTCGGCATTGACTGTGGCATTAAGACCTAAATCAAGCATCTTCTTGAGGTTGTGCTCTTGCAGATTGGCAAAAACTTTTAGTTTGACATTGGAAAGCGGGCAGACGGTTAGCGGAATACCTGAGTCGATGAGGCGCTTGGTCAGTTCGCTATCTTCCAGGCTGCGCACACCATGATCGATGCGTTCGACCTTAAGTAAGTCGAGTGCTTGCTTGACATATTCGGGTGGGCCTTCTTCGCCGGCATGCGCCACCAGTCTCAGTTCTTCTGCTTTGGCCCGGGCAAAGACGCGGGCAAATTTTGAGGGTGGATTGCCCACTTCGGCTGAGTCCAGTCCAACCCCGATAAATTTATCGCGGTGCTTGAGTGCCTTTTCTAAAGTTTGCATGGCGCTGTCTTCATCTAAGTCGCGCAAGAAGCACAAAATCAAACTGCTTGTCAGTCCGTATTTTTCTTTAGATGTCTTGACTGCTTGATGCAGACCCCTGATGACGGTATCAAAAGCGATACCGTTTGCGGCATGAGCCTGGGGATCAAAAAAGAGTTCAGCGTGTACGATACCGTCTTGTTGTGCTCGGGCAAAGTAAGCATTGGTCAGTGTTTCGAAATCGCTTTCGTCTTTGAGCACCGACATGCCGGCATAATAGACATTGAGAAATGATTGCAGATCGGCAAAGTCATAGGCACGCCTAAGGGCCTCTACATCGGCATAGGCAAGTTTGACGTTGTTCTTGGCCGCCATCTCAAAGATCAGTTCGGGCTCGAAAGTGCCTTCAATATGAAGGTGCAATTCGGCCTTGGGTAATCTTTGCAGGTCTTTCTTGGTGTCGATCAAGTTTTCTCTAGTTTCAAAATTTGCTGTCATGACCATAAGTCTACAGCAAGTAAGACTAGAGCATGCTCAAGTTTTTGTTCTAATTTTTCTGTCTTTTCTCAAGAGCATCAAGTTGCTCAAGGGGAATGCCCATGGTCAGCGCTCTTGCTTCCATTTCCATGCGCTGGGCTCGTTTCAAGTCGCCGCCTTCTTTTAAGACTTCGCTATAGACCTGTCTGCCTGCCACTCTTTCGGCGACGGCAACATCCATGCTCTCTTTCAATTCTTTTGCTTTTTCCATGTAAGGGGCAAGCTCGGTCTGGGCTTTGATGCCGCTTTCTAAAGCCGGCAAAAGTCCCGGATGTTTGTTCACTTCCTTGGCAATGGCTGCATCAAGTTCGGGAGAGTTCTTGCCGTTTTTATAACCGCCCATGAGCCAGGTCATTCTTTCTTGTTCTTCCTTGGGCAATTTGCCCAGGGCGGCACCCATGTTTTCAGCGGCGCTTTCAAAAGCTTTCACCCTTGGTTCCATCTCGGGCTTAAGCTTCAGCCTTTCTTGCTCAAATTTTGTCTTGGTTTCTTCAAAATCGCGGTCGGTTTGTTTTACTGCTTCTTCAAAGCCATCTCGCATTTGACCGAGGGCTTTGGGCTTGTCTTTAGCCGAAGCGAATTCTTCCACCAAACCTTGCATGGTTCTAAGACCTTTGCCTAAATTGCGAGGGTCTTCCGCCCGCAATACTTCCGAAAGGTTTTCCGGTGCATGGGCTTCGCTTTCTTCTTCCGGTTCGTCCGGCACGTTTTGAACTTTTCTGATTTCATTTGCGGCTGGCGGCTTAGCCAGATCAGCCATCCATAATTCTCTTGTTTCTTGAGCTTGGTCTTTGTTGGGTACTTCTTTCAGAGCTGCCTTTTCAGTATTTAGACTCATCTTGCGCCAACTTGCCTCTTATTTTGCCAACTAGCTTAAGTTAGCACGGTCAAGCGGGGTTGTCAGGTGGGTGAAATACGAAGCAGTCTATAAATAATGGAAGAAAAGCACGCTCACTACTTTTGGCTTGCCTTGCCCTTGGTTCTTATCGCGAGCAATTTGGAAAGCAACCTGGCTTAAGGGGTAAACATAGTTTTTGGCCGAAACTGCGCTCGGTTTTTCTGTTTTGGGTTCTTCCAAGACAAAAGACGGTTCGCCATATTTGCTTTTCATCTGGGTGAGGTCGCTGTCTATAGGAACACCGAGACTGTTCGGCAAGAGGTCAGAGCTATAAACCCTCAGTGCTTCTAGTTTGCCGTTGCGCAAATACGCCTGGCAGGCAACCTGGCCTTGAGTATTGGTCAAGGTCACCACTTTCCAGCCCAAGGTGGCTGTACTTCTTATAGTGCCTCGACTCTTCAAAAAATTCAGTGTTTCGGCTTCACCCACCCAGAGATTGAGACCGTTTATGCCTCTTAAGGTGCTGGGCGGCAAATAGGCTACGAGAGGCGGTGCTCCGGGGGCATTGCGAGCGGAAGTAATAAATGGCTCTTCTCTGGCTGGGGCAGCCTTGGCTTTTTCGCGAGCTTTCTTTTCAGTGCCGGCCGCGACTTTATACTGAGGTTTACTCTGCACCTTGGCTTGCTGGTATTGGGCTGCCTGCGGCATGGCTGCCGGTGGCGGCACAGTCATTAGTTTGTCAGCCAGAAAAACTTCTTCGTCGGCTGCATCTTTGCTGATATTTTTTCGACCAAGTTCTTCGCTGTCTACCGGTGCCTGTTTGGGCAAGGGCTGGGCATGTTCTCTGACATATTTAAACAGCCCAGGCTGTTCAGCCGGGCGCACCAAGCCAAATTTTTCGTTCTTGTCGCTTCTTTCGTCTTGGTCGTCTCTTTCGGCACTGACAACGGCCCTGCCAAAATTAGCGGCACCCATACCGGCGCCCATACCAGCACCATACGAGCTTGCGCTCATGCTGCCGCCAAAGCTATCGCCATTTTGTTGGGCGATAGTGGTATTGTAGCTGGTGCGCTTGCTGTCGCTGTTAAATTCGCGCACATGGCCTTTGTCTTGCATGGGTGTGATCGTGCCAATTTGATTGCCTGCCAAATAAGGAATGGCTGACGTTCTTTGTCTAAGGTTAGTGGCTTGCACTTCTTGCTTTAGCTCGGCAAATTTACTGCTTTCAGTTTTTTCAGCCAGTCGGCTCTCTTTTTCGGCGCCAAAACCTGCCGCCTGCAAGGCGACGCGACGACTGGGGGCTTTCTCAGATGGCGGCGCCATGGCGATGGTCATGCCTTCTATGGGTACGACCTTTTGCATGACAGCGCGGCCCACTGTTATTTTTTTATTGCTTTGCTGTGGGCGAATAACCAAGGCCGGATCAGCATTATTATTGAAAGCAAGCTGATTGCTCAACAGTTGACCCGGTTCGCTTAGAGAGTTGGCTTCTCTTTGTAAGGAGGCCGGGCTCACTCCCAGCGCCATGTCTTGCCTCATGTCGCTTTTGCTCTTGCCTTCATTTTTGAGAGCCAGCTGAGGCTCACTGCCCAAGCGACCATAGATGCCCATCAAGAGTTTTACACCGGCTTCGGCCCGGCTCAAATCTTCAGTGGTCATGGCTTGTATGGCCGGGCTCTGTACCACACCAAAAGCCAGGCTCATTAGACATGAGACCGTCAGGGTCGGTAAGAGCAAGAGTTTAGTTTTCATCTTCGCTATTTTGTTTCCACTATTTCACATCGGCTTTGCTTTCTTGCATTTTGGCTTCCCAGTCATCAAGCTCGCTTTGATTGATTAGGCCTCGTCTGGTCGATACATAGACCGCCCGACAGCGTTGATTGAATTCGGTGTCGTGCGATTCGCTGCGCCCCGGTATTCCTAGTTTGGCATAGAGTGACTTCAGTCTTGACTGCACTGCTTTTTCAGTCAAATAGAGCTTCTTGGCTATGGCATGGTCGGTCATACCCAGGGCGATACAAACCAGGGCTTCATATTCGGCCGGGGTAAGTGATGTGGCTCGGTTCTGTGTGCGCTGTATTACCCGGGCTATACCCGGATGTATCCAGCAGTCGCCGGAAAGCACAGCCTTGGCTGCTTCCACCACTTGTTCGTCCGAGGCACTTTTCAGGACATAGCCGAAGACACCGTTCGGGGGTACGACTTTCCAAAGTTGTCTGACATAGACTTCGTCAGAAAAGTTAGAGAGCATAATTACGCCTGTGTCGGGTAATTGTTTGAGAATCTGCTCGGCAGCCTTGATGCCCGAAAGATTGGGCATTTTGATGTCGAGGAAGACCAACTTGGGGTGATGCTTGCTGGCTAGTTCCACCGCCTGGCTGCCGTCTTGCCCTTCGTGTATGGGTTGCGGCAGTTCGCCTTGCAGGGAAGGGCTGGTGGTGAGCAAGTTCTTGAGCCAGGTGCGGTCTCTTTCTTCGTCGTCAACAATGAGAGTGCTCATCCGTTTCCTTCCTCTTTCTTCCTTATAGTCATCTTTATGGTTACCTGGGTGCCGCTTTTATTTGAACTGTTGCTATCGTTTGCAAATGTGCTATCCGGCTTCTTCCAGTTTACCTGGGCGCCGATGAGCTGTGCTCTTTGCCTGATATTAATTAGCCCATGGGAGGTCTTGCTCGACTGTCTGGTTCCCTTTGTTTCAGGGGAAAAGTCTAGATCCATGCCTTTTCCATTGTCGATGATATCAATTTGCAGACCTTCTTCGGCTAAATCTGTGCCAAATTGACTGATTATAAGTTTCACCTCTGAGGCTTGGGCGTGCTTTTGCACATTATTGAGCGATTCTTGCACAATGCGATACAGCTGCAGTCTGGTGAAATCGTTCAAAATAGTTTCTAGATCGAGTGGCGGCGTTGGACCATTTTCAGTTCGATCTTCGAACTGACCGGCGATATCTGTTTCGCGCTCCAAAATGGCAAGCAAGTTTTCTAGAGCCGGCTTGAAGCCCATAGTCTCCAGCACCGAAGGGTGCAAGTCGTTTATGACACGGCGCATTTCGCTAATTGCGCCGTCCAGCTTTTCTCGCATTTGTCTGGGTGTGTCGCTGCCGTCCATTTCATGGGTAAGCTTGTCGGCCATGCGTGCCACCGCCGATAGTGCAGGCAGGGTCTCGTCGTGCAGGTCTTCGGCTATACGCTGTCTTTCTTCTTCGGCGCGCACTTGCATGGCTTCTCTGGCCATGGCTAGTTCGCGGTTGCGCAGACGCAAGTCGGTATCTAAATAAATCAGGGTGCCGAAAATATAAGTGAGCATCAGTACCGCCAATAAAGGCAGCACCGGCACCTGTACATTGAGATATTGAAAGCTTAGCTGGGTGAGCAAGGTGAGCAGCATGGCGATTGTGAGGAAGATCGTCGTGCGTCGTCCCATGGCCAAGGTTGATGAAAGTGCCCCCAGGGCGCCGCCTATGAGGAGTAGGATATGGTGCAGGATAGAGCGGGGAAAGGACCTTATCGGCTCGTTCTTGGATAGGGTCGAAATCGCCTCTGCTTGTATATAGATATTGGGCACTTTGTTCATGAGCGGGGTGCGTACCCTTGGCGTGTTGTCTACTTTCTGGCTGAAATTAGTGCCCAGAAGCACCACTTTGTTGCTGAAGGAAAGCGGTGAGACTGTTTCGCTCAAGATATCGCGGGCTTTGTAGACCGGATATTCTTTGCCCGAGAACTTTATATAAATAGGTAGTTCTTCTTGAGCAAAGTCTGAAATTTTGGAGCGGGAAGGTCCGACCCCGGCACGCGCCGACATTAGTGGCGCCACCACCTCGGGGAGAGATTCTACTAATTCGCCTCGACCATTCATATTTGAGGCTGTTTCGCCTTCACCTACGTATATATTGTTCAGATTGGCCAGTATGGGCATCCGGCAGGTGAGTCCGTTCTGTTCGATGATGACATGGTCGAAGGCGCATTTGAGCACGCTTTTTCTCAGTTCCGCCGCCGGTAGGTCGTTAGGATTGTCCAAGCTGCCTGGTAAAGCCAAAACTGTATTGCCTTTATTGGCTCTCAACGCCGCCACCAGCCGATTATCGGCTTTTCCTCTCAGGTCTAAGTCGAGAACCAGCAAGAGGGGCGAACCGCTTTCTATGGTTGAGACCAGCCTAGCCATGACTTCTTGAATGGGGGCGGCACCGCCTTCTTCGCCTTCGCCTTCCAGGTCGAACTGATCTTCGTCATCATAGGTAACTAGTACAACATCGCTATTGCCAGCCGCTTTCAATGGCGCAAAAGAATAGAAACTGCGAAAAGCCCGGTTGAGCTCATGTCCTGTTTTATAGCGCCATTCAAGCAGATTCATTTCCATCGTATCCAGAACAGGAGACTCGGCAAAGAGGATGGTAGCGAGACCTCCCGAAAGGGCGCCCCAGAAAAGGCGTTCGAAAAGCAGGCTATCCCTCTTGGGGGCACCGGCTCGCCCTGCAGGCAAAAGTTTCCTTAGGCCTGGTAGCAGGTTGAGCTTGGGAAGGCTGAGCGGCATTTGACCCTCAAAACTGAATCACTAAACAGTTTAATGCCTTCACCCGTAGTCTAGACCGGTCGGACTGCTAAATAACCAGGAAAAAGCCTAGTAAATCAAGCGAAAGGCAAAACTGAACGGCTTCTTGTTTATATTCAGGAGAAACCCTGGATTGTATACCCGCAATACCCGAGAGACCTCCCCTGGCATATCCGGCAGTCTTCTGAGGCGCAGGCTGAAAGAATATTTTAGTGAACCTAATCTGCCCCAGAGACCGACTAATAAAGAGGACAAGATATGCGCCCTGCTCTAAGTGCTTTGTTCGCTGCCAGCATTTTACTTCTGCCTTCGGCAGCCGAAGCCGCCGGCTTCATAGTCATAGATCCGGCATTCAATAATATGGGCGTCAGACCAATGCCCATCTCGCCTATTTTGCCGATTCTGCCGCACCCCGGGCCTAATCCCAGACCTAATCCCAGACCGATTCCCACGCCAAATCCCAGACCTGTCTTGAAAGGCGGGGTCAGTATCGGCTTGCATTTGAAAGCACAAGATATAAAAGTAGAAATTACAGACCAAGTGGCCAAGACTTATGTCACCCAGACCTTTTATAACGACACCGATCGTGATGCCGCCGGCACTTATCTCTTTCCCTTGCCTGATGACACGACTTTTTCCAGTTTCTCTCTGCATATAGACGGCAAGCCGGTGGAAGGCAAAATTTTAGAGGCAAAGGAAGCCCGCGCCCAGTACGAAGCGATAGTGAGACAGATGGTTGATCCCGGTTTACTTGAATATGCCGACCAACGCTCGGTGCGGGCTCGCATTTTTCCTATTCCCGCCCATGGCACCAAAAAAGTTGAGCTGGAATATACACAACTGCTCAAAGCTGAAAACGGCATGGTTAAATATAGATTTCCCCTCAAGCGGGACAATGATGCCGCCGGTGGTGCGGTGGACGATACGGTCTTGACTGTGAAAATGACAGGTAAAGTCGGGCTCAAGACAATTTGGTCGCCTTCGCACAAGATCAAAGTGGAACGCCCGGAAGAGCGCCGGGCAAAGCTCAATTACAGTGAAAAAAATAGTCTTTGTGATAAAGACTTTCTTCTCTATTACAGTCTTTCAGACAAAGACATGGCGGCTAATTTGCTCACGCACAAAATAGAAGGCGAGGACGGCTATTTCTTGCTTTCGCTCACACCGCCTATAAAGGTCCCTGAAAATCAGATAGTGGCTAAAGATATTGTTCTGCTTGCCGATACTTCCGGTTCTATGCAAGGAGAAAAAATTGAACAGACCAAAAAAGCTCTTAAGCATGTCATCACTTCGCTGAATGCGCAGGACCGTTTCGGTATAGTGCCATTCAATACTGATGCCGATTCGATGGCATCTAGCTTGCTGCCCGCCAATCTAGAAAATAAAAGAAAAGCTGTCGACTTTATAGATGAGCTTGAGGCCAAAGGCGGCACCAATATAGGCGACGCCCTCAATTCGGGAAAGAGTCTTTTGAAAGCGTCCGGAGAGCGGCCTGCTTATTTAGTCTTGCTTACTGACGGCGAACCGACTGTGGGCGAGACTTCTTTAAAGGGGCTAGCCGCCAGTCTAGAAAATAGAAATCTCAGAGTTTTCGACTTTGGTGTCGGTTATGACGTCAACACCCGGCTCTTGAACCGACTTTCCAGCGATAATCATGGCACGGCTCAGTTTGTCGAGCCTGGTGAATCTTTAGAGGTAGCGCTTTCTAGTTTTTATGACAAAATTCGCGCGCCGATGATGAGTGATGTCGAAATAAAATTCAACGGAGTGACGGTCAAAGACACTTATCCGCGTTCGGTGAAAGATCTTTTTGCCGGCAATCAGGTTCTCTTGCTTGGTCGCTATAAGGGCTCTGGGGCGGCTAAATTGGAGATTACAGGCAAGGTTAACGGCGCTCTCAAGTCCTTCAGTTTTCCGCTTGAATTTTCCGGCGCCGATGCTTCTTCCAGTCATCTGACCAGACTTTGGGCCATGCGTCGCATTGGCTATTTAACCGAAGTGGCTCAGGCAAACGGCGAAAACAAAGAAGTCATTGACGAAATTATCGAATTATCTAAACGACACGGCATTATCACCAATTACACTTCCTTTTTGGTGACAGATCCCTCTGAGAATAATCGAATAGTAAGACCGAGATTTGACCAGGTACTTTCTTTTGGCTCTATGAATAGACCCGGCGCGGCACCTCGCCCTTCTTCTCTTGCCGCCGAGAAAAGTATTGCCGCCGGCAGTGCCGCCGGATTTTCACAAAGAGCTGCCAGTCATAATGAAAGCCCACTTTTGCGAGACTTTAGAGTGGTTTCGGGTAAAGATGCTTTTGAGCGCAATAAGAAAGCCAGTCAGTTGAAAGAGTCAATTGACTTTGAATCTGAAGGCAAAACCGACCATGACAAAATGAAAGGTGCGACTGCAAAAACTGCTGCCATCAAAAGAGTTGCCGACAAGACTTTCTATCTAGCTGCCGACGGTTTTTATGTAGATAGTCTCTATAAAGCGGTCGCCGGCAATAGAACCCCCGAGACTGTGGTGTTTGGTTCGGCGCGTTATTTTGAACTGACTCGACTGAAGAATGCTGCGGCTTATCTGTCTGTGGGCAAGAAACTGCTCTTGGTCATTGACGGCAAGCCCTACAAGATTGTGTTCGAGAGCAACTAAGTTGAGAACAACAAGATATTGTTTGAAAGCGGCAAGATTTGTTGGACAGCGGTTGATTCTTTGTTTGATTTCTCGCTTCGAGCATTAATCTCGACCACTTCGGCCCTATAGTGTTATTGATGAACAAATTAGCAAGGGCTAAGAATTGACCAAAAATTTGATGGATTGCTCAAACAATTTTTATATTGTGAACAGAGATTACGGAAGTTTGGACAAATTGTGGGCTAGCTTGGTTCGCCGGAAGGTAGAGCCCAACTGCCCCTTTTGCTTCTCTTGAAAACTTCCAGTAATCCATCAAAAAAATTATGAACCGACCCGCCTATGGGTTGCTATTATTTGGTCATGAAATGCCCGCCGGACGGCGAATTTCGGGGATTCTATGCATACACTAGTCAAGCCGACAACTACATTTCTCGATGCGGTGCTCACACCCAGTGAGCTCAAGAAGCTCAACCATGAGGAACTTGGGCACCTCGCCTCCGAAATCAGGCAGGAGATTATTCACTCTCTGGCTAAGACAGGCGGGCATCTCGCTTCAAACCTCGGGGTGGTGGAGATAACCATCGCCCTGCATAAAGTATTCACCACGCCCAACGACCTCATTCTCTGGGATGTCGGTCACCAGGCTTATGTGCACAAGATGCTCACCGGGCGTCGCGACAAATTTGGCAGTTTGAGACAGTTCAAAGGTTTGAGCGGTTTCATCAGCCCCAGCGAAAGCGACCATGATGCTTTCATTGCCGGGCACAGCTCTACATCTATTTCGCTTGCCGTAGGTATGGCCTTGGCCCGCGATCATTTCAAGCAAGACCGCAAGATTGTCGCTGTGATTGGCGATGGTGGTTTGACCGGCGGTATGGCGCTGGAAGCGATCAACCATCTTGGTCACATTCAAAAGGGGGTCGTCATTATTCTCAATGACAACGAGATGTCTATCTCAGAGAACCTGGGCGGCATTTCGCAGTATATGAAGCGCATCAAAGAAACTTTCTTTTATAAAGACATCAAAGAGAAAATCGACTTTATCGAGGGACAACTTGATGAAGCGCGGCTCAATCCGGCTGTTTGGCAGCTGATTGAAATGGTCAAGAAAGAAGCGAAAGGTCGCTTCGATACACCCGGCATTGTTTTTGAAAAACTGGGCATCAACTATTCTGGACCGATAGATGGGCACGATGTGAAAGCTGTAGTGGAAGCCCTGGAAAAGGTCAAAGACAAAGATACACCGCAGTTATTGCATGTGATTACGCGCAAAGGCAAAGGTTATGCCCCTGCCGAAGAAGATTCTATTAAATATCACGGTGTACCGGCCTATGCTCTAGAGCCCGCTCTGGCTGAGAAAAGCGAGCCGCGCGCCTTGGCGCCTAAAGCCAAGCCCAAGACCTATTCAGATGTCTTTACCCAGGCGCTAATTGATGTTGCCGCCTTAGACAAAGACGTAGTGGCCATCACCCCGGCAACTGCCGAAGGTAGTGGCTTGGTCAAGTTCAGCAAGGTCTATCCCGAGCGTTTCTTTGATGTGGCCATATGCGAACAGCATGCCGTCACCATGGCGGCGGGCATGGCCAAATGTGGTCTCAAGCCTGTGGTTTCAATTTATTCCACTTTCTTGCAGAGAGCCCTCGACCAAGTCATCCATGACGTAGCCATTATGAATTTGCCGGTCATTTTCGGCATCGATAGAGGTGGTCTGGTGGAAGACGGCGAGACCCACCAGGGTGTTTTCGACATAGCTTATATGCGGGCAATTCCAAACTTGACAGTCTTGGCGCCTAAAGATGCAATAGAACTGCGCAATATGGTTTTCACCGCAGTCAAAGAAAGCAAGGGACCAGTGGCCATTCGTTTTCCGCGAGACAAGGCCTGCGCTGCCGCCGAGCTTGATATGCTAATTGAAAGCAAAGGACAGACCACTTTTGAGAAGCTGGACTATACCAGCTGGGAAGTGTTGCACCAGCCTGCCGACAAGGCGAAAGCAGCTAATGTTGTGCTCGCTTATGGTGCCATGGTTGAGAAAGTAGCAGCTATTCTGCCTGCTCTCAAAGATACCCATGGTGTCGAGTTTACTTTCGTCAATGCTCGCAGTGCCAAACCACTCGACCAGAAAATGCTGCGCGATTTCTTTGCCAGAGAGTGTCGCCTTGTCACCATCGAAGAAGGTGTTGTCTCAGGCGGCTTTGGTGCGGCTGTATTGGAAGAAGCAAGCCGCTATAGAATGAGTCAGCTTGAGCAAGGCAAAAATGCTAAAGCAATAGAGATAAATACTTTGGCTTTGCCCGATAACTTTGTCGAGCATGGTGCCCGAAATATTCTGCTCGATCTGGTCGGTCTGTCTGAAGCGGCGCTCACTCGTCGGTTGAAGCTTATTTTTCAGGGCTAGTCTGAAAGTAGTTTGAGTAATTCAATTTCTTTCTTCTTGGCTGTCTTACTGACGACATCGTGACGTTCTCTCAGCTGATCCAAGGTTTCTTCGCTTAAGCCTTCTTCTCGCAAAATCAACTTAAGCGGTCTGGGCCAAGTCTTAAGCGACAGCATCTCTCTATTAGAAATATTGGTATCGCAAAATGTCATCTCTCTGAGCTTGGGCAGTTTTCTTAAGACCTGCAATATGTTTTTGTCGCGCAAGGACAGTCTCTCTAGGTCTAGAACTTCCAGTCCCTTCAGGCGGCTCAGTTCTTGAATGGCCTCGGCATCAATTCCACCCTCTTTCAGTTCAAAAGCTGTAAGTTTCAGAGGCGACAGTCCCTGTACAAGTTCTCGATCTATCTCTATGTTGCAGACTGAAAGTAGAACTAGTTGATTTAGGCGCTTCAACCTTTTGATATCAGCTGCTTTGAGAGATTTGCTTCTAAGCTTCAGTACTTCCAATTTGGGTAGGGTATTCAAATCATCTATTGCTTTTCCTGTGCAATTTGTGTTGTATAGCTCTACAGCATAAAGTCGTTTAAATCTGGCTAGATAAGGAAAATATTCATCGCCCCAGTCAAAAGCTACACCTTTCCCTTGGGCAATGCCTGTAAATGTTTCAGGGGCAAAGAGGCTCAATTGCTCAGGTTTATCAGGAAAACTGTCGTTGAATTCAATTCGCACCATGTCACTGGTCAAGCAGTTGAAGGTTTTGGTTTCTTCCGGTACTGGCTTCTGCTGTATAGTCAAAGCACCGATTGGTTCAGACGGAAGCTGAAAATAAATATGTTGTCCAACCACCCGACTGAGCGGTTGGTTTACTTTTTCAAGTTGTTCTTTTGTCACTTCTACAGGCACTTTGGGTAGACCCTGGCTCTTGAGCATGGGCTTGGATGACTTAGAAAATAGATAGTAGGCGGCACCGCCGATAGAGGCAATTGCTATAGTGAATGCTGCGCTGATTAGCACTGCTTTCAGTGGCAGAGTTCGGTTTGTACCGCTTCTCCTGTCTGTCTGTTTTTCACTTGTTTCTTCTTCTCTTTCTTCTTCTGTTTTGAGCGTGCCCGCCTTGTTTTTACCGGCAGCGATTTTCTTACTCTTTCTTCCTACATTGAATTCCAGAGTGTCCAGTACTTCATCCATAGTGGGAATTCGCGATTCTCGCTCTTTTGCCATCATGGCTAAATAAAGTGTATCAAGCCACTTGGGCGTGCTGGCTTTGTATTCTGATAAAGGCGGAATGGGCGCAGTATTATGCAAGATGAAAGTTTCTATGGCAGTCGTCCCTGCATATGGTGGCACAGCGGTGACACATTCATAGATTAGACAAGCAAGGGAATAAATATCGGTTCTGCCATCAAGCTCTTCACCGCGCGACTGCTCCGGGCTCATGTAAAGCGGGCTGCCGAAAACGGCTCCCGGTAGGGTTAGGCGTTGGTCTGAAAAATTTGCTTCTTTTTTGTTTGCTTCTCTTTTGCTTTCTTGGCGAGATAACAGTCCGGCGACGCCAAAGTCGGCCAGTTTGAGATTGCTTATTTGATCGCCAGCCAGTTCGATATATACATTGGCGGGTTTAAGATCGCGGTGAATGATTCCTTTCTTGTGCGAGTGCGAAAGGGCGTCGGCAAGTCTGGCTATGACATAGAGCAGTTCTCGCTCAGATAGGGCGCCCTTTCTTTCGATACGCTCGGCAAGAGATTCGCCCACCACCAGTTCCATTGTGTAGTATGGTTTTGAATCGTTTATGCCAAAGTCGAGAACCGAGATGATATTTGGATGTCTGAGGCTGGCAATAGACTTGGCTTCTCGTTCAAATCTTTGCCAGGCTTCTGCTCTTACCTCTTTGCCTGAGAATGTTTTCAGTGCCACCAAGTTGCCTAGGTGCAGATGCTTTACTTTATAAACCGAACCCATACCGCCGCTGCCCAAAAGTTCTACAACTTCAAACTTTTGGTCAATGATGCTGCCGGGTGCAAGAGTAGAGGGGGCTTCTCTTAACCCGCCCTCAGAAAGCTTGCCGTCGATTAGGGCAAAGGTGCTCGATTTAGCCAGCTCAAGCAAGCGCTCTTTTGATGAAGTGCTGCCATCATTTTTCATTGCTGTTACACTTCACGGCGCCCTTCTAAGGCGCGTGTCAGTGTTACTTCATCAGCATATTCCAAGTCTGAGCCGACCGGTAAACCAAAGGCGATGCGGGTTGTCTTGATGCCCAAGGGTTTGACCAGACTGCTTATATAAAGAACAGTGGCATCACCTTCTATAGTTGGGTTGATGGCTAAAATGATTTCTTTGATGGTGCCGCCAGCGGTGCGGGCTAAAAGTTCTTTGATGCGTAGTTGTTCTGGACCACGGCCTTCAAGCGGCGAAATTAGACCATTGAGAACATGGTAGAAACCCTTATATTCTCTTGTTTTTTCTAGGGCGATTACATCACGGCTATCAGCTACGACACAAATCGTACTTTTTTCGCGGCGCACGTTTGTGCAAATTTCGCAGGGGTCGTTTGCCGATAAATGAAAGCACGATGAGCAGTGTTTGACTTTGTCTTTGGCATCCACCAGCACACGGGCCAGGCTCTGAACATCGTTATCGCTCATATTGAGCACAAAGAATGCCATGCGCTGCGCCGACTTCGGGCCGACGCCGGGAAACTTTTGGAATTCTTCTATAAGTCTGGCCAGTGGCGGAGTGAAATACACGATTATTTATTGCTGCCGACTAGAATTAGAACAAGCCTGGGGGCATAGGAATGCCGCTCATGGACGATTTCATCTTCTCTTCGCCGGCTTCTTTGGCTTTGCGGCTGGCATCATTGACTGCAGCCAAAATCAAATCTTCCAGCATGGATAGGTCTGACAGATCTACTGCTTCCGGTTTGATTTTCAGGCTCTTGAAGCTAAACTCGCCGTTGCAAGTGATTTTCACTGCGCCGCCGCCGGCTTGACCTTCAACCACGGTGTTGGACAATTCGCCTTGAACTTTCATCAACTGTTCCTGGGCTTTAGACATAGAGCGCATGATTTGTTCGAAGTCTGGTTGCATTTCGTGGTCTTTCCTATTGAGTTACTAACAAATTGTCGATTATACAGCTCTGGGGGCTGCTTAATGTTTCTTAAGCCTCTCTGAAAATTGCCTATAAAGATAGCAGTAAATATATATACTGAGCCGCGGAAACCACTAATTTGGTTTAGATTAAATAGGTGAACTATAAATGCAAGAATTCGACACCCAAGAGCAAGATTCGGACCTGAAAACCGGCATGGAAGATGCTTCCGAGAAAGGCAAACATCTTTTGCGCTATTTGCTCAAACGCTTCATTTTGATTGTCTCTTTCGGACCTGGTGTGCTTGGCTTCCTTTGGCTTTTGGGCAAAATCGTCCGCAGGTAAACCGATTTAGTTAGCCGCATGACATGAAAAAATCCCTGCAGCGACTCTTTAGCGAAGACCCGGTGGCCCGCCTGGCGCGGACTAACCCTGATTTTGTGCGGCGCTACAGCGCTCCCGATCAGTTCGGCTTTTCGCTTGAGACCTATGCCCGCTGGGAGCCTTTCTTTCGCTTTCTCTTTGAAGAGTATTTCAAAGTGAAAGTTAAGGGAGTGGAAAACATTCCCCGAGATGGGGCGGCCATACTGGTGGGGAACCATTCGGGACTCTTGCCCTTAGATGGGGCGATGATTTCCATGGCTATGGCTTCTGGTCACGACAGTGCCAGGAGGATACGATATCTGGTCACCGACTGGTTCTTTCATATACCAGGTCTTTCCAACTGGGTAAAAGCCACAGGGCAAGTGCGAGCTTCGCTCAGCAATGCTCGACAGTTAATCGAAATGGGCGAGCTTGTCGGCATTTATCCAGAGGGCATCAGAGGTGTGGGCAAACCATTTCGGGAAAGGTACCGGGTGCTCGATTTCCATCCGGGCTTTGTGCAACTGGCTATTGCCACAGGCACCCCGCTCATACCTGTGTCAACCTTAGGCGGCGACGAGATTTATCCCGAATTCACCAATCTGAAAGAAGTTGCGCATTTTCTCAAAATGCCTTTCTTTCCGGTGACCTTGACCTTCCCCTGGCTGCCGTTTCCGCTCATGCTCATTCCCCTGCCCATTCGTTGGATGGTGCATGTGCATAAGCCAATCAAGCTCGATTATCCACCCGAAAAGGCCTCTGATCGAAAGCTTGTACTGCGGTTAGCCAGACAAATTCAATATGAAATTCAAGATGATTTAAACCGCATGCTCAGGCAGCGAAAGCTACTTTTCACCAGCCCTGAGCCCGACCAAGACGAGCAAGAATTTTCAAACTATAAACAAGAAAAAATTGCCGAAGCAATAGACGAGGATGAATAATGAGTCAGTTTCTCTCCAATTATCGCGATTTTCTCAAGCAGTCCGCCAAATCAGACCGCTATCATGGTTTTGATATGCGAGTTCTGGCTCGGGTCGAGCCGGTCTTGAGCTTCCTTTTCCACGACTGGTGGCGAGTGGAAGTGAGCGGACTGGAAAAATTGCCCCGCGATGGTGCCGCTCTAATCGTCGGCAACTCGGGTAGCTTCCTGCCCTGGCCGGCTTTCATGTTGCTTTACGCTCTTATGTCTTCCCGCCAAAATCCGCGCCGGGTGCACATTGTCGCCGAGCTTGATTGGATTAAGGACGAGCGCCTGCACAGTTTCCTGATGGAACTTGGCTTTGTGCCCTATTCCAGCGCCAATATGAAACGACTGTTTTCTAAGGGCGAACTGGTGGCTATTTTTCCCGAAGGCGTGCCTGGTCTAGCTAAGCCCTATATGGGCAGAGACCGACTCAATGTTTTTGATTGGGCCAAGCTTCTGCCTGCTGTCGAGATGGGTGTGCCAATATTTCCTCTGGCTACTCTTGGTTGCGACGAGGCTGTGCCGGTTTTGACCAATATGGAAAAAACCGCCAAGCTCCTAGGCTTGCCGGCTTTTCCGATTACACCTTTCTTCCCCTGGTTGCCTTTCCCTCTCAATCTTGGTTCACTGCCGAGCAAGTGGCATATGAGTCTCATTAAGCCTTTGAGCTATGAGACAAGCCAAGAAAGAGACGAACTGGAAGAATGCGCTATGAAGCAATCCCAGTTTGCCGAGGGTGAAATACAAGCCGAGTTAAATCGACTTTTGAGGCAGCAATGGCGTAAACATTAGTCTAGGCTGTGCGCAGTTCGGTCACCTCTTTCAAGATGCGCCAGACTGTTTTTTGGGCTCTGAAAGCCACATGTGGGTTCTCATCTTCGGCTAGAACTTTGAGAACCACTAAGGGCACGCTATAGCATTCAGCCACTCTAAATCTCACATCGGCATGGGTATCCCGTGCCAGCTTCCATATGGTTTTGATGGAAGTGTTGAGATTGTCGGCTACTGCTGCTCGTACTTCGAAATCTTCGTGCGAAGCCAGCCGAGCCAAGGTGGTGGAATGTGTGCGCGGGTTTTCGGCAATGCGTTCCAATAATGATGTGGGCGCATTTCGGGTGAGATGCTCAAGCACAGGCGGCGGTGTATTGGGATTAATCGCCAGAAGGTACCTGATGCGAGCTGCCTCCAGGGCGGCTGAGTTGAGTTGCTTTTCGCCCGAAGGGTTTTGAGTGCCGCGCTTCTTTACTTTGACAGCGCTGTCTTCTGTCTGATTTTCGCCTTCTCTGTTCAATAACACTTTGAGCGCCTCCTTTATCTGCCGACCAGGCTCTTCCCACTGAAAGGAATAAGCGAAGGACAGGTCGTAATTTTCATCTGGTATGGGTGTCTTACAATTGGGATCTTCGTTGAGTTGATTGGGTTGGTTCTTTTGGGCCTGCGAAATGCGCAGTTTGCTTAAAAAATTGACCACGTGCGCGGGTATCTGTTTGCTGCCTCTTCCGGTCTCCTGGTTATCTTCGCTTTCAACCATCGACTGACTCTTTTGTTTAATTGAGGGCAAGAAAGTAATCGCGCCAAGGCGGTATGAAACCATTATTAGTCGCCTGGCCAATTGCGGGGTTGGGGTTTGGCTATAAAGTTCTATAGGTTTTCTTGAAAGAGTTAAGGGCTGAGGCTCAGAGAATTTTGCTTTTTCTTTTTCTGTGTCTCGAAAACCCCTATTGGTGAGGGTTCTAAGCGGTGCGCCAATGTAAAGGCGCAAAGCCGCGCTAGATTAAAAGTGAGTGTTAATCACGCTATTTTGCGAAATGTATAGTTAACCCTTCCGAACATATGAGTTTTCCCACTGTTCAGAAACCGGCATCGGTACTAATGTAGTAATGGAGCCACTGCTGTTACTCTCAAGCCGGGGCTGTAATTATGCTTTTCGACGATTTCTTTTTTTTGGTCAACCAGGTAGCTTCAACCGAAACCGATAGTGACATTCTTGCCGAACTGGCTCAACAATTGTTTGATCGACCGGCATTACTTTCTTTATTGGCTGTCAGTCCACACTTGCCCGACTCGCTTTTAGAGGCATTCAGCAAGCATCCTGAGCCTGCTGTGCGCCTTATGCTTACTTGTAATGCAGCCGTCTCTTCAGGGCTCAAGCCGGCAATTCTACAAGTACTGCTTGCTGATACCAATCCAGATATCAGATATAGCCTGGCCGAGAACTACGATCTGCCTCGTGAAACTCTGGCTATGCTTCTCGATGATGAGAATCCATATGTTTGCAACCGGGCCCGCAAGACTTTGCAGCGTTTGGAAGTGCAATTTGTCCACAGTGTTTCTTCTGTCGACTTTGGCGGTAAGAATGACAAGAGAAGCGAAGGTGTGGCCTGACTTATATCTCCACCCATTAATCGAGCCTGTATAATTAGCGCTGGCTCTTAGGGCCGCCGCTTTCATTATGAAATCGGTCACATTCAACCGGCAAAGGCCGTCTTTTAATGAGTAATTCCGGCAACCCCAATCAAGAACCGCTGTCAGGGCTATCTTTAGAAGCTCTGGCTGATGAGTTGGCCGGCACCGAAGCGCAAGTCGAGCAAGTCGAACAAGCAAGAGAGGCGGGTCAAGAAGACCTGCTTGTCTCTAAGGGCGGCAATGGTGCGAAGTCAAGCGGAGATCTGGTTGTAGATTTGGGTGGCGGTGCCGGCAAAATTCAGCATCCAAACGGCGATCTGACTTTCTACGACAGTGATAGCTCTTATACCCAAACCTTACGTGACGGCGGTTATTTTCGCGTCAGCACTGAGTTTGGCGAAGTAATCTTTCACTTACGTCCTGATGGTGATATCGATGTTATCGCCCCCAATTTCGATGAAACACTGCGCAAGGTCAATGCCGGTGCCGGCATTTATTTTTGGACCAATGCCGATGGCTCGATTCGTATTACCTACGATGAGCAGCGTGGTTTCAGTACTTCATCGGTCGACAAGTCTAACTTCGTTTGAAGAGTCTTTTTCTTCTTGCCGATTAGTTTCTTTGTTCAGATCTTTCTGATTTTGCACCAGGTTTCTAATTGCAATCGGGTCGAAAAGTCTATCGCTTAGATCTAGGGCAGTGAGCGAGCTGGTCAGTTGGCAAGCCAGGGGCGAGAGCTCGGGGCGCTTCTCCGCTGGGTTTGAGGCAGTTAGTGGTATCGGGTCAGAGCCGGTCAATAAAAAATAGAGAGTCGCTCCCAGTGAATAATAATCGCTTGCTATCTGGGCTTTACCCTTGAACTGTTCCAGAGAGATATAGCATTGCTTGCCCACCAGGGTGCCCGTAGCGGTGCCTAGATATTCGCTGGCGGCGCCGAAGTCTATCAAGATTGGCTTGCCGTCTTCTCCTAAGATTATATTCTCGGGGCTGATATCGCGGTGCACCACCGGTGGTGAGAGGTTGTGCATATATTCCAGTGGTTCGGTGAGCGAGGCTATGATTTCCAGCGCTTGGTCTTCTTCCAGTGCGCCTCTTTCTCTGACCAACTGTCTCAAGTTTGTCCCTTCTATATAGTTGAGCACCAAATATGTCCGTCCGTCCTCAAAAATATAGTCGATTACTTTTACCAATTGCGGGTGCGAGAGCTTGAGCAAGAGTTCGGCTTCGCGGGCAAATAGTTCGGCGGCCTTATCTTTAAGGGCTTGTTTGGCTGTTTGGGGCGGTGTGGCTTCTTTTAAGACACAAAGTTCTTTCTCTTCTTTTTGAGCCAGATAAACAGCAGATAGCCCTCCAAAAGAAAGTTGCTTGATAATTTTCAACTTGCCAGACAATAATTTATGCCCTGGTTCAAGCGGCATAAATGCGGTGGAGGTATAGCGGCTTTCCAGCTCTTTTTCCCAGAGGTTTGTATAGGTTTCGGGTTTGTCTTGGCCCTCAATATCAATAGACTGACCCCACTTCACCGCCATCAGCGGTCTGACTTTTTCGTCTTCAAGCCAAACCGAAAGAGAGAGAAGGAGCTTCTCTACGTCTTTCTCGGCTATTTGATTCAAGGTGATTTCAAATTCGTCTTGGTCTTTTAGTTTAAAGAGCAGCCGCTTTTGTACTTGGCTTATGCAATGGCGGTCGTCTTGGTCTAGGGCGTCCAGTACTTGCACCGCTTCGATTTGCTGCCAGGGTATCTCTTCTCTGCCGAAGGCAAAGAGAGTGAGGCGGCTGGGCACTCTTAGCCCGCTTCTTGAAAGCACTATACGATTATCAGAAGCAAGAAGCAGCAGCCAGAGGCAGACGGCGGCAAACACAAGAGAGCCGAGCATGATGAAAATAGAAAAGGGGCTTGCTTCGCAGACGGCGGCATATATGGATATTCCGGGGAAAATGATTGCCCAGAGAGTCATACTAGACATAAGTAAGTCTCTAACAGACTCTAACCCGTTAGATTTATAGTTGATTGAGACTTCGGTGTTCTTCATGCCTCCGCTGCCTCTTGCACGCTTTCGAGTTCCTTTTCTTTGATCTTGATGGTCAGTGGCTCTTCTGATCTTTCAATTATTTCTGCTCTTTCTACTATTTCTTCTTTTTCGTCATAGACCAGTGCCTTAATTTGAGCAATTGATGGTCGTTTACTCTCGTCTAATTGGGTAAGCATGCCGATTAAGTTATTCAGTTTTTCAAAACTTGAACTTGTCTCTTTTGCCTGCAAAGCTAGACGGCTTAGTGGTTCGGGATCTTTGCCCATATAAAGAAAATAGAGAGTGGCGCCTAGGGCATAGAGATCTGAAGCCGGAGAGGGATTGCCTCTGATTTGTTCAGGCGGAATATAGGAATGCTTGCCCACCATGGTTGCCGAAGCATTGCTTTCGCCTCTATGCAGACGAGCCACTTCAAAGTCGATAAGATAGAGCTGGTTGCTTTGATCGAGCACTAGATTGTCTGGGGTGAAATCGCGGTGCACCACCGGTGGTGAAAGTGCGTGTAGATAATCGAGCACATCGAGCATTTGCCGGGCATAGCTTAGTATAGTCTCGGCATCAAAACCACTTTCGCCGGTCAATTCAAGACTTGCTTCGACGCGATCGCGCAGGTCTCTGCCGTTAATACGTTCCAAAACCAAATAAGAGCGGTGGTCTTCGATAAAGTAATCTAAGAGTTTGACTATATTTGGGTGCCTGAGAGTTTGCAATAGCTTTGCCTCTGCTTCGAAAGATTCGAGGGCTTTGCGTCTGATTTTTTCGTCGACATATAGGGGCAAGACCGATTCTTTGATAATCACTGTCTGCAAGTCTTCGCGGGCAGCAGCGGTATAGGTGAGACCTTGCCCGCCGGCGGCATAGATACTCTCTATTTGATACAGCCCTTCTTTTAGATAGTGCCCTTTTTCAAGAGGAGTCAGTTTGTCTCGTTTGGGTGGCGTGGCCAGTGAGCTTAGCCAAAGTTCGGTGAAGCTTGTGGCAGCGGTCCCTTTGATGGCGCTTTCAATCTCGGCGTCGCGCGGTATTTCGGCGATATGTTTTTCAAGAAAGCGCAGAAAAGAAAGTCCTATATCGGGCTGTGTGAAACCGCTCAAATTAGTTTCTAGAAATGACTTGTCTTTCTTCCAGAAGCAGATTTTCCACTTATGCGGGTCGATAGATTCTTTCTTCAGTGTGACATTGCTCACTTCCTGCCAGTTTAGGCTTTTCTTGTTAAACTCCAGACCGCCTAGGCGTGTGCAAAGACAGATGCCTTTGTCAGAAAAGGTGATTTTGTTTGGCTTGAGAAGCTCGGTCAGCAAATAGGCAAAGACAGCCAACGATATTGCTGCTATAGCCAATTGCCCATAAATATTGCTAGATGAAACAGTGAGGGCCAGGGCAAAGGGAAAACTTAGTGCGCCTGAGAGTGCCCCGATGACAAAGAGTGGCAGACCGAGGAAGATAGAGAGTATGTCGAAGATTCCGCTATGGCCGTCGAAAGCGTCATGATAAGTAGCGTTGGGTGAAAGACCGTAGAAACTGACCATATACCAGCGACAGGCTGATTTGCAAAGATAGGGCAAGATAAAGAGCACGAGCGGATAACTGAAGACTTTGAAACTAGCAGCGATAGAAGCTTCATTGTCTCTTAGTACTTCCAAAAGTCTCTGCAGATTAGAGCCGTCCGAAAATCTTATCTCTAGTTCTTGGGCTCTAGCGCTGCGTTCTTCGGCTCTTTTGCGGTTGCGCAGATTGAGTAAGTTTTGCTTGGTGACGGCGTTAGCCACTCTTGGGTGGGCCTCGATGAAATCTAGTAGGTCGGATACCTGAGACGAATCTAGTTTGTTGCTGTCTACCAGGGTGCCGCTGTCGCTTGTTGACCTTCTAATAGCCAGATCGCCGTTGCTTTGAAAAATAATTGATGCCGGTCTTTTCTTGGCGTTATAGGTGAAAGTTAGTCGTTTGAGGCTATAGGCTTTTGCCAGGCAAAGGCTGGAAACCAAAAGCAGGATTAGGTCGAGGACTATATTGTTTGTGTAGGGGATGAGCCTGTCGCTCTGCGAGGTCGAGGTGAAAACGACAAAGGGAAGCCCCACAAGCCAAATGGGGTGGGTGTAGAACAAAATTTTGGCGCGCTTGCGATCGGCTCTGCTATTGAGGTCGATTTTTTTATAGCCTGGTTTCATAAGTAAAATTTGCCCCGCCGGCGCTAATTTTAATTGTTATGCTTTCGATATTAAGTTGCTCTTTAATGGTCTGGTGGTGTCTATATAAACGCTATGCGAAAACCGCCTTTGCAGTTGAAATCGGCATGCTGTGCTGATTCTTCTTAGCTCTTTGCTCTTGAGCGGCATTGATAAATGAGCTACTGTTAGCCTATCGTCAATTAATCTTCGTGATTGGAGCGGGAGGGCAAGTTGTTAGCTAAAGAACTGGCACTGGTGGTTAACAATTTCGACGGCAGCTCAGCCCGTGGGCTGGCCTGCGACTTGAAGACTTTGAGCGGGCTCGGCGTTTATGCCTCTGCCGTATGCAGCGGCGTCATGGCTGCCGACACCAGCCGCTGCGAATTGGTCAGCCCGGTTGGGGCAAAGGCTTTCGCTGCGCAGTTGTCGACACTTGCCGCCGACTCTAAAGTGGCGGCCCTAAAGATTGGCTATATCGATTCGGTTGAACAAGTGGAAGAACTGGTATCTTTCATTTCAGCCGAAAAACCTCGCTTTGTCATTTACGACCCAGTTTTGGGCGAGGGCCAAACGGCCCTTTCTTTGAGCGATAATCCGCTTTTCCGGGCAATCAAAGAAAAACTCTTGCCTCTCTGTCATATGATGACGGTTAGTCTAACCAAGGCCGGCTATTTCTTGGGCGAGCAAGCGGGGCAGATGCCCGCTCTAGATGACCGCAGCGCCTTAGACCAATACATAGAAGAATTGGGCATGAAGCTTGTCGTTGCCGGTCCGCGTTCTGTTTTGTTGACGGGCGGCGGGCGTAAAGGCTCTTTCAGCCAAGACTATTTCACCAATGGCGTGAGCGGGCTCTGGCTCTCCAGCCTGCGTCGGACCACCCGCGAGACCTTGGGCAAGAGCGATACTCTTGCCTCTGCTCTAGCCGGGGCGGTTTGCTTGGGTCATAACATTATGGATGGGCTTGTCATTGCTCGCTCTTATCTCAATCAGTCTCTAGACAGCTTGCTTGCCCCAGGCAAAGGGGCGCAGGTGATGTCGCATGGGCAATGGCAATGCGATCAGTCCACCTTGCCTTGGCTTACCCTCACCGGGGAAGAAGGCAGGCAGCGCATGGCTTTCCGCCCCACCAGCAATCTGGGCTTCTATCCAATAGTCGATTCTTTTGCCATGGTCGAGCGTTTAGTCACTGCCGGAGTCAAGCATATTCAGCTGCGCATAAAGAATTTGAGCGGCGAGGCTTTGTCTTTTGAGATTAGAGATGCAGCAAGGCTTTGTCGTCAAATGGGCTGCGAGCTTTTTGTCAACGACTATGTCGACCTTGCCATCGAATATGGTGCAAGCGGCGTCCATCTTGGCCAGGCTGACCTGGTTAGTCACGATCTCACCCGCCTGTCTGATAGCGGCTTGAAACTCGGTGTTACTGCCCGCGCTTATTGGGAAGTGGCTCGCGCCCTTGCCTTCAAGCCAAGCTATATCACAGTAGGACCGGTTTTTGATGATGAAACTCACAAAGAAGCCCATGAAGGTTTGACCGCCTTGGTGCGCTGGCGCAAAGTACTTGATTTTCCAATCGTTGCCGCTGGTGGTATTTCATTAGAGAATGCCACTGCAGTTTTGGCTACCGGTGTAGATTCAATAGGGGTCTATCGCGATCTTTCAGCTGGGCACGATCTATCTATCCGGCTCGAGAAATGGCTTAGACTCTTTGAGAGACGTGGTCTGCCCTCTGGTATCGATAGAAGTTTTGATGCTTCGGTTACCCCTTCCACTGAAGAGGCTCCTCGCATTGCTTCAAGTGAGAGTACTGGCGAAAAGGCTAATTTAGATCTCTATAGATGAACTCATATCTGGCAGGCTTTCTAGCAGTTTGTTTGACCACGGCTTTGTCTGTGGCCGGTATGCTTTATGTGCGTCGAAAAGTAAGCTTCGAGGTACTGGTTTCTTACCATGAGGTAGCCGGTTATCTCTTATCGGTGGTCGGCACGCTCTATGCTGTGCTGCTTGGTTTTGTCGTGGTGGACACCATGCAGCATGCCCAAGACTTGCGGGTTTTGGTCGACCAAGAGGCTTCTGGTCTAGCAAATATATACTTGCTGGCCAATGGCTTGCCCGAGCCAAAAAGAGAAAAGTTGAAGGGTTTATGCGTGCGCTATGCCGATGAAATAGTGAGCGAAGAATGGAAAGCCATGGAGAAAGGCGGCTATAGTGTCAAAGCTTTTAGTTCGGTCTGGGCCATATGGAAAGAGATTACTTCGATAAAGCCGGGCGAAGAAGACGAGAAGGCTTTGCATCAGGAACTTATTAGTCAGGTCTGCGAAATGACCCAGAACCGTCGCACCCGCATTATTTCAGCGGCTCATGGTGTTTCGCCCTTGCTTTGGGTGGTTCTGATTGTGGGCGGCTCTTTCACTGTTATCTTTACTTATTTCTTTGCGGTGGAACATCTCAAGGCACAAGTGATTATGACTATTCTTGTTGCCCTAACTCTCGCTCTCAATATTTTTCTAGTTTTTGTTTTTTCTTCTCCGTTCAGCGGCGACTTTGCCGTCAAGCCCGATTCGTTCAGGCTGGACCGCATGATCTTTCGTTATTACGACAAAGGCGAACCGCCGCCGCCCGAAGTGATGCATAACCAGTTCTAGTTTTTATGGAGACCTGAGTCTTGTTTGCCATTTTATTGCTCGTCATCAGCAATGTTTTTATGACTTTCGCTTGGTATGGGCATCTCAAATTTAAGTCGGCACCGCTCTGGGAAGTGATTCTTGTCAGTTGGCTGATTGCTTTTCTGGAGTATTGCTTTCAGGTGCCGGCAAACAGATTGGGCAGCTATCAGTTCACAACAGCGCAGTTGAAGGTCATTCAAGAAGTAATCACTTTGCTTGTTTTTAGTGGGTTTTCGGTGCTTTATCTTAAAGAGCAGTTTAAATGGAACTATCTAGCTGCTTTTGTTTTGATTGTCGGCGCCGTCTGTCTGGTCTTTATGGACACCAAGCCGCCACATATACTCAGTTCGCAAACTTCTGAAGCAAGTAGTTCTCAAGCTGATTTGAAGCACCCGCAGTCTGACTAGACTTTGAATTTTCGCTCTCTTATTTCTCTTTAGCTCTCTTTGTCTCTACATGTCTTCGCCCGGAGACTTTTCCAGACGAGGCAGAATTATTTCGATTTCTTGGCTTGAATTAGAAACCAGTGCTTGTGCTTTGTCGCTTGCCACTTTGAAGGGGAGGCTGAAAGCACGCTCAAAGCTTGTGCTTGATTCGGTTGTGATTAGTTCGCCCTTCTCTGGTTCTTTATCTGGCTTGGTGCTAGTGGCAGTCTGGCTGTCAAAGCCTTTGATAGAAAAGTTTTCTTGGTCTAAAGCAATTTCTACTCGTCCACAAAGGTCGCCCTTGATGCGGGCAATCACTTTGAGATTGTCTTTGTCTTCGATGGTTTCGATGGTCAGCACAGCGTCGGTTGAACTGAGGCTCTTTACTTCTCCACGCTCAATCTGAAGGCTTTCTTTCACCGGCAAAAGCTTTTCGCCAGCCTTAACCGTTACTTGTAACTGTCCTTTGCTGGGCTTGGCTTTGGGCTTTTCGGGCGGAGATTTCTTTTCTGTATTGGTCTTATCTGTATTGATCAGCTCGGCATTAATCAGTTTAGAAAGCATTGCCTCAGAATCATCTATATTGCTAGCTTGTTGTTTGGCAGAAACTGGTGCCGCCTGGCTCAAATTTGGCACGACAAATAAGCCGACAGCAAGTAGCGTTGCCGCCAGAACTGTCTTCAGTATTGCTTTATGCTTGGCAAATTCCAATTGAGAACTCATAAGGTGCTATTTTAACCCATATGAAAGATAGACAAAACGCTGTTTCTTCTATAGAAGCTCTTGATGAGGCTCTTGAAAAATCTCTTCAGCAAGCCTTTAATGAATCCCTAGAGCAGTCCGAGCGGCAGCTAGAGCTTGATGGCGCGGTCAATACCGGCTTTTCTTTGCCTAAGTGGCAGAGTGATTTTTTGCTTGCCGAGATAGAGAAATTTATTGCCGGCTCTGCCGATGCGGGCAGCCGCGGCATGCTTGCCTGCCCGGCTGTGCAGGCTTATGCCCGGCAAGCCGAAAAGCTGGCTCATTTCTTTTTGACTAAAAATCTCGATGCCAGAGCCGGGCGAACCACAAAAGCAGTGAGGGCTATATTTTTTGATAAGAATCCCGAGAAAAACTGGTATGTCACCTGGCATCAAGACCTAACCATTGCCCTGAAAAGCAAGTTCGAAACCCCAGGTTACAGCGCCTGGTCTATAAAAGATGATATTGTCCATGTCCAGCCTCCGGTAGAGGTTTTAGAAGAGATGGTCGCCCTGCGCTTGCATTTTGATGAATGCGAAATAGACAACGGACCCTTGAAGATATTGTGCGGCAGCCATAAGTTAGGGCGGCTAGATAGTGATTTTTATAGGCGCGAAAATAGCAATGATTTGGGCAATGATTTGAGTAAATACACTGAGAAAGTTTTGACCGCCTCAGCCGGTGAGATTATTGCTATGAAGCCATTGGTTGTTCACGCTTCTTCAAAGTCTGTAAAACCGCTTCATAGAAGAGTCTTGCATGTCGAGTATGCCGCCTGTTCTTTACCGAGCCCGCTTGAATTTGCAGTCTTTTAGCCGTTTTTTAGCTGTACTTTTCTGTACTTTTCTGTTCTTTTCTCTTCTATTTCTAAATTTTCTGCTTTTGTCGCATAGCGCATACATAGGTAATCATCCCTTTGGCTGGTGTCTCAGTCTTGTGGTTGATTTTGCTCTGGTGCCTATGGCAAAAGCCCTTGTTTAGCGGCTTATTGGGCTTTTCGGTTGGAATTGCTGATTGTATCGAAAAGCCGTTTGGTCGATGAATCTAGTTATCTATAGTGACAAAGTATTGAATGAAATACAGGCTCAATTGGTAACCTATCATGGACCCTAGTTCAATCGTTCCGTTATATCAGCCGATTCCTTTTCCGGCTCCGGTGTGGCTTTTAGAAACGCTGCTTATACTCGGTTTCTTCTTGCACGCTTTACCGATGAATGTTGTTTTGGGTGGCGGTTTCTTAAGCGCCGCCCTTATTTTTGCCGGTAAAGAGAATCGCGAAGGCTATCTCTTCCGCACTGGGAAAGCCTTGGCCACAGCCCTGCCGCTCTTCATTTCTTTTGCGGTCACCCAGGGTATAGTGCCCTTGTTGTTCGTGCAATTGCTTTATGGACCGGCTTTCTACACTTCATCAATATTGATGGCAGTGCCATGGTTGTCGGTTCTTCTTATCATCATCGTTTCGTATTATTTGTCTTATGTGGTGATTTATCGCTACTTCAAATCAGAAAAGGCTTTGACCGCCTCTGGTGCAGTGCAGACTGCGGCGTTGCTTCTGGTTATGAGTCTTGGTTTTGCCCTAGTCGGCTTCCTTTTCTCAAACAATATGACTTTGATGCTTACCCCGGCTAAGTGGCTTTCTATGTACAGTCAAAACCCCAACGGTTTGCATCTCAATTTGTCTGAAGGCACTTTGATTCCGCGCTATTTGCATTTCTTTGTTGCTTCTTTTGCCACTGCCGGCATCACACTTGGTTTATTCGGTCTTTATATTGCCAAGCGCAATGCCGAGTTTTCCAATTACATGATCAAGCTGGGCTCGCGCATTTATCTAGCCTTTACGCTTTTGCAAGTGCCGGTCGGCTTTTGGTATCTCAAGAGTCTGCCGCCCGAGTTTATGCACAAATTTATGGGTGGCGACACAATTGCCTTTGCCATCTTTGGGGCAGCCATGCTCTTTACCTTAGTTGCCGTGGTTACTTCGGCACTGGCAAGCCAAAGCGGCAACAGTAAGGCTTACATTCTTTCACTCATTTCAAATGCCGTGATCATTCTTTTGATGATTATCAATCGTCATCAGTTGCGGGTCTGGCACATGAATAGTTTCAACCTCAACCCAAATAATGTGCCAGTCTCGACCCAGTGGGATCTGCTCATTACATTTGTACTTTCGGCTGTGGCTCTTATCGTCTATCTGGTTTGGCTGTGCAAGCTGGTTGCTAAAGCTTATGCCCCTAAAGATGGCGAAGCCCTGCCTAATACCTAATTTTGCAAAGGGAAAGAGAAGATGTCTGATTCGGACAATAATGAAAAAACAGCTCTAGAGACCCCTAGTCACGATAAGTCTGAGACTGACAGTCATTGGGACCTCGACATATTGGGCGAGGGTCCTGTGGGGCGGGGCAAATTGATGCGCACCGCCGTCGGTGGTATCGCCTTGCTCTGGGGCGGCATGACGCTATATCCGGTTTATAGCTATCTCAAGCCTAAGCCGCAAGATAAAGATTCTGAAACAAAGGTGACCAGTTTGGAAGTTTGCAAACTGGAAGAATTGCCTAAGGGCTCCGGTCGCAACTTTAGATTTGGCTCAACACCGGCTCTCATTATTCATACGCCTGACGGTGAGTTGCATGCATTCAAGGCCATTTGCACACACCTTGGTTGCACAGTGCAATATCGCAACGATAAAGACGCTATCTGGTGCGCTTGCCATGGCGGGCAATATGACTCGCATACGGGTAAGAACGTGGCGGGTCCGCCGCCTAAGCCATTGACGCCACTGAAAGCCGAAGTGGTGAACGGCAAAATTGTGGTTTCGCAGGCTTAGCAAATAAATTGATAAGAGGTTAGGGAAGCACTATGGTAGGGGATACACGCAAAGGGTCTAAGGTCTTGAACTTTTTAGAAGACCGGTTCAACCTCAGCACCTTTTTGCACCTGGCGGAAAAGAAGAAAGTACCAGTTCATAAACATTCATTCTGGTACTACATGGGCGGCATCGCGGCTATATATCTTGGTATTCAGATAGTCACCGGTATTTTGCTCATGGTCTATTATGTGCCGGAAATACAGTCGGCTCACGCTTCGATTTTGAAGATCAACTCGCAGATTGACTTTGGCTGGTTTATCAGGTCTTTGCATAGTTGGGGCGCCAACCTCATGATCTTTGTGGTGGTGCTGCATCTCTTTTCGGCTTATTTTATGAAAGCCTATCGCAAGCCCCGTGAATTCACTTGGTACAGTGGGCTTATTTTGATGGTGCTCTGTTTGGCTTTCGGCTTTACCGGCTATCTCTTGCCCTGGGACGAAGTCAGTTTCTTTGCCACCAAAATAGGTCTCGATGTGGCGGCGAAGACACCACTTATCGGCAGCACTATCGCCGACATGCTTAGAGGCGGCGAGGCTATTTCGCAGGCAACTATTTCGCGCTTTTTTGTCATACACGTAGCGGTCTTGCCGGCTTGTCTTATCGCTCTTTTGGGCGGGCACCTCTTACTGGTGCAAATGCACGGTATGTCTGAGCCGGCTGCTTTCAAGGGTATTCCAGAGGCTGAGAAGACCTATGAAAAATTCTTCCCGAATTTCTTCTTCAAAGATATTTTGGTCTGGATTCTTGCCCTCAACCTGCTCTTTATTTTGGTGACGCTTGCCCCTTGGGGTATCGGTCCCGAGGCTGACCCGTTTGGCGCCGCACCGCTGGGTATTAAACCAGAATGGTACTTCCTCGCCCCGTTTCAGTTTCTTAAGCTGGTACCGCCCATGGTGGGACCAATTGAAGGAGAGCTATTCGGCATCTTGCTGATGTCTGTGGCGGCGCTGGGCTTTGTTATCGTGCCGTTCTTCGATAGCGGCCAGTCTAAGTCTAATTCTAATATTGCTACGGTTTATGGTGTCATTATTGCAATCGCTGCGGTGGCGCTCAGTGTTTGGGGAGCTCTGTCATGAATTATCCAATTTGGGTTGTGCCTTATCTTGGTGGACCCTGGGTTATAGGCATAATTTCAATTATCCATATCTTTATCTCGCACTTTGCTGTGGGTGGCGGCGCCTTTCTAGCCGCCGCCGAGATACTTGCCTATAAGCGCAAGAACGAGAATTTGTACGACTATCTCAAAACCCATTCGCGCTTCTTCCTCATAGTCACTACAGTATCTGGGGCTATGACCGGGGTGGGTATTTGGTTCTCGATTTCACTTGTCAGTCCTGACGGCACAGCCTCTTTGATTCAGATCTTTACTTTGGCTTGGGCCCTTGAATATCTTTTCTTTGTGGCTGAACTAGCCACTGCTTTTGCCTACTATTACACCTGGGACAAAATTTCCAAAGAAGCTCACTTGAAGCTGGCCAAGCTCTATTTTGTTTTCTCGGTTTTCACCTTGGTCATCATCAACGGTATCATTACTTTCATGCTTACCCCCGGTAAGTGGACCGAAAGCCATAATTGGCTGGATGGTTTCTTGAACCCCACTTACTGGCCGGGTCTGATCATTCGTATGCTGATTATGGGTGCCATCGCCGGTATGTACGCGCTGGTCACATCTTCGCGCATTAAAGATCCTCATTTCCGTACCTATATGGTGAGATTCTGCGCCAAGTGGCTATTGCCAATCTTCATCTTAGGTCCGATTGTTTCTTACTTCTACCTCAAGCAAATTCCTCAAGCTGCGGTAGACACAATCTTCACCGGTATTCAGACTTCGGGTGTCGGTAACTTCTCGGTCTTGGCTAGAGCCCTCTATCTAAGCCTCATTCTTTCAGGCACGATCGTTCTCTTTGCCTTCTTTGGTCCTTATCTCAATCCGCGCGGCTTTACTTTCCGCATCGCCATTCTCTTTTTGATCTGCGGTTTGTCTGTGACCGGCACCACCGAATGGATGCGCGAACTGCTGCGCAAACCTTTCGTTGTATACAACTATATGTATTCCAACGGTATCAGAAAGGCTGAAATTCAAGAGATCACCGATACGGGCTTTCTCAATAAAGGTCGCTGGGCTGGGGCTCTAGCTAAGACGCCTGAATGCAAAGGCGATGCAGGCGAGCTTATGTACCGCTACCAGTGTATGAGCTGTCATACCCTCGATGGTTATCGCAGCATGAAAAGAATGATCGGCGATCGAGACAAGGACGCTGTGGTTGGCTTCCTCAAAATGCTGAAAGAAAAGGAAGCTGATAAGAATCCTTATCATGGCATCATGCCGCCGCTCGCCGCCAGCGACGAAGAATTAGATAAACTGGCGACTTATTTAGCTTCGCTAAAGGGTGAAAGCAAGGATGCAACCAAGATTGGTAAGTTGCCCTAGAACAGTTCGGTAACTCTAGTAATTGATGTAGGTCGATTTAATCAGAACTTTTATATTTTGCCAGTAAGATCTCCCAAAGTAGGGAGGTATCGAAATGTTAGGCAAGGCAGAGCTCTTTGTCGTACTTCAAATTTATCCAGTCAAGGTGGATTTTATCTCTACTTGGCTGGATGAAATTGTAGAGGAGAACTACAGTTGCACCTTTGAAAACAAGGTTGTTCGGCGACTTGATATAAATTTACTTCCAGGCGGGACCCGCGCGAAGGATGAAGAACCCTGTCTAAGAATACATAGCTTTGCACGGATGAGCACAGGAATTGCTGAACTCAAATCGCGGACTTTGATTGAGTGCCTTGATGGCGGAACTGCCAAATCGATCAAAATCGCTGAAGCTATAGGGCGCAAATTGGCTGATGTATGTGTTGGTCGACTTTATGCTTTACCGAAGGGGGATTTTGGAATTGCTTTGACAAGCGAAACGCTGAAAGAAGATGCCAAGATCTATGAGAATACAAACTTTGAGAGTTTTGAGAGATTCAGCGAGCATTGCCAGAATAACTCCAGATGGATTTCCATGAAGTGGAGTCTTCCTGCTGATCGAGACAGTTCGCGGGATCTTCTAGCAGTGGTGCAAAAGTTGCAAACTATCTTTCCCTCCGCTGTTCCTCTCCTGTACGGTCTGAGTGATTATGATAGCTTTCTAGGAGGTTCTGGTAATAGGCACCTGCTGGAGGTCATCGATTCGGCAAATCGCGCCGGAATGCAATCTGATTGGTATTCCTTTCCACCGCTGGAACTCTTTCATTTTTTGTCATCCATTGATGAGGCTTCCAGCCAAGTTAAGCCAGAACGCTTTGCTAATAGAAGAGTACTAGATTTATCGATTCCTCTGGCGGTGATAGCCGGTCAGAAAAATGGTTTCAAGTTACTTTCAGAATTTTTTACAGTAGTATCTCAATTAGTGGGCGCCTTTTTTGCTTCGGCTATTGTGCAACACTCTTATCAAGAAAGATATGATTTGGATAACAGTTTGCTCTGGGAGGGACTTCCTGCGCTTCCTTACTGGCTGGGATGGTTTGGCATAAGCTACGCTCCTTATCTCCAAGATTCACTCAAAGATTGCGAGTACGCCTTCTTCATTGAAGATCGATACATTTTTCTCAAGATGGGTGAGGAGCCAGTCGACTTGGGTACACTTAGGCAAATATTTCCCACTCTGCCGTCTCGTTTGCTGCAGACTGAAGTACATTGCGAGCGAGGAGCCGGTTCTCTTGTTCCACGATTCGAAGCAGCTGAGTTTATTCCTCCAATGACTTAGAAGATAGGGAGCGCTTCCTTTCCCCAGTATCCTTAGCGCTTGACAGATCTTTCAATTGCTTTTGCGCTACTGTATAATCTGCGGCTTAATAGAGTTTAGAGTAGAGAGTTTGATCGAAGACTATAGACTGCGCACCTTTCTGGAAGTAGCCAGGCAAGGCAATTTTACCAGGGCGGCGGAAGTGCTCTCTTTGACACAACCGGCTGTGACCTTACAAATCAAATCGCTTGAGCAAGAGTTGGGTTGCTGTCTATTTGATCGCAGCGGGCAAAAAATAGTACTCTCGCAAAGTGGGCAAATGCTCTTGCCCCACGCCGAAGCCGTGCATCGTATCGCTGAGCAAGCCCGCGAAGAACTGGCCGGTCTGGTTCAAGAACATAGCGGGCAGTTGCGTATCGGTGCTTCCACCACAATTGCTCAGTATGTTGTGCCAGAGCTTGTCGCCCGTTTTGCTCAGAAACACCGCAAGGTGCATTTCCATCTTATATCTGGCAACACCGAGCATATCGCCGATAAACTCGAAAGCGGCGATATAGATCTAGGACTTGTGGAAGGTCCGGTGACAAGAAAGAAAATCAAAGTGGAAGAGTATCGCCTTGACGAGCTTGTCTTGATTGTTTCAGGCGACAGCACCTGGCAAGAGCTTGCCAGTCAAGCTTGGTCTCTCGAGCAAATCAAGCTGGCCCCTCTGATCATGCGCGAGTCTGGTTCGGGTACGCGCTTTTTCATAGAGAAAGCCTTTAGAGCAGGCGGACTGAAGACAAGCGACCTCAATATACTGCTTGAGATGGACTCAACTGAAGCAATCAAGTCTGCTGTGGCAGCTGGTCTTGGCGTGGCTATCGTTTCGCTCTCGGCTATTTCTAAAGAGCTGCAATTGGGTTTGCTCAAGACCGTGCCCCTTGAGATTCCAATTAGGCGCGACTTTACCTTCGTCACAGATCGCGACAAGCCGACTGCTTCTATGGTGCAAGCCTTTAAGCGTTTTGCCCGGGCAAATTAGCGGCAGCTTGCTCTAGTCTATATAAGCCCAAAGTTTTTCTTATAGCTCATTGCAAATGCTCATTGGACGGGCCTGCGCTGCTGAAGCATAGTAGAGATATAGGCGATGCTTCAGCAAGTGAAAGGAGGTCATATGAAAGCCAGGGTGGTTATCATAGGTGGTGGATTTAGCGGTGCTATGACAGCGCTGCATTTACTGAAAAAAAGCGAGCGCGAGATTGATATAAAAATCGTCGAGCCTCGCGAGGTTGTCGGTCTTGGTTTGGCTTACAGCACCACCTGTGATGACCACTTGTTAAATGTACCGGCTGGGCAAATGAGTGCCTTTAGCGAAGAACCCGAGCATTTCCTAAACTATGCCCGTGGCTTTGACGCCGCTGTTCAAGCCGACTCTTTTTTGCCGCGCAAATTTTATGGTCAATATATTGCTTCACTCTTTCAGACCACAGCCGGCAAATCGGTCGCCCATGTGAAAGATATGGTCAAGGCTGTAAATAGATCTGGACGCGGGTTCAAACTAGAACTCGAGAGCGGCGCTTGCTTGGATGCTGACTTTGTCGTGGTTGCCACCGGCAATCTATCGGGCGGCAAACCAAACTGGTTGCAGGATGACGAGTTTAGGGACCGGCGCTATATTCACAACCCTTGGCAGAGTGGCTGTTTAGAGCAAATAGCCAAGGACGAAGCGGTGCTGGTTGTCGGCACAGGATTGACAGCTGTCGATAAATTGATCGAGTTGGAAAATCTCGGTCATCAAGGTCCTATATATACAGTCTCGCGTCACGGACTCTGGCCTTGCGCCCATGTGCAGTCTTTGGTCGGTCGCAAGAGTGAAATTATTCCGCGGCGGGGCAGTGTGCTAAGAGCCCTGAGCGACTTGCGCGCACAGGTGCGGGAGCGCGCTAACGATGAGAGTTGGCGCTTGCTTTTTGATGGTTTGCGCAGTCATACCCAGAGCTTCTGGGCGAGCCTTAGTGTGGTCGAAAAGAAACGGTTTCAACGTCATCTTAAGACCTATTTCGACATTCATAGACATCGTATGGCCCCACAGATAGCTAATCGCTTGCGTGCGCTCTTTCTTAGACCAACTCTTTGTCAAACTCTGGCCGCCCGCATCGAGTCTGTGGTGCCTGTGGGTATGCGTCTGCAAGTGCGCTTGCAAATGAGAGAATCTCAAATACGGCGCACAATTTACGTAGACCGCATCATCAACTGCACTGGGCCGCAGGCAGATTTATTCAAAGGCAGATCTATACTGAGCGCCCTCGATGCCAAGCTCACTGCCGCTGGTGAGTTTGTCGGCTCAGATGGTATGCTCATTCCCCGCATTTATGCTCTTGGTCCGATGCTGCAGAGCCTCTTGCTTGAGAGTGTGGCAGTGCCCGAACTAAGAGGGCAGGCCGAAGCCGTTGCTGCCTCTATTTTGCGCCACCCGGTCTTTTCTGATTTAGAAGTTGATTTCGGGCAGAACAGTTTTAGCCAATTGTTCTTCCATGATTTTGTCGGGTTTGTCCGCCGGACCGGCGGTAATAACTAAATAATTGAGACCTTTGAGCAAGTGCAATTCTTGCGGCTTGGCTGTGCGAAAAGCTTGCACGCCCAAGCCGCTTACAGGCGTTCCTTTTAGCTCTGCTTTAGCCTTCGTAAATTTGGTCAGGGCAGATTTGGGGTCTGCTTCGTGTCTAATCAGCAGTCCTAAAAGAGGGGGATTTTCGTCTTTGCGCAAAAGAAAACTGGCATTGCTGACAAAGCTTTTGCCGTTCACTGCATCGCTATAGGTATTGCTGGGGCTGGCATTGACCGAGCCTCCTAAAATTTCGCGGGCGATTTCGCGAGTCAAGACCTGGGCGGCATAGTTTTTGGGGCGAGTTGGTGTTTCGGGTTTTGCATTGCTTTTGCCGCCAGCTTTTGGGACTTTGACTGGCGCTGCTTCCACTTTCTTGCCGCCTTTGTTTTCCGCTTGGCCGGGGAGGCAAAGAAGCATAGAAATTGCCAGTGATGAAAGAACGGGAAACCATTTGTTCATTTGTTCATTTTTGACCTTTTATGCAGAGAAGCAAGCTCACTACTGAATGGACTTTAGCATATCAATAACTGCTTGTGCTGTTTTGACTCGCTCCTCCGGTTCGAAAGCCGTACACTTTGCCACCAGCGCATCCAATTCGTCGCTTACTTCCGGCGCCAGCGCCTTGGGATGAGCCGGTGTGAGCGGTTTTGGCTCTTTGCCGGTGAGCAAATAATAGATTGTGGCACCGAGAGCATAAACATCGCTTGCCGGGGTGGCTTTTCCTCTTATCTGCTCCGGTGCCATATATGCTTGTTTGCCTATGAGTGTACCGGTGGCGGTGCCGACAAATTCGTTTGAGGCACCAAAGTCGATTACTTTCAAATTGCCTTCATTATCCAGCACCAGGTTATCTGGGCTGAGGTCACGGTGAATGATGGGCGGGTCGAGATGATGCAGATAGTTCAGTACTTCTGCCGCCTGCAGAGCATAATTTATTGTTTTCTCCTGATTTTGCACGCCGTGTTGTCTTACCATTTGTCTCAGGTCTTGCCCGCTGACATATTCCATGACCAAATAGTAGCGTCCGTCTTCTACAAAATAGTCCTCCACCCTGGCTATACCGGGGTGCTTGATGCCAAAGAGCATGACCGATTCGCGCTTAAGATGATTCTCTGCCGCTTCTTTTTCTTTAGGGTCGGCATTATCGGGCACCACTGCTTCTTTTAAGACCACCTGTTCGTGACCGTTTCGCTGGGCTAAATAAACCGCCGAAAAGCCCCCAAAAGCAAGTTGTCGAACTATTTTAAGACGACCGCTCTGCAGGGTCTGATCTGGTTCGAGGGGGATGAAACTAGTGGTGGCAAAACGCCTAGATAGTTCATCTTGCCAGATATGTGTGTAAGAGAGTCCACCGCCTTTGCCGGCTTCCACTTGCAAATCGGTTTGATATGCAATTAATTCGGGCGAGCGTTGGCAGCCTTTTGCCCATAGTTCAAGCGAAAGCAGAAAACTCTCCAGCTTTTCTTTGTCTAAATGATTGACATTGAGCTTGACAGTTTTAGGTCCTTCGAAAGTGAGCATCAGTACTTTATTGTTGTCCGATGTCACAATATGAGCCGCTTTCAGGTTTTGCCAGGGCTGCATGCGCCTAAAGGCGAGCATGGGCAGCATAAAGAGAGGCATGGCAATGCCTTCTTTTTGCACATGTATAAACTTGTCTTCAGAGGCGGCAGAGGCGGTATAACCAATCAGATAAAGGGCCAGGCAGAACATGGCAAAAGTAAAAGCAACGGGTGCCACAGCCCCAGATAGATTCATAAAGAACCAAGTCATACCAATACCAAAGCCCAGCGGCAAAAGAATGCTCCAAACCGGCAGCATCACGCACATCAAAAGAAAAGCATTTTTTAGTGATGGTGGTTGGTACTTTACGGCGATTTGAAACTCGGCCATTTTGCATCCTCGACAGGGGCGACTTAAAGATTGATTGCCTTAATTGCAGTTCTTAGTTCATCTATGTTTTGAAATCTTTTCTCTAAAGAACTATTGGTTGCTTTTGCCACAATTTCATTTAGGGCTTTGATACTTTCTTGATCTAAATCTTTGAGGCGAAAAGCAGGGCTTTGTGCCGGATGAGAAGTGGTGAGCGGTTCTGGTTCTTCGCCGGTGAGAAGATAATAGAGTGTGGCGCCCATGGCATAAATATCGCTTTGCGGTGTGGGGTTGCCTTGAAACTGTTCAAGAGGCATATAGGCCTGCTTGCCCACAACTGTGCCGGTAGCGGTTTGTTCTTGCTGGTTGGCAACGTTGAAATCAATCAGCTTGAGACTGCCTTCACTTGTGAGCATGAGGTTATCTGGGGTGAAATCTCTGTGCACCACAGGTGGTTCACATCCATGAAGATATTCCAAAATGTCGCACATCTCTAGTGCCAAAGATTTGATTTCTGCTGCTTTAAATTCGCGTCCCTGTTTGATTTCTTCCTTTAGATTACGACCTTCTATATATTCGAGCACCAAATAAGCGCGGTGGTCTTCCACAAAAAAGTCAGAAAGACTAACCACTTTGGCATGGTCTAACGAGCGCAATATGCGGCATTCGCCTTCAAAGCGGTCAAGAGCCTGTTTGCGCACAGTCATATCGACAAAGACCGGCAAGAGCATTTCTTTCAGTACCACCATTCTTCCCGAGCTGTGATCGTGGGTTAGATAGGCGACTCCTTGCCCTCCCGCCCCCAGTTGTTTCTCTATTTTGTACTGTCCGTCCTTTAGGCTTGCCCCAGCCAGAAGCGGCTTAAGCCTCTCACGTTTGGGCGGGGCGCAGAGGGCTTGCAACCAGACCTCGGTATAGCTGTATTCAGGTGGAACTTCTAAGCTGCTGATTACTTCTGCATCAATCGGTACATCTTTACGCCAGCGGTCCACCGCCTTTAGTATCAAGGCTTTTTCATCCATAGTCGGGACAGATGAAAGATCTAGTTTGCTTGTCTGGCCATTAGCCCAAGATAAAATGAGCGAGGGCTCTGAATCTATCGAGCGCCCGCTTACTCTCTGCAAGGCCACGTGGGTGAGATCTTCCCAACGGTTCGATGAGGTCGGTACAAAACTTTTGGTGGCTTCATTGAATCTTTGAAAGGTCAGACCTTTTTCGTCAAAGCGCAGATGAGTAGGTTTGAGCATGGCTTGCACAAAAAACTTGATAAGAGCTAGGGTGCTTACAATGAAAATTGCCGCCAGACTATAGCTAAAGAAAACCGATGAAACCGAGCCGCCCCCTGCTGCTGTGCCGCCAACCCCACCGGCGCCTTGCGCGGCAAATCTAGCCAGTGTTTGTTGGATATTGTCCCAGGTTAAACCGGCTGCAGTGAGTGATGGTTCAAATATTGCATAAAGAAGAAAGAATAGAGCGAAGGAACCAAGCACAATACCTAGAGAAGTCCATTGATTGGTCTGACTGAATCTTTGCTCAAACCAACGGCTAATGGCAGCATAGGGCTTGTATCTGATGATAATGTGATCTTTATGAGTCTGGGCCCGTTTTTCGGGTGACTTGAGGGCATCGTTGCGGGCATCCTTAAAATCTCGCAGTACTTCGCTGCCCTTGGCGTAAGACGGGATAAGACCAAATAGTTTCAAACTGAGATTATCTAGACCGGTTCTCATGCGAGAGAATATTGGTCTTTTATCAAAGATCATACTGAGAAACATAATCAGCATGGCGAGCGGAAAAGCCCTGAAGAAAATAATTGTTAGCGGTAAGGCCAAAATTGCAATGGCGATGACCTTAAGAGTAGCCCGGGCAAAGGCTTTTTTCAGGCTTGGTTTATTATTGTGCCATCTGGTCTTTATACCTAATATCTTTTGACCGACTGTGCCTTTTAGCCCCGACAAAGGCATGAGGGTGTGATAAATGATGTTGCCTAAGAAATTTACAGCCCCAGCGCAGCCATAGATGGCTAAACCTAAACCAATCGAAAAATTGATGTTGTGTGTGCTCACCGACTGTTGTATGAAATTAGCCGCCTGTCCGAAAGGCAGAACAATGGAAAGTAAAGCGCTGCTGGAGGGATGTATTGTGCCAACCAAGAATAGACCGATAATTTCCCAGAAGCTTGGTGCTCGACCGCTATTCAGAAGTTCGGGAGCCAAGAGCATTGATGTTCCGAACATAATGCCTATTGGTATTAGGCAAGCCAGGCAGACTAGCAGATTGTCGATAAACCAAGCAAAAAATCTTCTGGTGTAAGAGGCTCGATGTATCTCTGAATCGGCATTGGAATTTTCTGCTTTTGAGAGACTTTCTGCCGCTAAGATCTTTTCTTCCAGCGCTGCCCTCTCGGAATTACCTTCTGTGTTGGTTTCAAGCGGTGCTTGGACTGCTTGCTCTATAGACGAGACCGCTTCTTCCTCTTTTTTCTCTTCTTCCGAAACTTCCAAAACTTCCAAAACTGTGTCTTCCACAATTTTTACTTTGATTTTTTCTTGGATCTTTTCTTGCAGTTCTTCTTTCATGCTATTGACCCATTCACTTCGTTATCGCTCTTTCTTTCGCTCATATGAGCTATACCCGCCTCGCCAGAACTTCGAAGCAATGTAAACCGGATTATTTTGGTGAGATTCGCTCTAATTTCGGGTGCTTAATGGTACTCTCCCATAGCGTTCAGCAGGCTGGCTTTGACTAAAAGGTGAATTTATGAGTATTTGTTCTCGCTTTGGCTTACTTCTGCTACCTCTGGCTTTATCGGTCACATTGAGTGGCTGCGGTGATTCTAAGCAGCTAGAAGAGAAGATTGACGCGCTTGAGCGTGAAAACGCCGGTCTCAAGGCCACTATTGCCGAGCAAGCCTTGCAACTCAAGGCTTACAAGAGTTTGACCGCCGCCCAGGGCAGTTTGCCTGACAAAACTATTGTTTCTGGCAGCGAGACTAAGTCTGATTCAGGTTCAGCCTCAGGTTCAGGCTCTAATCCAAGTTCTAATTCAGGCGCTAATTCCAGTTCGGAGCAGCCCAAAGCCGCCCATATCTTTATCGACCTAGAAGAAGTGCCACAGGCTGACATGATCAAAGATTTGGACAAACTTGGTCTTTTTGATGGAAGTTCTGATAAATTCGACCCTAACAGTCCGGTGTCGCGGGCTCAGTACATCGAATGGCTTTTCAAGGCTTATAACTTACTTGAGCCCGAATCGAAAAAGATTAGACTGGCTCCCCAGCTCAAGCCTGTTTTTAAGGATGTGCCGGATACTCATCCCCAATACAAATATATTCAAGCTCTTGCTAATGCCGGTTATTCAATCGGCTATGAAGACGGTACTTTTCGCCCTGATAAACCGCTCACCCGTGAAGAGTTAATGGGCATCAAAGTGGCTGTTGACGTGGGCAAGGCTCTGCCACCCTGGCGCAGTCAGATGGAAGCCGTCTGGAAATTCAGCGATGCCAAACAAGTAGACGAACGGTTCACAGGTTATGTGCATCAAGACTTTTATGTCTCTGGTCCAAAGGGTTCCAATATGCAGCGTGCTTTTGGCTCAATTGGTGCTTTCAAGCCTAAGCAGCCGGTTTTGCGCAGTGAGGCGGCCGCGACACTGTGGCAGATAGGGCAGTTCGGCGATACCCAGAATACAAACTGTCAGTCGGCTCTGGCTAAGCTTAAGGGTTAGAAAGCCCCTGAGTCAATCAGGGCAGCAAGTCTTCAGGCTTTTGTTTCGCCTAAGTCTATTTTGTTTATGCAGTCTCTAATTTCTTCAACTGTGCGAAATCTTTCTTCTAGGCTGCCGGTTGTAGCTTTTGCCACTAGATTATCGAGGGCGGCGATAGTACCGGGTGGCAGGTCTTTGTAGCGAAAGCTGGCAGAACTAGCTGGATGCGACCTGGTGAGAGCTTCCGGTTCTTCACCGGTGAGTAGAAAATAGAGAGTGGCGCCCATGGCATAGAGATCGCTTTGGGGGCAGGGCTCGCCTTGAAACTGTTCGAGGGGCATATAGGCTTGCTTGCCGACGACTGTTCCGGTGGCGGTCTCTTCTTGTTGGTTGGCCACGTTGAAGTCGATTAGCTTGAGTTTGCCTTCGCTCGATAACATTAGGTTGTCGGGTGTAAAGTCGCGGTGCACCACCGGCGGTTCACAGCTATGCAAATAAGAAAGTATCTCGCACATCTCAAGGGTTAGTTCTTTGATTTGGGCAGGGCTGAAGACCTTCCCTTGTTTGACTTCTTCTTTGAGATTTTTGCCTTCGATATATTCGAGAACCAAGTAAGCGCGGTGGTCTTCTACAAAGAAATCACTGAGACTAACAACTTTTGGGTGATTGAGTGATCTCAAAATGCGACATTCGCCTTCAAAGCGATCTAGGGCTTGTTTTCTTACTGCCATGTCGACAAAGACTGGCAAGAGCATTTCTTTGAGCACAACGGTCTGCCCAGAGTTATTGTCGGTGGTGAGGTAGGCAATACCCTGACCACCGGCGCCCAATTGTTTCTGTACGCGATATTGTCTATCTTTGAGTACAGCACCCTCGATGAGTGGCTTCAGTCGCTCGCGTTTTGGCGGCGCGCAAAGCGCCTGCATCCAAACTTCGGTATAGCTATATTCAGAGGGCATTTCCAGGCAGCTAATCACTTCTGCGTCGATGGGCACATCTTTGCGCCAGCGGTCAATTGCCTTCAAGATCGCCGCCTTTTCATCCATGGTCGGCACAGATGAAAGATCCACCTTTGTAGTTTTGCCGCTTTTCCAGGCGAATATCAGGGACGGCTCAGAGTCGATGTTTCGCCCAGTAACCCTTTGCAGAGATACTCTCTCTAGATCTTTCCAGAGTTGTTCTTGCTTTGGTGATACTTCAGCATAAGAGTCGCTCATTTCATTGAAGCGTTCAAAGCAGAGACCTGAGGCATCAAAGCGTAAATGACTGGGCTTGAGCAGCAATTTGATTAGAAAGGCAAAAAGGGCTGTCATTGACAGTGCAAACAGCCCGGCCATTGTATAGCTAAGGTAGACCAAGGCGGAGCCGCCACCGCTTGCGCCAGTGTTACCATTGGCGCCGCCATTTTCTAAGAGAGACTTGAGCGCTTCGATAAGACCATCAAAGTTTACGCCGAGGGCACCCAAGAAAGGAAAGAAAATAGTGGAGAGAACAGCAAACAAAATAAATGAGATAAGCACTATGCCCAGAGATGTCCATTGATTTGTCTGGCTGAATCTTTGCTCGAACCAACGACTGATGGCAGCGTAAGGTTTATATCTGATTCTTATATGATCTTTGCTGGTGCTTATTCTATTGGCTGTGAAATATTGCGGTATCGCCTTGCTGCCTCCCCAGGTTTGTAGTATTTCTTTGCCGACTGGAAAGACCGTGCCATGCTCAAAACTATAAAAGAGAAAGCGATCTAGGGAGCATCTCATTTTGCTGAAGCTAGGGGAAAGATCAAAAGTAAGGAAGACTAGCAGAGCGATTAGGAAGCCTGGAAAGAAAAAGAAAAGAAGCGAACTTATCATAGGAAAGCCTAGACCGGTAAAGAAGACTTTCATCGCTGCCTTGGCAAACACATAGATGCCTTTAGGACTGTCACCGGTGAAGGTGTCTACCTTTGTTTTCATGACTAACTGACCGAAAGTGGCCTTCCATTTACTCAGAGGCAGATAAGTTTGATAAATGACATTGGCGAAGAAATGTATAGAAAGGGCACATGCAAAAAATATTACCGAGATGATTTCAATAATTGGCGTGCTTGGACCAATAGATCCGAATCTCGATATTGCCATGCTTATGGTCATTAGGTCGAAACCCGGCATCAAATAGCTTAAGAGAAGGGGCACCCCGTACTCGAGGCTGGAGAGGAAATTGCTTTCAATACTGCCATAGGATAGATTCGGTGACAGAGTATAGCCAAGAGTGGTAAGCAGCAGAAATGGCAAAGCACAGATGAGAGTGACTATGGCATTGTCTATAAACCAGGCGGTGAGGCGCCTAGTATAAGATGCCCGGTGCAATTCAGCTGTTTTTTCGGTGGGTTTTGCAAGCGAGTCTGCCGACACTGCCGATACTGGCGTAAGCTCTCCTTTTTTTTCGGCAACAAAAGAGAGCGAGGCCTCCGCTTGCTCGCTCTCTAATGTCGGTTCAGTAATTTTGAACTTCAGCTTTTCAGGGCTTTGTTCTTTGAATTTGTCCTGCATCACAGCTCCTGTTCTTTGAGCTATACCCGCCGGACTTTATTTTTCTATCTAGTTATCTGCGAGTCTATCTTATTCCTTGACGGGCAGAGTTCAGTCCTCTTTGCACTGTTTGGCTGAAGCTTGCCGGCGAAGAATAATTGGTGAACTGATTGGTGATCACTAGATTGCCTTGGTCGTTGACGTAGCCTGTTTTGAAAGTAGGATAAGAGCCCACGCCTCTAGCAAGATTGGGATATCTCTCAGCGTCAACCTTAACTACCACGGCTTTGCCTTCTAGAGCATTGCCCAGTTTTCCTTGCGCTAGGTCTCTTTCAAAGTTTTGGCAGGGTGGGCACCATTCTGTGCCAACTTTGATCACTACCGGCAATCCATGTTCTTTGGCTTCTTTCAAAGCTTCTTTGTATTCGCTGCCATCAAATACAGTCTTTTTAGGTTTGTCAGTTTCTTTGGCAGAGTCTCTGTTTTCTAATTTAGGCTCTGGTTTGGGTTCTACTTTAGGTTCTGGCTTGGGCTCCGGTTTATTTTCTACTTTAGGTTCTGGTTTAGGCTCAGGTTTGTTTTCTACTTTGGGCTCCGGCTTGGGTTCGGGTTTGTTCTGTTTATCTATCGCAGGCTTGACCACGCGGTCAGATGGGCTTGATGGTTCTTGGTCGTTTTTGAAGCTAAACAGGTTGGCATTACGTCTGGTTCCACCAGCGGCATACTGGGCTTGGTCTTGCAGTCCGGCTGAGATATCGGTTCCCCAGTGGGTGCTGGTTACCTTCTCTGGTCTGGGTTTGCCGTCAGGTCCGGCGGTGAGCGACTGTACCGAGGTGAACGGATAGTCGAAAGGCTGATTGTTGCAATCTTTTAGATTACCGTCTATCCAGCCTTTCCAGCTTTGCATGCTCTTATCGTCAGGGTTGGCGGCGGCTTTAGCTGCCACTTCGTCCTTATTGATGACGACAAAGCGCAAATTCGGATTCTCTTTCTGCAGTTGCGACAAGTTGTCCAGCATTTCATTGGCATGCGGGGTGTTTTCACCCAGAATAACCATGGCTACACCGGCGCCATTCTTGGCGGCATCGTCATAAGCTTGTTGGATATTGTCGAGAGTATAGGCTCCTGTTGCTTCTATTTTCTTTTGAAATTCAGACTTGGGTTCTACTTTCTCTTTTTTGTCTTCGGCTTTCTCCTGTTTCTCTTCGGCCTTATCTGATTTTTTGTCTGCTAAATCGGTCTCGTCTTTCTTATCGAGTTTATCTCCTTCTTTACCTGACTCTTTACCTGACTCTTTACCTGACTCTTTACCGCTTTCTTTGCCTTCAGAATTCTCCTTTGGTTTCTCTTCAACTTGAGGTTCTAGTTTGATGCCTCTGCTACGAAGTTCTCCTTCTTCAGTCTTGGGTTTTTGCTCAGGTTTGTTCTCGGGCTTGTCTCCTATTTTGTTTTCAGTTTTGTTATCTGCTTTACCGATTTCGGCAAGGAATTTGCGCAGATTCTCTTTGTCTTTATCTGTGAGCGCCCCGCCTTGATTCAAAAGGTCGCTATTTCTTCTGCCTGATCCGAACTGGCTGAAGTCGAGAGGCTTGAAGTCGAGGGGCTTGAAGTCGTTTTGTTGGTTGGGTCTATGGCAGTCGATTGTGCTTTGACCCTTCAAGAAAAGAGGATTGGACTTGATGTCTCTAAAGTCGTTTAGATCAGTTTTGGCTTTGGAATCGTAAAGTTCGACTTTTGGTAAGTTGCCTGGTAAAAATGTTTCATTGCTGCCTGGTTTGTGGTTTTGTCTCCAGGCTTCCCACTGTTCTCTCGCTTGAGGGCTTGCCAGTACTTCCGCCTTGAATTTCTCTTCCGTTATCGGCATCGGACAAGAATTGTCATCGCAAGGTGGTTGAATTTTGCCGTTTTCTAAGAGTTTATAGCCTTTGTGATCATCGTCGACTTTGTCTGCATATTTTGGCTGTGGAATTGTGTCAACCATGGTTTTAGTCCTGCATCAGTGGGGTTATGCAGACAATCTAGGGGCAAATTGTTTCAAGCCTGTTGCAATTTAAGGCTGCTGCGCAGATGGTCGATAATCTTCCAAAATTTGTTCCGCCTGTTCTTCTAAGACAATCGCTTCGGCGGTGCGCTGCAACTTGCGTAAGGCCGAGGCCAGTGCCTTAAGAGAGGCAACCTGCACTGGCGGGAAGCTATCTTTCCTAAGCTGGCAGGCTTCGCGAAGATAGCGTTCCGCTTCTTCGACTCGGCGATTATCTAACAAGAGGGTGCCTAGAGAATGCAGGCTTTGGGCTAGACCGAGGCAGGCTGAACGCCCCAAGCGCCGCCGCAAATTGGCTGCTTCCTTATACAATTCCTCGGCTTGTCCAGGCATATTGAAACTCTTAAACAAATCGCCCAAAAGCTGATAGCTATCTGCCACCAGAGGGTGTTCCGGCCAAAGCTCGCTTAGTTCTCTCAGGACTAGCTGTCTGAAAAGCTCCTCGGCTTCTTCATAACGTCCGGCTCGGTATTTCTCACCCGCTAGATGCATAAGGGCGCGGCTGAATTGTTCTCCGTCGCTCAAGTCTAGAGAGGCAAAGTTTGGCATTGTCAAAGCTTTAGTACGATTGAAATAGTCTTGTGAGCGCTGTTCGGCACCAGGCAGTTTGCGGGTGGTGAGCGCCAAGGCAAAGCAGGTGAGGGCCACCACTTTATGCTTTTCGCCCAGTCTTTTCGAATAAAAGTCGAGGCTGGCAAGCAAGATTTTCTCGGCTTCTTCATAGCTGCCTTGGGCAAAGTAAAGACCCGCCAGGAAGTTACGCCGCTCCACCACAATTTCATGGTCGGCACCGTAAGCGTCCACGGCCAGCTGGCAGGCTTTAAGATAAAATCTTTCGGCTTCAGCAAAGTTGCCTTTGATGCGACAAACTAAAGCCAGCCTATGGCAGGCTGTCATCAAGGCCAGTCGTGCTTCTTGCCACTGAGTCTGGTCGCAGCCTTTTAGGCGATCTTCTCTAATTTCAATTATTTCTCTATAGTAAGCCGCGGCATTTTCATAGTCATTTTCTTGATGGCAGAGCAGAGCCAAGCGGTCCAAATGCTCGATCAGCTCAAAGCGATAACTGCCGCAGGCGGCGCGCCATTGAGCCAGTTCCGCTTCCAGCTTTTGCCTGTTTTCAATTTCATCTTGATGGCTTTTTTGTGACATCTCTTTTGTCGAAACCCTTATCAGGTGAGGTTTTGAGGGGTTGACGCCGAGGGCTGCCGTTGCTAGCATGAACTAAGAAGCAGGAATCCATTCTTTTCTTACGTCATTTCAATCGAGTAATAAATGAACTTTAGCAAGTCTCGACAAAAACGAGGCGGAGTTCTTGTGGAAGCTGTGCTTTCATCTTGTTTCTTCTTGCCCATTATTGTCTTTGTTATTCTAGGCATACTGCAGGTGGCCCATGCCTATGTCATTGGCGTTAATATGACCGAGGCCTCCCAGCTAGCGGCTCGAGCCTTGTCTGACGAATATTTGCGTGACCCGAGCATAATAAACAATTTTGAGCGCCAGCAACTGATTCTGAACCGTATTCGTATACCCGGTATGGTCACCAGTGCCGAACAATTTCAGATTCCCGATGGGGGTTGGGTTATTACCTCCTTCCCTCGCTCTATCACTGTCTCCTGCACCTATATGCCCGGGCTGGGTGAGCCGCCTTTGCCGCGTTTTCCTAATCCAGATCCTCTGGGGTTAGCTAAGCGCGTTTGTATAAGATCTTCGGCTACAGTGCCAATTTTTCAGTCATGGTGAGGTTGAGACAGCGCGTGAGCCTGCAAATCAGAAATTTGAAACGAAAGAGCGGACAAGCATCTACCGAGCTTGCTGCCTCTCTTATGTTCATTATTCCGCTTATGCTTGTAGCCGTTTATGTTGTCACTCAATGTGTGCAGGCGTATACGATCTATTGCACTCTCAAGCAAGCCAGTGCCCAGGCTGCTCGTCGCTTTGCCGTAGCCTATATACATAATCCAGACCTGGTCAGAAAAAACTATGGTCAGGTTTGTTACAGTGTTGAATATCCTGGGGTGGTGAACAGCTATAAACAGTTTGAGTTGGTGGAATTCTCGCCTGATGCGATACCGCCGACGGTGACGATGCGAGTACACTTCGCGCCCGAGATATTCGGTTGCAGGCGATTTCCTGAGCCTGACATTTTGGGCATCAGTAAACATTTTAGGATGAGTGCGCAGACAACAGAAAAACTCGACTAGCAGAGGTCCTAATGAAGCGAAAGAAAGCAAGAAATAAGAAAGGGGCCTTCTCGGCAGTCTTACTGCTGCTCACCACACTTGGTCTGCTTATGATTGGCGGTGTGGCTATCGATCTAAGCCACGCCTTTTATGTACGCAGCCAGTTGCAGGCTGCCGCTGACAGTTGTGCTCTCACTGGCGCTTACTATCTTTCCAACTTACATCCAAGCACTTATGACCATAGACGTTCTGAAGAAATGGCCAGGCAAATTGCTCGCCGCAATTTTATTGATGGTTATCTGATGGATGATGCTGGGGACCGGACTGAACTTGTTTATTCTTGTCAGACAGGCTTTAAAGGACCGCAGTTTTGCCAGATTACTCTTACCCACAAGGTCTGTACAAGTTTTGGGCGACTGGTGGGCGTGAACTATCTGCCCGTAACTGTTGTATCTAAGGCTGGCGCCTTTGTCGGAACCAAGTCAGTTGCACCTAATTGGTTGCAGAATTTGGCTATTTCGCATCGAGTGCTCAGATCGAGAGAAATAATTACCGATCCTCAGAATAAAGAATTTAATTCATATTTTGTTAGTGAGTGGAAGAGTGACAATAATCCCGATATCAAAGTAGGTGCTACCATAGTCACAGCCGGCAAAGGCGATCTAAATTCATTGCAAGCGCGCAAGGTCTATAACGTGGCTATTGTAAGAGGGGGTGACCCCAAAGAGTCTATGCCGAGAACTTCAGAGATAATTGGCACTGTCAGTATTATGCTGGACGTTCGTTCCAGTGCAGACCGCTCTACCTTCCGAATAGTGGAAGGCGGTGTCATCAAGGGGCAACCGGGAACACCGCGGTATAGTGGATTTTTGACATCTGACGACATGGATTTTGCTATACGAAACGGACATTGGCGAGTTGCTCTGGTGCAATAGAATTTGTATTTACAGTGCCAAGTTAGAAAATTAAGTGTCACCGGCTTGCCGGTTCTCTTTTGCTTTTGTCTTGTCCTTTGTCTTTTCTATTTGCAGGGCTGGGGCGCTACCTCAAGTTCATTTGCTCAGCCGCCTCTTAATAACATGGTGGTTTTGCGCTTGCCTGCCGAAAGCCTCGGCAAGGCCAAGATAGTGAGACCGGCTCTAGGCACTGGCACCGACTGGGCAAAGGACAACGCTTTTCCCCTTAAGGGGATAGTTCGGCTGCGTGCCGATGAACGCTTGCATGTCAAACTTAATTATTATGGTGCCACCCATTTAGAGGCTCTGCGCATCTGTAAGCCCTTTCTGCGCCGCCTTGAATGTGGTCATCTAGAAGTCGACGACAAAGGCGCGGCAATTATCGGCGAGTTCACCGAATTGGCCGAATTGGATATATCGGGAACGGATGTAACCGATAAGGGTGTGCAGCAACTGGCTAATTTGCGCAAATTGGAAGAGGTCAATCTTTCCTTCTTAGATGTAAGTCGTGCCGGGCTTAAGGCTTTTACCAATATGCCGAGCCTCACTCGTCTCACCATGAATGGTGCGCGCCTTGGTGATGATAGCGCCGAAGAAATAAGCAAGATGAAGAAGCTGCGTGTTCTTTGGCCGATTCATGCCTTGGTCACCGATAAATTTATCGAGCGAATAGCCGGTCTAAAAGATATGGAAGAGATTTACATACAGAGAAATGACATCACCGATAGTGGCGTTAAGAAATTGCTTGTTTTTAAGAAGCTCAGGCGTGTCAATCTCTCTGATACTAAAGTGACGGTGCAAGGGCTGCTTGCCTTAAAACAACTGCCCCATCTTGAGGCTGTTTTATTTAGAATCAATGGCTTGAGCGCGAAAGACCGACAGTTGCTTGGCACGCTCAAGGGTGTGGCTTTAGAAGACGGCACGCGGGCGAAAGACTATGATGCTGACTTATTTGCACCAGTACACTAAAATAAGGCTCTAGAATATGGTTCTAAAATAAAGCCTTAAAATAAATCCCTAAGATAGAGCCCTTAAATAGAACGCTAAAATAAAGCACTAATATTAGCTTTAGAAAGCCATCAGCCTAAGCGGAGTCCAATTGCGCAAAGTATTCTCTATTCTCTTTTGTTTTGTCTTCTTCTTTTCCACACTTTATTTTTTGTGGACCACAACACCGCTTTTTGCCTTCCAAGAAGCCATTTTCGCCCTGAAAGATCATGACCGCGAGACTTTTGAAAAGAGAGTGGATGTGGACGGCTTGGTGCGCTCTCTAGTAGAAGATCTCTTGGTCAAGCCGGCTTATTCTACGCCTGGTTTGACCAGCTTTCAGACCGAAGTTTTGAGGGGCGCTGTGGCGGTCACCGCCGAAGGGCTCTACCGCGAGCTGCGCGGCGGCGTCTATCGCAATCTTTCGGTCAGTTATTTTTCACCCGCTAAATTTTCTCCGATAGAGTTCTCTCCAATTAAGTTTTCTCCAATTAAGTTTTCTTGGCAAGACCTTTTCTTTTTGCCTGCCTATGCTGCCGGCGGCGATGATCTCAAGACCTTGCTCAATGTGGCCGGGCATGCCGCCAACGATTCTTTGCGGCGCATGAAGATGGTGGCCCAAGATCGCATGATTTATTATTTGCGCAGTCATCCCCAGACTCTAGCGGGCAGACTTTTGGCCTGTCCGCCCGAGCAGCGCAGTCAGGTGCTCGGTGCTTTGCTTGCCGAGTTGGGTTTGACCATCAAAGATTTCAAAGGTCTCGATGGTTGTTCTATACACTCTACTGGCAATGATAATGAAGAAGCAGTGGTCAGCTTCCGCTTTTATAGCCCTAAAGTTGGGCGTGATTTTCTGGTGAAGATTCTTCTCAAAAAGCACGGCTGGGAACCTTGGCAGATTGCCCGCCTAGACAATGTGAGCGAAGTCTTTAGCCAGCTTGAGCTTGATTATGAAGGCGAGATTCATGCTCTTATGCGCTTTTCGCTTGACGGCATGAACCAGCGCGGCGTCGATGAAGAAATGACATCGGTTAAAGAAGAGCTGCGGCGCAATCAAGGTACCAAGGCTATTTTAGATAGATTGAAGATCAAGCTCTGAACGGTTATGCCAAAGCTAAAAATGTCAAAGTTGAGAATGCCAAAGTCTAAACTTGCGGCAGCCTAATTTCGAGATGAACATTATTGAAGTCCGGGTCTTCCAAGTCGCCCCTATGGTGGCAGGTGATACCAAAAGGTAGACCGGGGGCATCTAGGGTCTGACCTTCTTGCAGATTGAGCCCTAAAATCTGGTCTTCAATCAGATAATTGCAAAGGTCTACTCCTGCTTCTATTTTTTCGGGCGGTAGGTTGCGCAGGCTTAAGTCGGGTCGACCAAATTTACGCATGCCCCTGGTATGCAGCCAGAGCGGTCCATCTTTGCCTTGTTTTTCGTCTTCGGGCGAGATTAGGATCGAAACATGCTGATTGAAAAGCGGTTGTCTTGGCTTGAGCACGGCTTCACGCCATTGGTCAGGCGACCACCAGTGAAACTTTTGGGGGTCATAAATGGCAATACCGCCATTGTCGAGTATGGCCGAAACCACCCCGAGAGTGTCGCGCAAATAGTTGAGGTTATCTGGATCTTTCACCGTGCCGCTCACCACCAGACATTGTGGTGCCGTAATTACCTTTTCATAGATTTCGGGCTCATCATTTGCGAAACGTCTAGCTAGAAAGCCCTGCACAAAGCTCTCTAGGGTCTCTCTTTCACTTTCTCTTTCATAGAGCCCCAGGCTCACTTCTTCGGGCAGACCAGCGGTTTGATAGCGACTGCCTGAGATAGTCATCGGTTGCTGGAAGCTACCAAACACAACATAAAAGAGAAAGGCGTCACCACCTCCCGGCTGATAAAGTTTTCGCTCCCAATCGGGCAAATTAAGGGGGGATTCCATAGCTATATTTTCAACCAGGCTTTTAGCCATTTTTTTGTGTTGGGGAAGCAGCGGTAAAGATCTTCTGTATAGTCGTCTGAACCGCCTAACATAGACCCGGTAAGCTCGGAGCAGGTTTCGCGCGGACCCCAGTCGTCTTCTTTGATAAAGGTGGCTAATTTCTCTCTGAGTGAGTCGGGCACGTTTTGCTTATCTAGTTCATAAACTTTGCGCAACTCAGGGCTCTTGGAGATATTTTGCATGTCGTCCACAACCTGAAAGCACATGTTCAAGACTGTTTGTTTGATTAACTTAGGCGCCCTGGCTTCTTTCAAATTCATCGAGCCTCTAATTTTGGCTCTTTCATAGACACACATCTCTTTGCCATAGATGCGACCGCCTGCTTCAGCCATTGTCTCGCCTTCTTGCTCTTCGTCTAGTTCTTTTACGGTGTCGGGCCATCTATCGATAATATTGGGCGAAAGCACTATCGAGGCTCCGCTGTCATCGAGCAGTTTGCGCAGATGGGGCGGAACCGCCGCCACTGCATCGTTGACAGCTTTGATAGTGGCCGGTAAACAAGCTTGGTGCCCTTTCATGGGCGGTATGACCAAGATGCGAGTGGCTAGTCCGACAGCACCTGGAGCGGCCGGCACTGCCACCGGAGCGGCTGCCGGTGCAGCCGGGGGCGCAGAGGCGTTGGCGGCAGCTCCAGCTTTGCTTCGCGTTGCTTCCATGCCTTGTTCGGCGGTTTTGGCTTGTTTGCTGCCTTTGAAAGACTTTGTGACAATCTCATAGGTCTGATAAGCCTGCGAGTATTGACCTAGAGCCATAAAAGTATGGGCGCTGTACAAATAAACGTCGGGGTTATGATTGCCTTCCTGAACAGACTTGCGAAAATGCCCCTCTGCCGCTTTATAGTCTTTTTTCTGGTAAGCTTCTACACCGGCTTTATACTCTTTTTGCCCGGGTTGTCCCAGGCTCGCCTTTTCGGGCTCAGAATTGGCGCCGGGCGGCGCTATACTAACTAAGGCGGCTGTCAGCAAAAACAAGAGTGGCTTTTTCAACTTAAATACCTGTATAAACCAAATAATCTATACCCATGAATCGAATCTATATTAACGAAAAAGTTGCCCTCGATGCGGCCGAGCTCTCTTTTACCTTCGCCAGAAGCGGTGGGCCGGGCGGGCAGAATGTCAACAAAGTTTGCAGCAAGGCTGTCTTGCGCTGGTATCCGGCGGCAAGCAGCCTACCCTACGATGTTAAGGCTCGTTTTCTCAGTCGTTATGCGTCGAGGCTCACCACTGGCGGTGAAATGGTTATCGCCTCGCAGCGCTTTGCCAGCCAGGGCTCCAATCAGCAAGACTGCATCGATAAGTTGCGCGAGCTCATTTTAGCCGTGTCAGAGCCGCCGCAGCTTCGCCGGGCTACTCGCCCCACCTATTCTTCGGTGCAAGACCGCTTGCAGTCTAAGGGCAAGACTTCTTCTAAGAAACAAAATCGGTCAAAGCGCATTAGTTTAGATGATTGATTTTATTCAATTTTTGTCAGTTCGTCTTTTATAGAGCGGTATAGTTCGGGCAACCATTCAGGCTTTACCTGCGCTTGTTTGAGAGCTGTTTCAAAAGCCCCCGGGGCTCTGAGGTCGCAAGGCGCCATAATCAACTTGGTTCTCTCTGGTCTGACTTTGTAGGTCAAAAGAAAAAGCTCTTCGATGGCTGGATTGCCCATTGCCAGGCAACCGGAAGAATAGCGAGAGCCATGAATGAGTATGTCTGAACCGAGATTCTTGGCTCTTTTCTTGTCGGCTTTCGCTTTCTGTTTATCGAAACTATTTGGATAATCGACCATGAGAGCCATATAGGCCTGGACGTCGGTGCGAAAGCCGATAATTCTATAGATGCCTTCCGGAATCTGTTTGTCGCCTTCCTGCATTTTGGGACCGCTTACACCACTGACACCGATTATTTCATAAGTCTTGAAAGGCACTAACTTGCCTTTAGACTTGATGTAGACAGTCAGTTTTTTGTCGTTCTTAGTGGCCAGCATAAGTAAATTGTCGGGCGGATAACTCAGTCCGGCTTTGGCAAAGTCGTCTTGCAGGCGCCTGCCTATTTTCTTTTCGAGGGCTTGCGCGGCAATCTTTGGCGAGGGGAAGCGTCTTTCAATATAGGTCTGGCGATCATTAGGATCGTCGTAAATGCTAATTTGGTCTTTTGGTAATTTTTTAGGAGATTTTTTAGGTGATTCTTTAGCTGATTCTGGAGGGGATTTTTGAGTTGATTCTTTTGTTCGGTCTTTTGCTAGTTCTTTAGCGGCGCTCGGATTTTTCGCCTGCCAAGCCTCGGTGACGCCTTGACCACACAGGACAAACCAACTTGCTATGAAAATTCTTTTGAGTTTGGTCTTTGCCGTGCTTTTGGTTTTTGCCGATTTCATCAGAGTTTTAAGACTTATTTAGAGTTCGAGAATGCAGATCACAAAAGAGAATGCAGATTATATTGCATTTCACGTTGATTTCATGCTCTCTTCACTTGGTCTTCACAGAGCTTGCTTATAGTGTAAATGTGGGGATGCGAAAGGGGACCTGTCCCATGCAAGATTATTCTCTCTTTCAGACAACCAATTTAAGATTCATCGGCTGGACATTTTGGTGCTGTGCAAGCCGGTTATCGCCAGGCTCTCTATGAAAGTCGAGAATATTTTAGTGGCAGCGAAGCCCCGCGCGCTATTTCTTATTTTTCACTGGCAGAGTTTTATAGAAATAAAGGAGACGAGCCTGGCTTCAACAAAGTCAAGTCGCTCTTGCAAGACCTGCTAGGTGTTTGATTCTCTAGATTTGCTACCGCCTCACAAAAGACTCGAAGTAAAATTCGAGTCTTTTGTTTTGTTTCAATGTCTCTTTATGACTAGGTCAACTGGTTTATTGTTCAATTCACCGCTGATAGAAACTTGCTCAAACATAGACGGCAGGCTGCCTTTAGCCACGAGGTCGCCCTGGCTTGCTTGCAAGTCTAAGAGCACGGTCATGGTTTGATAGAGGGCACCTACGCACCAGAGCTGCGGTACACAAGAGACGGCATAGGGCTTGGGCAGCTTGCCTTCTTTCTTATAGCCACAAAATAATTCCGGCAGTCTTTTGTCTTCGCTTTGCGCCGCCAGCAAAAGTAAGGCGCAAGCAATCTTTTGGGCTTCTTCCTGAAAGCCGCGTTTGCGCATGCCCTCGATGATCATGGCGTTGTCGTGGGGCCAGACCGAGCCGTTATGGTAGCTCTCCGGGTCGTATCGGTTTTCTGCTTTGCTTAGGGTTCTGATGCCAAAGCCGCTGTACATGCCCTCTTGCATTAGACGGTCGCAGATGGCGCGGGCTTGCTTGGGGCTGATAATATCGCTGACTAAAAGGTGTCCGGCATTAGACGCTGTGACTTGGCAAGGCTTGCCGGTGCCGTCGATGGCCAGGGCCGGAAAATCGTTCTTATCTTCAAAGAAAGCTTTCTGAAAATGTTCTTTCAATCTTGCCGCTTTCTCTTTCAGTTTTTCGGCTTCGCCAGTTTTGCCGCCCATCTGCTTAAAGCTTGCGGCAGCCAGCCAGGCATCATATAGGTAAGCTTGTACTTCGCAAATGGCAATCGGTCCGCCAGCTAATCTGCCGTCTTTATGCATGACCGAATCTCCCGAGTCTTTCCAGGCTTGGTTGGTTAGGGCTGCTTTGCCTTCTTTGTCACCATAATAGAGAAAGTCATCGGCTGTTTCTTTTTCTAGGTAAGAAAGGGCTAGGTCGATATTATTATCTAAGTCGGCAAGAATAGTGGTGTCGCCGGTAGTGTCTATATGTTGTTTGATCAAGGTGAGCCAAAGCGGGGTGGCATCGGCACTGCCGTAATACGGAGTGAAAGGTATCTCTTTCAGCCTTGCCATCTCACCGTCGCGCAGTTCATGCATGATTTTGCCCGGTGCTTCTTCAACTGTTTTGTTGAGTTTGTCACCTTGATAGGCGGCTAGAAAAAGAATTACTTCTTTGGCAAGATGTGGGGCATAGGGCATAAGCATGCGCCCTAAAATGAGCTGATCTCTGCCGAATGGCACGGCATACCAAGGCAGTCCGGCGGCAAAGGCGCCGCCTTTATGTTTGTCTGTATCTATGTCGAGATGCAATAAAAATAGATCTCTTTCGGCTTGGGCAAAGGCTTGGTTTACCTCGGGCAAATTTGTGCGCACCTTCAATAGACCTTTTGTGAAGTCAGCAAAGTCGGCATCGGCTTGCTTAAGTGCTTCATCAAAACTTACTTTCTTATGACTGGTGAGATCTGGAACATAAGCAAGCTCCACTATGGCTTTTTGCTTTCCTTGTTCTGCATCTTGCGCGGGGGCTAGAGTGAGTGAAAATTCGCTTGTTAGTTCGCCGCCTTTATTGTCATTATCTTTATCGCCATTTTCTCTGGCTTTAGTAGAATCGGGTACGGCTAGAAGCAAGCTTGTGCTCAAGGCTTTGCCGTCTAGACCTTTATAGACTGCCGTCATGGCTTTGGTATCGAAGGTGCCCCGTTCTTTTCGTTTCTGTCCTCTTACTTCAAACATATCTTTGAAGTCGGCCAGGGCTCGACAGCTAACTTTGATTTTGCTTTCTTTATCTTTTAGTGTGTTCGTAAATGTCAGTCTTTCAAAGAGTCCGCCTTTGACAAGCAATTCCCTCTTTAGTTTGACCTTGCCGTCATATTCAAAGACGGCCTTATAACCGGCCGTGGTATCAGCTTTACTTAGGTTGAGTGGTAGTTTGGTAGACAGTCCAGTCTGTAGTTTGACACCGCTCGTCAAGCTAATTGTTTCGGCTGTGAGATAACGCGTGTCGCCTTTATATAGACCATAGGGGGTTTCTTCCTTTTCTTTGCCCATAAAGCCGTCGGGGGCGAGCACCACAAAATATGATCCGTTCTTGAGGATCAATCTTTCTTTTTTGAGAGAGTTTTCTGTATTTTTTGTAGTTTCTTTGGCTTGGGTTGCGCCCGCCTCGGGCAAGGCTATAACGCTAAAGAGACCGCTCTGCATCAGTGTGAGCAGTATCGGCAAAACAAGTACTTTGCTGAGAGGCTTGCTAAATAGAGGGGTAAAGTTTTTTGTACTTTCTTTCAGCTTTTTCTGTCGAATTTCTTTTGCCATTTTATAGAAGCTTCAGTTCGAATAGTACTTCGCTTATAAGCTCACTGTCTTCGGCAAAGGCTTTGAAAAGTTCTTTCTCTAAAACATCTGCCATCCACTTGGTGGCTGGCGCCTCCCAGAGATAGCCGTTATCCAGCACATATGCGATGGCCTCGTCCTCGTCGCCTATGCCCATGGTCTCAGGTATTTCTTCAGGCATTTCGATTATGTCTGAGAGAAAAATCGGTACGTGTGGATTGCGTTTGAAGGCGCGCAGAAGAGCTTCGTCGGCTTGACGAGTGACACCGTCTCTGGTGAAGAGCCAGAGAGCCCTTGTGTATAGCAAAAAGGCATTACTCTCGCTGCCGTATTTGCGCAAAAGCTCCTCCAGCTCGCCGTAACGTCCTGCTTCCAAAAGAGCCGGCGCCAAATGATAGCGTATGCCCTGATTGTCATCGGGGTTGAGGGTCATAAGCTTTTCATAGATTTCGATTGCCTCTTCCAGCTCATCTTCCCATCTAAGATTGCGAGCCAGCTCGGCCAAGCAGATCATAATCGGTCTGGTTTCGAGAGCCTTCCAGAAAATACCTTGATACTTGCTTTCCCAGTCTTTGCCGATTTCTTTACGGGCGGCCTTGACTGCTTTCTGGCAGTATTCCACTTTCTTCTCATATTTTCTTGTGGTAGTCGATTTGCCAAGATAGTACTGCCAGGTCTTTTCTTCTTTCTCGTCCTTTTTGATGGGGCGCACAGGCACAGCTTTAGCAGCGGGTTCGGCGGCGCCGTCCACAAGCTCATCTAAGGTCATGGCTTTTAGCGCGGTGAGGCTGGCTTTTCCCTTTTGTTTATTGGGTTGTTTCTCGGGTTGTCTTTCGGGTTTTTTATCGGGTTGTTTATCTAGTTGCGTATCGGATTTTTTCTCGGTTTTAGATCTTTTCTCTTGCTCTGTTTGCAGCCCAATAGCTTTGGCCGGCTCTAGACCTAAATCTAGCTCGACTGCCTTACTCTCAGATTTTTCTGCTTGCTTTTCTAGACCGGCATTTCTCTGGGCTTGGGCCAGCGCCTTCAGGCAATAAAAGGTGATTTCGGCTAGATTGGCTTCTTTCGCCACTTCTACAGCCTCTTCTAAAACCAGAATCGCCTTTTTGTACTTGCGATCTGCCATGAAGTCTTGGGCTTTTGCCAGATTGGCAGTGCATTTAGTTGCTGCTTTGGCGATGTCTTCGGGTTTTAGTGATTGGTTCTTTGGCATAAAAAATTGACTTCTGCTTTTGTTGAGAGATCTACGTCTGTTTCTGGTTTTATATCAAGCTCTTTATTTTAGTACTTCTAAGCGAGCTTTTACCAGACTCTCTTCTTTAGTTGAGAGCTTTGTCCCGATAGCCCGTTTACCGCCTGCTAGAGCTAGTTTCTTATTCTTTTCGCTGAGAGTTATAGCCTTCTCAAAGGCTTGTCTTGCTTCTATTTTCTTATTGAGCTTCTCAAGCAGCAAACCTTTTTGAAAATAGAGCGTGGCGTCGTCCGGATTTGCCCAGATTAACTTGCCTATATCTGCCAGAGCGCGATTGGGCTTGCAGAGGGCGAGATTTGCCTTTGACCTACCTGTCACTGCTTCCAAATCTAGATTGTTGATTGTCCAGGCAATATCAAACATATGCAAGGCTTCGGCCGGGCTGTTCAATTGCAAAAGAATATTACCCTTCAAAATGCGGGCGGCATTGCGTTGAGGGTCTTGCGCTATAGACCGCTCAAGATAGAGCAGTGCCTCTTTTAGTTTGCCGCTTTCCTTAAGCTTGAGTGCCTCTTCGTAGTTGTTATCGCTTTGCGTCAGTCTATTGGCGGCACTACTGCCGGTATCACTGAGAGTTTGATCGATTGAAAACATAAAGTGATTTTCGGCAAAGTCATCACTCTGCAAAAAGCCTTTGTTGAAATCTTGCAAGGCTTCTTTATCCATGCCCTTGGCTTGATAAGCGCGTCCGCGCGCTAAATAAAGCAAAGAGGCATTGCTTGGCGTCATCTTGATGCCGCTTGTAAAGTCTTGAATGGCGCGGTCATAGTTGCCCAATAGATAATGCACTCGTCCCCGCATAAAGTCTACCCGCGGGCGTTTTCTTTCATGATTGATGAGAAAGGTGTAGTCTTTAATTGCCGCTTCATAGTTGAAGGTTTGCACATTGCATGTGGCGCGGTTAAAGTAAGCTGCATCAATTGGTTTAATGCTCAAAGCTTCAGTCAATTCTTGCACCGCCCGGCCTGCTTCACAAAGATCCATACTGGCTGTGCCTTTGAGCATCAAGAGCATCGCCTTTTTGTTTTTGTCCAGCTTGTCGGCGTTCTTTAGGGTTAACTCAAAGTCGTGGTTGGCTTCTTCAAATTTTCTAGACTTGAGATTGCTTATACCGCGCATCTCGCGTGCGTCTATGTCATTGGGATAAACTTGCAAGACTTCGTCGGCTAGGGCTCTTGCCAGTTGCGGATTGGCGTTTGACAGAAGGATTCGCTTGGCTTCTTTGAGTTTATTGACTTTGAATTGGCTCTTATTTAAGTCTTTTAACTCGCTTAGATCTTTTGACTGGCTTAAATCTTTTAACTGGCTTGCGCCTTTTGAGTCTCTAGAATTGCTCTTGCGTTCGCTTTGGTCGCTGCCGCTTTGCGCCAGGCCGGGCAAGCCTGTTAGCCCTAGAGCCAGCAAGGCAGTAAGACTGAAGAAAATTCTGCTCATGCCGTCCACCGAAAGGGGCTCGAAAATGTGCAGTATACTAGACATTTTGCCGGAGAGATTTATGAATAGATGCCAGTTTGTCATGCTTGCTCTGATGCTTTGCCAAGCTTTGCCGCTTTCGGCAAAGGCCGATAGTGTGGCTGGCGATAACGGCGGCGGCAATGTCCAAGCCGGTTCAGATCTAGCCCCTGACAAAGCCTCAGCCGATAAAGCTGCTTGGGATGCTCGTCGCCAGGCGCAATTGGCTGAGACCCGCGCTCTGCACGATCTCAATCCTGATCCAATCAAAACCTGTATGGCGGCGCAGCCTGCCCCGCCTGCCAAGAAGCGCGGTCCGGTGCGCAAAGTGATTAGAGCCGTAGGCAAAGAACTAGCCTACGACAGTGTCAACTTTATGAAAGACGCCATCTTTGTCTTTTCGGCGCAAGATGTCGACCCCTATGCGGTCAAGAAACCGACCAATAAACCATATGAAGCTTTTGAACTGCGCATGACCGACGGTTCGACCGCTCAGGTGATTCAGTATCCTGACGGCAGTTCCATTTTGCAGGGCGGTTATATGGACGGCACCATAGTGGCGCCCTATTCGGGGGGGTTTGTCATCGCTTACCCCAATGGTTCGCGGGCGCGAATGGTCAAAGAAGGTCAAGACATCAAGATTTTCAGACCCGATATGACCGTGACCACCTTCAAAAAGGGCATGTCCGGTCGCTATGACGTGGTCAATGACAAGATGGGCTTTCTTGGCACTGCCGCCCCCGACAGCCAATACGACAACTAAAAGAGCCGGGCTTTAGGCTTTCTTGAGGGCGGCGATGCGCTCTTCTAGGGGCGGATGGCTGGCAAAGAGCAGACCTAAGAAGCCGCTTGGACGGTTCGATATCTTCATCGTAGCCAAGGCGCCTTTTTCCTGATAGGTGCGGTCATAGTTCATTGCCAGTCTCTCTAGGGCGGCAATCATCTTGCTGCGACCGGCTATCTCGGCGCTTCCGGCATCGGCTCTAAATTCGCGGTGTCTAGAGAACCAGTTGACCACAATGGCGCCCAGTAAGAGAAAGACAGTCTGCAAGACCGAACTGATAATAAAGTAGAGGAAGCTATTGCGTCCTTCACCGTCGCGGCTGGGGCGGGTGGCGATTGCGGCGATGGCCCGGGAAAGAAAGATAGCGAAGGCGTTGACCACGCCTTGCAAGAGTGTCATGGTCACCATGTCGCCATTGGCAATGTGGCAGACTTCGTGGCCGACTACGCCTTCTATTTCTTCATCGGTCATTCTTTCCAAAAGACCGCTTGATACTGCCACCAGTGCCATCGACTTGGTTGGTCCGGTGGCGAAGGCATTAATTTCGTTGCTGCCGTATATACCTATTTCGGGCATGGTCTTGAGACCGGCTTTGCGGCTCAGGGCTTGTACGACCCGTACCAAATTTCGCAGGCGCGGGTCGGCGACATTTTCATCGATAAGCTGAACGCCATAGCTCCATTTTGCAATCGCTCTCGACATCCAGAGCGAAATTAGAGAGCCCACCATGCCATAAATGAGCGAAAAGATAGCTAGGCTTGTATAGTCAACGCCGTAGCGGGTAATGTACTGACCGACTCCAAAGATGTGAAAGAAGATGGAGCAAGTCGTGATTACAAGAAAGTTTGTAAGCAGGAATAGAAATACTCGTTTGACGATTGCCACAGTGATCACCTCCAATGGAGTTACAGTTTTAGAATGAGGCCATTTTGACAAAGTATCTCAGACCTCAATGCTTTTCTAATTATTTGAGATAAAAAACCCCCGGGTTTGTTCCCGAGGGTTTTATTGTGCGATGCTGCGGACTAAGGCACTAGTGAGCCGCTGCAGCCTTTTGCTCTTTCTTCTCGTCTTTATTTAGATTCAGTTTCTGCTTTTCCATCTCGGCCTTAAAGCCCTCTTGCACTTCTGGTGGAAAGGCGGCAGAGTCAAAGAAAGCCTCATTGGCAAAGATCTTGCCGTCTTTCACTATGGTCAGCTCGGCCATGCGCATGGTGAAAGTGGCTGGACCGCCGTGCAGGTTATCCCAGATGCGCATGACTTTGTCGCCGTCTACCAGATATGTTTCGTTTGTAGAGGTGCAGGTGAAGGGACACATGGCTAGGCATTCTTTTGCCCCTTCGATGCCTACAATTTGCATGCCTCCAGGCATTTTTGCCACATAGTCTTTGTGTAAGAGCTTGCTTAGTGCTTCTATATCTTTGCTTTCCCAGGCGCGGTAGGCTTCCTTGACTAGTTTCAGGTTGTCGTTCATTTCTCACTCCATAATTGTGTTTTTGAATGCAGATTCTAATTGCTTTCGCTCTAATGTGCTGCTTAAGCTGCAAAATCAGATTCAGCCAGTTTTTCCAAGGTGGCAGTCCAACCGAAGCTGTGCGCTTCCACCGATTTTTCGCTCAAGAAGCGGCTGTGGGTCAAAGTTAGTTCGGTCTTGCCGCCCAGATCTTTGAACTGTACCGTCACCAAAGTGTTATCGGCTGGAAACTCAGGAAAATTATTGGTCCAAGTAAAAACTATCTTGCGGCTTGGTTCGATCTCTAGATATTCGCCCTTAACTGTATTGACTATGCAGTTTTGCTGCGCTGAGCCTTCGCTTTGGCAGGCGGTTTTGGCGCCGCCTTCTTTAGACTGCAATTCAGCATCACTATCTTTGTTTTGCTCTGCAAGCTCGACGAACATTTTGATTGTGTATTTGCCGCCCACTCGAAAATCAAGCTCGGCTTCCACCTTCTTGGTCTGGCTGCAGCCAAACCACTTTGCCAGTTTCTGCGGCTCCACCCAGGCCTGATAGACGCGGTCTACTGGTGCAGATATTACCCGCTTGAGGGTGAGCGATTCGCTTGTGCAGTTGCTTTCGATAACAAACATGGTTGGCTCCTGTTTCTGTTCTTTAGTCTCTAGTTTTGTCGATTTTTCTTGGCTTTGAACTTAGATTTGGCTTCTAATTTAGATTTGGCTTTGAACTTAGATTTGAACTTGTCTTTGGCTCTGGCTCTGACTTTGGTCTTAATTTTTTATTGAGTCTTCTGGTCCATCTTTTGGCTCGGCAAGCCTAAGGCGGGCTTCTTCTCTTTGTTCTGCTGCTGCTTCTGCTGCTGCTGCTTCTTCTTCTTCTTCTTGCAAGAAATCTTCCAGCCTAGACAGTTGTGCATTCCAGAAACGGCTATAGACTGTGAGCCAGTTTGTTGCTTCTTCCATGGGGGAGGGCGCCAGGCTCAAATAGTGCACCCTGCCTTCAACCCTTCTTTTGACCAGGTTGGCATTCTCGAGCAGTTTGATATGTTTCGAGATTGCCGGCAGCGATAGAGCGAAGGGCTCAGCCAGCTCTAGGACTGAACATTCGCCGCGCCCGGCAAGATTGCCAATGATCGCCCTTCTAGTGGGATCTGAAAGAGCAAAGAAAGTGCGGTCAAGTTGTTCGGAATAATGTTTAACCATATCGTTAAATGTAGCATGCCCCAATACAGAAAGCCAGGCCTTGAAGACCCGGCTCAAATTAATTGCAGCTCTAAATTCTTATTGACGAGTGAACTGATTTAGCTATATAGGAAAGGCTAAGTGGGGAATTCTTTATATTGCCACCTGTCTGAACCTATTTAAAAATTGATTCTAGAAAATCTTGTTGCGATGCAAGGCAAGAAAGTGAAAGGCGGTAATGACTAGGCTGTGGCTTATCTTGCCATTTCTAATCGCTTCTTCTATTTCAGGCAGGCTGAACCAGCGGCTGACAATACGCTCAGTGCCGGTTTCATCAAAGCGCGGTTCTTCAACCATATTCAATTGTCTAGCCAGATAGGTATAACAAAGATTGTTTTGCAATGCCGGATTGGGATGGTTCTTTCCTAGCTCAATCCATTCGCCTGCTTCATAACCGGTCTCTTCTTTCAGTTCGCGGCGAGCGGCTATTAGTGGGCTCTCGTCATATTTCTCACTGCTGCCGCCAGGCAACTCTAAAGTCAGATCTTCGACGCCGTGTCTGAACTGTTCAACCATCAAGACATTGCCGTCATCGCTCAAAGCAATTACATTCACCCAGTCGTTGCAATCAAGCGTGTAGAAATTGCCGCGTTTCTTTTCGGGGCAGAGGCTGGCTGAGTGCACCTTACTGACCGAAAAGACCTTGCAGTCGGTCAGTTTCTCTTTCGAGATTGTGCTCCATCTAAGCCAATCTCGATTGTCGCCCTCTAAATTATTCGAGACTCTTTCCAGCAAGTTCCGGCAAGTGTCTTCTTCGATGCCGTTGCCAAAGTCTTTCTCAAAGTCTTTGTCTTGAGAGACTTGGCACTGTGCGTCTTCTGCGGCACTATTGTTTGAAACATTTTCTGTTTTCTGGCGAAATTCAAGCATGGCTTTACCCTCTGCATAAAGAATGCCAAAGCCATGTGAATTAGTGGTGAACAATCAAGGTGAGGTTAGCATTGTTTGATTTGCACCGGCGCATTTGCTCACGCTTTGTGCCGGCTCGGTTTTGCTTGCTTGGCTTGGGCGACAATTGCGCTCTTTGTTTTGCCTACTGAGTTTATATGTCAGATAGCCGCCTGCTAGGGTCTTTGCCTGAAATCCTGCTTGCTCAAGCAGTCTTTGCGCGGCGTAAGACCTTTGACCGCTCTGGCAGAAGATGACCAGCTCAATGTTCTTGGGAATTTCATTGATTCTTTGTCTGATTTCATGGAGAGGCAGGTGCAAGCTTCCATCAATGGTGCCCCTGAGCCTTTCGCTGTGGTTTCTCACATCTAGAAATAGAACTTGTTTTCCGTCATTAGCAGCAGTCAGATCTTGCGGCAGCAACTGTTTGCAGTGCCCATGCAAGATATTTTCGCCAATCATACCGGCTAAATTAATCGGATCTTTGGCCGAGCCGAAGGGCGGTGCATAAGCTAATTCGAGATCGGCTAGATCGGTGATTTTGAGCCCGGCTTTGACTGCCGTGGCGATGATGTCGATGCGTTTGTCTACTCCTTCTTCTCCGACTATTTGCGCACCTAATATGCTGCCGTCTTGAGAGTGGAAAATTAGCTTCATATCGAGACGCTTTGCCTCTGGAAAATAGCCGGCGTGGTGGCTTGGATGCAGGTAGATAACCTGGAAATTTTCCTTGCTTGAGCTTTGTCTCAAGGTGGCTTCGTTCAAGCCGATAGAAGCAGCGGCCAGTCTAAACACTCTCAGAATGGCTGTACCAAAGGTGCCGCTATAAGTTTTCCACTGTGCTTGCGGTTGATTTTGTGCTTTCATGACAATGTTCTCGGCGACGCTGCGCCCCTGTCTGTTAGCCGGACCACCAAGCGAAATAAGAGTGTTTTTGCCGGAAAGCGGTTGGCAGACTTCAATGGCATCACCGACAGCCCAGATCGAATCTTTGCTGGTTGCTAGATACTGGTCGACAACAATACCGCCAGTGGTGCCAAGCTCGATTCCTGCTTCCTTGGCTAAGGCAGTGTCTGGCTTTACGCCTAAACCAAGAATGACCAAGTCGGCCGCAAGCGGCTCATGATTTTCACATTTAACCAAGCAACTGGCTGCCTGTCTGTCGCTTCCAGCGCCTACTGCTTCAAATCCAAGCACTTTGGCATTAAGCAAAAGCTCGATACCGTGTCTTTCCATTTCTTGCTGGACTATCTCTGCCATTTCGCCGTCCAGCGGCGCCAAAATATGGTCACGTCCATCAACCAAAGTGACCTGAAACCCGCGTTTTTGTAACTGCTCGGCCGTTTCTATACCGATAAAGCCGCCACCGCAGACAACTGCTTTCGGTCTTCTCTCTAGGTTTTGGTCTGCGAGCCGTTCGACGAACTGTGTGATCCAATTATCTATTTGTCTGATTTCTTCTATGCTCCGAACAGTGAAGATTCCCGGCAAATCAATGCCCGCAAGCGGCGGCTTGATTGGTTTTGCGCCCACCGACAAAATCAGCTCATCATAGCTTTCAGCGAAAGACTCGCCGGTTTTTAGATTTGTCACTGTTATGGTCTTTTCTTGGGCGTTTATGCCTGTCACTTCATGCAAGATTTTGATGTCTAAGTTGAATCTCTCCTTAAGACTTTCAGGGGTCTGTACGATCAAGCTGGCTTCGTCTTCTATTTCGCGTCCTACATAGTAAGGTAGTCCGCAGTTGGCGTAAGAAACAAAACCACTGCGTTCGAAGACAACTATCTGCCAATTTTCTGCCAGGCGCCTTGCCCTGGTGGCTGCGCTCATTCCCCCGGCTACTCCGCCTACAATCACCAGTTTTCTCTTTGAAAGCGACATCTTTCTTCCCCTGAAATCAAGTTTGCAAATCAACTATATCGATAATTGGTTGAATAGGCAATCATTCTTTCGGATTAATCTAGTTAATGTTGGCTGCTTCCGTTTAATCTTTGTTCTTGGGTTCGAGTCCCAATAGGTGGGCTTTTGGCTGGATTTGCTGGGCGGCGGTGTTTGTATGAAAAAGCTAAAACGATATCGCTTTAGCTTTTGAAGAGAATAGGCGCGAACATCAAAAGGGGAAGTCAAGCGATCTGCCTGTACCCCAAAAATGCTTTCGCTTGCATCTTCTAAAGGGTCAAATTGAGATCCACAATTGGATAGCTGTAACGTTTGCGGAATACCCAAGTGTCTGACATACCGATGCCGCCTTTGCCCAAATCGTTGCCAATGAATATTACAGGCACAGGCAATTTAACGGTTATTTCGGTGGTAACCGCTACATAAGGATGTCCCACGAGAGGGTCTCCACCAAAGTCTTGATATTCGAAAGCACCGGGTATAGTCGCTAGCCTCGGGCTGCTTATGTAGACGCCGTCGCCTTGATGAATAGCAAGGGCGGTTGTCGCTGCCTGCATCGCCGCTGTACTTGTCTTCTGTTGCGCGGCGGCTCGACAGGCTTCTTTGCAGCATTTTTCATTGAGCTGGTAGGCTAACATCATCAAGCTTATGTCTACAGCCATCATAAAGAGTGTCATCAGAAAGAGCACGCCGCATGATAATTCCAGTAAAATCGTCGCTCGCTTCTTTCTTTTCATATGGGTCATTCGCTTGTGTCGACCTTTTCAAGCTGCACTAAAGAGCGGGCGATATTCTCGAATGTCTTTCTTAGTTTGGTGGCATCGGTAACAAGGAAAAATTTGCCACCGTTCCCAGCTATGTAGGATACGCCCGGATAGCTCGAACCGGGTGTATAGGTCATGGTCTGTCCGCTTTCGTTCACATAGGTGACTGGCTTGTTAGGATCATCATTTAGAGTGTTCACTTCGCCTGGAATAATGGAACTGTTTTGCGCCAGACCGATTGTGTATATCGGAATACCTTGATCTCTAACGGCGCCGGCGGCGGTGCGTGCATATGAAGACGGATTGTAGCCTGGTTCTGTTGGTTGACCATCTGTAAAGAGAATGATGGCGCGCTTTGACCCGATGCGTTTCTGATTGGCGATCATATCTTTAGCCGTATATAAGGCATCGCCAATATTGGTGCCGCCGTTGGCAACAGTTATCGCTACTGAATTGGTTACTGACGCGAAGTTGCTGACGTCTTTGTTTAGACTGACGCCGGGGCGGGGAAACTGACCATTGCCGCCGGCGCTATAGTTGCTTGCCACATTTGGCCCGCTCACAGTCTCTGTCGGCGAACTGCCTGAGTCGCTGGAGAAACACACTAAACCAAAGTGTGCCTCTGTATTGTTATTCATGATTGTGTAGAAATTGAGTGCTGCATCTTGAGCTTGGCTGAGTGGACGAATTTTTTTCTGAGCGCAGGCGCGATAGTCGGCTTGATAGCCTGGCATTGGTGTGATCGAAGTCAGACTCGGCACTGTATCGAGTCTGGCATTGCTGTAAACTGAGCCGTTCTCGAGATTGCCTCTCGCTGCTTCTACGACTGCTTCCATGCTTGGATAAAAAAAGCCGCCTGGGCTAAGAAAGGGCACATTGAGTGTATAGTCAGGATTTTCGGAGATATTGACGATTAGGTCGGTATAAGTGTAGTTGTCACCAATACTGGTGCTATTTGGATAATTGCCCGGAGGTGAACCGGCATTGGGCGAGCCCCGCAGGGTAGGAGAGAAAGTTAGACGTCTAGTGTGACTGCTGGAAGAGCTGTTGTCTAAGTTCTGCGGCGGCACGGCATTGACGCCGGTGCCTTCCGGCGGTGCGCCTAAAATATCAAATAGTTTGCCTGAAGCCATTAGTCCTGTTGTGGGGGCGCCTGCTCTGGCATTGGTTAGTTTGTATATGATGCGCTTGTTTGTCGTATCCCAATATCTTTTCACAAAGGTGACCGGGGTCTGGTCATCGATTGAGCCTGATATGTCAAAGCAGAGCACCAAGTCTAGTTGGGGCACGCGTCCATAGGCGTCGGCTCTGATTGTGAAAGGTCCGCTTATGCCGAGAAAACTACCGAAAACCGGTGTTAGTCCGTAAGAGGCAATGACATGAACTATTCGTCCTCGGCTGTCGCCAAAAGCTACTTGTGAGTTAGGCGGAGGTCCGACTGGGTCGAGCAACTCGATGTACATAAGCGTTGCATTAGCATCTGGCTGCTGGTCTTTGCTGTAACTGCGGGCGGCATTAGCCAGTCTCTTTTCAAAGATGCTGTTGTCTTTGAAGGTATTCAATGAAGCATCGATAGCTACTTGATGAGTCTGGTTGAGATCGGTGAGATCTGAGCTTGCCATAGAGGCTGCACCGGCTAGCGCCGAGGCTTCGCAGATGGCTCTGAGCTGGTCTTTAACTGAGGAAGCGCGGACAACCTCAAAGGTGAAAAGCGCCATTGCCGGTAGTATTAAGCAACCAAAGAGAATGCAGATGAATAGAGTGGATACTCCTTCCTTGCGGCAGCTTATTCTTGCGATACTTTTCTTTTTGCTGCTGGACATTTTTCTGACTCTCAAAAGAAAGTTCTTTGCTTTAGATGCCATCTAGATTTTGGATAGATCTTGATTTGGATCGAGCTAGATTTTGCTAGACTAGATCTGATTACTTCTGGCTCTGGGTACTGGGTATGGGGGCTGAGCTCGGTCAATTTAGCCATGGGACCATTATTTACTATTTTTCTACTGTGCTTTGTTTTTGACATCGGCCGGGTGGTTCATTTTTCTCATCCGCTTGACTGCGAGCTTTGGCTCTTTACTCATTTAGCCCCTGGGGGTTTTCAGCCACTTGTTTAATCGCCACTGTGGTGCGCCACGGCCTTAAGCCTGGCACATTGCTTAGCGGCGGCAGCGCGTATTCGACCAGAGGATGCAAGTCGGCGGTGACTGCGCATTCGGTGAAGTAGAGATAGTTTGCGGTGTTGGCAGGCGTGGCAAGTTTTTGCGTGGTGATGGCGACGGCGCCGGTTTGTCGGCTTATCGAAATGATTGAGACCTTGGTGCTCACTATGTCTATGCCGGTGAAGCGGCTGGCGTAACTGCCTACTGTTGCCGGTGTTGCCTCAAGCGATGAGGGGCGTCCGGCACTGCCTGTGCTAAAGCTGTGGGCGGTGGCTGCGGCATGGGCGCCTTCTCTTGCCACAGATTCCAGCAAGGCGAAGCGTAAGAAAATTGTGCCATAGTTGATCATCGGAAATACAAAGATGATAAGCAGGGCGAACATGGCAAGGGGCAGCTCGAGGGCGCTCGTGCCGCATGGTGAGCGCTTCTGGGGCTTGATGGCGGGCTTGCGGTTGGGCACGGCAACCTCACCTGAGCGATGCTCTAATAAGTTCTTTGAAAAGCATACGGGCTAATTCGTTTATATGCTCAGGGTCAATATGCTCAGCGCTTGTGCTTGAGGGAGCGTAAGACTTAACTAAAGAGGCTTCTTTGTTTGGGCTTGTTATTGCCTGTGCAGCAGGCGCCGCCAAAGGCGCCGAACTCATAGAAGCACCCGGAGCAGCCGACCCAGAAGACTTTGCCGATCCAAAAGAATTTGCTGATCCAAAAGAATTTGCCGACCCTTTTGCCGCGGCCGTGCCCGTCCTTGTGTTTGTAAGAGCGCTATTTTTTGTAAGCTCGCTATCTTTTCTAAATGCGCTCTCTTGCACTTGATCGGCGGCAGTGCTCAAAATTGGCTCGGCTTCGTTTCTGCTCAAGAGGTTGAGCCTCAATATCGGTGGATAATCTTTCTGGTCTATGGTGTTTAGACTGAGACCCAGCCAGACATCGGCAGGCACTATAAAGACATCGATTTCGTGGTCGAAGCCGCGCAGCAAAAGTGCGGCGGTGCGGCTGACAAAATGAGCTTCGAAATAAATTTCTTTGCCGGGCTTGCCGGGCGCGGGGGCTTCATTGCAAACGACAGTATGAAATTCGGGCTCGGTGGCCTCGATAAACATATAGTCTTCGTCTAAGTTGGCATTAAACTGATTGACCAAGGTTTGCAATTCGGCAAAGAGCTTCTTGAGCCAAAAGGCCATGAGCTTCTCGTTTGAAACATGGGTGGAATATTCGCCTTCCACGCGCGGTTCGTGACTATAGTCGGCTACCAATTCTTGCATCCAGCTAGAGCAGTCGCAGCGCTTTACTTTTAGCCTGGCCAGTTTGTTTTTGATCAGCTCGGCATTGTCTTGCTGAACATCGTGTCGATGCTTCGAATTTAGTCCCCAGAGATGGTCGTACATGAAGGGTCCTTTCGTTTCTCTAGTCATCGATTTCTTCGGTCAAAAGCTCAGAGTCGAGCCAGTCGCCGAGGTGAAAGACAAAATTGCGGTGTGATAAAAAAGCATCTTGGGCTTCCGAGCGAGTAACGATGGCACCGTCGCCTAGTGATTTAGCCAGACGAATGTTTTTTTCATTGCTGAAAATCAATTCGCTTATGTCATTGCCGCTTTCAGGATCGTGCTCGGTTAGGGCAAATTCCAGTGTGATTGGGCTTCGCCATCTTATATCGATAAAGAAATAGCGATGAATTGCTTCTTTGATGCGCTGACAGATTTTGCCCGAAGCTTGTTCGTCGGCACCGAGCAAAAGCAAGGCAAAGCGTTTTTGCCCGTAGCGAACGATGATGTCGCCGTCTCTAAGAGCCCCTCTGATGACGCTGGTGACACGGTTCAAGGCTCTTCTGGCCCGTCTTCCGGTTTCTTCGCTCTCGGTGTCTAAGCCCGAAACATCGAGCAGCACCACGCAAAATGGTAAGCGCATCACCGAGGGCGGATAATTTGCTAGGGCTATGGCGAATGTCACAGCCACTTCTTCCGGACCGCGACAATGCACCACTTGGCGCGGCTGCTCAAGAGCAACGAGAACAACTTTCTTGCTCACGCTCTCTTTGATTTGCCCGGCCAAATTTGTGGTTCCAGGCAATGCAGAATGATCAGAAGTCATGAAAACTCCCGACAATTTGTCTCAAAAAATGTGCCCGCCAGTTTTTACTATGACAGCCTGAGATTAGGGGCGCTATCCCCTAAAAGGGTGACCTTAATATCGCTTTACATTTGGGTGGAAACCCCAAGACTCTTGCTAAGACATCTTGTTCAGCCTTGCGATGCTTCTTGATATTAGTGGCGGGCTCTTGAATTAATCGAATCGGACAGAAAAGTCTTTATTTCACTCGCACAATCGGAAAGGTATATGACTTGACGAAGGCCACTTTGCCGTCTTGCAAGACTCCGGCATTGAAAAATGCCAGAGGTCCAAATGGCATAACCGCCTCGGTTTTGGTGCGCACCTGCACGTAAGGAGAGGTCTGTGAAGGGGGCGCACCGCCAAAATCTTGATAGACAACGGCGCCGTCAAGTTTGGGCTGCGAGAGGAAAGTGCCACCCGGATAACTTTTGATTACAGCTGAGGCGAGCTTGGTCGACTCAGCCAGATCTTGACCCTGGGCTGCCTGCCTGCAGGCATCACGACAGACCCTATCATTTATATAGGCACCAAAGACAATGATGCCGAGGTGTAAGGCAATCACTACAAAGACCGCTGCCATGACGCTGCCGCAGGTTAGCTCGACCGATAAAGAGCCGGTTTTTCTTGTCCGGAGAGTTTTATGTTTTTGTCTTTTCATTATCGTCTCCTCAGCGATTAGAAACCAGTTTCACAAGTCTGCGCGCTATTTTGGCAAAGGTGGTGCGCAACTGCGTAGCGTCGGTTACCAGGTTGAAAGTGCCGCCGTTGCCTGCGATGGCGGCGATACCACCGGTGGTCGGGTCGGGATTGTCATCATTGAGAATGGCTTTCTGATCGGGGATGATGGCGGCGTTTTGAGCCAGTCCCACTGTGTAGATGGCGATGCCGGCATCTCTGGCTGCCACTGCTGCTTTGCGGGCATTGGCTTTGGGGTCGGCGTCGAGCGGTCCGCCCGGCGCAGTCGGTTGACCATCGGTAAACAAGATTATGGCTTTGACCGATCCCTGTCTGGCGTTTGCCTTTAGATCTTGGGTGGCGGCATGAATGGCTGCACCAATATTGGTGGCACCCATGGCGACGCAGCTCTTTATAGAAGTATTGACCTCGTTGAACTGAGTGGTGCCGGCAATCTTAGAGATCACTACTCTGGGCAAGGGAAAGGGTTGAATGGCGCCATAGGGAGCGGCATCATCGATATTGTGCCAGTCGACTGTGCTATTAGGGGCGGTGCCCACTTCCGAGTCGAAGGCGGCGAAACCGAAATGAGTATCGGCATCTGTATTCAAGATTTGATTCATGGTCAAGACAGCATCTTTCGCGTCTATAAGCGGTCTTATCTGTTTGGCGGCAGCTTCGAAATAAGCTTTCTGATAACCCGGGCGCGGTGTTACCGAGACCGAAGTATAGGCTCGGCTTGATTTGAAGACCACGTCATTTTCCAGGTTGCCGCGCGAGGCTTCCACCAAGGTAGCCACGTCGGGAAAGCTGTAGCCGTCATAAACAAAGCCGCCGAAGAAATCTTTACCGTCTATGTTTACCACTTCATCGGTGAAGCAGCGGAAACCATCAAAAGTGAAAGCGGTGCCGGGCGGGCAGTTGCCTGGAGGGGCTCCGGCTTCTGGATAGACCGAGTTGGAGCGCAGACCTTTGGTGCCGTAATAACTAGCCAGGTATTCACTGAAGTAGGCTTTGGAATTGTAATAGGCGTCGGTCAAAAGTTGGGGCTGCACGGCATTCAAGCTGGTGCCCATGGCGCCGGGCTTCATGATGTCGTAGATTTTGCCCTTCATGACCCCGTTTACACCGACTACATCTTTGTAGACTATTTTGCCTGTACCGAGGGTTTCGTCCCAGACTCTTTTGACAAAAGTAACCGGCGTTTGATCGTCCATCGAACCCGATACGTCGAAGCAAACCACCATGTCTAGTTTGGGTACGGCACTTGTGGAAACAGCATTGACGCCCCAAGATTTGATGCCTAAAAACTTACCAAAGGCAAGTTCGCTGCCGGTGCTGGCGGTGATTTTTACTACTTTGCCGTTGGGGCTGCTGAGCGGTTCTACGGCATAGGTGACCGGGTTGAGAAATTCAAAAAAAAGTTTTGATTCGCCGACATTGCAAGTCAGAGCAGCCTTCGATGCCACCACAGTGGCGCTGGTGAAAGGCACACCCAGTGCCGTGTTGGCTTTGAAAATTTTCAAGGCGCTTTCGATGGCGTCAAGATGAGCCTGAGTAGGATTAGTATTGTCAGAGCTGGCCAGGGTGGCGGTGCCGGTCAGAGCAGCGGCATCGGAGGCGCTCTGCAACTCTTGCTTGGCTAGATAGAGTCGCCCAAATTCAAAGCCGAGCACGGCAAACATGGGAAAGATAATCAAGGCGAAAAGCATCATCAATGAAAGCAGACCCTGTCCTCTGGGGTCTCTTCTAAAGGCTTTCAGTTTCTCATATTCTCTATCATGCATAAGAAAGGTTCCGTAAAAATCAGAGGGTCAAGCCTTGTGGGTTTTCGCAGTATTGACGGGCACTCAGCATAAATACTAGAGGCTTTGTCACACCGGCAATCGGCACCGGTGATGGTATCGGCAAGAGCGGTGCCGCAGAGCATTCAGCCGTCACTTGAATCTGATAAGTATTGACACTGGAATCAGCCGGTTTTGTGAGGGGAGCATCGGCTAGACTGATTTTCATTGTGTCAATATGGGTGATGACAATTTCGGTTTTGATATTTTGAATATCGATACCGTCAAAAGATGACTTGGTCTGTGCCAATTTGGTGAGCGCTTCGGCGCAGGCAGACGGCTTGCCGTCAACCGGGTTGAGGAAGGTATTGGCTCTGGCTGCAGAGATGCTTGCCATGTGCACACCGGCATAAAGAAAGGAAATGCGCAGGAAGGCGGCGCTCAGATTTAAGAGGGGAAAGCCGATAACCATAAAGAGCACCCAGAGAACCAGGGGCAACTCGGCTACAAATGAGCCTTTACGATTGCGGCGATTTTGGAGCTTTCTCATCTCTAGCGCTCCTTATGGGCATTGTGACCGTTACCTGTGACTTTATTGCGCTGCATGACCGGCTCGCCCATCGAGCTTATCTTAATCATCATGCTCAGTTGCAGGCGGGCTCTTTCATTGCGCACCGAAAGCAAAGCCATCTGACAGACGTCGCGGGCGCGGTCTCTTTGTCCGGCGCCGATGAGAGATTCGGCTAGTCTGACCGGCAGCTTTTCATTATTTGGGTCCAGTTTCATAGCCTGCTCAAAAGAGTGGGCGGCGCTGGCATAGTTGTCGGTGTGGGCGTAAGCTTCACCCAGCCAGTAAAAGTCGTTGGCAGAAGCGCCGGGAATAGAGCAAAGCTGATGATAGAGCGAGAGAGCTTGCCCAAACTGACCAGCCTGATAGTAGGCTTGAGCCTGATTACGCAGGGTTTCGCTCATCTGGCTCGGCTGGCTCTGCACAGCGGCGTTAAGCTGTGTCGGCTGCACATAAGCTATCTGTGACTGCTGCCACTGTGCTTGCGCCGGCAGCGCACTTAGGGAAAGCAAAACAAAGGCGAAAAGGCTCGCCTGTCCTTTGCCCTGAAAGCTTCTAATTTTTTGGATAGGTCGGCTCGGTCTGGTGTCCATAAGAAAAGCTACCTGGGTTTGTGTGGGGACCTTATCGTAGCTTCAGGTTGGTGACATATTTATGGCAGGGCTTGCGGAAAATACGCAAAAGCTGTGCTCAATAAGGTTTTAGCCTCCATACTGCCGATTTTGGCTAGGTAGTCGGTTACTTCTTATTTTTGCCAATTGGACTCGGTCATTTTGCCTAAATTACTTCGCCTAAATAAGTGCGCCTAAATAGTGACTACCCCCGGTGGATATAAAGTGGGAGGGTCGCACAAGAATGCCAAGTCTCTAGACAAGATGTACCAAAGCCGCGCACTGTGCTTTACTATGCCATGCATAGCGACATAATAAGGAACACTAAGTAAATGAAAACTGAAGCTAGCGATTGTCAACTGCGGGTCTGCCTGACTGTGCCTGACGCGGTGGCAGCTCTAGAATGGTACGCCAATGTTTTTGGCGGCTCTGAAGTGATGCGCATGACTTATCCGGGTACAGAGAAGATCATGCATGCCGAAATGAAAATAGGTTCTAGTCTTTTAATGATATGCGATGAAATTGCCGATTTTGTGCCGCGCAGTGCTAGAACTTTGGGCAATTCGCCTGTCACTTTTATGCTTTATACAGCTGACTGCGATAGTCTTTTTGAGCGTGCCACTGCCAGTGGTGCGCAAGTGATGATGTCTCCCTCCGACATGTTTTGGGGCGATAGGTATTGTCAGGTTATAGACCCCTTTGGTAATCGTTGGTCTTTATTGACCCACAAAGAAGACCTGTCTTTTGAAGAAATGGAAACCCGTAAGAATAAGTTCTTTGCCAGTTTAGAGAAAAGTCACTAATCAACAAGGAGGTCGTCATGACCGACAAAGATCCAGCGGTAGCCTGTTTGCTCTGTTTATTCTTGGGAGTCTTTGGCGCGCACCGCTTTTATCTGGGCAAGACCGGCAGTGCTGTTGCTCAGCTTCTTACTTTTGGTGGGCTTGGTATCTGGATGACTATCGATTTGTTCATGCTTGCCTTTGGCACGTTCAAAGACGGACAGGGCAATGTGGTGCCGGGCGGCAATCGCAAAGGTACTGCACTTTTGCTTTTGTATCTGCCCTCTATTTTTGGACTTTGCGGCATGCACCGCTTTTATGTTAAGCGCTATGGCAGCGGTGTTGCTCAACTGCTCACTTTGGGTGGGCTGGGTATCTGGCAGTTTATTGATGCAATTATGCTTTGCACAAATCAATTTGTTGATAAAGATGGCGTCAAGGTGCTTGAGTAAGAATACGGCAGTTTGACTGCTGTCAAATGAGCTCTGATCAGTTTTGATTTCAATTCAATCAAGATAGCCTCGTTCTTGCTAAAAGTTGGCTTGACGAGGTTAGTATTGATGTTATAGTAAAAGCAGGCGGCAGATTTCTGCCGTCAGAAAAGAACCCAAAAAACTAACAAGAAAACAGATAAAGTCTGAGAGTAAATCTGAGAGTAAATATGTTGAGTCGAACCTATCGTTATTATTATTCGGTCCTCGGTTATCCCGGCTGCAAGAGGCTTTGCTTGGCTTAGGTCAAACAGTTTGAGTCCAGCAGCCCGGGCAAAAAGCTCGGGCTTTTTATTTGTCATTCTATCTGGCTGCGCACTGTATATGGTGCCGGTTCGGTTTGACTTGATTTGGCTTGACTTGATTTGATTTGGCTTATTTAGAAGACGCTGCTAATTTTGCTATCGATTAGCAGTCGGCGCCGCCCTTTTGCCAGTTCTGTTCTTGACTTCGTCGGCGGGTATGCAAGTGGACAAAGCAACGTGGCTGTAACCCACGTGTCGAAAGACTTCGCAGGTTCGAATCCGTGCCCCGTCGAATTTATTCTCTAAGTTTTGTTATGGGTCGTGGGCTGCCGATTGGCGCCCCGCCACGCCTTTCAGCCGTCTATGTTATGATCTTGGCGTTCTGGTAAGTGCGCTGTTTGGCGGTGTTTTCATTGCTGCAAGGCATTGAATATATTGGTAATCTTGGCGCCAAGGAAAGTAGATTAAGACCAAAGCGAAGCTTTGCTTTACTAGACTAGACTAAAGTCTTATTGAAGACTTCAAGAACCGAACTAAATCAAACCAAAACCAGAACAAGACCAGAACAAAAGAAAGTCAGATTAGAAAGGATCCCCCAGAGTGTTGAGAGAGTATCACAATTGGCATAGTCCGACCCTCGGTAGAAATATGGAGCTTCTCACTTTCGGTCATGCCGGAGCGAGAGTGCTGGTCTTCCCGACTTCTTGCGGACGCTTCTTTGACTGGGAAAATCGCGGCATGCTCAAGGCTGTTGAGCGTCATATCGAGCAGGGCTGGATTCAGATTTTTTGTGTAGACGGTATTGATGAAGAGAGCTGGTTCAATACCCACGTACCGCCTGTTGATCGCGCTCGTCGCCATTTGCAATATCAAGAGTATGTAATCAACGAAGTTTTGCCTTTCGTTTATGCCAAGAACGAAAATCAATTTACGATGGCAATCGGTGCCAGCTTTGGTGCCTATCATTCTTACAGCATCGCCCTGCGTTATCCCGAGCGCTTCAACAGAGTGCTTGGTATGAGCGGTGTTTATGATGTGCGCGAATGGACCGACAATCAGATGGACGACGGCGCCATGCGTCAAGGCAGTCCCTGCGAATATCTATTGGCATTAGAAGACCATGCCAAAATTGAACAGATTCGCAAAATTGAATTTATCATGCCAATCGGTGTGGAAGACCCGCTCTATCCAAACAATCAATGGATGTCGCAGATTATGTGGGACAAAGGCATTTGGCATGCTTTCCGCCCATGTGAGGGCTTCGCCCACGACTGGCCGCAGTGGTATGAAATGATTCAAGATCATATCGGTGGAGCCGACAGCCGCGGCTAAGCTAAGTAGACCTACTGGCTAAGCCTATTCAGGCAGTCTACTCTACACCGACTCTATACTTTCTTTCTTTGCTGTCGCGGCGATTTGGGTCGTATTTCACCGATAGGTCGACCACTTCTGCACCGGGCGATATCTTGAAGTCGAGAATTGGTGTGTGGTGCCGGTCGTTAACGTGTTGTTGGCGATTGGCGCATTCAATGGCCGAGAGAAATTTCACTCTCTCTTCCGGGTTCATTCCTTCCAGCGCTTTGGCTATTTCTTTGGTCTCGCCAACACTGGCAGCACGAGCATAGGCATCAGCTGTATGTCCGTTATAGAGCGGCTCTTCTTGGTTGACTGGGTCACCTTTCGGGGTCAGCCCAATCGACTCAGAATAGCGCTTAGAGGGTAGCTCTCTGCCAGAAAGATCCCAGCTTTTGTATTCCGATTCAATCGTCAGGCCCTTTTCGCTGTCGATCAGTTCAAGTTTTGGAATACCGCGCGGGTCGCCGGCATGGCGTTCGCTATTGATGCAAGCCATCGCCTTGAGTGTGTCTGCTCTTTCTTGAGCCGACATGGGTTCCAGATGTTTTTGTACGTCCGAAACTTCTAGAGCCTCGGCGGCGGCTGTCAGCCCGCGGGCAAGACCGTCTCTATATTGATCTGGTCCATAATGAATTTGTATGTCGCCGCCATGCTTGGCCTCGTACCGCGCTGGCGGCGTATTCATATATTCATCAAACAAAGCATCTGAGGCTTTGTTTGGTGCGGGGCTTTGCTGTGTTCTAGGTTCTGCAGACTCTAGAGAATGATGTGAATCAGCCATAGAAAACTCCTGCTGGAGCTCTCAGCGAACTTGCGGTTATTTTTATTAAGCTTATTGGTAAGCAGTACCGCGCCGTCGTGAGCGCAAAAAATTGAAAAGGGTGGATTACGGGGATGCTGCCTATTATGCGAACCCCTCTTGACGTCTTCAATGGGGAAATCACGAAGGGCTAAATTAAACAGCACAGTCATAACTAGAAAGATAAGACCGCCCAAAAAGAGAAGCCGACACAGAAAAGCAGGCACAGAAAAGTACAGACAGATCTAAACAGATAAGACCGCGCAGAAAAAACACTTGCGTAGCTGTTTGTCGCTCGCCTTTATTTTTTTCGGGGCTAACTATGATCGAATTATTGAACAGTTTTGTCGGCCCTTTTCGTCGCAGCAGTTTTAATTCTCATTCTCAGATATCGGGTGCATAGTGAAGCTAGTTCTCACTTTCGGATTGTTTTTATTTTGGTATTGCTCGGTCACTGCACTCTTGCGAGTGCCTTACTCTCTTTATTCAGCCAATGAAAATTTGTACGCATATAAAAGAATCGACGGGCAGTTTTTAACACCCTATCAATATGAACGTGCCGACAAGTTTAGCCATGGCTTTGCCCAGGTAAGCAGAAGCGAGTTCTTGCTGCCGCTTGGCCCTCTGGGGGTCTCGCGACTCGGGCAGCAGCGCAATGGTTATATAGATAAGACCGGCAACTTTCTCTATAGAACCGGCAAAGAAGTAGAAGACGACGCCGCAGAAGATCTTGCTATCTTTAGCGATGTGCGCAAGGTCGGCTTTATCGATAAAGAGGGCAAGGTGCAAATACCCGCTCGTTTTGACCACGCTAGACCCTTTCGCGACGGTCTGGCTGCCGTTTGCTTATGTTCGACCGACCACACTGAGGGTCCTCTCTGTTCTGAAGCATTGGGCAAGTGGGGCTTCATCGATACAACAGGTAAGCTTGTTATTCCTTATCGCTTTGCCGCGGTCTCTGACTTTTCTGAGGGCTTGGCTGCGTTCCAGTTTGAAGGGCGCTTTGGCTATATAAACAAAGCAGGCGACCTGGCTATTGCCGCCAAATACAAATGGCAAGAGGCATTTTCTGACGGCTATGCCCGCACAGATCTAGGCTTTATAGACAAAAGCGGTGCACTCAATTTTGCGGCCAATTGGGCAGATAGCACAAGCTTTTCTGAAAAGCGTTGTACTTGGCGAAAAGACGGCAAGTATTATTTGCTCGATGATAAGTTTAAGACTGTCGCTGGCGGCTTTGATAAGCTTGGCAAAATGCATGAAGGGCTTTGCTACTTTCAAAAAGATGGTTTATTTGGCTATGTCGACCAGAATGGCAGAGTTGTTGTGACGCCTCAATTTTTGCAGGCGGGACAATTTAGTTCGGGCATGGCGCTAGTTAAATCAAAATCTGGCTTGCTGCAGTCTATCGACAAACAAGGTCGGGTACTCGCCGTTATAGATGACGCAAAGGCGGCTGCTATCTCTGAAAATATTTACGCTGTGAAAAATAAAGCCTTGAGCTATCAGCGCGCTTACGATCTTTTTTTGACAATTGAGCCTGTCTTACTTGGGCTTATCTCTGGTTTTTGTATGGCAATCTTCTTCATGATTATGCGCTCTAGGATACTCAAGGTGTCTATGCTCTTCATCTTTTCGGCGCAGACAGTCTTTTTGAGTTATCCAGCCTCTCATTCGCATATTACTCCTCAGCTTTTATGGTGGTGCAATGGTGTCGGCCTATTGCTACCGCTATTGGTGCTCTATGTTTTTCAAAGACCAGAGATCAAGGCTAGAATAGAACCCGTTACTTTGCAAAATAAACGCTAAAGACTTTTGCAAGATAAATGTGACAGTGCACGATATTTGCACAGCGTCCGTATGTATGGCCCTGTTGCATAGACGCAGTGACAGTGGGACTTCTGCTTAGAAGTCCGCTAGAGGTGATTCGACTTTCAGGGTGATCTGACTGTCAAGTGATGCAAATATAGTGCAAAAAGAGAGCGTCACAGCAACCCCATACTTAAAGTGAAGAAAGGCGTGTCGTTAAATGCTTTCGATTAGCTGAGTAAGCGGGGTTAGGTTTAGTGGCAAAATCGAAGTCGAGGAGAGACAAAACGAAAGAGACTTTCTGGAAGAAGGTACTTGCTGCGCAGATTGGGAGCGGGTTAAGCCAGAACGCCTTTTGCATGAGAGAAGGCTTGAATCCGAATACTTTTTTCTCATTGAAGAAAAGTTATTCAGCAGCGAGATCAGGAATAGAGCGCGAAGACTGAGACCGATAGCAATCCTGTCTTCATGAAGGTGGCTCAACTGCAGCATCCAGTGAAGATTTGCGCAGAGACAAATTCGCAGCCAGCTGTTGCTGAATTAGATCTTGCGGCACGAACTGTAAAAATCTCTACCGGCATCGATAGAGAGTCTTTGAAAGAGATCGTTCTGGTTCTTCGAGAGGTGGCATTGTGATCAGCTTACCAAGTAAAACGCGAGTCTTTCTTTGCACTCAGGATATTGACATGCGCAAGTCATTTAATTCTCTGCAATCAGTGATTAGATCAGCCATGCATCTGAATCTGCTGAGCGGGTATCTCTTCGTGTTCAAAAATAAGAGGGCAGATAGAATCAAGGACGTCTTCTGGGACAACAGTGGCTACGCCATGTTCTACAAAGTGCTCCAGAAAGGCACCTTCCAGTTTCCAGACCTAGAGCACGTGAGTTCTGCAGGGCTAGAAATTGAGCCTGCTACTTTGCATTTGATACTTGATGGCATTGACTTGAGCAGTGTTAGGCACCGGCAGCGGTATCGATTACCCCATAGCCTTGACCAAAGCAATAGCTTCGTCTCTGGAGTGATACAGTAATAGAGGGGTTCTCTAGGCGTTTCCAGGACGCAACCGTTAGAATTTTAGATAATTACAGGACGCTACCGGTAGTGTTTTGCTCATAAACCATACTTTGCGACTGAACCCGATAGCAGACACTAGGGCTAGTGTCTGGTCATCGTTGTGAAGAGCCGAAATTTCTCGACCATAAGTCAGCCATGCCCGTTTGATCGGTCTTCTTGGGGCTGCTAGAGATCGGGCGAGCGAGAATGAACATAAAACAGATTGTCAGTCGCATGCTGTACGTGCATAGAAATTATGATGGTCCTGAATGGCCTTCAAATCTCGCCTGGGGCTACGTAGGCGACAATTGGAACGATAAGGTGTCTGCAATAATTGTTGTGTCTGGTAAGTGGAGATTTTACGAGCACCGCGATCAAGGCGGCAATCACTGGGATCTTGGGCCAGGATATTATTCATGGTTGCCTGATCATGGTGTGCCAAATGATGCCATTTCTAGTTTTGCACCAATTTCTTGGTAAAAAGTCCTAGATTCCGATGATGCCCAAAATGTTTCATTCCAAAGAGTCCCCACCGGGGCTCTTTTCGCTTGGCAGCACCTTATGCACAAACTTAAGGCCCAGCGTCCTATGCTTGTGATCTGGGTACTCGACGCGAATTATTATTCCGAGATCGTCATGATAAGTAGCTATACGTGTGACTCTGCCTACTCCAAACTCTGGATGCTCTACATACTCACCAATCGATAGATATTCGCCAGAAGGCATAAGAACTGGATGTTCCAATATTTCTGGCAGCTCAAGCATGATGTCTACCGGTTGACTATCATCCGAAACCATGGTCATTGCCTCACTTTCCTAGCTTGAAAAAGATACGCGGAATTACTGACTCATCATCTAGACGTGGCAAGTTCCTGTACCACCCACGCTCTTGCTGCGCGGATGGTACGGCTCCCAGTGTCTTCAAGCACATGCTAACGAATGGCTTCTCATGCTCTCCTAGAGCGATGTCTACCCTAGAAGAGCCAAGCTTGCCCCAAGGAACAGGTAGCCCTTTCTTGTAGCTAGCTTCTGTATGAATCAGGTCATCGGCTCCCAGATTTCGTCTTAGAAGCTCATGCAATCTACTTCCATATGCTCTTTCTGAACCATGAATTTTCGGGTTGTAATCGCCCAAATCCAAATATGAATCACTCAAGGCTTGAGCAACTTTGTTGAGTTTTTCTTGTACAACCTGTCTACTAATGCCCCTAGCTTCGGCGGCTTTGAACACTTTCTCAGGAAGATTGAGTTGATGAATTTGCTCGCCACTCGGAGAGAAATTTCTACGTGATGTCACTTGTTCGCTCGGCTTAACGTTGTCTGGAAGCCCTTTATTTCTGAGCATTGCCAGGTCATCTACGTCCGGCTGCTGCTTCGGGATCGGCATCTCAAAGCCGTTAGTTGTTAGCCCCTTAGGCTGAAAAGCATCACCCAGAAACTTGCTTATTGCCTGCCTTGCCTTCTCACGTCCTGGTGCGGTCAGGTCTCTGGCATACTTGGCTAAGTCCTCCAGAGCGTCTATCAGCTTGCCCGATCTAGCCAACCTATCAGCCGCTCCAATTACTGACCCTACGCCCATTTCCGCTACTAACTCGCTGGCTTTCTCCGTGCGCTTCTCTAGCGGCATGGCTTCCCAATGCTCATTAGCTAGCGTCGTTACTGTCTGCAAGTCCCTTAACGGTCGGCTGTAGTCTCCGCTCTGCGCCACTTCCTGGCTGTAACCGGCTATCACCTGCGAGACTTTCACCCCGCTCATGATCGCCGCTGATAGGTGGTCTGCCAGCTTCTGCGCCGCTTCCGGTATCTTCTCCGGTCTATCTACCGCCTCTATCATAAAAGTCCCGGCGGCTATTGCGCTGTCATACAGCCCCTTTCCCACGTTGTAGAAGCCTTGTGGTACTGAGTCCGCTACCGCCTGGATCTGGTTCTTGTAGGAGTCCTGCGCTATGTTTGACGCCTTGCCAAACGCTTCGATTATCTCCCTCTGCTGCTTCGGGTCTAGCTTGTTGAAGCCCTCCCACTCGTTTTCTTGATACTGCACATACCCCTGCAAGACTACCTGGTCAGGCTTTACGACTTCATATACGCCGCCATCGTCCAGGGCGATTATCTGTATGCTCTCTAACTGGTCGCCGCCCGCGCTTCCGTTGTGCTTGTTCGGGTTTAAGTCTTGCGCCGCTTTCACGTCGGATACCCCGGCGGCTCTTGCTGCCTGAGCATCGGCTGTGCGTATAGCCTTACTTTCTGGGCTTCCTGCTAGCCTCAGGTCGCCCTTCTCTTCGCTTTCTCTGTTGGACACCAGGGCGGCCCTCTCTGAAGATACCTGCTGTATTCCCATTTGTGCCGCTCTGGAAACCACTTACGCCCCTGTCACTTTGCAAAATAGACGCTACAGATTTTTGCAAGATAAATGAGACAGTGCACGATATATGCACAGCGTCCGTATGTATGGCCCTGTTGTATAGACGCAGTGCCAGTGGGACTTCTGCTTAGAAGTCCGCTAGCGGTTCGACTTTCAGGGTGATCAGACTGTCAAGTGATGCAAATATAGTGCAAAAAACTGTAGCAAATAGCGTGCAAAGTGACAAGAACCAGTTATTGCTCGACTTTGCTGAGCACGCAGCAGCTTGAATGCTATTTCTTATTGCTTATTTCTTATGCCAGATTTTCACTTATGCGCTCAAGTGCCTCACGCGCCCCCAGTGCAATCGAAATTTGACCATCAGGCACTTCGGCTTCGCGAGTATTGATGCGAATTAGTTTGGCATTGCGGTTCCTTACCATTCTCTCGCCTATCCATCTAATTGACGGTATGGCTTTGCCGGCGCCAAGCTCGATTATCACCGGTGCCTGCTTGCAGTCTACGCAGTCTGTGCATTTGTTGAAGCGCTCTTCTTGCATACGGGTGCGTCTTTCTATCCACTGAAAATCACCAAACATCAAGACATTTGGTCGAGCCACACTCTGGCAGTTTGAACAATATGGAATATCTTTGGTGCGCATTGTCTCTAAGTCGATTTCGAACTGGTGATTGTTTGGCCAGAGTTTGGGGGCGCAAGGGGCGGTGCACTGCAAATGATGAATTGAGCCGTGAATCTCCACCACTTCGTCTTCACTAAAGTGGGATTTTTGAAATTGTCCATCAATATCTGATGTTATGACATGACAGTGAATGCCTGGCTGTTTTGTCCAATTGCGCAAGATAGCAAAGCCCTGGTGCGGCACCACGGCGCGGTACTGCATGGTGCGGTGCCCATAAAAACCCCAGCCAAATTCGGGGTCTTCAACAAGATGGCGCGGTGTGGCGAGACTTTCAAAGTTTAGACCCAGGCGAGCATAAGGCGGATACGCCCGCCAAAAGCCCTCGCTGCCTCTAAAGTCGGGTAAACCTGAGTCTACGCCCATGCCGGCTCCAGCAGTAATAATGATTGTTTTAGCCTCGGCGAGGGCTGCTGCCGCCCGCTTTATAGATTCTTCTAAAGTGCTCATTCTAAAGTGCTCGTCATAGATTAAATTGAGGCTCCGCGCCAAGTAGGGTCTTTGTCTTTAGGGAATGCCGGTATTCAACCTGCTATTTACCCTAAACTTTTGCCAGTCTTTATGTTCTGTCTATTGAATGTTACCGACTGCCATAATCGGGCTACTGGCAAAAAGGAGATAGACAATGTCGCGCCAATTAATCGTCGGTGGGCTTTCTGTGGCAGTTCTAGGTTCGGTGCTGCTTAGTCAAACACTGGGCTTGCAAGCCGGTGCTCGGCTGGGGGGCGCAACCAGCAAAATTCTGGCTGCCGGGGCAATTGATTTAACTAAGCTGCCTCGCGCCGAGGCTGGTTCGAAGGAGCAGATAACCATGCATAAAGACCTGGCTACGACTGCGGTTCTAGGCGGTAAAGAGCGCTTTCTTACTTTTGTCAGCACAGACAAACCTATATATAAGTCTGGCGAGAAAGTTTATGCCCGCGGCATTTTGCTTGATGCTGCCGAGCACAAGCCTTTGTCTGGCAATAACTATGAAAATGTACAAATAGCCATTCTTGGACCCAAAGGCGAGAATGTGGCGGCCGGCTCTGCCCAAGTGCAAGACAGTGTCTGGGGTTTTGCCTGGGAAGTGCCCGAGGGGCAAGCAGGCGGGCAGTACACTCTGAAAGCGACCTATCCCTGGAATGGTCACTGCCCTGCCGAGCGCAAGTTTGACGTGCGCGCTTATCGCGCCCCCAGGCTAAAGTCTCAAATTACATTTTTGCGCGACGGCTATGGCCCTGGTGAAAAGGTGAACGCCACCCTCGACGTTAAGCGCGCCGAAGGCGGCGTGCCCGCCGGCGCCAAAGTGACTGTCAGTGCCAATATCGACGGCGTGGAAGTATCTGGCGGTACCGCTAAGGTTGATGAGCAAGGGCTTTGTCAGGTTTCGCTGCAACTGCCCGAACAGATTGCCCGGGGCGAGGGCACCCTGGCATTGGTGGTGGAAGACGGCGGCGTGGTTGAGACCGCCTCCAAGACAATTCCAATTATTTTGCAGACAGTCGACCTCAATATTTATCCGGAAGGCGGCGACCTAGTCTCAGGTTTCAATAACCGGGTCTATATTCAAGCCAAGCAACCAAACGGCAAACCCGCCGATCTTTCTTGCAAACTAATTTGCAAAGAAAATGGCGAGCAGGTAGCTGCTTTCAAGACCGAGCATGAAGGTCGCGGTCGCTTTGAGTTTGAGCCTCAGGCCGGCAAGTCTTATTTTATTTCAATCGATGAACCGGCAGGCATCAAGACCACTTATGCTCTGCCCGCCGCCAAGGCAAAAGGGGCTGTACTGCGTGCTTCTTCTGATATTTGCGGCAAAGGGGCACCGGTAACTTTGCTTGTTGCCGCAAGCGAACCTAGTTATAAAGTCACTTTGAGCCGCCGCGAAGAAATAGTCGGTGAATGTCAGGTCGACCTCAAGAAACGTGCTGATGCTGCAAATAACTTTTTGCCCATTACTTTCAACTTGCCTGAAAATATTGACGGTGTACTCACCGCCACAGTTTGGAGCCAAGCTGATCAGCCTCTAGCTGAGCGTCTCATCTATCGCGAGCCTAAGAAGGCTGTAAAGGTTTCTATAAAGGCTGACAAAGAAAGATATGTGCCGGGTGAAGGCGCCAGCTTGACTGTGAAAGCCACCGACAGTGATGGCAAGCCGGTTTCTGCCGTGGTCGGTCTCACTGTCACCGATGATAGTGTCTTAGAAATGGTCGAGAAGCGCGAACAAGCGCCTCGCCTGCCGGTCATGGTCTTTCTTGAACCAGAAGTGAAAGACCTTGCCGATGCCCATGTCTATCTAGATAAAGACAATCCTAAAGCAGCCATAGCCACCGATCTTTTATTGGGCACCCAGGGGTGGCGACGTTTCGCCCTAGTCAACCTAGCCGACTTTATTGAAAAGAACGGCGACGATGCCAGACGAGCGGTGGCGCTAAAGATAAGTGCTCAAGTCGAACGCGATGATGCCATGCGCCTAGAAGGTCAAGCTTTTGGTGGCATGGGCGGTGCGGCAATGGGAGTGATGCGGCAGCGTGGGGCAAGGGGGCCCTGGGCTATGCCTGGTGCCAGACCTTTAGCGGCTCCAGCTCCGCTGCAAGAGGGCCAGCTTATGGCAAAGATGGCACCCAGAAAAGATGACCGTAAGATTGACCAAAAGAATGAAGTTATGGTCAATGATTTGCGAGTTGCCGATAGACCGCTCGGCAGCGACAAAAAGATGCGTGAAGAGGTTGCTAGGGCTCCCAAAGATAGTGAAGCCAAACTGCAAAATGCCATTAATAATTTTAGAGTGGCAAGAGAAAAACAAGCATTCATGGCCGATGAGCTAGCCCCCATGAGTGTAAACAATTTGGTCATGGTGCGCGAATTTGCTCATCAGATTCGCTCTGATCGGCAGGCTAATGACAGGGTGGATTTTGCCGAAACATTATATTGGAATGCCGGTGTTCGCACCGATGCCACCACAGGCGAAGCTAAAGTAAAATTTGACCTTAGCGATAGTGTCACCACATTTAAAGTTTTTGCCGATGCCTTCACCGGTAGTGGTGCAGTTGGTGCCGCCGCCGTCGGCATAGAGTCTGTGCAGCCCTTTTATGCTGAAATGAAGATGCCTTTGGAAGTAACAGCCGGAGACAAGATCTTGCTGCCGGTCAGTCTGGTCAATGCCACCGCTGCCAGTTTGAGTGATGTCAATGTCTCGACAGACTTAAAAGGTGAATTCAAACTTGGTAGCCCGATTGGTGCCTTTAGCACCATGGGCGGTGATAGTCGTCTGCGTCTTTTGCAGCCAATTGATGTGGGTATACTCAACGGCGGCAAGCCTCTGGTTTTGTCGGCTAAGGCAGGGCAGTTCAGTGACCGCATAGAAAGACAGATTTTGGTCAAGCCTAAAGGCTTCCCTGTAGAAGAGAGCTTTGCCGGTATACTCGAGCCCGGTAAGTCGGTGGTGCACAATATCAAAGTGCCGGGTACTGTGGTGCCGGCTAGTATGATCTCTAAGACAGCGGTCTATGCCACGCCGCTTGCCAATATGACCGAGGCTCTTGAGCGCATGATTCAAGACCCCTATGGTTGCTTCGAGCAGACTTGTTCAACTAGTTATCCACTGACCATGGCGCAGCAATATTTTATGTCGCATACCGGGGTTAGTCCCAAACTGGTCGAAACTTCTAAACAAAAGCTCGACGCCGGTTATAAGCGCTTGGTCAGCTATTGGTGCCCCGATAAAGGTTATGAATGGTTTGGCGAGAACCCCGGGCACGAGGCTCTTACCGCTTTCGGTCTGATGCATTTTAATGATATGGCTAAGGTGCGCGAAGTTGACCGTAAGATGATCGACACCACTCGTGCTTGGCTCTTCAAGCAGCGCGACGGCAACGGCGGTTTTTCGCGCAAGCGCAGGGCTCTACATACCTGGATAGAAGACAAAGATTGTTCGAATGCCTATATTTTGTGGGCGCTATTGGAAGCCGGTCAGCCAGCCGCAGAGCTTGCCCCTGAGCTAGCATCGATAAAAGCAGCCTCCGCCAAATCTGACAATAGCTATGTCACCGCCCTGGCTGCCAATGCTCTTTGCATGGCCGGCGACAAGAGCGAAGCCACCAAGCTGATGGACAAGCTGGCTGCAAAACAAAAGCCTAACGGCAGCGTTACTGATATCAAAAGCAGTATCGTCGGCAGTGAGGGCGAATCGCTTGAAGTCGAAGGTGTGTCTTTGGCGGCTCTAGCCTGGATGCGCGACCCTAAATATGCAGGCAATGTGGAAAGAGCAATAAAGTATCTTGCCGACTCTTGCAAAGCCGGGCGCTACGGCTCAACTCAATCGACCGTCTTGGCTCTGCGCGCCATAGTAAAGTATGACGAAATGCATGCCAAACCCAAGGCCGCCGGGCGGGTGCGTCTGTATGTCGATGGGCAGTCGATTGGCGATTGGGCAGACTTTAGCCCGTCCACAGAAGGCGCCATCAAGTTGCCCGACATGACCGAATTGCTGAGCCCTGGCGAGCACAAGTTAGAGCTGCGCATGGAAGGTGGGGCGCCCATGCCCTATTCGATGGCGGTGCAATACAATGCCATCAAACCGGCCAGCTCTGATGCCTGTAAGCTAGCGGTCGAAACCAAACTGGCTCAGACTAAGTTGAGCGAAGGCCTGGCCACCGAGGCGACAATGGTGGTGGTGAACAAGACCAAAGATGTGGTACCGTCACCGGTGGCAATCTTGGGGCTGCCCGGTGGTCTTGAGCCACGTCACGACCAGCTGAAAGAGCTGGTTAAGAAAGGCACCATCGACGCCTATGAAGTGCGGGGCAGAGAAGTTGTGCTTTATTGGCGCACGCTGGGCGGCGGTGCCCGTGTGGAAGTGCCGGTGAGCGTGATTGCAGCTGTGCCCGGCAACTATACCGGACCAGCAAGCCGTGGTTATCTGTATTACAACGACGAGCATAAGCAATGGGCTGACGGATTGCAGGTAGAGATTGTTGCTGCTAGTAAGTAAAATCAAGAGAATTAAATAGTATATTCTCTGGCATTGTTCACCTACTGTTCAAGTTGTATGGATATCATCAAAATACGATCAGGAGTTGGTGACTATTAGCAGTAAACCCAGAGTCGCCATAGTTGGAGCCGGTCTTGCCGGTCTGGTAGTAGCGGCCAGACTCAAGCAAGCCGGCTTTGACGTTGAAGTATTTGACAAGGGCAGATTTGTCGGTGGGCGGCTTGCCAGTCGCGATAGAGACCTTAATCAGTTTGATTATGGGGCGCAGTATTTCACTGTCAAAGACCAAATCCTTAGAGATTTCATCGAGCCGCTTAGACAGTCGTCGGTGGTTCAATCTTGGCAAGGGCGTTTTGTCAGCCAAGGTGAGTCAGACCCAGCTCTTTCTCTAGTCAGCGATGGTAAAGAGCGATTGGTGGGTGTTCCCACTATGCGTAGTTTGGCTGAACATATAGCCGAGACTGCTGGTATACACGTGCACACTGGTTGTCGGGTTATATCTGTCAAGAGAAGCGAGTCTGGCTGGTCGCTTGCCTTTGCCGAGGGCGAATGCCCTGCGGGTGAGAGTCCTGAGGTTGAGGTCTTGCGCCAAGGTTTCGATTACTTAGTCTTGAATATGCCCCCTTTCCAAGCCCAGGCTCTGACAAACTTAGACTTGGGTGCATACCGCTTCACCCCATGCATTGCCGTAATGCTCGCCTTCGATGCTCCTTTGGCGTTACCTTTCGATGGTGCCTCTTTTGAAAGCTCCACAAGTTTCTTTTCATGGCTGGCGCGCGATAGCAGCAAACCTGGCCGCCCACCAGGTGAACGCTGGGTTTTGCATATCAGCGGTGCCACCGCCGATAGTCTCTGGCAATTGAGCGATGAGGCGTTAACGATAGAGGTTCTAGCTAAGTTTCATGAGTTTTGTGCTGCCAACTTTGAGCAGGTTGACTTGCCCAAACCTAGTTTTGCTAAGGTGCACCGCTGGCGCTATGCCCTTGCCCTCAAGCCGGTAGATAAGAATGCTGCGCCAAATCTAGGCTATATTTATCAACAAGACCTCAAGCTTGGTTATTGCGGCGACTGGTTGCATTCTCCCCGAGTCGAGGGCGCCTTTCTAAGCGGATACCGTTTATCTGATGCCATAGTCGCCGACCGTGACGGGGCTTTAAATTAGACCCTGAGGGCAAGATAATGTAGTGCTATGGGGGTCTCTTTTGTTTGGTTATTTCAGATCGCTAGGGTTAGATAAGCAGGTTTTGATACTTGCACTTGGCCGCTTTGTATCTGGCATCGGCAGCGGTCTGACCATGTTTTATGCCCCGATATTTTTTGTCAATGTGGCAGGCATACCGGCTGCCAATGTCGGCTTTGGTTTGGGTATGGGTGGTTTGGCAGGCGTCCTGGGTCGTATCGCCGGCGGTAGCCTATCGGACCATGCACAATGCGGGCGCAAAGGGGCGCTCATGCTTGCCTGTCTAACCCTCAGCATCGGCGCCTTTTGTTTTGCCTCCACAGATAGCTTTCTTGTTTTTCTTGTGGGCAATATTTTGAGCGGCTTGGGCATCGGGCTATATTGGCCGGCAGCTGAGTCTATGGTTTCAGACCTCACCGGCGAACACAAAATGAATGAAGCTTTTGGCCTATCGCGCATGGCCGACTATGCTGGGCTTGGCATCGGTGTGGTCGCCGGTGGTCTGGTGATTGGCGCCCATGCCGCCTATCGCTTGCTCTTCCTATTTGATGCAGTCTCATTTCTTGCACTTTTGGCATTTATAGTTTGGGGCACTCGCGAAACTCTAGATTTGACAACGGCTCACAGTCACCGCGCCGGTTTGGTGTCAAACTGGGTGACTGCTTTAAAAGATAGAAAGCTTGCACTGTATGCGGTGCTCAATTTATTCTTTACCAATAATGTCTTGCAAATGAGCTCTACTTTGCCGCTTTATACATCGCGTCTGCCTTATATGACCGGCACCGCATCTAGTGTGGCGGTGATATTCTCATTTTATATTGTCTTGGTCTCGTTTTTGATTTTGCCCATCTCTAGAAAAGCGTCGCGCTCTGCCAAAACAAGGGCGCTTATGCTTGCCTGTTTGGCTTGGCTAGCCGCTCAGGTGCTCACTGCATTCTTGCCGGCTCTTAGTGCTTCGCAGTCTATGGTAATTGCTCTATCTATCTTGTCAGTTTCAATCTTTGCTTTTGCCAACGCCCTTTATGGGCCGGCGGCGTCTTCGCTGGTGGTGGAGCTTGCGCCGCCCAGTGCAAGAGCGACATATCTATCGGTCAACTCGCTTTGCTGGGGATTGGCCGGCACAGTAGGACCGGCGGTGGGTTTGGCTTTGATAGATAAAGGGGCTATGCCGACTTTGTTTTATTGGCTTGGGCTGGCGCTGTTCAATGTCTTCTGCATAGCCGGGCTTTACTGGCTGGAGTGTTTGAAAAGGAAGTGATTGATGGGGGGTCTTGGTTTCTAAGGCTTCTTGTCTTGATTGAAGTAAGGAGTATCTGGAAACATTTCCCAGTATGTAAAATCCACCATCGGTTCATAATGGCAATCAGGAATTTTGCTTTTCAGTTTTTGAAACTCTTGTGATTTGCCAGCATCCGACCACTTTGTGTCTAGGTAGAGTGATTTCAGGTTGGGCATTTGGCAGAACACATCTACGCTGGCAGCGGTTAGTAGCGACCTGCGAATACGCAGTCTTTCAATACTTGTGATTTCAGAGAGAGCTTCAAGATCGCTATCTTTCAAGCCACAATCAATTATCCAAAGTTCCTTAATGTTGGGATACTGTTTAAGAAGCTCGATTACAGCGGAAATATCTCTGCTGCATTTGAGTTTAAATGTACTTATTTTTTTCAGTAAGTTGAGCTGAGCTAAGTCCTTCGCTTTCAGTTTATCTCCGGGTAGCCCGAGTGACACTAGGTTCCTAAGTTTATCAATCTCCTTTAGATTGCCTGGATCTATGGGGCATTCTTCGTAAGCTTGAATGTTGCCTACGCACTTCTGCAATGAATTAAAGAAAGAAACTTCTCTCAACTCTGGCAGGCTCTGCAAAATCTGAAGTAAATTGTTTAGCTTTACAAAAGCTAGTTCCAAAGATACGACACGAACGCCAACCATGCTAAATTTCTTGACCTCCTCCAGGACTTCCGGATAATTACGAGTCTGGTAGCCGAAATAAAGCGATACCGGGCTTCTTGAATCTATGATCAGTTCTGAAGAAACTAGTTTAGGAACCTCTTTATCGACAGCAAGAGCGCAAAGATAAATGTCTTTAGGGAACCGAATTTTTATTTTGTTACCTTCTCTAGAGGCCGCTGTAAGAGGAATTCTGTCCTTTGCTTTTGCATGCGCGAGATAACGGGGGACGTAAGTTCTTAAGTTGGCTAAGTTTGCTTTCGTCCAATCTATATCTGAGATACGCTTTAGATCTTCTTTAGGCGCTCCTACCTCAATCAAATTTGACCTCAAGATGAGTCCTTTGCCAACAAGAGAGCCAGTTGACTCCAACTGGTCGCTAAATACTTCAGCCAACGGATCTGATTCAGAAGTTTTTTGTGGCGATTCCGCTAAAGTTTTCCGCAAAAGAAAAATGTCTTTGGCAAGGTCTGCTTGCTCCTGAAGTTTCTTCTGCTTGCCGGTGCTTGTTAATTGGCTGTTGGAGTCACTCTTTGAATTTAGGTAGAAACTGAAAGCCAAAGTACACAGGCAGCCTGCCAGCAATACAGTCACTGATGAAGCAATTACTATCTGCTTCTTAGAGAAGGTCCGCTCTGACTTTTTTGCCTGGCATAGTGTTCTAAATTCATCTCGGGCAAATTGTAGCTCTTTCTGGTCAATAATGCGCTTCAAATCTATTGCCAGCTCACCGGCTGTTTGATAGCGTCCTTCCTTATTTTGATGCAGGCATTTCTTCACTATGGCTTCAAGTTCGAGTGGAAAACTGACCCCTGTCTTTTCAGCCAAAAGAGGAGCGTCCTTAGACTTATGCAAAGTCAGCAAATCATCGAAACTATCTGCTTCGTATGGCAGAGAGCCCGTTAGTGTTTCGAAGATAGAGCAGCCGACACTGTAGATATCGGTTGTTTTGTCAACTACTTTGCCTTCCAAATGCTCGGTGCTCATATAGGCAGCACTGCCTATAATCTCTACACTTTCGTCGCCTTTCAAATTGGCTGACTGATCGGTCAACTCGGCAATGCCAAAGTCTAAGATGCGTACTTGAGCAGCGCTGCCCTTTCTTCTCTCAATCATTATGTTTGCAGGCTTGATATCTTTATGCACAATATTGTGTCTGTGGGCATAACTTAGCCCATCAAGCACCTTAAGAAAGAGTTCTATTGTCGCGCCGACAGAAAGGGGACCTTGTCTTGTAATTAACTCTTCTAGGGTAAAGCCCTTTATAAAGTCCATTGCATAATAGGGTAAACAACCAGCGTGTATGCCTAAGTCATAGATTTGGCAAATCGTAGGATGATTCAGCGAAGAAATAATCTTGGCTTCCTTTTGAAACAAACGCCAAGTTTCTTGTGACACTAGAGAGGGTGACAAGAATTTTATTGCCGATTCGCGATCTAGTGATAGATGGCGAGCCTTATAGACGCTTCCCATACCGCCCTGCCCGGCAAGAGTAAGTAGTTCATAGGTGCTTCCGATCACTTGCCCTGGGGCTAAGTTGACAAAGGCAGCCGACTCCGCCGCTAGCTTGAACCTAGTTCTTGCTAGTACCGTGGCCTTTGATTTTTTCCTTCTGGCAGTGGCGGTGCTGTCGACAAATCTGGTTGCCATCGACTTATTGAATGAGTTTGAGGTTTCGCTGCATTTGCATCGCAAATCTTTAAATATAAAGGCCGTGAGGCTACCGACTCGTTTGATATCTGGGATAATCTTGTTGCATTCTGGACAAAGTTTATTGCCCTTCTTTTGTTTTGAATTGAGATCGCAATTACAGGTCAGCTCCCCAATCAGAAAAGACGTGAACGAACCGCTTCCAGTTGGTTCGCCTTTTTCTCTTCCGCATTTAGAACACTGCACTGCCAATTCGCTACGTCCTGCGCTGAGCTCTTGTGTAACTTGTCCTCGACCCGTCTGTATTCGGTCTATTGGTTGAAAATATAACTGGTTACCCTTTGCGTCTCACAATTTTATCCCATTATTGTCCTGATTGTCTCTTTCGCTCTCTGCAGTCTATAAGCCAAAGCTGTGGTTCTTCTAGCCGAGCGCTTGTTTTTCACAGCCATGGCAAGCGCCTTGGCTTGCCCGATTATTACCACTAGTTTCTTGCCCCTAGTCACACCTGTATAAAGCAAATTGCGCTCAAGCATCATATAGTGCTGCATCGCCAGCGGTATCACCACCGCCGCATACTCCGAGCCCTGCGATTTGTGTATCGAGGCGGCGTAGGCAAGCATTACTTCGTCAAGTTCATTGCTGTCATACTTGACCTCGCGTCCGTCAAATTCAATCAATAGCTCGCCTTCTTCTGTGTCGATGGCGTTTATTGTGCCGATATCGCCATTAAAGACTTCTTTGTCATAGTTATTGACTGTCTGCAATACTTTATCGCCGACCTTATATTGCCAGCCAAACTTGCTAATCTGCGGGCCTTCTTTCGGGTTTAATATCTTCTGCAATTCGGCGTTTAGCGAGCGGCTGCCCAGACCGCCTCTGTTCATCGGTGTCAGCACTTGCACGTCTTTTATAGGGTCAAGTCCAAAACGCTCAGGTATACGCTTTGATACCACATGCAGCAGTTTTTCGCTAATGTCTTCTGGTGTTTCGCCTTTTATAAAGTAAAAGTCTGATAGTTCTTGAGATTCCCCTTTTAGGGGCATTTCGCCTTGGTTGATGCGGTGGGCGTTGACTATGATTTTGCTGGTGGCGGCTTGGCGGAAGATTTCGGTCAGTCTCACCACTGGCAGTGCCTGTGATTGAATAATATCTGCCAGTACGGCGCCTGGTCCAACCGAAGGTAGCTGGTCGACATCGCCCACCAACAGCAGGCAGGCGTGGTCGGGTATGGCTTTGAGCAATTGGTTCATCAAGATGACATCAATCATCGAGGCTTCGTCGACCACCACTATGTCTGCCTCAAGCGGGTTTTCTTTGTTGCGCTTAAAGGCAAAGGCTTTAGGATCAAACTCAAGCAGGCGGTGAATTGTTTTGGCTTCCAGCGCGGTCGATTCTGAGAGTCTTTTGGCGGCGCGACCGGTGGGGGCGCATAGCAAAATGCGGGCTTTCTTGGCAGCGATGATCTGCAAAATGCTATTGACCAGGGTGGTCTTACCAACACCGGGACCGCCGGTGATTACCAAAAGCTTGTTTTGCAAAGCCAAAGCGACCGCTTTCTTTTGCGACTGCGAGAGTTCAATCTTGGCTTTCTCTTCCACCCATGGTATCGCCTTTTCAATATCTATATTTGACCAAGCCGGAAAGCCTGTGTGCAGGCGCATCAAGCTCTCGGCGACGCCAACTTCGGCTTTGTACAGCGAGGTTAAATAGACGAGGGCTTCGTCCTCAGTACCGGCATGGTCGATGGTTAGATTCTGCGCTTTGATTTCGGCATCAATGGCGGTGCTGGCAAGGTCTTGCGAAATCTCGAGCAAATTGGCAGATTCTTCTACAAGATTTGAGCGCAGAGCGGCACAGTGACCATCCCCCGAATATTCTTGCAGAGCATGCCTAACACCGGCTTGCGCCCGCATCAAAGAGTCTTTTGGTATGCCTAGGTTTTGTGCGATGGTGTCGGCTGTTTTGAAACCAATTCCATGTATATCGAGGGCGAGGCGATATGGATTTTCTGAAACTTTCGCGATGGCTTCGTTGCCGTAAGTGCGGTAGATGCGCACCGCCCGCGATGTACCGACACCGTATGATTGCAGAAAGACCATTATCTCTCTAATAATCTTTTGCTCGCCCCAGGCAGCCACTACCCTATCTTTGCGCATTTGTCCGATACCAGGCAGGCTAAGCAGTTTTTCCGGTTCGTTTTCAATCACTTCAAAGACCTTTTCGCCAAAGGCTTTCACCAGCTTTTTGGCAAAATGTGGTCCGATACCTTTGATCATGCCAGACCCTAGATATTTCTCGATACCGTCAATGGTGCTTGGCTGCACCACGGTCAGTTTGATTGCCTTAAACTGCATACCATAGTTTTTGTCGTTAAACCAATTGCCGATGCAGTCAATAAACTCGCCTGGTGATATCGAGGCGGCGCTGCCTGTGACTGTAACCAGGTCTTTCTGTCCGCGCACTTTCACTCGCAGTACACAAAAGCCGCTTTCTTCGCTATGAAAAGTAACGCGCTCGACTGAGCCGCTAAGCTTTTCGCCTTCGATTTTGGGTTCTGGTCGCTTTAGTTCTGGGGGCATGGGACTTACTCTGTTAGACCATCAGAGGCAGCATTTGTTTTTGTCTGGGGTGCAAGACCATCGCCGCAATAGACGTTAAAGCGAGACTGGCGCAGAAAGCCCACTAAGGTGATATTGCAAGCCTGGGCTGTTTCATAGGCGAGGCTGCTTGGTGCCCCCACCGATGCCACCATGGCGATGCCCGCTTTGGCAGCTTTTTGTAAAAGCTCAAAGCTGGCTCTGCCGCTTAGCAGCAATATGGTGTCTTCCATAGGCAAAAGATCTTGCTTTAGCCTGTCGCCGATAAGCTTGTCGAGGGCGTTGTGTCTGCCCACGTCTTCTCTTACCGTCAAAAGTCGACCGTCAAGGTCAAACAAAGCCGAGGCGTGAATGCCGCCTGTCGAGCCAAAGTCGGGCTGCTGTGCTTGCAAGGTTTTGGGCAATTCGTACAAAAGCTCGGCAGGCAGTTTCTTGCTGAGGGGCTGCACCAAAGACTGAGTCTTGGCTGTGTCGATAGATTTCTTGCCGCAGACACCACAGCTAGAGCTGACATAGCTGTGTCTTTCTAGGCTGAGTGCATCAAGGTTGACTTTATCAGGGTCTTTTAGGCTAACGGCGATAGCGTCTTGTCCAAGGCTTTCCACATGTAAAACCTGGTCAATACTGCTAATAACGCCTTCGCTATAGAGAAAACCCAGGGCGAGATCTTCGTCATTGCCCGGGGTGCGCATGGTGACAGCTATGGTCTTGGCTGGCTCGCGCAGATAGATTTCTAAAGGTGCTTCAACAGACAGCCAATCTTCAAAATGCGCTTCATTTAAGGGGATTTCGCTTAAGGGTATATCACTTGAGGGCAGATCACTTGATTTGCCGACTCGCAAAGTTTGCACCGACATTATGCTGCGGCTTTTCTTGGCCCCTTTAGAGCCTGATGCTTGCTCTGCTGTCTGGTCTGGCATCTGACTTGATGACTGACTTGATGGCTGACCTGATAAATGCTCTGATATATAATCTGGCATTGGCTCAGGTGGTCACCGCTGCCGGTGACTTCTTAACGCTAATCACTATTTGTTTCATCATAGGCTGGTCGCTTTGCGGGCTAAAGTCGCCTATGGGGCAAAGCATGTTGCATTCGGGCATATAGCCGGCTGCACTGCCCTGGGGAATATTGTATTTGACGGCGCGGAATTCTTTCACTGTGCGCTCGCTGCCGTCTTTGGCATAGCTTGTGATGTCGATGAGGTCAAACTGTTTAAGCCCCAGGGCTTGCATGTCTTTCTCGTTCATAAACAAGAGTGTGCGCAGATTTTTGACACCGCGATAGCGGTCGTTATCAGAATATATGGTGGTATTAAACTGATCGTGGCTGCGCACAGTGCACATCATCAGCTTGCCCGCCGGCGGCAGGGCGTCGTGCATAGCGGCGGTGGAAAAGTTGGCTTTGCTGGTCGGGGTTCTAAAGTCAAGCTCGCGCGCCGGTTGCTCCAGCCTAAAGCCATGCGGCTGCCGCACTCTTTTGTTGAAATCTTGGAAGCCAACCAAGGCTTCTGCCATTTTGTCTCTAATCAGGTCATAGTTGCCGCAATAGTCTTCCCAAGGGGTCTTAGACTGGGGCATGACTGCACGGGCGATACCACACAAGATAGCCATTTCAGACTTGAGCTGGGGCGAGGCGGGCGTTCTTTTGCCGCGCGACAGGTGCACCATGCTCATCGAGTCTTCCACCGAAACCGACTGCTCGCCAGTCTTTTGCATGTCTATTTCGGTGCGGCCCAGGCATGGCAAAATTAGCGCTTCTTTGCCGTGCACTATATGGCTGCGGTTAAGTTTGGTGCTAACTTGAACGGTCAAGCCGCAACGGCGCAAAGCTTCGAAAGTGCGCTCGGTGTCAGGGGTGGCGATGGCAAAGTTGCCGCCCATACAAAGAAAGACATTTACGTCGCCGTTGTACATGCCGTTAATTGTTCTAACAGTATCAAGCCCATGTTGTCTAGGTGATTTGATACCGCAGGCGGCGTCAAGTTTAGCCAGCCATTCTTCTGATGGTTTGTGGTCGACCCCGCAGGTGCGGTTGCCCTGCACATTGCTATGACCGCGAATTGGTGTCGGTCCTGCCCCTAGTCTGCCGATATTGCCGCGCAGCAATAGCACATTCATAATTTCGCGAATGGTATCGACACCGTATTCATGTTGGGTGATGCCCAGGCACCAGCTCATTATGCAACGGTCTGCCTGGCGATAGATTTCTGCCGCTTTGATAATCTCGTCTTTAGTGACGCCCGATTGTTTTTCCAGTTCTTCCCAGCTCACAGACTGGCAAGCTTTCTTATACTCATCAAAACCCGCAGTGTGCTTTTCAATAAAGGCTTTGTCTATATAAGTGCGGTCGGGGGCACCGCTATTGGTTTCAGCCAGCTCAATTAGATATTTAGCCATGCCGCGCATGATAGCCATGTCGCCGCCCACCCGCGGCTGCAAATTGAGGTCGCTTGTGGGGGTCACCTTATAGGTGAGCATATCCATAATTTCATGCGGGGTGATAGCGCTTTTGGCCGCCACTTCGATAAGCGGGTTGATGTGCACTATTTTCATATTGCGCTGCTTGACGCCTTCGGTGAGCGCGGTGAGCATGCGCGGTGCATTGGTGGCAGCGTTTACTCCGATGACAAAAATGGCATCAGAATTATGCCAGTCGTTTAGATCGCAGGTGCCTTTGCCTGTGCCGATAGAGGCTTTGAGCGCCCGTCCGCTTGCCTCGTGGCACATATTTGAACAGTCGGGCAAGTTGTTGGTGCCCAGTTCGCGGGCAAATAGTTGATAAAGGAAAGTGGCTTCGTTAGAGAGTCTGCCCGAGGTGTAAAAGCTGGCATTGTTGGGTGAGGGCAGCGCCTTTATATGCTTGGCGATGAGCGCAAAAGCGTCTTCCCAGCTAATCGGTTCGTACTTGTCTGTTTTTGCGTTATAGACCATGGGCTCGGTTAGTCTGCCCTGGTCTTCCAACTCAAAGTCAGACCAATCTAAAAGCTCGGTGACTGTGTGCTCGGCAAAAAACTGGCGGTCGGTGCGCTTCTTGGTCATCTCCCAGGTGACATGCTTGATGCCGTTTTCGCAGATGTCCATCTTTAGACCATGCTGGTCGTCCGGCCAGGCGCAACCGGGGCAGTCATAACTTTCATTTTCGTGGTTCATCTGAAAGACAGCCTGAACCCCTTCCACAATTTCGTTTTGCTCAAGCAAGATACGCCCGACGCTCATGGCCGCGCCCCAGGCGGCAGCTGGGTGTTCATAGTCTTTTTGAGAGAAGTTTTTGGGCTGCTTTGAGTTTTTCTTCTTAGGCATGGGGCTCTCAAATTTGATTGGGTGACTATATGAATAAATGACTGGTTTGCGAATTAGCGAACGAAAACAAAAACTAGCGGAATGAATCTAACTGCCTGCTGCAAAACTATGTGGCAAAAGAAGGTATTGACTCTTTCAATTTTAGCCCATTGACATGCTGCTGGGCGCTATAAATAAAGCCCCAGACAACCGCCGGGGCTTCATTTGGGGTGTTTAGGTGAGTGCTCGCTATCTCTTTTCTGGCGGTTGGGGCAAGCTAAACAGCATCTGACCTTTTCTAAGCGCCTCGATAATCTTGGGCGAGACGCTCAGGTTGGTCTCAAGCAGGCGCTCGGGTGTTTTTGCCAACCATTCGGTGAGGGTAATCTCTTCATAATTGCCCGAGTTGAACACTGCCAATACTTCGCACTCTTCGTCGCCCACGGTCTCTAGATAGTGTCCGCAGCCCATGGGTACATAACCGACATCGCCGGGGCCAAATTCGCGGGTGATGCTGCGACCCTGCGAGCCAAAGACGGTCATGCGAGCCCGACCTTTGATGTAATACTGCCATTCGTCGGCATTAGGATGCCAGTGCAAAAGGCGCATCGCATATGGTTTCATCTTGAGGATGGCGCCGGTCATTGTGGTAGAAATAGGAAACTGCTTTTGGTCGACCACATTGAAAGAACCACCCGGTGTGGAAACCGGTGTCTTGCCGCCGAGGCTAAACTTGTGGGTGAGGGGCGGTGGGTTTTCGCTGCCTGCCGGCGGGTCTGCCGGTATGGGGGCGGGCACTGGTCCCTGGCTGATGTAGACTTCTTTTTTAGGGAAGTTAGCAAATGAGCTTGCCGGCATACCAAAGTTTTTGCTTAGCACCTCTGGTGGTGTCTGTGCCAACCAGTCGCTCACGCTAAAAGTAGAAAACTCAGAGAAATAACCGCTGTCGAAAACCAAGATGAAGTGACATTCTTCGTTGCCCAGACCTTGAATAGAATGTCCATGACCGCGGGGGAAATACCAGACATCACCAGGTCCAAAATCTTTGATTTCGTGGTGACCTTCTGGGTCGATTACAGTGATGCGGCAATGACCTTTTACAACATAAGCCCATTCGGCTGCATTGGCGTGCCAGTGCATTTCGCGCAGACCGCCTGGCTTTAGATACATTGAAACGCCGGCCAGCCCTTTTGAAATAGGAAAGTTTCTGGCGGTCGCTTCGTTGGATGCCCCGCCCGGATGCTCTTTCAAAGGCTGCTTACCGAGCTCATACTTGATCTCAGGCATCTGCGAGTCATCAGAGGTGGCAATCTTGCCGTCGGGTGTCTGTGCCAGTTTTGGCACGCCGTGTCTGGCTACCCAGGGGGCTTCGCTGCGCGCTGCGGCGGCAAGCGGGTTAAACTGCATGACAAAGGCTAAAGCCAAGGCGATAGCGCTAAATTTAGGCGTTTCCATGTGTATAAATCTAGTGAAGAGAATCAAATTTTAGCCCATTGACATGGCGGCGCCGGCAACCGGTTGATATCTACTTGTCATTTAGACTTTTAGAGACGAATCTATTTATTGCCGGCGGCGCTAGCCAAGGGCAAACTCTGCCGAGCAGGCAATTTTCACCATTTAGAGACCTCAGTCATGAGGATGATGTGCATATCTCTAAATTCAGTTATTCTAAGAATGTATGCAGCGAACACAAGCCGTGAATAGCTGCAGCAAATTCAATAAGTGGAGGACTTTTTTATGGTCCGCTCGATTATGAGGCTGTTGCTTACAGCCAGTGCCTTTTATTTTCTCCTTCCTATGCTGCCTGGTGTGCAGTTTCACGGAAACTTTCTGCACGCCCTTGGCGCCGGTATTTTGTTTGCGTTCTTTGGCTGGTTGGTTGAGCTTCTTGCCATAGCAATAAGTGCCATGCTGACAATTGGTACCTGGGGAATGGCTTTGCTGATTCTGGTGCCAGCCTGGATTTTTGGATTTTGGCTTTTGCCGGCCGTGACGCTTAAGCTGCTTGCCGGCGTCATGCCTGCCACCCTGACGATAGCCGGTTGGCTGCCGGCAATTGGCGGCGGCCTGATTATGATGATTATTGGTATTGCCACCAGCGGAGATACCCACAAAAAAGTACGCCGCCGCGTGTAGATTGTTCACCAGTCGCGAGCGCGGCTTATGATTTAAAAATTGAAGCCAGTCGAGTAATGCACTTACAAATGGTAAGTTAAAGGCAAAGTAGGGGGAATGCCGGAAGTTGCCGAGTGATCAATGACTTACAGTGACAAGGCGAACACCAAAGAATTTTTGTCGAAGCAGGCATTTAGACCCGCTACCCCTTGGAACTGGCTAATTTCTGTAGTGCAGAATCTCTTTAGAGTAGATCTGTTTTTCAACAACCGCCCGCAGATTTTAGAGCGAGACATTTTGCAGATTGAAAGTCTGCCCCCGGGTAGCGGGGTTCTTCTTTTGTCTAACCATGCCGATGAGTCTGACTTTAAACTATGCGTGGAAGTCTCTCGCCGCTGCAAGCGCCGCTTTTACTATATGATGAACCGCGAAGCTTTTGATGAAGTTTCAGGTCTTGCCGGTTGGTTGTTTCAGCGTCTAGGCGCCTTTTCTGTAGAGCGAGGCGGCGACACGGCAAAGTCGAAAGGCTATGCCGTCGACGTGGTGGCAGGCGGGCGCGATGTGCTTGTTGTCTTTCCCGAAGGCGAAATTTACTATCTCAACGACACCGTTCAACACTTCAAGAGTGGCGCCATAGACATAGCCATGCAGGCGCTTAGCCAAGGGCGCGCCAATGACCCCGATTGGTCGGTTTATGTGGTGCCTATGGCAATAAAATATTACTATCGCCATTCAATCGCCGATACTCTAGAGAAACGAGTGCTGGTGCTCGAAAAGAAGCTGTCTTATATCGCCAAGAAACAGGCGCTGAAAGAACGAATTGGTTCTCTATTGTCTGAAGTTTTGCACCGCAAAGAAATTGCACTCAAGCTTGCCGCCGGCTCTGAGCGGCTGAGCGAGCTAAGTGGGCGCGTAAAAGATGTGCAGCAAAATCTATTGCACATGCTGGAAGACCGCTATGGCAGAGACCACCCCGCAGACGGCACCGCCGCCATTGATAGAAGTTGGCGGCTGAGTTCGCATCTGCGTCAGTTGGTTGCCGATGCTAAGAGTCGCACGTCAAAGGCGATGAACAAGCTGCGTTCAGATTTGTCTGAACTCAAGCATATTGCCGAGATGGACAGCTGGCAGCCCAATTATATTGCCGATGACCCTTCGCAAGAGCGACTTGCCGAAATGGTGCTCAAGCTAGAACGCGAAGTTTGCGGCGTCAAGCGCCCCTTGCAAGTGGCGCCCCGCAGCGCCTTTGTGCGTATCGCCAAACCGATAGATCTGAAAAAGTATTTGCCAGACTATAAACTTGACCCGCGCAAAGTGCGCCGCGATGTAACAGAAGAAATGCACCAGACAATTCAAAACTTGATAGATGGCTTAGAGAAAGAACTGCATGGAGTGCCGAGCAAACAAGAGGGGTGATCTCTAGTGTTGGTTTTGCAGTTTCTATTGGTGTTCGGTTTCTGATTTGGGTTCTGCTTTTGATTCTGATTTTGATTTTGATTTTGATTCCGATTCGGATTCCGATTCTTCTGGGTCGTCTTCGTCAGGTTCGTATAGGCGCTGTTCCAGCAGGTCGGTAGCCGATTCGGCAGCGTCGTCAAGGTCGAGATAGACATTGTCTTTTCGTTCGTTTTCGGTATCAAGTCCGGTGGCAACCCAGGTAAGCACGCCGTTGATTTCATGCACTATGCCGCCCGGTTGACAGACGATAGCTTTAAATGGCATTGCCAGACCAGCACGCACTAGTACAAAGGTGTAAGAGTCTTCGTCTGCGGCTGTGTTTTCGTTTGTCTTGTTGTCGGGGGCGTTGTCGGTCTTGCTTTCTGTGTCGGTGGTGCTTGTGGCTGCCGTGATGGCTGCGGTTATCTCTTCTTGTGTTGGCAGATTTTCATGCTCTTCGTAGCGGCGGGCGCCAGTTAGAAAGCGCGGTGGTGCCGTGACAATCAGCTGCCCGAGCCAGGCGGTGGCTATTTGCTGCTTGAAGATTTCTTCTAGCTGGTCTCTAATGACGGCAGACGGGTCTTCGCCCAGCCAGCCCAGAAAGTGGTCGGGTTTAGTAAGCAGCGAAAGGTCGTCTTGCAGGATGTTCATTGCTAAAGGGTCATGATAGATAATTGGGATATTGTCGCAAGAGTAGCAGGCTTGGTCAGCCCTGGCAATCTACTTGTCAGCGAGTCTTTCGGCAATCATTGTGGCAGTCCACTGTTTCTGCTTTAGAGCAGGGGCTATCATCTTTTCAATGGCTTGGCGATATTGCTGTTCTTGACTGATACCCCTGGCTGCCTCAAGTGTAAGAGCAAGAGTTTGCCACACTTCACCAGCGGTTATCTCATAGCCATAACCAGCCAGCAGCCAGTAAATAGCTTGCAGCCCCACCTCCGCTGCAAAGGCTGGGTTGCTTTCCTTAAAATCTCTTACGGCTCTGGTTAGTGTTCTTGGATCGCAGTATGACTTGCGAATCAGTTCGACAGCCAGATCGAGCAAACCTAGATCCTTTGCCGTGGCAAACCATTTTCCTTCCTCCCCGGGGGTAGCTTTGATTAAGTCTCCCAGAATGCGCTCTGCTTTGATGGTCGGATATTTTTTAGCGATAGCGCGATAAGTCGCCAAATTTGAGTTCTTGCGGTTGGCGTTAATAGCAAAGTTTTCGTAGGCGTTTTCTATTTGTCCTGCTTCAAGCAAAATTTGCTCGCATACAAGGTGCCTCGAATAACTCTCGATATCTAGATCTGTGCTTTCAAAGGCAAATTCTATTGCTTCTGCAACTTTACCCATTTTTGCCAGGGCTTGGGTACCAAATTGTTGATAGTGCCACATGTGGTGTCGCTCAAGCTTAAGCAATTCAAGCAGTTCGTCGTAACGTTCAGCTTTTAGCAGAGCACTCAGGCAGTTAGTTGTGCCCTTGAACGAGAAAAAGTGACTGTCGTCAGACCAACTAGTACGCACATCGCCGACAAGTTTGTCGGCCCAGTACGATGCCGTTTCTTTCTCACCGCAAATTTCCCCCCAATGGTTTCCCAGGCTTTCCAAATATGCAATCTCATCTTGGTTTTGCGCGTTATATAGTCGCTCTAGCCAGTCTGCGCGCTTTTCAGGTGACACTTTGGCTTTGGCAATTATCGGCGTAAGTTCTTCAATTGCTTTACAGACTGCGCTGCCGATCCAGCCTGAGGAACTATCAACATGCTCAATTGCTGGCGAGAGGCGCTCTATAAGTATGACCGCCCCCTCGCCAGCGAGGGGCAAATCTTTTTTTGCCACCTGCTTGATCTCGCTCAGGGCTTCTTTGATGCGCTTTATTGCGGGCTCAGATTTCCAGCCGAAGGCACCCTTGCGAAATCGCGCTTTGAATTCCCATTTGTGATCGTCCTTCTCTGCAGCAACTGCTGTGCGTTTGCCGTCCTTTGTTTTGGCTCGTTTGATCGCTTCAGAAGCACCGTCCCTTTTGCTTTGCTTAGGGTTTTCAATGGGCTTGCCGGTTCTCAAATCAATGACATTATTGACTGTGCGTTTTGTCATCTGTTTTCCTTGCCCAGTTCATGGGGGCAGCTGATTTTCCTTGGCATTATGGTGACATTTTGTCAGCGTTTTTTAGCTTTGGAAGCATTTAATGCCGGTCTGGTTTTCTGATGTGATGCAGGTACTGAAGTTTTTCTTTGTTTGGCATTGCGAGTGTTGGCCGCATGACTATTGGCATCACTAGGTGCTTCAGTTGCCGTTGAATCAAGAAAGGCGCTCTGACCTTGCAGCTCATTCTGGAAGATCACCGATTCTTCATCACCAAAGCAAATTGAAATCGGTTTTGTCATAACAGAACCCGACTGCTCAAGCTGCCGCAAGAGCGACTCCATCAGTCCGAGAGTGTCAGACACTTGCACGCCCCTTTCACCGCGCACGAGAGTTCTTATTTGGCAATTTAAGATGTTTGCGCGTGTCTGTTTGCCAGAGAGGGTTGCAACAGCCGCGCACAGTGTCATAGCCATTAGGGTGGCACTGTCCGCGGTACCAAGCAATTCTTTGCTTAGGTCTAGAGTATAACGACTAAGCTTGTCAGCTTTGTCTAATTCACCATTATCTACATAGCAGGTAATTAGACCAAAGAAAACAGTCAGACACTCTGGTTGCAGAGACTGACGCATGCGTCGAAGCACAGCCACAGAGCGTTCTAGGTAAGCAACTGCTTGCTCAGTTTTGTTCTGCTCTAAAAACAGTTGCCCCATTGCGGCTAGACCTAGGGCGAGGTGTGATTTGTCGTGTTTGGCATAATCTTGCGCAAAGGAAATCACCTCGCTTATTGTAGCTTCCGCTTCCTTGTATTTGCCGGCCATGCGCTGGCAGTCTCCCAAGGCTGATAAGCTGTTTATATAAAATTCACCAATGCGGAGTTCTTCGGCGATTTTGACTGCCGCTTTAAGTTCTTGCTCGGCTTTATCAAACTGCATAGCTTCTAGTGCTTCTATTCCAGCACTAAACTTCAGAAACCAGCTCAGATCGGGGGCAGTTTCCTTTGCTTTCATGAATTTCTCCCGTTTATTCGAAGCAGTTTTTGTAGGGCGCAATATTGACGCTGCATTAAATGACGTGGCTTTGGTGTCCGTTTTGTATATGCGTCAAATATACCGCAGTGCCCTAAGTTTGATCTTACCTTTCTTGCAGTTGAGAGTACAGGCAGAGTATTCTCATATGGTTCATTGGAGCATCTATTCGATATCTGCTTGATGTGGCTCTGTAAGTCAGTGCTTGAAGTTTACTGCCTGAACTTCGCTGTCTCATTCAAGCCTCTGGCAAGCTAGGGGCAGTTAGTCTTCTCTTATATGAGGTTTTTGCAAATGAAGCTTACTGATTCGCAGGTACAGCGCTTTTATGGTATTTGGTTTCCTTTGCTGCGCTTTGTCAATAAGAAGAGAAACGTTATAGCTCAGGCGAAGTTGCTCAAAGACTCGGTGGATCCTGCAGACGTCGCTTTGGTTAGAGAAGTGCTCTGGTCTGATTCGCGATTGTTGGATGATTTCATAAAGTCAAATCCCGAGTCTCTATCTGCCGAAGATTTGAGCGTGGTTGACAGCTGGCGCTTCAGGGTATCGGGTGAATATTTTGTCTTGAAGCATTTGAAGAAACATTCAATATTCATTTCTAGTCGGTCTTCCGATGCTGATGACGATGAGCCAATTGTGTATGCAGTTGTCGGCATTCATAGTCCCTTGGCGGAGTTGATCGATCCGCTGCCCAGCTTGATTAGAACTACATTGATTCCTTTTGAAGGAAAAATCACCTACGATAGTTTATTTGTTAGTTTTCCCGTTCGGTTTGGACGAAATATAGCAGGCTCGCTCAATGAGGATTATCAGAGAGTGAAGAAGCAAGGCGCTTTGATAGAGACATTGCAGGGCCCGAGTTTGAAGGTTGTGCGTTAGTTGGTTGTGAGTTAGTTGGTTAGAGCAGAACCTGACTCGTGTTCTACAAGGTTTTCGCTCTACACGAGTTAGCTGCCTAGTTATCTTATGAATAATGAATCAAGATAAGCTTGCCCTTTTTTAAGGCGATAAGCCATTTCTTTGCGGTGAGCTTGCAGTTGCCGCAGGTAACTTCACTGTCAGGAAATCTATTTGCCAAGACTTTGGCTAGAGTTGTCCAGAGTGGCGCTTCTCGTTCGCCGAGATGTTTATGAAAGGTGAAAGCTACGCTGAAACCGCTTTCCGAATTTCCTAGTCCTGATAACATCAGTCCGCCATTTGTTTCGGCAAGACAAGATGGAATCTGTAGAAACCAGCCACTGTAATCTGCGCCTACTTCTTCACAGGGACGGCCAGTGTCGCCTAGTATGCGGATTACGATGTCGAGACCCTCGTCGGCAAACCAATCGAGCCAATCGCAAGCAGATGGCAGAGGCGAATTAGGCACTTCGACGTGAACGTTCGTTTCGCTGAGATGTGGCGGCACTATTTTTTTAGCAGTTTTCAATTTGGTGATTTCTATTTTTGAAAACTCCACCGTTATATAGTCATCGCTGTGAGAGCCGTCATCGCCAATAAATAGCTTAAGGTTCTCGGATTCTTCATCCATTCCCAATTCTATCTCATCTGTTTCCGCCTCATTTGAAGCCTTTGACGTGGTTGATTTGTCTATGCGAAATGATAAATCAGTCACGCCCGTTGCTTTGAATTCGTAGCAGTCGAATTCTAATATTTGCCCGGCCTCGAAGCGTCCTCCTGCAACGTTCTCTAGCTGAAATGTAACCGTATCTGGTACTAAAGCCCCTTTGTCACCAAGTTGCGAAGCCTTCGCGGATACATCAAGAATATTGCCAATCAGAAACCAATTAAAGTTAGTTAGCCAGTCTGCAAGTTGCTGCTTATTGGTAATTGTCAGTTTTTGCATATTCGATTTACAGGGGTTTTGGTGCTATGTGACTTTTGTCCGAGTTATTGCTTAATTGTCCTCGACATAAGAGCTTTCACCAGGTACCTGAATCATTTTGGCGCCACGCCCTAAGTGTCGTAATCGCCTCTGTCCCAAGGTTTACTAAAGGCCATCACATTTCCTGGATGCACTTCAGCTACCCAGTAGTCATTATGCTTTGTTGGAATCAGCCCCATCATCTCGCCATCGTATTCAACGGCAAAGGGCTTGATTACAATATCTTCAAACTCAGGTTTCAACTCTTCCAGCCATTTATCTCTAATCGACCGGGCTTTCTCAGGGTCAAAGGTAGTGCGTGGTCCCAGGTCTTCTATTCTTGACTCGACCAAATCACCATCATCGTTGAATAGGAAAAGGGTTATGTACTCGTGCTTGCCGAAAATTGGCGGAAAGAAGAACTGCAGTCCGGTCGCTGTTCGACCGATGTACTCTGCATGATAGTCGTCGTGCTCAATCCTAATTAATTCCGGCGGACCCATGTTTTCGTCTTCGGTTTTTGTCTTTAGCTCTTCCTTTAGTAGAGCAAAGCTAGCAAGTACTTCTTCTTTTGTGTTCATGATTGTTTCGCTTTTGAATTGAATTGATTTTATGGGAGTGGGCTGTGTTTGCCTTGGTTCGGCTTGGTTTGGTTTGGTTTAATTCGGTTTGATTCGGTTTGATTCGGACTTTGCTGGAATCTGTCAGAGTTTGTCTGGCTCAGGCGGATTTTGCTCAATTGCCGATGTGGAAGAGTTTAGAGCATATTGATCTAGCTGGCATTAAATCGGTACCTAGCCAGAGCGGGCTTTGTTTAGATCGAACGAGCTGAAGAGGTAAAGCTGATCGCTACTTCTAGAAAAGCTTCAGCCTTATATCGTTGCTAGTCAGCGCAATTTCTGCTTTTGTTCTGGGTGAGTTTTTGGGTCTTATCTTGCCGTCTTTTAGTTCGTTGACAAGCTCTGTCAATGTCACCGGTTGAAATAGCTCTACAGAGGTTTTTCGTAGCCTTTTGACTGGTTTGAGTCCATTGCCGCCGAATGTAAACTGCATGGCGTCTTGCTCTTCGAACTGCCAAGTTTTTTGAGGGTAGTGCTTTCTTAGGTTGACAATAAACTGAATTTTCTTTGTAAGCGGGTTTTGGACAGGCTTGTTCTTGCTGGTTTGCATCGCTTTGCAATTTGTACAAAAACCAGACCAGCTCTGCCTGCCCGATAAGGGCGAGCCGCTAAAAGATGTGACTAGGCATTCGCCGACGCAGGTCGGGCAAGATTCCAGCAACAGTCTCTCTCGCCAGCCGAGCAGCAGATAACCAAGGCACAAGGGTCCGTCGCCTGTGACATACGGCCAAGAGCAACTGGCAAAGGCGATATCGCAAAAGAAATACTCGGCGCATTCAAGAATGGTCTTTTCATGAGCCCTTAACAGCTCAATATTTTCTGTGAAAAGTGAAATGCTTTGTTGGTTGTTTGAAGCGGGGTTACCCACGTAACCCTGCGAAACTATCGTCATTTTCTTACCTCTCTTTAGCTGAATTTATAAAGCGCTTGCAAGCTGAGTTGTCTCAAATTAGCGCTGTTATTAGGATAACATGGGGAGGGGGCATCGCACTGCCACGGTATGCTCAATCATCTCTAGCAGAGCCTTGAAAACGGATACGTGTTTCCACTATCAGCATTCAATCTTAAGCAACCATGGTATTGCCTCGACGATCTCCACGGAGTAGCCTCGACTGGCTATAACGATGGCTCCCGGAAAGTCATGAAAGCAGAGAGCAGTTTGGTCGTTTTCTACAAGGAACGCTCTTGTGATAGACAAGCTAATTCGAGCAAATTTCCCTAAAGAACAGTAATCTTTGCTCGGCCCTTTCCCGTCGAGAGTTCTCTCCAATACATCGAGCACCTGGGCCGGTTCGGGGCGGCTTCAGAGGAATAAGCGAGAGAATTATGGATAAGGGCGTTAGGCGTAAAGCCAGAGCAAGACCCAAGCTAGAGCAGGGATGCGCACTAGTTTTCTATTGGTCGTAACAGGGAATAATAGGGCAACCGAGGAAGAGGCACGCCCCTGTATGGCTGATGTGGACGAGAAAAGCAACAGGCGACATGTAGAGTGCCGAGTGCTGGAACGTCAGCCGGAAGCCCAGGCGGCAAGAGTGGCCGGGGCGGCCGATGTAAAAGTAGTGCAAGCGCACAACCAGAATGCTCACACTGGCAGCGCCGGAGGCGACCAGTTAGAGAGCATACAGATAATTGCCCTGGACGACTGCGGCAAGCAGAAGGTAGTAGCCGAGCGGCAGGCGCAAGTGAACCAGCGCATTAGCCGTCGGGAGTTTTATGATAGAGGCGGTAGATAGACCGGAAAAGATACCGGAAGTGGCGCAGAAACTGGCAGACCACCTATCAGTGGCGATCACGAGCGGGGCTGGGTCAATAATTTGCCAAAGCTCGATGATGGTTCTGTAATTCCTAGAATTTACTTCAAGCTTGGAAAGTGAGGCTATATCTATGATTGATGACAGTCAACCACCATTTGAGATTGTTCTGGAGTTGCCGGAATTATTGCAAGGTCCTTATGCTTTGCCGAATGGCGAAATGCTATTTATCGGTGACACTATCGAGCATGTAGAGTGTGGAATTGGAAAAGTCATTCGGTTTGCCACTTATCACGACCACATGGGCGTCTTGGTCTGTGTTGAATTTCCTAATAATGAACACGAGATGTTTGGAATGAATTTCATTAGGAAAGTTGCTTCAGGCGAAAAGAGCCCCGGCGGGGGGCTCTGTCGAATGAAATAATTTTTGCGTTGTCGGCATGAAGACGGGAATACTATCAGTCTCAGTCTTCGCGCTCTTTTCCTGATCTCTCCGCTGAATGACTTTCTTCCAAGAGGAAAAAGTATTCGGCTTCAAATCTTCTCTCATGCAGCAGGCGTTCTGGCTTAACCCGCTCCCAATCTGCTCAGCAAGTACCTTTCTCCAGAAAGTCTCTTTCGTTTTGTCTCATCGCATCTTGATAAGGATGTGGAATTTTGACTCCTAGATACTCCGGGCGGTCTCGCGCATAGATCCTGATGTGATTGTGATCAACCCCAAACTTTTCGCCATGCATCGAACTCAGAAGGGCGGACTCTGTATCGGGCAAAATTGCCCTCATGCAGTGCGAGAATCTCGTCTTCGGCTACTTCCAAGAATTGCTCTTGTTCATCGGCTGGAATATTTTCGGCGATCCACCTCTCTAGAAATTTGAATGCTTCTTCTCTGTTGTGCGGGCTGCGTACAACTGTTCCGACAACTTCACGGAGAGCTTCTCTGTGTTTGAGACGAAATGGATCGGGTTCACCAAGTGACTGCTGAGCCGCTGCATACCGTTCTGCCGAACGCTGATAGGCCCACAGATAAACATCTCTGAGTAGTTCTACGCGGTTTAATTCGTATACTCCCAGCATTGCTTGGGTATACAAGTCCTTTGGCACGTCCAAGAATGTGAGAGGAATGAGGTTCGCCTTAATTAACGGGATGTTTGCAGCCAGTCGCGAAACGCGCTTGTTCACGTCATCAAAGGGTTGCAGATATGGTAGCTGGACCATAACAAAGAACGATTGTTCAAACGGGTCTTTGATTGCCTGGGCTGTATTCAATATTTGTTCTACGCATTCCTCAATGACTTGCGGAATGGCAAGCGGCTGAAACGAAGATCCCTGGATGCCCACTTCAATAAACCGCAGTCTGCCTTCCGCTTGAGGATTTGATAGCAAGTTATTTGCTAAGAGACCATGTAGGTTTAGGAGAGTGTATTTGTTGAAGCTGATTTCCTCGGCTGCATTCACCAGGAATTCAATCGCTTCCTTGTGATTAAGGATCATTTGGGCGTCCGTGCGATCTTTGCCTTCAGCCACCTTGCCGAAATCAATTAAGCGTTTCGTGTCTAACAGCGTGTATGTATTGCCTTCGAGACGACTTGAGTTCCAGGAAAGATCGATGAGCAGGCGGTCAATGATTTTTCGCGCGTACGTACCCGCTGGCTGGCTGCCGATCGGAGCTGCTCCTATTTCATGTAAGCGCGCTCTCTCCTCATCGCTTAGGTATGTAGTTTCGTTCGGTCGGTATGAATCGAGAAAGTCTCTGTTATACCCAACGATCTTCCGCTTTGGGAGCGGTTGCGAGACAAACTGGCGGATTTCTTTCGCCGCTTTCGATAATGGCAAGAGTTCAACATCCTGCGGAGCGGTCGCGGTGGAGGCGGCACCCGCGAGATATTTCACTCCACGGCCTTGTCCTTCCGTTACCGCGCGTCCATGGTCAACAAGGTAGCGTAGGCGGGATTGCAGTGTTCGGGGCGATACTTTTTCGCTCAAAGCCTCAGCAATATCGCTCCGGGAGATGCCGTCCGGATGCGCTCTCAGTACATCTTCGATAGCTTTTAGTTCTGCTTCGGGTACAGGTTTTGGCATTTAGCCCTTTCCTTTTACGCAATTGTTTTGAGTTTGCGCGCAATTATTCGGCTTTTCGCGCAGTCATTTTGTCTTTCGCGCAGTTATATGGGATTATAGTGCAATTATTTTGATTTGCGCGCAATTGTTTTGAGTTTGCGCGCAATTATTCGGTTTGCGCGCAATTATTTGGCTGGTTGGCAATCGGGTTCTAGCACACTTAGGATGTGTGCCAGAAATTGCACACGTCTGGAGCGTATCGCCTTTCGGTGTCTACTGAATATAAGGAATTCGGCGAATTAGTGGCGTCCTTGCGATTAAAGGCTGGACTGGCACAGCAATCGGACCTAGCCAAGCTTCTCAGCACAATACAGCAGACGGTAAGCTGACCTGTCCCAAGTTTAGTAGACAACTAGAGAATTACGAAGCTGCTTTAACTGACCAGTACGCATTGTCAAATTCCTCTGGTGTTGTATACCCAAGTGAGCTGTGAAGTCTTCGCCTGTTGTAAAAGATTTCAATGTACTCAAAAATCTCTTCTCTTAGGGTGGCTGACGGTCTTAAGGAGTAGATGTCGAGTTCCTGCTTTAGTGTTCCGAAGAATGACTCAGTCGGAGCGTTGTCCCAACAAATGGGGCAGCGTCACTGCGACTCATGCTCTGTTTCGTTTCGATCGAGTTTGTTGGGAGCGACAATTAGGCTATGGTTGCTATCGTCTAAAGCTCTGCACATTGCCGAAATGGCGAATATTTCTTGATGTTTTTCTATCCAGGCGTACTTCAGCGCTGGTGCTGCGCGAAGTACGCCGCAGCCTTTTTTAGGATCTCGTTCTCCTCTAGAACACGCTTATGCTCACGTTTGAGGCGCTCGAATTCTGCGACGTCGACCTGATTGCCTGCAGTGGTGGCAGAGTTTGCCCCTTCCGCCTTGCGAACCCAAGACCGCACCTGCCAGTCTTTTAGCCCGAGCTCTCTGGCTACAGCCGCGGACGTTCTTCCGCCTGTCAGCACTAGATGGACTGCTCCATCCTTGAATTCCTGGCTATATTTCTTTCCTTTATTCGCCATTGTCGATCTTCCTTACAAGTGACATCATATATGGAGGCTTCGTAAAATCTAGGTGTCAACTTTTCTTGGGACAGGTCACACTGTGTGACAACAAGAGGCCTAAGGTCGTCAAAGCCTAGCTGGTAAAAACGGTCAAAGCCTAGCCCGATCATATGCAAAAAACTACAGATTGCGGCGGTAATCACATGGGGGGGTGGCGCGCCGGTAACTGTCTGGATTTCATTATCGGACGAGTTTCCGGGCGAAATCCCGACAAGACGTCGGCAAAAATGTCGGGATTTGACGATTGGGCTAGATTTTCGCGAGAATCCCGACGCTGGATACAAAGCGCCCCGCCCGCTATTCGTCTGCAGCGCCCTTATTAAAGGAAAGTGCGGTATCCTTTAATAAGTAATCCCGTTATTAAAGGCACCTTTAATAAGACATGGAAATTGACCGCAAATCGAGGCTGGGAGAGAGGGTTCGCTGTTCTGCAAACAGCGACGAGCCGTATTGGGCTCTGGTTCCGCGCCCGCTGCCCCCGGCCGGGCTTCAACTCGATGACCTACAGGGACTGGTCGAGAAAGCCAGCCAATCTCTCGGGCGTTTGGATGGACTTGCCACTGTTCTTCCAGATACGCAACTGTTCCTCTACATGTATGTGCGCAAGGAAGCGGTATTGTCGTCTCAGATCGAAGGAACGCAGTCGTCTCTGTCTGACCTGCTTCTTTATGAAAGCGAAGAGGCTCCTGGCGTGCCGTTGGACGACGTTCAGGAAGTGTCTAATTACGTAGCCGCCATGAACCATGGACTGAAGCGGCTACGAGAAGGCTTCCCTATGTCAATGAGATTGATAAGGGAGATACACGAGGTGCTTATGACCGGAGCTCGTGGTGGCACCAAAGCACCAGGCGAATTTCGCCACAGTCAAAACTGGGTCGGTGGAACCAGACCAGGCAACGCCACCTATGTGCCGCCGCCGCCAGATCGCGTTGTTGAATGCATGAGCGATTTGGAAAAGTATTTGCACAACAAAGAAGACAAGCTGCCATTGCTTATTAGAGCTGCTCTTGTTCATCACCAATTTGAAACGATTCACCCGTTTCTCGACGGCAACGGTAGGCTCGGTCGGCTTCTTATCACCTTGATGCTCTGCACCGAGGGCGTCCTCTCCGAGCCAATTCTATATTTGAGTTTGTATTTTAAGACGTACCGTAAGGAATACTACGCACATCTCCAGCACGTTCGGGAGACCGGCGATTGGGAAAGCTGGCTAAACTTCTTTCTTGTCGGCGTGCGCGATATCGCTACACAAGCCACAAGCGCGGCGCGCGAAATTCTTGCTCTGATTCAGACTGACCGCGAAAGAATTGCTGATGTCGGCCGCAGCGCCGGGTCTGCTCTGCAGGTGCATCGCTATCTTGAAAGAAAGCCACTGGCGGTGATACCGGAAATGGTGAAAGCGCTTGGACTGACTACGCCAACCGTCACCGCTGCTATTCAAAACCTTGAGCGAGTAGGAATAGTACGGGAGGTAACTGGGAAACTACGTGGTCGGATCTTTGTTTACGATGCCTATCTAAAAGTTTTGGAAACGGGAACGGAGCCACTCAGGGAAAAGATTTGAGGTGCACCGACTTCTCTTAACGCCCTATTTGTTCACTGGAATCGATCTCGCGGTTAATCATGTCTTATTTCCATATCCAGCTCCTTTGAACGCTAGATGAAATCAGTACTGCAGCCGAGATTAAGTCTCACGACTGCCCTCTGATAAGCCGGCGTCAGAACTACAAGCTGAGAATCTCAATCCATTCGAAGCTATTATAAAATGCTGATTCGTGTGACAAATCTAGCCATCGATACTGTTGCGAACTGCTCAAAGAGGAATTTATGTCGTTCACGCTGGCCAATCTCGGCGAAATGGTGAAGATCAGTCGAGAACACAAGGTTCTCACCCAAGACCATGTTGCTCAGCTGGTAAATCCAAAGACCAACCGTTCGGTTATCGCACATTTAGAGCAAGGCTGACGACTACCTGACCCTCTTTTGCTAGAGGCGATTTGCCGTCTTCTGGACATCCCCAGAGACTACTGGCTCCCATTCACTCAAGAGGGAGTTGAGCAGATTATTCAATTTGAACAGTCGATCGGTGAACTTGTCGGACGCGTTGTTGAACTCTCGCAAAGATCAGAGAGCATATAGAGCGTTGCAAAAGATAGCATTCAGCGTCTATTTGGTACGGCTCTGACTGACCTGTCCCAAGTTTAGTAGACAACTAGAGAATTACGAAGCTGCTTTAACTGACCAGTACTCATTGTCAAATTCCTCTGGTGTTTTATTTCCCAGTGAGCTGTGAAGTCTTCGCCTGTTGCAAAAGATTTCAATGTACTCAAAAATCTCTTCTCTTAGGGTGGCTGACGATCTTAAGGAGTAGATGTTGAGTTCCTGCTTTAGTGTTCCGAAGAATGACTCAGTCGGAGCGTTGTCCCAACAATCGCCTTTGCGACTCATGCTCTGTTTCGTTTCGATCGAGCTTGTTGGGAGCGACAATTAGGCTATGGTTGCTATCGTCTAGAACTCTGCACATTGCCGAAATGGCGAATATTTCTTGATTTTCTTCTATCCAGGCGTACTTCAGCGCTGGTGCTGCGCTAAGTACGCCGCAGCTTTTTTAGGATCTCGTTCTCCTCAAGAACACGCTTATGCGCACGTTTGAGGCGCTCGAATTCTGCGACTTCGACCTGATTGCCTGCAGTGGTGGCAGAGTTTGCCCCTTCCGCCTTGCGAACCTAAGACCGCACCTGCCAGTCCTTTAACCCAAGCTCTCTGGCTACAGCCGCGGACGTTCTTCCTCCTGTCAGCACTAGATGGACTGCTCCATCCTTGAATTCCTGGCTGTATTTCTTTCTTCTATTCGCCATTGTCGATCCTCCTTGCACGTGACATCACATATGGAGGCTTCGTACAAATCTAGGTGTCAACTTTTCTTGGGACAGGTCAGTTGGTATCTTGAAGGGTCCGACAACTACAAATGTTGTTTCTGGCATATCTCTTTCCCTCCGAATTAGATTGGCAACTTTCTAGAATTTGATTGCTTAGAATCAGTTATCGATAAATTATAAACAGAGGGCATAAAGATCAGCCTGGTTACTTATTGGTAAGTATGCGAATGTTTTGCTATGTTGTTGAAAGGGCGCATCGGCGAGCATTCCGCAACATTTGGCTCGTCGACGTTTGGTCTCGCCTAGCTCTAAATTCTCAACCGCATCCAGCTTTCTAGAATTGAACTAATGGTAGATTTCCCAACCGGATAAGCCGATTTCGCTCCATCGCCTGTCTCAAGAGGCACTGCCGCTATAGCCAAGTTAATCTGGCGCCCAGGTCCATCTAGTTGTCCGAGCGTTAGGTCTTTGCCTCTTTCTGCAAGGTGTTGCCAGGTCGCAGCCCGAACGGGATAAACAAGTACAACGACTAATCGCTCAGTTTTGTACATCGATGAATACGCAAGCACTTGATGCAAATCATGGCGGTGGTCTTCACGAATTTTCCTATGTGCCTCTAAAGATTCTCTCCAGTTTGAATCATCGCTTTGCTCAAGAAAACCTTTGTATTTTGCATCAAAGATGATCGTTTCATCATGGGTTTCTACCACTATATCTGGTATCAGGCTTGATAAACTTTGGTGAGTCATTCTTTCCCAAGCTATCGGTGCCATTGAGTCGTACTTTCGCGCGCAAGTGACTTTCCCTCCGAAGTTTCTTGCCCACTGTCTTACCAGATGCTCAATCCATTTTTCAAAAAGGTCGTGCATGACAATTCGCCACGAAAGCCCATCTAAATCGCTATTGCCAGCCAGTCCGCGTTCGTCGAGCACCCATCTCATGGCGGTGAACCCTAAGTCGTCGCCAGTTTTTCGCAACATCATGTGCTGCATTTTGTCGAGTATCTGATGGCTGGGAATCTGCGGTCGTACGTCAGCCAGTAGATTTAATACTTGACTAATGCGCCCGTACAAATCTAATGCCGCTGCATCCTCATTAAGAGATGGTACTAATTCGGCGGCTACCTTTTCAAGGGTCCATCGAATATAGCGCTGAAGCTGTCTGTCGGCTTCAAGGTCGGAAAATCTGCAGGGCAGAATATGAGGCTTTCCGCGCACCAGCATTTGCTCTGAATAGGTCCGCCAGTCAATTCTTCCCCTTGGCGATGTTCTGAGTTCTTCCATCTCTCGAAAGTTTGGAAGAGAACGTTTGAGCAGTTGCTCTAGGTGATTTACTACTGGACCACCGATAATCCAAGGTGGCACTTCGTGAGCTGAGCCAGGCACGAGTGGGTAAGAGAGAAGCTCTGGTGCGGATGACCAACCGATTGCAGAGAAGAGCGAGCCAACACAGTCCCATCCATATCGGGGATGCACGATTATGCCACCAATGGTTTTGTGTGTATCTGGTGCCCTAAGCGGCACTGCGCCCACGACACCATTTGCCTGCAAGCTAAGGTCGACAGTGTCTGAGCCTGATGAGAAATGCAGCTCAATGTCTAATGCCTTTAGATAATCGCCATTCGCTCTCAGAAAGCTGTCCAGATAATTGTTCCAACTTTTGTCTCTAGCTGCTAATCCTAGACTTTCAGGCGCTAGTTTTGTTGGCTTGCCTTGATCTGGCAACAAAATCATGCGACGTTCACGGTTCTTATGCTTAAGCACCGTAGCATTATTTTTGTTCGAGTTGGCTTTTGCCATTTTAGACCTGCGAGTGCACTTCGTTCTCTAGCCAGTCTAGATAAGTGCGCAGCTCGGTGTCGCAACTTGTCAGTCGTCCTTCTTGCAGATACTCTCTAATCAAAGGTGCTAGCTCATATCTCAGTCGTGATTTCAGCTCTCGCTCACTATCTGCTAAGAAATAGGAGTGACCCGGCATTAGCGAAAATGCTTCCTCTGAGGCGTACTGCGAGAAGATGTCCTGCAACCTTGCAAAGGCTTCGGTTGCCAGTGCTATATTCTGCTCTGCGACGACATCAATGTCTGGCCAGATATCAACAAAGGCAAAGCGTCGTCTGACTGCCATATCCATAATTGCAATTGATCTGTCGGCTGTGTTCATCGTGCCCAAAAGATAGAAATTCTCTGGCATCTCTAGCGTATCTTCGCCGCCTGGTAGCGGTTGTGGAAGTTTTACTTGCCTTTTTGTGTTTTGTTCACGAGGTTCAAACAGATAGATGGACTCGCCCAGAATGCGAGAAAGATCAGCGCGGTTAATCTCGTCTGCATTCAGTAGATAAGGGGCGTTAGGTTTTTGTCTGCACTCTTGCAGTGCCTGCACAAGCCAACCTGGCTTGACTTCAAAATGTAGCGAATCACCGTTAACTCTTGGGCTAATCCCAGCTACAAAAGTTTCGTAACTTACGGCTGCATGAAATTGCACGGTAAAGCCAGAGCTTTTGAAATGTGTGTGCAGAATCTGCTGCGCCATGCGAGTCTTGCCTGTGCCGGGCGGTCCCTGCAAAATGACAAAGCGTCTTTGCTTTAGTAAGTCAATTAGCTCAGCTTGTGAGACTTTAGGAAAAATGCAAGCCCTTAGCTTGGTCTTAAAGTTCTCAACTTCTTCTTCAGCAGATTTTAAAGGAAACCAGTTTCTTTCCCAGGCGTATAGGTCGAGAAAGGCGGAGACAATCTTTTGCGCTTTAAGCTGGTCTTGCGGTACTTTAACACAGGCATAGATATGGCTGCCATACCGCTTTAGCACGTTTTCAAAGCGACTAAATTTGCTGCGAATAGACTTTGGAAAGTCTATCGATAAGTTGGTGGGGTCTGGCTTTACCCAAACAAATTCGTTTGTAGTCTCTTTGAGATAGCGCTGCATCGCTCTTAGATGTCTGACATGTCCGGGGCGTGCCAAGATGTGCTCATCTGGCGAAAGTCCTCTTGTGCCACAGACAAAAGTGAGTAGCGACGAGGCGGGTTCACCGTCTTCTGCCGGTATTGGGAACCAAATTAGGGACAAGCCACCATAGACACCGCTATTGGGGCTATCGTGATGTAGTATTCCTGCAAATTGAACTTGGTCTTCTGTGGCAGTGATTACTACTCGCTTACTAAATTGCGATTTCGCCGGATATCTTTCACCAAAGACTGCGTCAATTGCAGCTTTCGTTTGTTCTGTTGCTTGTGTTCGGTCGCTGCCTTGTGGCAGCCCGCTGGCAATAATGTTGGTTAGTTGTTCGATTGCTTTAGGAGTTGGCATATTTAACCGTTTGCATAGTCTGGATCAAAATAATCACTATCAATCTTCTTCAGCTCAAAAGTTGACTGAGTGCTGCAGCCTAGTCCAAAATCAAACATAAGTTTGGTAAGGCGCTTTCCATCAATCAGAACAATTTTTGTTTCTACAGCTGCGGCATATTCTTGAGCTTCTTTGGTAAATGTTGAGGTGGTTATCATCACGCCTTTTTTTGCGCGATGTCCTTGCAGAGCTCCTGCAAACTTCTGCACATCGGGTCTCCCAACCGAGCCAGTCCACCTTTTGGCTTGCAGATAAATAGTATCAAGACCTAATCTGTCTTCCTTGATTATTCCATCGATGCCGCCGTCGCCGCTTTGACCAATCGCCTGACCGGCATCGCGACGAGAGCCACCATAGCCCATTCTCAAAAGCAAATCCACCACGAGTTGTTCAAAGAAGCTAGTGGAGCAATTCAATATTCGCTCAAGCATCTCAGCCTCTAGTTGTTGTCTTAGAGTTTGATACGCCGACTCCATCAATTCTTCTGGTGTTCTAACCGCCTGAAGTTCGTTGCTTTGATTTTGAGACTGCTCTTTATCTGAATGCGAGGGGCCGTAAAACTCTACAAATTCGGAAAAACGAGTAAGGTACTTGTCGTCAATTAGCTTTGGCTTTTCAGCCAGTACTTTCAGTCCTCTTTCGGTGATTTGAGCGCATCCTCTAGTTGGTTGTACCACTAGTTGGGCTTTGACTAGGTAGGTTTTAGCCCAGCCAACCCTACTGTCCCAGACCCTTTGTCGTGCGCTCGGCAGTAGTTCTTCTAAATCAGCATTGCTTAGCTTTAGCTCTTTTGCGAGTGTCTCTCGCAATTGTTTCATCGAAAGAATCTTGCCGTTGGCAAGATTCTTAAGGATGTATGGATAGAGCTCTTGGTATGTGGGGATGGGCATTGTTTATCTGCTGGGTTAGCTGGATGGTCTGTGATTAACTAGGTAGTTATTGGCGCACAGAGATTCTAGCAAAGTTTGTTGGTGGGATTTGATTTTTTCTGGGCTTTCACTGGATAGTTTCGCTTATTTGAAGCGCAAAGCTTCGAACTGAAGTCCGTTCGAATGTCTTTTGTGCTGACGATTATCTTTAGTTGTGATGCAAATTGATCGGAAGACCATGTACATTTAGCCTCTATAAGAGGCGATGACTTGATATCTCCCTCGGTCACTATCACCAGAGAATTTTGACAATGCATGCTGATGAGCAAGAGTAAGTCGCCATTGTTTAAAGAAATTTGGGACAAGACAGTTTGCCCTCTGTGAACAGGTTTCGCCGCGTTGAAAACGAGCAGAACCCTATTTGCTGATTAGTTCGTACCAGCGGCGATTGTCAGCTTGCAGTTCTTTCCATTGATAGCCATCGGCTGGCATCTTTCTATCCACTATACTTTGGATGTTTGAATAAGGAATAGAGTGCCCGATTGGCCCTTTATCGATTTTGGAAAAGTCAATGGCTGTAAAACCATAGGCGACGTCAGGATACTTCCACTCAAGGTCTACACCGGGCACTTTGGGCAGCTTGTCTATATGTCCGGCTCGCTGATTTCCATGGACACCTCGCGATAGGCGAAGAGGAACATCTTTGTGGGAAATGAAGACCCAGTTTGAATCAGAGTTAGTTCTCATAAAGGCTGACCACATTTTGAAGGTACCCGAATCTAGATCCGGCGAGCTTAGAACTATCGCCTTGAAATGCTTAGGCTCATTTCTGTATAGATCTGCTCTGGAAACTAGATTCCACATTAGGAGTCTGTTACCCATACTGTGTCCTATCAAAGAAATGTTTTGCGGACCAATTTCAGAATCCTCCAGATCTCGCAACAAGAGTCGAAAGTCTGGTGAGCTCCATTCTGCATTGCATTCGTCATAGGTGTACTTAAGCAATTCATTTTGCGAAGGCCATGAGAAAACCAGCACTGGGCACTTAAAGTAATATTCAAGCCTAGCAGCACTCTCGGTAACGCTTTCAAACGAGTTATTGTAGCCATGAACAAATACAACAAGCTGCTTACTGTCTGAAAGCTCTACTAGTCCTTTCACTTTTTTGAAGAAGAGTCGCTTATCCGTAATCGACTCAATAGATTTCATGCGAGCAATTGGAGGAGCACCAGCTTTTGATTTGCCAAGTTTCTGGTTCGAGCCTCGCCAGCCCATATTCCATAAGGCCCCCTCAATAGGTGGGGAATCATTGGACCAAGAAACCAGAACATTCGAGATACCATAGTGGCAAGCATTGTGATCGCGTCGCATTTTGCCGAACTTTTTCTTTCCTTCTACGAACTCTGGCTTTCGGTCTGTTACGTAGAAGATTGGGAGTTCGGCAGACGGCGGAATCCAGGCATTTTCGGCATTCCCCGGAACAAAAAGTGTAAGGAGCAAACCTATCACAAAGGAGATGAGGCGCGCTTTAGAATTAATTTTGAATGCATTCCTAGTCATTATGTCTGACCTCGCTTTAGTCGTCTAAAACAACGGGTGAATAATCTTACCGAGCTGCTCCACGGCAGCTAGCAGCTCGGTGCCTTGCTTAGCCCCCTTAATCAACCCATCTAAACGATCAGACTGGACTCTTAGGTTGTCGTTAATCGTCTTCAACTCGCTTATCTTAGAGTTGAGGAATTCACTGTTTGCCTCTCTAAGTTTTTTGCTTAATTCATTAACATAGGAATTGAGATTCTCCGTAGCGCGCAGAAATTTATCATCTGTGGAGTACCGGTCATCTTGATACATTTCTTCGAGCCTACCCCGTAGACCTTGAATTCGCTTGTGAAGCTCCTGCACCAACTGTTCGTTTTCTTCTTGCATCACTATCTCCCGAAGGTCTTCAGTTTTTGAACTAGTGGCTTATAGTCGGCGGCCCACTGTGCAAGTTGATGATAGATGTCTTTGACGTCCTTGAATACCTTGTCCGGACAATTTTCGGCAATCTTTGCTTGATACACTCCGATTGAAGTTAGCTCATTCAGCCACTTTTGTCGCTCTGCATCGGTATGTTCCTTCTTGATTTTGATATCGAAGCTCCGCTTGTATAGACCAGCAAGTCTTGTAGCCCTTTGTTTTGCATCTCCGGCATCGTTTTCTAAGTCCGTCTTCAACCGGTCACATAAGATGCTGAAATTTTTGTCAGAAGCTTCTATGGTTTTCTTTGCCCAACAGCTCTTTATAGATCTGAAGACCCCGCCAATGCCAAGATCGGCAAGAGTAGAAAGCGGTGCAGCTAGGGAGGTAAGTGAACTCACCGGCCAAGCGGAAGAAACGTCTCTCATTTTCTCGACTTGCGCAAGAATACTTCCGAGTTTGTTGTTAAGCGTTTTGACACCTTGCTCTGCTTCATCCATTTTCTTAGAATTAACCACCTTGTCTATTTGGGCGCTGTAGCCTTCTATGAGGTCGGCAGTTTTCACTCGTAACTCAATGTATTCATTTGAATATTTGTTGATCAGACCTGAGCGTTGCCTTTCTTGTAGGTCGATTGGTAGGGCATCCTTTTCAACCTCCAATTCCTTTGCATACATATCACGATGGGCTTCATTGAGTTTAGAGTAGAAGCTGGCAACTTTCTGCGAAGCGCCAGTGCCGGTATTCGCCAGCCTGCTCGATAGGTCTCTTAGGCTGTTATCTCCGCAACCGGTCAAAGCGAGTGATGCGAAAACAACGATGGCTAGAAATTGAATCGTCTCTATCGCTTTAACATTGATTATTAGCTTTGTTTTGTATGCTGTGTTCATTTTCTTTTTCGACTTCCAAACCGTTGTCAATATATTATTTGAGCTCGTCTCGGAAATCAACAGGAGATTAGCAAAAGTACCGTCGAGACTTGCTTTTGAGGTTGTCTTTATATGGACTGGATATATTCGTCCGTTGTTTTTTCAGTCAAACAACGCAATAAAAAATGCTGTGACCTGGTTATGAGTCTGCAATCCGGCAGATTGCTCAATAGATTCCTAGCCGTTTCACGAAAGAAATAAGCCTGGTCAAAGTCATGACCTGTCCCAAGTTTAGTAGACAGCTAGAGAATTACGAAGCTGCTTTAACTGACCAGTACGCATTGTCAAATTCCTCTGGTGTTTTATACCCAAGTGAGCTGTGAAGTCTTCGCCTGTTGTAATAGATTTCAATGTACTCAAAAATCTCTTCTCTTAGGGGGGCTGACGGTCTTAAGGAGTAGATGTCGAGTTCCTGCTTTAGTGTTCCGAAGAATGACTCAGTCGGAGCGTTGGCCCAACAATCGCCTCTGCGACTAATGCTCTGTTTCAGGCGATGGAGCCAGAGAATGGTGCGGAACTCTGCGCTTGCATACTGAGAGCCGCGATCAGAATGAACTAGTGGCCGAGCTCCAGGACGCCGGCTGAGAGCGTCCTGCAAGGCTGTACACACTTTAGAATCTCGTTCTCCTCTAAATTACTCTTATGCTCGCGTTTTAGGTGCTCGAATTCTGCGACGTCCACCTGATTGCCTGCAGTTGTGGCAGCATTTGCTCCTTGCGCCTTTCGAACCCAGGACTGTTCCTGCCAGCCCTTTAACCCAATCTCTTTGGCTAAAGCTGCGGACGTCTTTCCACCTGTCAGCACTAGATGGATTGCTCCATCCTTGAATTCCTGGCTGTATTTCTTTATTCGCCATTGTCGATCCTCCTTACAAGTGACATTATGAATGGAGACTTCGTAAAATCTAGGTGCCAACTTATCTTGGTACAGGTCAATTTATGTATGTGTCTTGGCACGACACCAAGATTGTCATGATTGTGTTCTGCAGGAATAAGGATTTTAGTAGTGTGCTCGAAAAACTAAAGATAGCCACTCTGCAACGCAAGCAATGCATTTCTCAAATTGATTACGGAGATGCTTGCGCATTTCGATATGAATTTTGCCACGCTGGCGATTCAGTATAGAATTTTTTTTGACAGTACTGGCAGTCCCTGTGCCAAATTGAGCGCCTTTGTGCGCCACGATTTCCATATAATCTGAAAAGAAAGTAACCAAGTTTGGGATCCGCCTGGCTTTCATTCTTTCCGGTCTGGTTCTATCGGAGTATGTCAAGCAGAGCTCTTGCATATTTGTGATGCAAGAGCGATTATCTATGCATTACAAGGTTGCGCGGAGGCTTTCAATGTTCTACGAATACGACGTGTTCATATGCCACGCTTCTGAAGACAAAGCGGAAGTAGTAGAACCCTTAGGACAGGAGCTTCTGAGGCTCGGTCTGAAGGTTTGGCTAGACAAATTTGTTCTAAAAATAGGTGATAGCTTACGCAGAAAAATCGACGAAGGACTTAGTAAATCAAGATACGGGATCGTAGTTTTGAGCCCGGAATTTTTCAAAAAGAGCTGGACGCAATATGAGCTTGATGGGCTCTTCGCAAGAGAAATGGCCGATGCTGTAAAAGTCGTTCTGCCAGTGTGGCATAACTTATCTGCAAAGGACGTGAGAGCCGTTTCGCCATCATTATCGATTTTATTAGCTGGCAATACGGCAAACGGTATTCCACATTTGGCAGCAGAGTTGGCTGATGTTATTGGAGTGGGCGATAATTCAATTGCTGTACCCGAAATGGAAGATGACCTGTCGCTTGCAAAACGAATCATTTTGACTGAAGCCTTGAAAGCTGAGAACAAGATCGCGAAGCTTGACGTCAAAGTAAATGTTGGAAAACGCATAGCCATCGCTGGGAATTCATTTGATGGCTCAGAGAAACAGCGCCAACTGTTTCTGTTTGCACTTGAAGAACTTATGAAGGCAGGACTTGCGGCGCACGCCGAAGGGGTAATCTACGCAGTTACCTATCCTGGAATCCAAGCTGCCGAACGAATGGAGCCGGTTCCCAAAGACAAGATTCTGGAAGTAGGCATGAAGTAAGAGAGGATAACCAATGACTTTCGAATTTGATGTGTTTATTTGCCATGCGTCTGAAGATAAAGTTGACGTGGTTGAACCTCTTGCAGAGGAGCTTCAAAAGCTCGGCTTAAAAGTGTGGCTCGACAAATCTGTAATTAAAATTGGAGATAGTTTGCGTAGGAAGATAGACGAAGGGCTTTCAAAATCACGGTACGGAATTGTTGTTCTGAGCCCCGAGTTTTTCAAAAAGAACTGGCCGCAATACGAACTGGACGGTCTTCTAGCAAGAGAAATGGCTGATGCAGCTAAAGTCATTCTGCCAGTTTGGCATAAAGTAACTGCTAAAGAAGTAAAAGCTGCTTCGCCGTCTTTATCAATGTTGTATGCCGGTAATACTCAAGGCGGGGTCCCGAGACTAGCATCAGATTTAGCGGATGTGATTGGTGTTGGCGGAACTTCAATTTCAGTTCCTGAAATTGAAGATGACCTGGCTCTTGCAAAACGGGTAATTATGACTCGGGCTTTGCAGGACAATAATAGAATTTTGGCAGTTGACGCAACGCTTAGTGCTGGGAAAAGTATAAATATTAAGGGTTATGCATTTGATGATTCTGAAAAGCAGCGCAAGTTATTTCTTCACGCAATTGAACAGCTTGTCCGCGCGGGACTCGTTGAATACATCAGTGGTGTCGTTTACGAGCTGACTTATCCTGGTATTCAGGCAGCTGAGCGGATGGATCCTTTTCCAGACGACAAGCTCTCTGAAATCGGGAACTGAAAATTCAACTTAGAACGCCCACAGCTAGAGAGCATAGAACCTTCCAGCACTGCAATCGCAAAACTCGCAGATTTTACAGCCGAGGATAATTCCAAAGCCGGAATGAGTCGAACATGGGCTTTTGGACGAGAGCGTCACAGCAACCCCATACTTGAAGTGAAGAAAGGCGTGTCGTTAAATGCTTTCGATTAGCTGAGTAAGCGGGGTTGGGTTTAGTGGTGAAATCGAAGTTGAGGAAAGACAAACGAAAGAGACTTTCTGGAAGAAGGTACTTGCTGCGCAGATTGGGAGCGTATTGAGCCAGAAAGCCTTTTGCATGAGAGAAGGTTTGAATCCGAATACTTTTTCCTCGTGGAAGAAAGTTATTCAGCGGCGAGATCAGGAGAAGAGCGCGAAGCCTGAGACCGATAGCATTCCTGTCTTCATGCCGGTGGCTCAGCTCCAGCATCCAGTGAAGATTTGCGCAGAGACAAATTCGCAGCCAGCTGTTGCTGAATTAGACCTTGAGGCACGAACTGTAAAAGTCTTTGCCGGCATCGATAGAGAGTCTTTGAAAGAAATCGTTCTGGTTCTTCGAGAGGTGGCATTGTGATTAGCTTACCAAGTCAAACGCGAGTCCTTCTTTGCACTCAGGATACTGACATGCGCAAGTCATTTAATTCTCTGTAATCAGTGATCAGATCAGCCATGCACCTTAATCCGCTGAGCGGGTATCTCTTCGTGTTCAAGAATAAGAGGGCAGATAGAATCAAGTGCGTCTTCTGGGACAACAGTGGCTACGCCATGTTCTACA